>Ga0316628_100002501_pt1 | contig 13670 bp, 10 predicted proteins | sample OWC_Aug_M2_C1_D5_FD_207648 | JGI IMG/M metagenome (GOLD analysis project Ga0316628, IMG submission 207648) | Wetland soil microbial communities from Old Woman Creek delta, Ohio, United States - OWC_Aug_M2_C1_D5_C | ecosystem: Environmental > Terrestrial > Soil > Wetlands | place: USA: Ohio... | reverse complement strand
AGCTGTGCCTCGAGCCAGTCGATCCCTTCTTCTTCCTCTTTGAGGATCGACTCGAGCAGCTCTCGTGATCCGTTGTCGCCCTTCGAAGCGCACAGGGTGATCGCCTTGTTCAGCCGCTCCACGGCCTCGAGCTCGAGGGCCAGATCGAGCCGGTGTTGCTCGATCGGATCCTCCCCGACCCTCACCGGGCTCAGCCGCTGCATGTTCGGCGTGCCATCGAGAAAGAGAATTCGCTCGATCACGCGATCGGCGTGCTTCATCTCGTCGATCGACTCTTTTCGCTTGTTCGAGGAGAGCCGCGCGTAACCCCAGTTGTCACACATCCTGTGATGGATGAAGTACTGATTGATGGCCGTGAGCTCGGAGGTGAGCACGGCATTCAGGCTCTCGATGACGTCGGGGTCGCCCTTCACGTGGGATGTCTCCTTCCAGGCACTCTAATGCCAGACGTTCCCGGGCCGAAGGGCGTTCGCTCCACCGGGGGCGCGCCGCGTGCGCCGACGAGTCCCCAATGGAAACAGTGACTTGCGACCGATCGGCCGGGGGCCTGTGGTGTCCACCAGCCGATAGTCGTCCGGCCCTCGCGCTCGAGTCGATATTGAAAGTCAATTTCAATATGCTATGAGTGCTTCACATCGATGCTCGTCTGCCATTGCCACTCGGTGACCGACAGAACGATACGAGACGCCGTTCGCGCCGGCGCGGACGACGCCAATGCCGTGGGCTCCGCATGCGGGGCCGGAACGGGCTGCGGCGGGTGCCGCAAGCTCGTCGAGTGCATCGTCGAAGCCGAGCGCCAGGCGCCGGCCGTGGCGAAGCCAAAACATTGCCTGGCGATGCTCTGAGCTCGGCCCGAAGGCGCCGTCCCTGAGCATCGGGCCTTCGAGCGGGTGCTCACCTCCGCCAGTGCTGCCGATCTTCTTCGTGCAGGCGCGCGATACGTCGCTGTTCCTGGATGAATGCGCCGTACGTCTTCGGGACGCGATCGTCGGTCAGGAATTTCAGGAGCACGCGGGCGGCAGCCTCTGCATCGTGAACGGCGCTGTGTGCTCGCTCGAGCTCGACCCCGAGGCGAGCGGCAACCTCGGTCAGGGCCTTGCTCTTCTCTTCCTTCTGTAGCTCCCGTGCCCAGACGAGCGGGTCGATCCACTCGACGCCGCGCCGAGCCGCCGGGGGCATCGACCGGCCGGAGATGCCCGCGCGCGACAGCTCTTCCGAGAGAAAAGCGCGGTCGAAGTCCGCGTTGTACGCGAGCGGGACCTTGCCCTGAAGGACGGCCAGGACCTCGTCACACACGGTGGCGAAAGGAGGCTTGTCGGCCACCTGCTCGTCGCTGATGCCGTGAACGTCGAACGATTCCTTCGGAATGGGTCGCCCGGGATTCACGAGCCAGCGGTGGCGCTCGACGGCCTCCCCGCCGCGGAATGCGACGGCGGCGATCTCGATGACACGATCGACCGCGGGGTCACGCCCGGTCGTCTCGGTGTCGATCGCGACGAACGTGACGTCCTCGATGGATGCCGCGGCGTCGAACTCGTCGGCGAGCCCCTGCGCGACGATGCGGAGGAGATGCGCGATCCCTGGATAATGACGGCCGGTCGGAAAGCACCCGCCGCCCTCTTCGGCCGCCCTCATGGCTTCTTCGCCGGTGGCACGGGAGGAGCCGGACGAGGGGCGCCGGCCGAGGGCGCGGCGGAGCCGGGCGGGGCCGCCGATCCGGGTGCGGCCGCCGGCGCGACGGGCTTCGCCGTCACCTGTTTGCCCGTGCGCTGCTCGATCTCGAGCTCGATCCAGTCGTTCAGGTCTTCGAGCAGGTTGAACTGCTCCAGCTCGAAGTGGCGGCCGTTGATGTAAATCATCGGCGTTCCGCGGAGCTCGAGCTTCTCGGCTTGCTTGCGGTCCGCGTTCACGGCATCCGCCACGGCCTCGCTGTCCCAGTCGGCGAGGAACTTCTTCTCGTCGAGCCCCAGGTCCTTGGCGAGCTTCAGGATCTCGTCGTGGTCCAGCCCGGTCTGCTGGTTTTCGAAGAGCGCGTGGTGCATCTCCCAGAACTTGCCCTGCTTGCCCGCCGCCACCGCCGCGCGCGCGGCGATCTCCGAGTGCTCGTGGCTCGGAAGTGGATAATTCTTGAAGACCAGGCGGACGTTGCCCGGGTATTGCTCGACCGCCTTGTCGAGGATCGGCGCTGCCGCCCCGCAGTACGGGCACTGAAAGTCCGCCCACTCGACGATCGCGACGGGCGCGTCCTTGCTTCCCTTCGATGGTGAGCTGCCCTCCTCGACCGTCTTCACCTGGTCCGGCGAAAACCTCAGCCGGAACGCGGTCTCGACTTGAGAGCGGCTACCGCCCCGCGTCACCCGCTTGACCAGAAACTTCGCAGCGGGGAGACACAGCGAGCACGGGCGTGTCTCCTTGATGCACTGAGCGATGCTCACGGGCTGATCGGAGCAGGGGGCGAGCAGCTCGGAAACGTACGTGGACCAGTCGCGCTGCTCGCGAGGCGTGAGCTCCGAGGTGTCCACGCCGGGGAGCGTGACGATCTTCGGCTCTTCCTTCGCGGCCTGGTCGTGCCCGCCTTCTTCCACCGGCGACCGGCACGTGGCCACGTTGAGATTGACCAGCGTGAGGGCGAGCGTGCCGCCGACGCTTCTCCAGAAGGGCATGGGCGCGAGCCTAAATCACACTTTGCGATTCCGCGAGACGTTCCGAAAGGCCGCTCTCCGAGGCTTCCCGCCACCGCCGGAGCCAGGAAACGAGGGATCTCTGCCGAGAACGTTGCCGAATCCCGAACTCCCGATCTAGATCGGCTGGGCCATGCCGGATGCCGAGTTCCCCGAGTCGGCCTCCGATCTCCGGGGCCTTTCCCCCCCTCGCGGTGCGAGACAGGTCATCGCCGTCACGTCCGGGCGCGCCGGCGTCGGGGCGAGCGTCCTGGCCGTCAATCTGGCCGTCTACCTGGCTCAGCTCGGCCGGAACGTGGCGCTCGTGGACGCCGACCCGACCGGTGCCCAGCTCCACACCATGCTCGGAGTCTCGGTGGACCCGGGCCGCCCGGAGCACGACGACCCGGAGCAGAACCTGGAGCTCGTGGCGACACCCGTCCCAGGGCTCCGTCTCCTCCCGCAGCGCTACGCGGTGGGTTCGACGGTCCCGGTCCGGCCCGGTCGAAAGCCGCGATGGGTTCGCGGTGTCAGGCAGCTCGACGTCGACTACGTGCTGCTCGATCTCGGGGCGGGGACCGCCCCGGCGGCCCTGGACCTCTTCCTGGGATCCGACCTGGGCATCGTCGTGACGACGCCGGAGCCGCCCAGCGTCGAGGGCGCGTACCGGCTCGCGCGTGCCCTCTTCCAGCGCAAGATTCGCCGCACGCTCGTGAAGGACCGGTTCAAGAGCCGCCTGGCGGAGCGCGCGTACGTGGATCTGCCGGCCCTTGCAGCCCCGCACCACATCGTGCGCGCTCTGGCCCGTTACGAGAGTGGGCTCGGTGAGCTGGCGGCCACGGAGCTCTCGCAGCTTCGCCTCCGGCTGGTCGTCAACGGCGCGCGGCTCCGACCGGATACGGACCTCGGTCCGTCCATGGTCGACATGGCACAGCGACACCTCGGCGTTTCGTTCGATTACGTCGGGCACGTCGAGCAGGACGACGCGGTCTGGCTCAGCGTCGTGCGGAGCCGTCCGCTGCTCGTAGACAGCCCCACCAGCAAGAGTGCGCGCAACCTCGAGCGCATCGCACGGCGGATCCTGGCGCTCGTGACGAATCGCGCGGAGGCGCGTGATCCCTCGCCGATCCCGATAGTCCCCGCGGAACCCAACCTCTACGACGTGCTCCTCATGCCCCGGAGCGCCACCGACGAGGAGCTCCGGCGGGCCCACAAACGCCAGCGCGAGATCTACCAGGCAGGAAGCCTCCCGCTCACCGCGCTGCTCACGGCAGAAGAGCTCCGGGCAGAGCAGGCGCGCATCGACGAGGCCCACGATACGCTTCTCGATCCCCTGCGGCGCCGCGCGTACGACGTCTCCACCTTCCCGGACGAAGACAAGGCCGGCGCACCCGACACGCAGGTCGTCGATGCCGCGCTCGAAGCGGAGCGGGCCATGCTTCGCGCGGAGCTCGCGCGCGAGATCAACGCGGAGACCGAGTTCACCGGTCCGCTCCTCAAGAAGGTGCGCGAAGCCCTCGGCACCGAGCTCGACGAGATTTCCAGCCGGACCAAGATCTCGCTCGCCTACCTGAAGGCGATCGAAAGCGAAGATTTCGCGAGCCTCCCGGCGTTCGTCTATGCACGCGGGTTCGTTCACGAGGTCGCGCGCTGTTTGAACCTGGATCCGACCCAGGTCACGCGGACTTACCTGAAGCGGTTTCGCGAGTGGCTCCGCAGTGCCGAGGGACAGGGGACCTGATCCATGATCCCACCGACCCGTTCGAGCCGACGCTGCGCCGCCCGCTGCGAGACGTGACCTCATGACCGACCCCATCCCCATGAATGGCGGGAACCGAGCGGTCGAGGAACCGGGTGCTCAGCGGGGCGTCGACATCGTCTACACCTCGGTCATCGCGATCGTGGCGCTTCTGCCGCGGCTGTTCGTGGCGCTCGCGTGGTCGCGCGAGCCCGTGTGGGACGGGCACTACTATCACTTCGGCGCCATGCGCATCGCCGAGGGACTCGGTTACTCCGACGACGTCGTCGTGAACGGCGCGCGTGTCTGGCACCCCTGGTGCCACTACCCGGTCGGGTACAGCGCCCTGCTCGCGTTCGCGTACCGCATCTTCGGCAGCGGCCTCGAGGTGGCACCGGTCGTCAATGCCGTGATCGGCACCCTCCTCGTCGTCGTCGTGCATCGGCTCGCGCTCAGGTCCACCACGCTGAACCGCGCTCGAATCGCGGCGGCGATCACCGCGCTGCACCCCGGTCTCATTGCATACTCGGCCGTGCTCATGAGCGAGATCTCGTGCGCCCTTCTCGTGCTCGCGGCCGTGTGGATCGCGGCACGGAACCTGAGCTGGTCGAACACGCTGCTGTCGGGGGTAGCCTTCGGTCTGGCGACGCTCGTTCGCCCGTCGTCGCTGCTGGCGGCGCCGCTCGTCGCGCTCGCGCTCTCGCTGCCGGCATTGCCCGCGCTCTATCGCGGCTTCGTCGTGTCCTCCGTGGCGGTGCTGACCGTCTTACCGTGGACGTACCGGAATTGTCGCGTGATGGATGGCTGCGCCCTCGTGTCCACGAACGGCGGCTGGAATCTTGCCATCGGTGCTCTCACCCCCACGGGACGATTCCACGCTCTCCATGCGAGCGATGGCTGCCCGGTAGTCACGGGTCAGGTGCAACAGGACCGGTGCTGGGCCGAGGTGGGACGCGCCACCATCTCCAGGGATCCGGTTCACTGGCTCGGCCTCGTGCCGAAGAAGCTCGCCCAGACCTACGACCACGAGTCGTTCGCCATCGAATATCTGAGGGAGGCCGATCCCACGAGCTGGCCCGAGTCGCGACGCGTGGCCGGGCGAGCGCTCCTCACCGTGTTTCATCAGATGCTCCTGGTCGCCGCCGCGCTCGGCCTGATCGCGCTGCCTTCACCGAGCCGGGTCGGCAGCGTCGGCGCGGTGGTTCAGGCCGTGCTCTTGATCGGCATTCTCGGGTTCGGGGGCTTCGCTGCTTACTCTGACGCGCATCCGTTCTGGGTGCTGGCGGCACTGCTGCCGGTGCTCGGGCTTCTACCCTGGCCGGGCGCCCCGCGGAGATCGCCCGTCGAGCGTTTTCTGCTGGGCTGGGTCTTCGTGACGAGCCTCACGCACGCGGTGTTCTTCGGTGACGATCGCTATCATCTCGTCGTGACGCCGGCCCTGGCCATCCTCGCAGCCGCCGCACTCAGGCGCCTGCCGCCGCGCAGCGTCGCGCGGGCGTGGTCGTCATGAACCGCCTCGTCCTCTTGGCCCTCGTGCTCGCGAGCACCGGCTGCCACCGGACCGAGAGCGGCCCAGAGGCGAAGCCGTCACCGAGCGTGGTGTCGCCCGCGAAGCTCGCCCCCTCCGCGCTCACCGCTCTCGGCCCAGCCATCGCCGCGGCCGATCTGCGCGTGGAGGCCAGGCGGGGCATCCTTTCGGGCCCCGACCTGCTCCTCGAACGCCATCGGGCGAAGCTCGAAGCACATTTCGGTGGCTCCGTCCCGTATCCGCTCGCCTTCCAGGTCGTCGCGGTCGGCGGCAACCACGCTGCGGTGCTCCTGCAAGCGACCCGCGGCGAGGCGCGTCCGCTCGTGTGGCTACTGGACGATCACGGCGACCTCGTCTGGACGAAGGAGCATCCGATCGGCGGCGTGAAGCCAGGCGTCTCCGAGCCGACCCTCGCCCCAGGACCCGATGGCCACGTGTGTCTCGCCTGGTGCAACGGGGCGACCGAGAGCGTCGCGTTGCGTCGCTGGGCCGAGGACGGCGGCGCATTCGCGGACTACGACGCGCTTCACGTGGACGGCTGCGACGCGCTCTCGGTCCTGTACTGGCCGGGACGCGGCTGGGTGCTGGCGATCGCGACACACGGAGGCGCGACCCTCGAACGGCTCGACGAGAACGGCGAGCGCGCCTGGGGCAAGGACGGCGTGTGGATGCCGTGGACGTGGCCGTCCGCGGCTCCCGTTTCGCTCGCGCTCGACACGCCCGACACGCTGCTTCTGTTCAGGCTCGGGCAAAGCGGCGGAGAAGGATCCGGGCAGTACGTGTTCGCGAGTCGATGGTCGCTGGACGGTCGCGCGATGTGGCCAGGCCCCTTGTCGTTGAAGCGGCTGCCCTCACCCGTCTCCGACCCGCTGGTCCGGCTCGTCCTGGAGCCTTCTACGGACGGCGCCGTCCGGGCCATCCTGGACGGGAATGTCACGCCCGGACCTCCGACGGTGGTCGAGGTCACCTCGGATGGCACCGTCATGCGACGGTGATCGCTTGGAAATCGCCCAGATCCATCCGTGACCTGCGCGACGAGCAGCTGCGCCCGCGCCAGCGCGCGTGGTACTCATCCGGAGGATGAGCGACTCTGCTTTCGGCGAGAACACGCACTTTCGCGAAGAGACCGCGAGCCTCAGGGACGCCCTCCGCACGAAGATGGACACTGCCGCGGAGCGCATCGCGCGTCGGGACTCCGTATCGCGTGCTGTCGGGACCGACGATCGCTCGATCCTCGATCGCCTGGAGCAGCTCGGGTTCACGGGGGAATCGGTGAAGGTGATCGATCTCCTGCCGCTGGTGCACGTCGCGTGGTCGGACGGCAGAGTCCAGCATTCGGAGCGCGCCGCCATCTTGGCCGTCGTCGAGGCCAGGGGTATTTCCCCGTCGAGCGAGGCCTGCCTGCTCATCGAGACGCTCCTCGAGCGCCGCCCGTCGGAAACGTTCCTCGCGGAATCGCTCGCTCTCGTGCGAGACCTCGCCCGGCGGAGCGGGCGTGACAACTCGGAGGTCGTCGACCTCTGCGCGACCGTAGCCGAAGCGAGCGGCCGCATCTTCGGATTGGGAAATCCCGTCAGCGCCGCGGAACGGGAGCTCATCGAGAAGATTGCCGACGTCCTCGGCGCGCCGGCGCAGGAGCGCTTTCGAGCGCTGTTCCGCGCAACGTGACCCGCGGGCTGCCGGAGCTCGCGCGTGCGGCGACGAGAAGCCCCGCCGCGATCAGCGCGATTCGGAGAGCTCCGCTTCGAGCTCCTCGAGAAGCTTCTTCGCGTTCTTGCTGAGCCGCTTCGGCACGTCCACCTCGACCACGATGTGCACGCTGCCGCGACCACTGCGATCGAGCTGCGGAACGCCTTTGCCTTTCAACGTGATGACTGCGCCGGGCTGGGTTCCGGCCGGTACCTTGGCCGTGATGCTGTCGCCATCGGGCAGCTCCACGGAGACCTCGGTGCCGAGCGTGGCCTGCGGGAACGAGATGCGCTCCTTGGTGATGAGGTCGTAACCCTGGCGCTCGAATCGCGGGTGCGGCTCGATGTCCAGGTCCACGTACAGGTCTCCCGAGTTCGCTCCTCCGGGACCGGGCATACCCTGGCCCGGGACGCGGAGCCGCTGGCCGGCGTCGATACCCGCAGGAAAGCTGACCACGACCTTGCGCTTCTTCTCGACGGATCCTGCGCCCTTGCACTTCTCGCAAGGATCCTTGACGACCTGACCCGTGCCGCGACAGCGCGGGCACGTCGACGTGAACATGATGAAGCCGCGCTGAGTGCCCACCTGCCCTGCGCCTCCGCACTGGATGCAGGTCTGGGCGCTCGTACCCGCACGGGCTCCGCTGCCGCCGCACTCCTCACACGAGGCCTGTCCCTCGATCGTGACCTCGTGCTTGCAGCCCGACATGGCCTCGGCAAGGCTGATGGTGGCCTCCACACGAACGTCCGCGCCGCGTGGCGCGCCGCGGCGCTGCCCCCCGAACCCTCCGAAGCCACTGCCGCCGAAGAAGTCCGAAAAGAGATCCTGGAAATGACTCAGGATGTCGCCGACGCCGGCGCCCTGGAAGTCGAACCCCATCCGACCGTCGAGGCCGGCGTGCCCGAACCGGTCGTAGGTCGCCCGTTTCTCGCCATCGTTCAGGACGGAGTACGCCTCCGTCGCTTCCTTGAACTTCTGCTCGGCTTCCTTGTCGTCGGGATTGCGGTCCGGATGGTGCTTCAGCGCCGCCTGCTTGTAAGCGCGGCGGACGTCGTCCCCGGACGCGTCTCGGGAGAGACCGAGTACCTCGTAGTAATCGCGCTTTTGCATGCGATGCGGAGCAAACGCGCGCCTGGCCGGGCGCACGCCGCCCACAAGCTAAGTCGCGGGGGCGGCCTGTCAACGCGCGCCGTGGGAAGCCTGGGACAGGCGGTCCTCCAGCTCCTGAATCGTCCAGCCTGCCGCCTCCAGATCCCCCGCGAGACGGGCATTTTGGGCCGTCAAAGCCTCGCTCTCCGGAGGAGACGGCACCCCGGCCTCCGTCCTCCGCGAGAGCTCCCGGACCAACTCGTGCCCCACACGCTCCGATTCCCGAAGGTCCGCCTCGAGGCGGAGGACCCGGGCCCCCCGCTCCTTGAGGGTTTCCTCGAGTCGAGCGATGTCGCCTTCCTCCGCGGGCGCGGGCGTCCCCACCAGCTTCTGGATCTGCGCCTCGCGATCTGCGAGGCGGGCCTCGAGCGCTGCGCGTTCCGCGTCGCGCTTCGAAAGCTCCGTGCGCAGGCCATCGCGCTCCTCGGTGAGGGATGCGACGAGCTTTCCGAGGCGGTCCCGGTCCGTGGACAGCGATTGGATACGTTTCTGCAGGTCGTCCTTCTCGCTCGCCAGCGCGCGCAGGTCCGACTCCAGCGCCGTCGCACGCTCCTTCGCCCCGTCCGACACGACGGGGGGTCGAGCCCGAAGCTCCGCCGCTTCCGCTTCGAGCGCCGCCACGCGCTCGATCATGGAAGCCTCGGCGGCACGCGCGGCCCTGAGCTCGCTCGCGCGCCGCTCATCGTCCCTGCCCGCGAAGACACTCGCCGTCGGAAGCTGCACGATTCCGAACGCCCCGCACTCCACGGGCTCGCGGCTGGCGATCGCGACGAACCACTCGGGCTCCTCGGCGCCACCCGGGACCAGCTCCGTGTCGATGTCGACGTCGGGCTCGCCCTCGGGCGCAAAATCCACGATGGCATAGCCGACGAACGGCGTCTGGCCGAGCATGCGAACCTCGGAAAACTCGGCCGAGACCGCGTCGTACAGATCGTAATACCCGAGCGCCGTACTGCCGCGATCGGCGCCCGTCCGCGGCAAGAGCGAGAGCTTCGCTTCCGGATTCGGGCAGGCGACGATGGCCGTACCACGCGCCGCGAGCGCCCTGCGTGCTCGCTTCAGCAGGGAAGCGGGCTCTTGCGCCTGAGACAGGTCCTCCACGATGGCCACCTCGAACGCGCCATCGCGGACCGCGAGGTCTGCCTCGTCGAGCGGAGTGACGGAGATTTGCTTCGAGCGATTTCGGCCTGCGGCGAGCGCGGCACGTGTCGGATCGGGATCGTAGACGTGAACACCTCTGGCGCCGCGCTCGACGAGCTCGGTGGAAAGGGAGCTCGTCGCGTCCCCGAAGACGACCACGCGGCGCCCTTCCAACAAGAATTCCGCAAACGCAGCTAGCGCTATGCTGGAAGAGACCAAATCCATGGGGGGCGGAGGCTATCATGCTCGAAGCCCCGGAGAGCGGATGATCGACGAGAATGCTTTCGGAATCCTCGTGTCTTACTTCACGGTCGAAGACGACGAGTATGGGCTCGAGCGGGAACAATTCGTGGCGCGACTGCGCGGCTTCCGTGAGGCGCTTCGGGAGTGCGCTCGAGACCTGCCCCTCGGTCGCGGGGTGCGGGGGCTGGACTTCGGACACGCTCAGTATTTCGAGGTCGGGGCCGGTGAGCAGGTGGAGAGCCCGCTCGGATGGGCGCGAAAGGTACGCGCCCGACTCGCCGAGCGGGGCTTCGAGACGGTGGTCGCCGTGACCCATGGCAGCCGGTGGGTCGATGAAGAGGCAGAGTCCTTCGCGTCCACGGAGTACATCGCCGACGTGAGCTTCATCACGCTCTCCAATCCGAGCGAACCCCTGCGACGTGCCTGGTACGCGGACACCGCAGCGCGGAAGGAAGACGAAGAGGACGACGACGGGTGGGGACCGGGGCTCTATCTCGACACCGAGGCAGCCGAGGCTCTCGGGATGATGCCCAAGAATCTACCCACCGTGCTCACGGTTGCCGGAGCGGGCTTCTACAGAGCCGGGAGGTGACCGCGCTCGATCTCGAGCGCCAGACCGGCTCGAGCGAGCGGCCCGGAGTTCGTAGACGACAGCGCGTTCGTACGCGCCCCGTCCGTTGACGTTTTGCGAGATCGACCCGACGCACTCCGAGTGAGCAGGGGACTGAATGGCTCGACGTCCGGGGGGACGTCGGAGCAACCAAGTCGTCGCGGACCGTGCACCCTGCACGAGCTGTTCGAGGCGCAGGTGGATCGTTCGCCGGACGCGAGAGCGCTCTCCTGCGACCGCGAGACGATCACGTATCGCGAGCTCGATCGACGCGCGAACCGAGTCGCACATCGGCTTCGCGGGCTCGGTGTGGGTGCGGAATCGCTCGTCGCCCTGTCCGCGGAGCGCTCGATCGAGCTGGTCGTCGGGCTCCTCGGGATCCTCAAAGCCGGCGGCGCCTACGTGCCCCTCGATCCCGCTCATCCGCGCGCCCTTCGGGCTTTCGTGCTGGAGGATTCGGGGGCCGAGGTCGTCGTCACGGACGGCGTCGCAGCGGGCCTCCCGGAACCGACCGGGCTGTCCGTCGTGCGCGTCGAGGACACGGTGAACGAGTCGGACGATCGTATCGCGTCCTCCGCGGGCCCGGAGCACCTCGCGTACGTCATCTATACGTCGGGCTCGACGGGTCGCCCCAAGGGCGTGCTCGTCACGCACGCGAACGTCGTCCGGCTCTTCGATTCGACGAGGGACTGGTTCGAGTTCCGGAGCGACGACGTGTGGTCGATGTTCCATTCGTATGCCTTCGACTTCACCGTGTGGGAGACATGGGGAGCGCTCTTGCACGGTGGACGGCTGGTCGTCGTCCCGTACTGGGTGAGCCGATCGCCCGAGGCGTTCCACGAGCTGCTCGTCGGGGAGCGCGTGACCATGCTGAGCCAGACGCCCTCGGCGTTCCGGCAGCTCGCCCGCGCCATCCTCTCGGAAACCGTGTCCCGAAAGCTCTGGCTCCGCACCATCGTGTTCGGGGGAGAAGCCCTGGAGCTCCAGGGGCTCCGTCCCTGGCTCGAACGTTTCGGCGATCGGTCGCCGCGGCTCGTCAACATGTACGGCATCACCGAGACGACGGTGCACGTCACGTATCGCCCGATCGTGTGGGATGACGTGAACGAAGGTCGCGGCAGCGTGGTCGGCGTGCCGATTCCCGACCTCGGCGTCCATCTCCTCGCCGAGGATGGAAGCCCCGTCGCCGAGGGGCAACCGGGCGAGATCTTCGTCGAGGGCCCCGGGGTGGCGCGCGGGTATCTGAACCGCCCCGAGCTCACCGAAGCGCGGTTCGTCACGAAGGTGCTCGATGGCATCGCGCGGCGGCTCTATCGCTCCGGGGATCTGGCTCGGCGCCTTTCGGGAGGCGATCTCGAATACCTGGGGCGAATCGATCAACAGGTGAAGATAAGCGGCTTTCGCATCGAGCTCGGGCAGATCGAATCGGCCCTCGCCGAGCACCCGTCGGTGCGCGAGGTCGTCGTCGTTGCGCGCGAAGATACGCCCGGCGACAAGCGCCTGATCGCCTACGTCTCGAGCGCCAATCCGGCAACTGATGCGGTCGAGTCCCTTCGGAGCCACGCCCGGGAGCGCCTGCCCGACTACATGGTACCGGCTGCCATCGTCCTCTTGCCGAAGCTCCCGCTGACCGAAAACGGCAAGGTCGATCGACGGGCGTTGCCGAGGCCGGGCCGTGCGCGCCCCGCTCTCGAAGCGGAGTATGTCGCCCCGGAGGGCGAGGTGGAGGAAGCCATCGCCCGCGTGTGGATGCGCCTGCTCGGCCTCGACCGTGTCGGGCGTGACGATCCGTTCTTCGAGCTCGGCGGTTCTTCCCTGCTTGCGGTGGAGAGCCTGGTCGAGCTCCGAGGCGAGCTCGGCCGCAGCGTCCCCGTCGTCGCCGTGTTCCAGCATCCGACCGTGCGCGGGCTGGGCCGCGTTCTCGCGGGCGCTGATTGCCCCACACCGGTCGTGAACGCCCGGGAGCGCTCGCTCCGTCGTCGGTCCGGCGAGGGTGAGCCGGTCGCCATCATCGGCATGGCGGGTCGGTTCCCCGGGGCGCGGAGCATCGATGAGCTGTGGCAGAACCTCTGCGCCGGCGTCGAGTCCGTCCGGTTCTTCTCGGAAGACGAGCTCGATCCGGGGGCGAAGGTATCGAGCCCCGGCTACGTCAAGGCTCGCGGCGTGCTCGACGAGGCCGACCGATTCGACGCTCCTTTTTTCGGCGAGACCGCCGCGAATGCGGCCCTCGTCGATCCGCAGCAGCGGGTATTGCTCGAGGTCGCGTGGGCGGCCCTCGAGGACGCGGGCATCGTGCCGGAGCGCCACGACGGAGCGATCGGTGTCTTCGCCGGCACGGGGCACAACACGTACCTGCTCCACAACGTGCTCAGACGGCAGGACCGCGTGGAGGCCCTCGGTGAGCTTGCGACGACGCTCGCCAACGACAAGGACTTCGTCGCGACGCGAATCGCGCACAAGCTGGACCTGAGAGGACCGGCGGTCAGCGTGCACACCGCGTGCTCCACGTCGCTGGTCGCCGTGTGCCAGGCCGTGCGGAGCCTCTCGACGTACGAGTGTGACGTCGCGCTCGCGGGTGGCGCGTCCGTCACGGTGCCGCAGAACGTGGGGCATCTGTACATCGAGGGCGCAATGCTCAGCGCGGACGGGCACACGCGCACCTTCGACGCCCGAGCCACGGGGACGGTATTCAGCGACGGCGCGGGGATGGTCGTATTGAAGCGACTCTCGGATGCCGAGCGCGACGGGGACCGGGTGTACGCCGTCATCCTGGGCGCTGCGATCAACAACGACGGCGCGAACAAGGCGAGCTACATGGCGCCCAGCGTCGCCGGTCAGGCGGCGGTCGTTGCGACCGCTCAAGCCATTGCCGGCATCGACCCCGAGAGCATCACGTACGTCGAGGCGCACGGC
>Ga0316628_100002500_pt1 | contig 13670 bp, 11 predicted proteins | sample OWC_Aug_M2_C1_D5_FD_207648 | JGI IMG/M metagenome (GOLD analysis project Ga0316628, IMG submission 207648) | Wetland soil microbial communities from Old Woman Creek delta, Ohio, United States - OWC_Aug_M2_C1_D5_C | ecosystem: Environmental > Terrestrial > Soil > Wetlands | place: USA: Ohio... | reverse complement strand
GCATGCGAACCGCAGCTGGCGAGGTGTGACCCCATGGTTAAGGTCCCATCTGATCAAGGGACCCGAGGACTATAAGGTCGTCAAGTACATCGTGGAGAACACGGAGTATCTCGCCGACTACTTCCCCATCGAGCAGGCCATGGACTGGCTGGGAGACGAAGGGGTCGTGCTGGATAACCTTCCGCACTCTCCTTTGCAGATTATGCTGATCTACTGGGTGGGCAGTGAGGGCGGGCGGTTTTTCTTCCACCTGGTCGACTACCCTGATCTGGTCGAGGATCTGTTCCGCGCAACCTCCAAGAGTCGCGAGCCGATGTACGAGATCGCTGCGAAATCGCCTGCCCCCATCTCCATGTGCGGGGACAACATCGACGGAGTCCTCATCGTCCCTCGGCTCTTCGAAAAATACTTCATGCCCGAGTACGAGAAGCAGGCGAAGGTGTTGCACGAGCACGGCAAGCTCATGGCCGTTCATATGGACGGTAGGCTGGCCGTCCTGAGGAACCTGATTCCCAGGACCCCCATAGATATCATCGAAGGGTTCCACCCACTGCCGATGGGGGATCTCCCACTCGCTGAGGCTCTCTCCCTTTGGAGGGACAAGGCCATCTGGATTGGCTTCCCTGACTCGGTTTACCAGCTGGGAGCGCAGGCAACGAGGGAGCGTGCCTTGAGCCTCCTCCAGGAGGCCGTGCCCGGCGACAGGCTTGCGGTGGCCATGTCATCGGAGAATCCTGTCTCCAATGAGAACCTCATCAAGCTGACCTCCGTCCTCGAAAAAGCCTATCTGCCGCTAACTGCAGAAGAGGTCGACAAAATAGCGAAGGAAACATCCAAGGCATGACTCCCCGAGGAAGGTTTCCATAAATAGCAGAGAGGAGGAAAGAGCCATGGTTAGCACTGTGGTTGTGGATGAAGAGAGACTGATGAACCGGTTGCGCTGGAGGATCATCCCTTACGTCATGTTCCTTTACATCGTGACTATCATCGATCGCGTCAATATCAGTTTCGCTGCCTTGCGCATGAACAAGGATCTGGGCCTAAGCATGACCGTTTTTGGCACCATCGCGGGAATCTTTTTCCTTTCCTACTTCATCTTTGAGATTCCCAGCAATGTCATTCTGCACCGGGTAGGCGCCAGGCTCTGGATAGCCCGCATCATGATCACCTGGGGCATAGTGACAATTCTCACCGGGTTCGTTCGCAACGTGACGGACATAGCGATTTGCCGCTTTCTCCTGGGGGCGGCTGAGGCGGGCTTCTACCCCGGGATAGTCCTCTATTTCACCTACTGGTTTCCCGCCAAGCATCACGCGCGGGCGGTATCGCTTTTCCTGGTTGGCATGGGACTCGCCAACATTATCGGAGGGCCCTTCGCGACCTGGATCTTGGACAATGTTACCTGGTTCGGGATGGCCGGGTGGCGTTGGATCTTCATCGTGGAGGGCGTGCCCACTATAATTCTCGGCGTGGTGACCGCGTTCATCCTGGTCGACCGGCCCCAGGATGCCAAATTCCTCAGTGAAGACGAGAAGAGATGGCTGGCCACGAGAATGACGGCGGAACAGGAAGCAAGAACCAAGGTCGCGAGAATGTCGAAATGGGGGACGTTGAAAAACGGACGAGTCTGGTACTTTACCTTGTGCTATTTCGGCTACGCCATCGGCATAAGCCTGCTCCTTTTCTGGATGCCTCAGATCATCAAACGCCTTTCGTCGGTCCTTACCAACACGCAGGTGGGGTGGATTTCGGCCATACCTTACATCTGTGCCATCGTTGCGATGCTCCTGGTGGCGCGCCACTCCGATAAGACCTTCGAACGACGCTGGCATTCCGGCCTCTCGATGGCGGTGATGGTGTTTGCGCTTATCGGCTTGACGCTGACCCACAATCTCGTCCTGAGCGTAATCCTCTTGTGCCTCGCTGCGAGTGGGGTCTATAGCTTCGTTGCCGTCTTCTGGGCTTTGCCGACTGCCTTGCTCGGGGAAGCGACTGCGGCAGTCGGGGTGGCCCTGATCAACTCGATCGGGAATTTAGGCGGTTTCGTGGGACCCTATCTCTTCGGTTTCCTCGCGGACACCACCCACTCCACAGTGGCAGGCACATATGTCATAGCCGCCTTTGTGTTGATGACCACCGTTCTGACTATAGCCGTTCCGAAGAAGCACGAGAGAGCGGCCACCGGCTGAGTTGGCTGCTGGGCACGGAGAAGAGCCCGGCCTTTACTCTTGGCATTCATCCCTTAGAAGACGAATGGAATATCCGTTGATGGCGCTTCCCGTTTTATGCGCTTCAAACCAGCAGCCATACTCATGGTTTGCATTCCGCACTGACAGTCGTCAGCCCGGCGGTGCGTCAGAAAAGCCGAAAACGACTTAGGAATCGTCCGCAAGGCGCGTCGGGCGATAAGAAACCATCCTTCCCCGAAGCAACGGAGCAAAATCAGGAGGAAACGATAGAGGTACCGACAGCGTGGAAAGACATAGAGGTATCCTCCCTGAATGGGATCCTGATGGTGCTGGGCGAGCCAGACGTGGGAAAGAGCACCTTCTCCCAGTATCTCTACCGGCGGCTCTGCTCGGTCGGATCCCGCGTCGCCTACCTGGATGGCGATCCGGGGCAGAGCATCCTGGGACCCCCATGCACCATGACGCTGGCCCTGGCAGTAAAGGGGGATGATGCCTTTCCCCCTCAAGGCAAGATCTGGAGGAGATTTACGGGATCCACCTCTCCCCGAGGCCACATGCTGCAAATCCTAATAGGGGCCGCCCGTTTGATCGCGATCGCCCGGCAGGAGGGAGTGGAAGCGATCGTCTATGACACCACCGGCTTTGTGAACCCGGTAGGAGGGGGAATCCTGCTCAAACTTGCCAAGATCGATCTGTTGCATCCTGAATATCTTTTCACGATTCAGCACGATGAAGAGATGGAACCCTTGTTGGAGCCTCTGTGGCGCAGCCACCGGGCGGCCATTGTGAGAATTCCCTGCTCCTCTGCGGCCCAGCGAATCGGGGCACCGTCTCGCCGGGCTCATCGTGCTGCTCAGTATTCCCGATATTTTTCCCCGATGAATCGACTGCAAATAGACTGGGGTGAAGCAGCAGTCTTTCCGGCGCCGGCTTTCCAACCTAATCGATTGGTGGCAATGGAGGATGGTGATGGCTTCGCCATTGGCCTCGGTGTAGTGGAGCAGGTTAATCCCGAATCGTGCGAGGTAACGATCCTTACTCCCTTGGGTTCCCTGAAGGACGTGAACGCTCTGCACTTGGGGGACGTCGCTGTTGACTTGGAGTCCTTCCAAGACTGGCAATTGAGGTTCGTAAGTTGATAAGGCTCCTTTCTTCCGATGCCGAATAGAGAGAGGCTCGTATCTCTCTCTCCTTCCTCAAGGCTTCGCTTCAAATTTCAGCCGTTCTAAATCCCTCTCTTTCCAGCCGGGCAGCGATAACCGGAAAAATACTGTTTTTTTTCCTGTGGAATACAGGCTTGACGGTATTTCCCTGCGAAGCCTTTTTAGGGTATTAGTCGTCTTATCCTGACAAAGGCCGACCCGTTACGGGACGTCCCTCGAGAGGGGATTTTCTGCGGGCCAAGGAAAAGAGGTGGATGGCGATGGAGACGGAACAGCTCAAAAAGATCCTGGCTGGGCTGAGCCTGGTGAGCCTCCTCGCCGGTGCCAGCCTCACAGTCACGGGTTGTGGCACTGAAGGCTATGGCACCAGGGGCGGCGGCGGTACGGGTACCAGCAGCGACCAAACGAAGGAGAAGGCACCAGACCAAAGCAGCTGAAGCGGGATGAAGTAATAGTGCAGTTGGCACTAAAACTGACGAGCAAAGAATGGAATCCCACGGATGAACCCGTGGTGCCATAGGCGACTACCCATGGGATGGGGGCGGCATCCCGCCAATATCGTAACGCCCTCACCTACGGCCGGGACCCCGCAAGCGTTTTCGATTGCCTTCTGGCCTGCCAGACCGGTCGGGGGGTATATCCCATAAATGAAAAACCGTAAATGGTAGGCAATGAGATGATATCCCGGACGGACGATCTGGGGGCGCCTGATCTTTGGCGCGAACTCGCCCGCATGGAATCGGCCATCGAGAAGCTTCAAGACGGGACAACGGAAATCCCTTCAGAAGTGGACCGTCTGAGCATCAACCCCACCCTTCAACTGCTTCAGCCCTCCTGGAAGGTTCGGAATTCGACTGCGGAACGGGGCGAGGATCCTTCCGGAGGGACGGCAGGACCTGAGGAATGGGTTTTGGTCTGGAAAGATCCGATGACGGGAGAAATAAGGGCCGATCCCGCATTGGAAGAGGACCTTCTGGCGCTCAAGATCGTGGTCGAAGGAATCGATCCCGGAGAGGTGGCAGCGAAAGGGGGATTGCCCGTCGGTGCGGTGGATCGGGCACTGGACCGGGCGGTGCGTCGGGGTATCCTGCTCGCTCCCCGGTCGCTAATTCGCCGGGATCCAACTATCTTTCGGGTGGATGAAGGAACCGAAGACCTTTTCCTCTCCGCACGCGCCTTCACCCTTCAGTGGCACATCACCCAGGATTGTGATCTCCATTGCAAGCATTGCTACGACCGCAGCGATCAGTCCTCGCCGACGTTTGCCCAAGCAGTCAAAATCCTCGATGACTTACACAGCTTCTGCCGGGGCCGGTATGTGAAAGGTCAAGTCTCTTTCTCGGGCGGCAACCCCTTTTTGTATCCTCATTTTGCAGGCGTATACCGAGCCACCTCGGACCGTGGGTTTACCATCTCCATACTCGGTAACCCTGCGCCGCGTGAGCAGATTGAGGATTTGTGCGCTATGCAGCGGCCCGCCTTCTTTCAGGTAAGCCTGGAGGGGCTGGCGGAACACAACGACCAGATCCGAGGGGCAGGTAACTTCAAGCGGACGATCGAGTTCCTCGGTGTGCTGCGGGATCTCGGCGTTCCCTCGTGTGTGATGCTAACCCTCACCGGGGAGAACATCGATCAAGTGTTGCCTCTGGCGGAGTTATTGCGAGGGCTGGCCGACAGCTTCACCTTCAATCGGCTCTCTCCAGTGGGGGAGGGGGCAAAACTGGAACTCGCTGGACGGGAGGAGTTCGCCGCCCTTCTCGACGCATATCTGGCGGCGGCGGCCTATAATCCCATCATGGGGCTGAAGGATAACCTCTTCAACATCGTTAGGCGCCGGAGGGGGCTTAAACCCTGTGGTGGATGCACCGGTTATGGCTGCGGGGCCGCCTTTAACTTTCTCGCCCTCCTCGCCGATGGAGAGGTGCACGCCTGCCGGAAATTCCCATCTCGGATAGGCAGCGTCCATGAGCAGAGCCTCTCGGAAATCTATGAGTGTGAAATGGCTCGTCGCTATCGTGCGGGATCCGACGGCTGCCGGAATTGCGTGATCCGTCCGGTTTGCGGCGGTTGCCTTGCAGCCGCGCAGGGGTCGGGTCTTGCTATCTTTGAGAAACGGGATCCATACTGCTTCATGCACACGTGGGAGCAGTCAATGAAGTCAAGCGGGGATGGGAATTCCGGCGGCGCGGGGTAAGGGGGAGGGTAGTCGTGTCCGGAGATCTCCTACAGGCGATAGAGACTTCCAATGTGCCTGGAGCATCCGGGCGTTTTCGGGAGAGAGTAAGCGAAGGCATTGATCCCTGGGAGATCCATCAGTCGCTATTTCCGGTGGTGCAGCGGGTACTGAACCCTCCGTTCATCAACCCGCACCTGCCCAAGTTGTATCGGATTTGTCGCGAGTTCATCCCCTATTTGGAAAAAAGGGAAATCTCCCCGTTAGTCCAGTTGGAGATCGCCGAATACGCGAGAAGACCCAAGCTGGCCAAGCTCCCCAAGACAAACCCGCTCTCCTTTCCTGTCGCTTTCAGGGATATCGAATCGGCCATCGGCGAGCAGGATTGGAAGAAGACCGCAGATATGATGGCCACTTTTTATGCCCGAGAGGGGGCAGCCGAGCTGGCGCGTCAGCTTCTGCTGTTGGGAAGCGGCTACCTGGAGCATTCGTTGGGCCACTCCGTTTCCTGTACCGCCTTCATCCTCCTAGAAATGATGCAGCGCAAGGATCAGGATGTTTGGCCCGCGCTGGTGACCTTAGCTGATTATTTCTGTAAGGGCCGATTCTATATCCCCCCTACCATCCAGAAATCGCCGGAATTTCTATCGGATGAGGTCCTCGAACATCACCTGTTGCGGGCAACCAGCGGGAAGGGGATAGTAGATCTGCACCATACGATCACGTTTTACGCCATCCAGCGAGTGCGCCAAATCTTCACCCCCGAAGAACACAACCATATGATCGGTGCATGGATTGGGTTCATGGGAGACAAGCAGGCGGAGCCGGTGGAGCTCGAAGGCTCCAAAATAAACGGGATGTCGGATTACCCTCGCTTTTTTGACGTCTTCTCCCGGATGAAGGCGAGACCCATCGTGGCATCTGCGGTGGGGGCGATTGCTTCACCGGAAGGGCAACAGCAGCTGGGGCGGTTCCTTATTAGGGGTGCGTACGACCTGTACCGGGGTGATTACAATCCGCACTATCTCACCGGTTTGGGATCGGTCCTCTGGGTGGTAAGTCGATATGGAAAACACACTGCAATCGCCACCGGGGCCCTCTACCAATATCTCAGCTTTTTCTTCCTGGGGTTACGGGACCACAATTGAGGCCAAACCCTGGGCTAAGCGCGCCCCTCCCAAATTCCGGTTGCGTATGCAAAGTGGATAGGACCCACGCCGGAGGGTGGACGGGTGGCGCCGCCGCCCCCTGGCGGGATTCAGCGGAGGTTTGCGAAGAGGAGAAACGTGATGCAGCGCCATACGGGCGTAACCCCCCTGTAAAAGTGCTCCGTTTCGGGAAGAAATATGTTCGATCATTTATGAAACGAAGCACCAAGTCTGAGGGAACCGCTCAAGCTTCCTACGCTCCCCTATCCTGATGCTCCTATCTCCCTCCCCTTCCACATCAGTCAACGCCTCCGCACAAGACCCTCCGAAAAATGAACAATCGTCTGCCTTCCGGAACCCCTTTACTAAAAGGAGAAAATCTCCTATCCTCTTAACATACAAAGAGAATTCACGCGGTAAAAACCTGGTATGATGGGGGGCTGTCGTATAATGGGGGAAAGGTTCCGGTATAAGGAGGTCAGGTGCTTCGACTCGGGAAGGAGAGAAAAGGGTAATCATGAGCGAGCCTGACGCGAAGAGCGAAGGGGGAGCCCACACACACCATCATTCCCTCGAAGCGAATCGGAAGGCGCTGTGGATTGCTATCGTAGTTACCGGCGTCGTCATGATCGTCGAGGCGATCGGGGGGATCCTGGCCAATTCCCTGGCGCTCTTGAGCGACGCGGGACACATGTTGACTGATATCATGTCGTTGCTGCTGAGCCTGGTTGCGCTTCAACTGGCTGCGCGCACCCCCTCCTCCACCAGGACTTACGGCCTTTACCGGATGGAGATCCTGGCCGCCCTGGTCAATGGAGCGATGCTGATTGTCATCTCAGTCTTTATCCTTTACGAGGCCTACAGGCGGTTTGCCTCATCCCAGGTAGTAAATAGTCGAACCATGCTTCTAATAGCAACCGTGGGGCTTCTTGCGAATGGCATAGCCGCGTTCGCCATGTCCCGATCGAGCAAGGAAAACCTCAACATAAAGGGAGCATATCTCCATATCTTAGGAGACACCCTCTCCTCACTGGGCGTTATTGTCGGTGCACTGATCATCACCTTTACCGGCCGGTACGTGGTGGATCCCATCATCAGCGTGCTGATCTGCCTGCTCATTCTCCGGGGGGCGTTCGGTCTGGTAAAGGAGTCGGTCAACATCCTGCTGGAAGCTGTACCCAAAGATGTGAGCTTGGATGAGGTTGAGAAATCCCTCCGGTCGATCTCCGGCGTGAAGGATTTGCACCATCTCCATCTATGGACCATTACCTCCGGCATTCATGCGCTGAGTGCCCATGTCCTGGTGGATGATATCCTGATGAGCCGGACCGGGCAGATCCTCCAGGATATCAACCGGGTTTTACGGAAGAGACACTCGATTTCTCATACCACCATTCAATTCGAATGCGAAAACTGCGAGGAGGGCTTTTATTGTAGTTTGGATCGGGTATGCGTGGCGATGACCCGGGGAGATCCTCATGATCATGAGTAAGCCGCGCCAACTTCTGCAAGGTATAAGGGCTCCCGTCTCAGGCAGTCAAGGAGGATCCTAATGGGCGCACAGAGGAAGAATACGAACAGGGGTGAGAGATGACGAGGGACAAAGCTAAGCGGATTCCATGTCGACATGTCGTTTATTATACACTCGGCTCATTCTTCCTCGTCATCATGGCATCGTTAGTGGCAGGTTGTCTTCCGGGCGATCTCTTGGCCCAGCCGGAAAGCAAACCCGGAACCGCCACCCAGATCCCTTATCACATGGTGAGTTACAAGTTTAACGAGGTTCAAGCCGAGATCGCCATCAATGGAGTACCCGTTTTGTACGGGGAGTACGAAGGACCCCTGAGCTACAGTGGCCTGATAAACATGTGGGTGAAGCCAGGGAAAAACGTCGTAACGGTGCGGGTGATGCCACTGCCAGGACCGCAGAAAAAGGGGCAATTCTTTGAGCTTACCGTGAGCGTGGGACGATCTGCCCAGGCCGCGATAAACGGGCCCAAGCTGGCCCAATTCAGGTGGAAGTCCGAGGAATCAAGGGAAAAGTTGCCTTTGGAGAAAATATTCAAATTCACCCCATTGGAGCCCCCTCCTTCGGAGCTATGGACAAAGGCAGAGGTTCTCAAGCTCGATGAGGAGACACGAAAAGGGGCGGAAGAATGCATCGAACGATTGAGTAAGGCATTAGTTCAGAGGGATGTAGAGGATCTGACAAGGCTTTTGGAGTTTAGATTGCGAGAAAGAGATCGCTGGTTGCACGGTGAGACCGAAAAGTTGGCCGATGTGAGGAAGGCTGTAGAAGAGCTGTTGAAGGACGCGGAGTTCCAGCCCGTGGATATGGGATCTTTGGAGATGCACCTAGTCGCCGACGGCCAGTTGGTCTGGGTGACCGGCAAAGGCTTTAGCCGCTTCCTCAAAGGAAAGGGCGGTGAGAGTGGAACCGAGGTAGATGTCTATCTGGCGCGTATGGAGGGAAAGTGGACCCTGGCCCGCTGAAAGTGGGGAAAGATCGTTGAGGAGGTGACTAAGATGCGGAAGAGATCTGTGCTACTATCGGTGGCTACGGCTACGGCACTGATGGCAATTCCCGCGGTCGAACCGGGGATAGAGGCGGCAGGAATGACAACCAGAGTAATGATCCGCGCGATCGCCAAAGACGCTATGGCGATCGGGGCGAAAGTCGGCGGAGCACGGATCACTGTTCGGGAGGTTGCCACCGGGGATATTTTGGCTCAGGGTACCCAGGAGGGGACATCCGGGGATGTAGACCTGATTATGATCCAGCCGCGGATAAGAGGAGCGAGGACCTTTGACGCTCCAGGCACCGCAGGGTTCCTCGCCCAATTGATGCTGATGAAGCCGACCGAGGTGGAGATCACAGCAGAGGGACCTTTAGGATCACCCCAATCCCTCCAGCGATCCTCGAAAACCCTGCTCCTGATTCCGGGCCAGGACATTCTGGGTGAGGGGGTCCTCCTTGAGTTGCATGGCTTCACCGTAAAGTTGCTCTCCCCCGGACCGGAGACCCAGGCGCTTGCGGGGCAGACAATCCAGGTGAAAGCCACCGTTCACATGCTCTGAGGGTGCCCCTTCCAGCCCGGTGGGCTGTGGGATGCAGATAAGATTCACGTAGTCGCACGACTGACGAAAGGGAACGAGATTTTGCAGGAGATTCCCCTGCAGTACGCAGGGAAGATTAGCACTTTTGACGGGCAGCTTACGATTTCCGGCGGGGGACAGTTAGAAGTGGAAGTGTTGGCCACGGATTCACTTAACGCCAATTTTGGAAGGGCAGGGCACAAATTCAGCGTCTCCCCGTAGTGTGCCCTCTTGTAATCTCGATCACGCATCCGAGACAAATAGGGCGCATGCCGAGGGGGTGGGCGGGGGTCGCTGCCCCCCCGGCGGGGTTCAGAGGATCACGCGACGAGCAGGAACGTGATGGAGCGCAACAGGGGTGTAAGCCCCTGTGGAAGTGCTCCGGTTCGGGGAAAAAATATGTTCGAGCGTTGGTGAAACGGAGCACGTAGTCGGGGGAGTGAGCGATCCATTCGACGGGGCATCTTTTCTCCCGGGGAGGGCCACATTGCCTGCATTGCCATATGGATATGAAATAAACGAGCTAGCCAAGGAAGAATCATGGCGGCTATTTCGCATTATTGGCGAGCTCGTCGAGGGCTTCGACAGACTCACCGGTGTGGAGCCGGCAGTGACCATCTACGGCTCTGCGCGGATCGGACCGGGCGATGAGCTATATGCCCAGACGGAAGAAATAGCCCGGCGCTTAGGAGAGAGAGGCTTCTCTGTTATAACGGGAGGCGGCCCCGGTGTCATGGAGGCGGCCAATAAAGGCGCCCTTAAGGCAGGGGTGCAGTCGGTCGGGCTGAACATCGAGCTGCCAGTGGAACAGGCCACGAATCCGTACGTCACCAAGTCCGTGAGATTCAATCATTTCTTCGTTCGCAAGGTGATGCTGGTCAAGTATGCCATTGCCTTCGTGATCATACCCGGCGGCCTGGGCACCCTGGATGAGCTGACCGAGGTGCTGACTTTGATGCAGACCCATAAGATCAAACCCTTCCCGGTAGTATTGTTCAACAGTGAATACTGGAAAGGGTTCTTGGACTGGCTCAAGGGTACGGTCCTGGCGAGAGGATTCGTTTCCGAAGAGGACTTTCACCATCTCCGGGTCTGCGATCGGCCGGAAGATGTGATCGAGTCGGTGGAGAGGTGGTATGTAAGCCAGGAGGTCGTGGGCCGGAAGGCTCTGATGGTGGGCGCTTAGACCCCTCAAACCTCCTCCGCCATCATCTCATAATTCCTGATGCACCAAGGAGGGAGACCACCACGCCCATGAGGCTTTCGCCCGCGATTAATCCCGAGGCGACGGGAATGGTATAGCGGGAGGCAAAATCCTTTGCCTTCTTCGCCAGGATCCAGGCGGCCAGAGCGCCGACAAACATGGATAGCGTATTCCAGAAGGGAATGACAAAAGCCAGGCCCAGACCCATGGCTGAAGGTAGGAACCGACGGGCTTTAGTGGGCAGAAGACGTTCCAGAAGCGGAAGAAGCACGCCTATTGCGCCTCCGATAACCAGAGCCCAGCGTTCTGTAACGTGAAGGCTGCCCAGGCCATGAGCGAGAAGTTCGGCCACGCCTTTCCACACCTGGGCTGCCGGGGCGGGAAACTCGTCACCCCCCAGGATGCCCGCGTTAGGAACGATCAAGTAGAAGGCAGGGACGATCACCAGGCCTCCGGCGAATATCCCGAGAAACTGGGCGAGGAATTGCTTGCGGGGATTCGCCCCTAATAGATAGCCCGATTTCAGGTCGGTCAGAAGATCTGCGGCGGAGGCGGCGGCGCCCGCGGTGACGCAGGCGGTCATGAGGTTGGTGGTTGTATTGGCGGGCTCGACCACGCCGTAAAAAAGCTGCGTGATCTTGCCCATAGCGCCGATGGGAGTGATGTCCGTTTCGCCCGTTGCCCGGCAGGCCACGATGGCCAGAAAGAAGGTCATCAAGACCGAGATGAGGCCCATCCACCAGTGGATGGCGAAGCTGACGACCTGGATCGAGACGACGCCAACGGTAGCGATGGCCATGCCGATTAGGAACCAGCTGCCCGGGACTTCGATCGCCTCCATGGCCAGAAGCTGCGGGTCACGGATTTTGGCCCGGGTGAGACTCAGAATCTTGGTCACGGCCGAAAAGGCCCGTCCAACGGTTCGCCACTGGAAGGCGAAGGTCAGCAGGCCGGAGGTCAGCATGATGGCGGTTCCTCCCCAGAGGCTCCAGGAAACGATCCCGCGATAACCGAGCTCGACGATAATTCCCTTCTCGTACATCAATGGCGCGAGATAAACGTAATTGAACAGGCCGCCCAGGAGCATGCTCGAGGTTACGCGAATTCCCGTGATCGCCCCTGCGGCGATCAGGATCAGGCTCATGTCCCAGGCAATCGTCCATTGCATGAGCTTGTGTCCGGCGACCAGGCCGGGGAATTCCACCGTGGCGGGCACCCTCAGGATCTTGGGATACCCGGCGAAGAGATTGCCGCGGGCGAAGGCTACCATTGCGCCCAGGGCGCCTGCCACCCCGAGACTCTTCGCCTTCTTGGCTGCCTCCTTTCCCTCCGCATAGAGGGAGCGCAGCGTCTGGGCCGCCGCCACCCCGCTGGGGAACCGGAGTTGCTCCACGTTGATCATCTGTCGCTTCATGGGTACGGCCATCATGACCCCCAGCAGAGCCAGAAAGATGGTCCAGAGGAGGAGAGTCCAGAAGGGCAAGTGCTCCCCCCGGATCAGGAGAAGAGCGGCAATCGCGCTCACCATGGTGCTACCGGTGGAATAGCCGGCCGAGCTGGCCGCGGACTGCATGCAGTTGTTTTCGAGGATGCTGAGATTGGTTTGCAGGAGGCCGATCTTCTTCAGTGCGGTCCCGAGGGAAAAAGAGAGGATGCAAGCGGTAATGGCCACTCCCAGGCCCCACCCCGTCTTCAGGCCGACGTAGAGGTTGGAGAGGCTCATTACCCCTCCCAAGACCACTCCCATTATAACGGCCCTCGTCGTGAGCTGTGGGATTTCGCCATGATAGTGTTTTTCGAACCACTCCAGCTCGATCTGCAACGGGCTTTTCCCGTTCGTATCGATTCCAGAGAAGTCCTCTATCTTTACCTTCATCTCTCCTTTTTCTGCCATTTGCTCGTCCCACGTCAGGTTAGGAGACTTCAAAAAGGAAGGATCCAATCAGACATAACATACAGCCGCATTCCGCGAAAGCGTGTCAGGTGATTCTGAGTATAGTACCCGATATCGAGACCCTTTATAGGGGGTTTTAGGAGATCCTTACCCCATGCACTCCATTTCTTTGGGCGAGGAAACGATCTATTTTGAGATCAAAAGAGGAAGGCGGAAAAAGAGCCTGGCCATCCTGGTGGATCCGAGGGCCCAAGTTATTGTCCTGGCTCCCAGGTGCCTGCAGGAAGAAAAAATTCGTGCCTTCGTTCAAACGAAAGCCCGCTGGATCATGGAGAAACAAGAGCTGGTCAGGATCAGCCGGTCCCTGAATCCACCTAAAGAATTCGTCAATGGGGAGACTTTCCCCTATCTGGGAAGGCAATACCGCCTGGAGATCATACAATCGAGTGTCAGAAGAGAAGAGAAATGCAGACTCATCCGTGGGCGGCTCAAGGTGGAGATCGGGCAAGGGTTAGGGGAAAAAGAGGCGAGGGCGCGGGTGAGAAGGGCCCTCCTGGATTGGTATTTCGAACGCGCGGCGGGCAAAATTCGGGAGAGGATCGATCCATGGGCGGCGCGGATCGGTAGATGGCCCCAAGGGCTTGAAATTAAAGATCACAGAGCGCGGTGGGGAAGCTGTTCGCCCTCCGGCATCGTACGATTCAATTGGAAGATCATTATGGCACCCTTGCCCGTCGTCGATTACGTAATCGTACACGAGCTCTGTCACCTCTTTCACCTTCACCATTCCCATCGATTCTGGC
>Ga0316628_100002499_pt1 | contig 13671 bp, 18 predicted proteins | sample OWC_Aug_M2_C1_D5_FD_207648 | JGI IMG/M metagenome (GOLD analysis project Ga0316628, IMG submission 207648) | Wetland soil microbial communities from Old Woman Creek delta, Ohio, United States - OWC_Aug_M2_C1_D5_C | ecosystem: Environmental > Terrestrial > Soil > Wetlands | place: USA: Ohio... | reverse complement strand
GCCACCTCGCGGGGAGCCGCGCCCGCCTCGGCCAGCGACGGCTCGATCGCGATGGGGACGCCGGCCGGCGTCGGCACCGTCTCGGCGTGCGCGACCGGCTCGGGCGCGGACGTCGCGGCGTCGGGCGCGTCGGGCTGCGGCCGGGGTTGCGGCGCGGCGCGCGCGGCCTCGGGCGCGATCATCGCGGCGGGGGCGGGCAGCCCCGATGGCGGCGTGGATGGCGGGGGCGGCGCGCTCGCGGCGAGCCTGGCGGCGGCGACGAGCGCTGCATCATCGTCGTGGGCGAGCGAGGCGGCGGCGACCGCGACCGCGGCGGAGACCTCGTCGGGCACGATCTCGATCACCGGCGCCGAATCGCGGATCGCCGGATCGGAATCGCGCTGGGCCACGCCGGCGGGCGGCGTGCGCTTCTTGCGCGGCTTCTTGGGCTTCTTGTCGTCGGTCATGCCGCTGGATTCCGGAACGGAGACACGCGCAGAAGGCGCTGCGAGGCCAGCCAGATCACCGCGAAGACGGCGGAGGCACACGCGGCGGCGTAGCCGACACCGCGCCACGGGTGCTGGGCGAGGCCCTGGCCGATGACCCAGTTCTCGACGACGGCGAACTGGCCGTTGAGCGCGGCCGCGCCGAGCAAGCCGAGCATCAGCAGGACGCCGCGCACCGGCGCCGAGCGGCGCGAGAACTTGGCGCGGCCCATCACGTAGCCGAGCGCGCCGGCGAACGACGCGTGCGCGAGCGTGGTGACGACGGCCTGTGCGGCGGCCGTCGAGAGGATGACCGAGTGGCCCTGGCCGGAGAGCCGGTGGTAGTTGACCCAGACCGCGAAGCCGGTGCCGCACGCCATCATGTAGACGATGCCGTCCATCGGCTCGTCGAACTCGCGCGACATGTAGATCGTGTAGCGAACGACCGCGTACTTGCACATCTCCTGCGTGAGCCCCGCGATGAACACGGCGTAGAGGATGCGGTCGAGCGAGTGCCACGAGACGCCGTACACCGCGAGCGAGATCGGCGGGACCGCCTGGTACTGGACGAAGTCGGCGAGCGGCGCGGCGACCAGAGCACCGAGGACGCACACGCCGATCACGAGCTGCTTCGGCTCGGGCTCGTGGCGATCCATCAGATAGAAGAAGCCGAGCCAGAACGCGGCGGGCACGCCGGCGACGACGAGCGCGAACAGCGGGCCGAGATCGATCGGGCGATGGAGGCCGAGCACGAGCTCGACGAGCCACGCGACCACGACAAAGCCGACGAGCCCCGCGATCAGCAGGAACTTCGTGCCGACCAGGTTCCTGGCGCGGCGGAGCGACCAGCGGGGTGCCCTCACGCCGAAATCTTACGGCACGAAAGCCACATGCGCGCGCATTCGGCCGTAGAATGCGCGCGAGCGAGCTGATGGCGAAAAAGCAAGGATCCGACGCACAGTTGCTGACCATCCACGAGCTGGCCGTGTATCTCCACCTCGACGAGGCCACGGTCAACAAGCTCGTGGCCAACGGAAAAATCCCTGCGATCCAGCTCGAGCGCCAGTGGCGGTTCAAGAAGGCGGCGATCGACGAGTGGATCGAGCAGCAGCTCGTCGGTGATGACGAGAGCTTCACCGATGTGCCCGATGGCATGAAGCTGCCGCTCGAGGACCTGCTGCCCGATCAGGCGATCATCACGAACATGCGCGCGAACACCGCGCTCGGCGTCATCGAGGAGCTCGCGGCGCGCGCGTACACCAACGGCTGGCTCGCCGACAAGCCGTGGTTCGTCGGCGCGGTCGTCGAGCGCGAGAGCCTGGCGTCGACGGCGATGGAAGGCGGCGTCGCGTTCCTGCACACCCGCGCCAAGGACAAGGGCAAGATCGCGCGGCCGTTCATCATCGTGGGGCGCAGCTGGACCGGCATCCCGTTCGGTGCGCCCGACGGCAACCCGACGTACCTGTTCTTCCTGCTCGGCCTCAAGTACGACCGGTTGCACCTGCCGATCCTGGGGCGGCTCGCCCGGGCGCTGCGCAACCCGGCGACGATCGCCAAGCTGCGCTCGCTCAGCTCGCCCGACCAGGTCCGTGCGCTGCTGCTCAAGGAGGACGCGCAGGTGCGCGCCGGCGTCGTGCCGGAGATCCAGGCCGCGGCGTTCAAGCCCAAGCTCGACCGCACGTTGCGCCTCCGCGCGATCCGCCGCCTCCAGGCGGCCAAGAAGCCGGAGCCCGAGCCGGCGGCCCCCAAGGCGAAGAAGCGGGCTTCCAAGCCCAAGGCGTGACCTCACGCACGAGGTCGGGAGTGCGCGGCCGGGCGGTGCTATTGTTCTAGTGTGGGCCGTACTGCGCTCTACCGCGATCCGATGCCGTTCCGGACGGCGCGCGCGGGGGTGCACCTGGAGTCCGACGAGCTGCTGCTCGAGATGCCGGGTGGCTGGATGCGCCGGCACCGGCTCGATGGCATCGAGGCGAGCACCGCCGACGGCGTGGTCGCGGCCAAGCACGAGGCGCGCGTGCAGCGCCGCTTCGTGCGGATGCTGATCCTCGAAGGCGGCACGGCGCCGGTCGTCGTGATCACGCCGCCCGAGCAGGGCGCGGTCGCGCCGAACGTCGTGCGCGTGCCAGAGGCGCCACCCGAGGCCGCGATCGTCGACGTGCGCGCGTGGGAGGCGCTCGCCGAGTGGCTGCTGTCGGGCGGCCGGCTCAGCGCGTGCTCGATCGCCGATCTCGCGCGGCTGGCGTGCATCGCGACGCCGCAGTTCGCGGTCGTGATCGGCGAGGTCGCCGCGCAGCGCGCGCTCGAGCTGGCGTGGGGCACGACGGGCCCGTTGCGCGGCAGCGGCGACATCGACACGCAGCTGTCGCCGCTCGTGAACGCGGCACGCAGCTCGTCGCGCGCGAGCGAGGCGCTGGTCTCGGCGCTCGCGCACATCGCCGGGGCGAAACGCCGGCGAAGCCGCTTCTGACGATCTGCTGTGTTAGGGTCTTCGCGTGCGCTACCTGGTGCTCGCGATCGCGCTGGCCGCGTGCCAGAGCCTCGACGTCTCGCGCGACGTCGGCGCGCGCTGCGACCTCGCCAGCGACTGCAACGAGCGCTGCCTCGTGCCGAGCGGCGACTGGCCGGGCGGCTTCTGCACGATCACGTGCGACACCGCGGCGAGCTGCCCGAGCGACGCGACGTGCATCGACGAGCAGGGCGGGGTGTGCGCGTTCAAGTGCGTCGGCAACGGCGACTGCACGTTCCTCGGCGCCGGCTACACGTGCCAGATGGTCGACAGCCACGGCGCGGGCATCAAGGTGGGCGTATGTCGCGGGGGCTAGCGCTGGCGCTCGTGCTCGCGGCGGGCACCGCGCACGCCGATGATGCGGTGACCACGTCGGTGACGCCGCCCGACATGAGCGATCAGGGCATCGGCGCCGAGATCGGCGCGGCGATCGGCGGGCGCGTCACGCCGGGCGGACTGCGCCTCGCGGGCCACTACCTCTACCAGCTGTCGGATCAGGACTACTTCGACGGCACCGCGACGTTCACGTACGGCGGCGGCAGCGCCGGCTGCTTCCGCGATCGCATGAACAACTTCGTGTGCGACCACGGGCTCGCGAGCGGCGGCGGCGTCGAGATCGCCGCGGGCGTGCGGCGGTTCTTCGGCGGCCGCGATCAGTTCTGGCCGTTCGCGCGCGCCGGCGTCGGGCTCGCGATCGTGCGCTACCAGGACGACAGCGTCACCGGCCTCGCGATCCCGGTGCACCTCGGCGGCGGTGTGCGCGCGGAGGTCGCCGATGGCGTCGCGATCGTCGGCGAAGGCTCGCTCGACCTCGGCTTCGGCGTGTTCAACCACTCGCTCGGGCTGCAGCCGCAGGTCGGTCTCGCGATCACCGCCGGCGCCGAGTTCCGGCTGTGAGGAAAGCCCGCGAAGCGGGCGTGGGGGAGGGGGAAGGGTGGGCTTGCGGGGCGGGCCGAGCAATGCGAGGACCCGCTCCGAAACGGCTGTTGCTGCTCGCGCTCGTCGCGTGCGGCAGCAAGCACCCGGCTGGCACGACGACGCTCGAGATCCGCGTCACCGACGGGGCCAAGCCGGTCGGTGCGCGCGTGCTGCTGTTCGACGCGCACGACCAGCCCGTGCACCTCGGCCGCCTCGATCTGTTCGGCTCGCGGCAGGGTGCGAGCGCGGTGGTGATCGCGCCGAGCGTCGTCGGCAGCTGGGACGGCCTGATCCTCGCCGACGGCACCGGCGACGTCCCGATCGGCAAGGACATCCCGTACGGCCGCTACCACGTGTGGGCGTGGCGCGGCATCGAGTACGAGCTGTGGCAGGGCGACGTCGACGTCTCCGAGAAGCGCGGCAAGGTCACGCTCGATATCCCGCTCGAGCGAGCGTGGGCGCCGCAGGGCACGCTCGCCGCCGATCTCCACGTCCACGCGTTCGCCTCCCACGACTCGACGCTGCCGAACCCGCAGCGCGTCGTCGCGCAGGCGGCCGCCGGCATCCAGGTCGTCGGGCTCTCCGATCACGATGTCACGGGCGATCTCGATCGCGAGATCGCAGCGCTCCATCTCGGCGATCGCATCACGTCGATCGCATCGAACGAGCTGTCGTCCGACAACCTGCACGTCGGCGTCTACCCGGCGAAGAGCCAGCCGCCCGATGCCGACATCCTGCACGCCGACGCCGAGCACCTGTTCGCGATCGCGCACGCGATGCCGGGCAACCCGATCGTCCAGCTCAACCACCCGCGCTTCCGCGTCACGGCGCTCTACGATCAGCGCCACTGGGATGGGACGTCGTGGCCGCCGCCGTTCCCGCTCGCGTTCGATGCGGTCGAGGTGCTCGCCGGCTACACCGCGTTCAACGCGCCCGGCGACCGTCGCTTCGACGAGAGCGTGCGCGACTTCTACACGCTCGTCGATCACGGCCACCTCGTCGCGCCGCTCGGCAACTCCGACACCCATGATCTCAACTGGGTGCTCGACGGCACGACGCGCAACTACGTGTTCGTCGACGATCCGCGCACCGAGCCGTTCGACGAGGCCGGCTTCGTCGCCGCGATCCGCGCGCGCCGGGTCGTCGCGACGAGCGGCCCGTGGCTCGACGTCGAGGTCGCGCCGGCGCAGGGCGTCACGCCGACGGTCGGCCCCGGTCAGGCCGTCGTGCCGCGCGATCACGCGGTGTGGGTCGACGTCACGGTCTCGCAGACGCACTTCGTCCACGTCGATCGGATCACGATCACCGTCGGCGGCGGCGCCACGCAGACGATCGCGGTGCCGCCGAACGTCCGCACGCACCGGTGGGCCGGCAAGGTCCTTGTCGGCGACGCCGACACCTGGATCGGCATCACCGCCGATGGCGACACGCCGCTGCCGCTCCCGCTCACCGGCAGCTACCAGAAGGACAAGTGGAACCGCGCCGGGGTGACGCCGTTCGCGATCGCCTCGCCGGTCCTCGTCGACGCCGACGGCGACGGCCACTGGAAGCGCGGCGACGCCGACCTCAGCGTACGATGAACCCGAGCTCGAGGTTGCCGCCGCGCATAAAGCCGGTCTTGTCCACCGTCTGATCCGGTGTGTCCCCGACGTCGACGGCGTGGCCGTAGCCGAGGACGACCTCGAGCGACAGCCGGATCCGCACGTGCTCGAACCCGCCCTCGATGCCCGCTCGTGGCATCACGAAGCCGCCGCGGATCTTCGAGTCGCCGATCGAATCCTCGTAGCCCCCGGAGCCCGTGAGCATCCCGGCGTCGAGCCCGAAGAAGGCAGACGCGTGCGGGTTGTCGTACGTGCGGCGCTCGACGCCGACGTGGGGCTCGTACATGTACCCGTAGGTGCCCTGGATGAACTGCGTCCTCATCAGCGCACCGCGGAGCCACCAGTCACCTAGGCGGCCAGCGAGCGCGAGATCCCAGCCAACAAGACCGTATGAGGGCACACCCCTCACGCCGGCGCCACAGAGGCAGCCCGCCGCTGTCGCGTAGAAGACGCCCGGGCTGGGCGGCTCCGCGCTGGCGACCGCGGGCACGATCAGGACGGCGAGCACGGCGAGGCGATGCACGCCCACACGCGTCGCAAGCCGCGCGCCAACCACAAGTGCCGAGAACCCCGGTACCACTCGCTGATGGTGTCACGTCGTGTCGTGACAGGCGTGTCACGGGTACTATCAGATCCGCGATGGAGAGCTTCGTCCAGGGGTGGAGCCTCACGATCCTCCTGTGCTCGTTCATCGTGCTCGTGTTCCTCGCGGCCTACCTCCACGTCGCGCGCGAGCTGGCCTGGGTCCGCGCGCTCACCGATTACCTCGGCTACGCCGCGGTCGGCGAGGAGCCGCAGAAGCCGTCGCTCGAGCAGCAGGTCATCCGCGACGAGGCGCACGCGATCCTCGAGTCCAAGGACCCGGCCTGGCAGCAGAAGCAGGTCCGCACCTGGCAGATGCGCGCGCAGCGCCTCGAGCCGGCGCTCGCGTTCTGGGTCGACCTGCTCCGCCAGCTCGGCCTGCTCGGCACGGTGCTCGGCATCGGTCTCTCGCTCATGTACACCGGCGCCGACCTGACCAAGCTGCTCGGGCCGCTCGCCCTCAAGGTCTGGACCACGGTCGCCGGCCTCGCCTGCTCGATCGTGCTCTCGGCGTCGTTCGCGATGAAGCTGACCGCGTGGGTCGATGCGGCCGAGAAGAACCTCGAGGCGTGGGACGCGCGCCGCAAGGAGCGCACGTGAGGCGCGTCCGCCGCCGCCAGCCGCCGCCCGATCTGACGTCGCTGTTCGACGTCCTGTTCATCGTCATCTTCGCGGCGCTGATCCGCGCGTCCGCCGCCCAGCACGCCGCCGAGGCCGCGAAGCCGCCGCCACCGCCCAAGCCGATGGACCCGGCGTCGTTGCAGGCGCGCGCGGGCACGCAGCTCGCCGAGCGCCCCAATGTCATCGTGCGCGTCACCGCCGATGGCAAGGTCACCGAGCCGGTCGTCGCCTCGCTGCTCGCGCCGTCCGCCGATCCCGACGTCGCGCTCTCCTACACGGGCGACCTCTGCGGCCTCGTCCACGCGCACGACCCGACGCTCGATCTCGCCAAGTCCCTCGTGATCATCGCGCCGGCGAAACGCCTCGCCGATCTGCCGCACGCCCTCTACGAGGGCCTGCACCGCGACATCGATCGCTGTCTGCAAGACCAGCACGGCCTCGCCGTGATCGTGGAGCCATGACTGACCCATCTGCCAAGGACGTCGCGAAGCAGCTCGACCGCATCCACCGCCGTCGCCGGCTGCTGATCCTCGGCGGCTGGGCGGTGCTCGTGATCCTGGCCGCGCTCTACATCCGCTGCGGCCGCGGCTGGGGCACCGGCGGCAAGGGCCCGGGCAAGGGAGGCGAGGGCACGGGGAGCGCCGCGCCGGTGCCGCACCACTGCCAGGTCCGCGTCACCGCGAAGGGCCTCGAGCTCGAGGGTAAACCGGCGACGCAGGACGCGATCGTCGACAGCTGCAAGCAGGGCGCCGACGTCGTCGTCACCGGCGATGCGCGCCAGGGCGACTGGGACGCGCTGAAGGCCGCGCTCGACGCCGCGAAGATCCCGACGTTCACGCGCTGACGCAGCCGACCGCTGACGCGGGCGCCAGGGATCAGATCGGAAAGGATCCGGCCCAGGCCCGGCCAGCGTAGCGCTCACATGCGACCGGGAACTTCGTACGCGCTGATCGCGCCGTATCGCTGCCAGCCGACGCGCAGTACCCAGGTTTGCGGTGCCGCCGAAGGTAGCGGCACGTAGTCGTCGCGCACCGCGAGGTGCGGCGGCTCCCTCCAGCCGCGGAAGTGGATCGCCGTCGAGTAGGGATCGAGGCGCGAGCGCCCGGCGGCGTCGCTGCGCAGGTGCTCCTGGTGGCGCCGCCAGTTGTTCAGCACGTACGAGAGCGCGTTGCGCATCTGGCGCGGGTTCGTGATCGGCTTCGCGTTGTAGCGATACGCGAAGACCTCGCCGCGACGGCCGCACACCGCATTGATCGCGAGCGCCGCGGTGATCGTCAGCGACCGCATGCCACGGCTCAGCGCGTGCTTGTCGTCGGCCTCGACGAGAAAGTGCAGGTGATTGTGCTGGATCGACGTGTGGACCACGCGGAACGCGTGCTCGCCGAGCGTCCGCCGAAGGGCACGGTCGATCGCGCGGTACACGGGGCCGCGGCGCAGGCGCGGTACGTCTTTGCGGGTGCGCAGCACGACGTGCAGCGGGTGGTGCTTCTCGAGCTCCGGGCGCGCGCGATGGGGCGCGTCGAGGCAGCGGCCGGTCTTCTTGCGTCCCGCACCCTTGCGGGCGCCGCCATGGGTCTTCGGCCGCAGGTCGAGATCGATCTGCCGGGTGCTGTTCCGCCGCCGATCACGCATCTTGATTAAGGCTATAGTGTCGTCGGTTGCGGTGCTGTCGCCATGGCGATCGCGTGGCTCTCCGATCGCAGAAAGCTCCGCAGGTTCATCGTCGCGTTTCGCAAGCTCGAGGAGAGGCTCGCAACACTGCCGCGGTACCGCGAGGCGAGCGACGGTGATCGCGGCATGTTCGAGGGGATCGTGGAGGCCAGCGACGGAATGGAGCGTCTCGGCGACGCTGTACTCGAGCATGCGGACGTCATCGCGGGCTGCCGCGTGTTCGTCGATGCGGACCGAACCAGTCTGCTCTACGTGCAGCGCACGAACATGGACATGGAGTCCTACACGGCAGAGCTCTCGTTAGAGACCAGGGCAGGCAAGCGGCTGCCCTGGGCACAACCGCCGTTCAAGCTTCAGCAGGCGCTCCGAAAGGATGTCTCTGCGTAAGAGTTGGTCGCCGCGCACCGCGAGTTCGTTCGCGGCGCCACACACGACCCGCTGCTGCGATTCGAGACCCTGGCGGACGTGATTCGCGCGTGGGAACAGATCAGTGCCCGCACGATGGCCTGGCGGAGCACGCAGGACTGCGACGAGCTGCTTCAACAGGATCTGCGCATGCTCGTGGGGCCTGCGTACGCGCGGTTGTGGGCCCGCTTCGGTTCACCGCTGCGCGCCGCGATTCCACGGGCGCAGGTGCGCAAGCGTCCGACGTGAGCTACTTCGTCACGCCCTTGGGCAGCAGCAGCCAGTAGCGGCCCGGGCCGCCCATGCGCGAGCCGAGCTCCTCGGCGTCGCGGTCGTCGCCCCAGTAGATGTCGCCGCGGACGGCTCCGAGGATGCCGCCTCCGGTGTCTTGCGCGATCAGCAGGTGCTGCCACGGCGAGGTGCCGGTCTTGCCGATGTTGGGTGCGCGGGCGTCGACCCAGACGGGCGTGCCGTGCGCGATGAACGCGCGGTCGATCGCCATCGAGCGGCGTGGCGTCAGCACGACCTTCTCCGAGCCGATCGCGCCCGGCTTCTCGGAGACCTTGAAGAAGACATAGGACGCGTTCTGGTCGACGATGTCGTCGAAGCGCGAGGCGTGGTCGTTGAACCACTTGCGGATGCCGATCATCGTGCCCTGGCCCGGCTTGAGCTCGCCCTTGAGCGCGGCACCCACGCCTTTGTACGCGCGGCCGTTCTTGCCGGCGAACTCGAGCCAGAGCGTCGAGCCGTCGTCCATCTTCACCTTGGCGGAGCCTTCGATCTGGGCGAACAGGAGGTCGACGGCATCGTCGACGTACATCAGCTCGAGCCCCTTGCCGGCGAGCGCGCCCTTGCGGATCTCCTGGCGCGTGAAGTAGGGGATGACCGAGCCGGTAGCGGCGTCGAGCTTGCCCCAGATGCGGCGCGCGTGCGCGTCGCGGATGAACGGCGTGAGATCGACCTCGACGAGATCGGCGGGCCGCGCGTAGACCGCGTACTTGAACGGGCCGTGCTGGGTCCTCGACCCGCGCATCTCCTGGACGTAGTAGCCGGTGAGCTTGCCGACCGGGCCTTTCTTGCCCGCGGCGACCCACGGCTGAAACTCGGCCTCGAAGAACGCGCGCGCAGCCTTGTCGTCGCCGGCCTTGAGCCGGGCCGCGGCGGCGCACGCGTGGCGCCAGTTCTTCGCGAGCCCGCCGTGGCCGTCGGCGCCGACCGGATCGGTGTCCGCGAGCTCGCCGATCCGCGCGCACGATTGCAGGAACGAGGGGATGGCCTCGGCCGGGTGCTCGTCCTTCCAGCCGGGGAGGTCGGCGAACGAGGCGCGCGTCAGCGTGAGCTGGTCGTGCGCGGGCGGCGGCGGCTCGCCGGGAGTGTCGTCGCAGTCGGCGTGGGCGGCGCGAGCGACGAGCAACAGAGGCAGGAGGACGGCGACGCGCATGCGGCAACGATGACAACGCGCGAGCGCGTGCGCAAATTCACTCGCGCCGCGCCCAGGCGAGCAACTCGACGCGGTTGGTCACACCCGCGAGCCGGTAGAGCCGCTCGAGCATCGTCTTGACGGTGGCCGCGCGGATCCCCATCGCCGTCGCGAGCTCGGCATTGGTCAGGCCTTTGCCGAGGTGGTCGAGCAGCTCGCGCTGGCGCGCGGTCAGCGAGCGCGGCGGCTCGACGAGCGCATCGAGCGCGACCAGCCACCCGCCAGCGTCATCGCATGGGGTCAGGTGGAGCGTGGTCGATTCGATCGTGATGCGCTGGGCGCGGCGGGCGATGCGCACGGCCTTGCGGATCGCGTCGGCGAGCGCCGCGTGCGTGCGGAGCGCCTGGAATGCCCGGCGAGAGGTGCCGAGCACCGTGCCGTTCGCGTCGGTCGCGATCACCGCGTCGGAGGTCGCCTCGAGCAGCGCGTCGAGCGCCGAGGTCCGGCGTGCTGCGGTCGCGAGCAGTGCGCTGGCCCGCAGGGGAATGACGAGCTGCTCGGCCGTGCGCGCGAGGGCCTCGCGTTCGGCGTCGGTGAACACCGCGCCCTCGGGAAGGCCGACCAGGCCGAACGCGACCTGGCGCTCCGCCGAGCACACGAAGATCCGGCCCTGGTCCGCGATGCCGAGCTTCGCGACGAACGGATAGATCGTGCTGCGGCGGAACCCCTCGAGCGTCGCGATGCCCTCGCGGAACGGCTCGACCCAGCGGTTGCGCTGCGGCGGCGGCACGTTCGTCAGATCGAACGCCGGCGTCTTGACGAACGCGATGTGCGGGACCTCGAGCGCGAGCGGGGCTCCGTCGCGGATCGCGCAGACACGGCCGAGCGACGGTGCGTCGGTGCCCCGGGTGGTCGCCGCGACCGCGATGCCGCGCGGGCACGCCTCGTGGAGCGCACGCGCCGCCAGCTCGACGACGCGCTGCTCGTCTTCGAGGAGCGCGATCGCGCCCGCGAGCTCGCGCAGGGAGGTGCCCATCGCGTTCAGGGTAACCGCACGCGGAGGTCCTGATAGCCCCCGACGTGAACATCGTCGAAGAAGATCTGTGGAACCGTGTGGCGACCCGTGCGCGCGGCCAGCTCGCTCCGGGCTGAAGGGCTGGTGGCGTCGCGCACCTCGAACGCGAGGCCGCGCGACCGAAGCAGTCGCTTGGCCTTCCAGCACCAGATGCAGCGGGGGCGCGTGTAGATCGTGATCATGTCTTGAGCGTGCTCCGCCCCGGACCGCGGGGCGATACGCCGTTCGGCGTACACGGCTACCGAGCCGTCGGGCCAAGGGGTGCAGCAATTTGCGGCAGAAATGGTAGTGACGTCGGCGGCTGGTAGTGGGCTAAGGTCCGTGGCCTCCGGTTCGTTGGGTGTCAACGAGATGGGTGGTCGGCACAAACCCTGGGTTGGTGTGAGCGAGCAGCATCTCGCGCTGCTCGCGCTCATCGATCGCGTCGCGCAGAACAACATCGAGCTCTTGTTCGTCGGCGAGACCGGCGTCGGCAAGGAACAGTACGCTCGCTACGCGCACGAGCAGAGTCCGCGGTGCGACCGGCCGTTCGTCCCGGTCAACTGCGGATCGATCCCCGCGGATCTGTTCGAGAACGAGCTGTTCGGGCACGTGGGGGGTGCGTTCACCGGTGCCCGTCCGCAGGCGGTCGGGCTCGTCGCGGCCGCCGAAGGCGGGACGTTGTTCTTCGACGAGGTCGACGCGCTCGCGCCCGCGAACCAGGTCAAGCTGCTGCGCTTCCTCCAGGAGAAGGAGTACCGCCGGCTCGGCGAGGCGCGCACGCAGGATGCGGACGTCCGCGTGCTCGCGGCGACGAACCGCGATCTCGTGCGCGCGGCGCGGACCGGCGCGTTCCGCGAGGATCTGATGTTCCGCCTGCGCGTCGTGCCGGTCGCGATTCCGCCGCTTCGCGACCGTTCCGCCGACGTGCTGCCGCTGATCGATGCGTTCGTGCCGTGGTACGCCGAGGAGTACCGGCTCGACCCGATCGAGCTGTCTGGTTCGGCCCGCGACCACCTCGTCCATTACAGCTGGCCCGGCAACATCCGCGAGCTCGAGAACCTGGTCCGAAACCTGACGTGCGTCCATCCGGGGCAGGTGGTGGAGCCGGCGCAGCTGCCGCTACTGCCCGAGGTGCCGCGCACGAATGGCCACTCGAACGGCTCGTTCCAGAAGCAGAAGTCGTCGATCGTCGCGGAGTTCGAGCGCAAGTACCTCGAGGAGGCGCTCGACGCCGCCGGCGGCAACATCGCTCGCGCCGCGCGAACGGCGGGCAAGCCGCGACGCGCGTTCTTCGAGCTGATGCGCAAGCACGGGATCAACGCGCGGCGCTGAAATATCCAGGTGGATGGTTTTATCCACCTGCGCGCGGCGGCAAGTATCCGGGACCGCGATGGGCGCGGCGGGCACATGACTTGCTGAGCCCGGGCGCCGGTGGCGACGTTCCATGCAATCGCGGACGTCTCGGAGATCCTGCGCCGTACGCTCGACGCAGGCGTCTCCTCGATCGGCGCGACCTGCATCGTCCACGATCTGGTGACCGCGCCGGCCGTCGGCATGACACTGACGCTGACGCTCTACGAGATCGCCGAGGACCCGAGCGCGCGCAACAAGCCGGACCTGCGGGTCGTCCAGAACAACCAGATCACGCTGCAGCGCTCGCCCACGGCCCTGTTGCTCCGCTACCTGATCACCGCCTGGAGCGGCAACATCGTCGACGATCAGCTGATCCTCGGCCGCGCGGTCCAGACGCTGTACGAGCACGCGATCATCTCGGGGCCCGAGCTCGCCGGCACCTCGCTGATCGCGAACGACGAGGCGATCGCAGTCACGATGATCCAGCAGACGATCGAGGATCGCACCCACGTCTGGCGCGCGTACGACAAGCCGTACCGGCTATCGATCAACTACGAGGTCCGCGTCGTCAAGATCGAGTCGTCGCGCGCGCCGCAGGTCTCGCCGACCGTCCGCAGCCGGCACCTGCGCCACGGCATCATCGAGGAGAAGCCCTGATGCTGGGGTTTCGCGAGCTCGAGAGCTCGAACCTGTACGCCGGGCTCGGCGTGCAGCTGATCGACGAGTTCGCCAGCGTGCCGAGCGCGAACGTCGAGGCCCCGCCGCTCGGCTGGGCGACGATCGACATCGACATCGACGAGGGCGGCGGTGTGTTTCGTCCACTCGATCCGGCGCTGCTCGTCACTGCGCGGTCGGCGAGCGGGGTCGTCTGGTATCCGTGGCTCGAGCACCACTTCGACGCGCGAGGGCTGCCCGCACGCAACTACCGGGTGCGCGTCTCGGCCGAGCTGTACACGCCGCGCTACGCGTATGACTCCGACGGCGTGGTCGTCGCGGTGTCGCCGTACGACGACAACAACCCGCCGGCATTCGTCGCCGCCGAGCCGACGAAGATCTTGCTGCTGCCGACCGCC
>Ga0316628_100002498_pt1 | contig 13676 bp, 13 predicted proteins | sample OWC_Aug_M2_C1_D5_FD_207648 | JGI IMG/M metagenome (GOLD analysis project Ga0316628, IMG submission 207648) | Wetland soil microbial communities from Old Woman Creek delta, Ohio, United States - OWC_Aug_M2_C1_D5_C | ecosystem: Environmental > Terrestrial > Soil > Wetlands | place: USA: Ohio... | reverse complement strand
CCTCGTCCCCAGAGTCCTGCCGATCCGTTTCGATTGGCTGCTGCCCTTCGGCCTGCACAGCCCGACCTTCACTTCTTACGACTATTTTCCCCTGATCCCGTGGTTCGGGATCTTTTTGATCGGTGCGGCCTTAGGAAAAATCCTTTACACGTCCCGGAAAACCTTGCTGCCGGGGCCCGGGCCCCGCACCTTCGTCAATTTCGCCGGGCGCTATTCTTTATGGATCTATCTGGCTCATCAGCCCGTGATCATGGGAGCGCTTTATCTCTTGAAGCGGATCCGGTAAGGCGGCGGAAATTCAGGCGGGTTTTTTATACTTGCCGAGGATCGCATTGAACCGGATGGCCAGAAGCTCGCGGGCCGAGCTGAAAACGGCCCGGAAGGTGCGGACCTTGCTGTCCTCTTCATGGTGCCATTTGACCGGGATCTCGGTCACGTCATATTTGAGACGCCGGGCCAGGAACAGCGTCTCCGAGTCGTAGGACCATCGGTTGATCCGCTGACGGCCGAAGATGTCCTTCCCGGCGTCCCCGCGGAAGGCCTTTAAGCCGCAGGTGATGTCGGTAAAGTTCAAGCCGAGGAAGAGGTTCGTCAGCTTGGTGAATCCCCTCCCCAGGAAGCTTCGGGTATCGTCCTGGGCTTTGACCGTCTCGGTCAGGAGGTGTTTCTTGGTCCCGATGGCGACCGGATGCGCATCCAGGGCCTCCATGAACCGGAAGATTTCGGAAATCTCGACCGAGAAATCGGCATCAAGGACGAGAACCTTGGCTCCCCGGGAGGCGAGCATGCCCGTCTTGACCGCCCGCCCTTTGCCCCGGTTGGGCGTGTACCGGATGGCCGTGATCGGAATACGGGGAAATTTCGCCTCGGCGGCCCTCAGGACCTCGATGGTCCCATCGGTCGAGCCGTCGTCGACGAAAACGACCTCGAACGTCCGCCCGACCCGGGCTTCCAGGTAGGCCAGCGACTCGGACAGCTTCGGCTCCAGGCGCTTTTCCTCGTTGTAGCAGGGAATGACGAAGGAGATTTCGGGCGCCGGCGTCATGACTGGATTCGTTCCTTCTGGTAGGCGATGACCGCGTCAAGAATCTGGTCGAGGTTCTTGGTCGGTTTATGGCCGACGGCCTTCCGCAGCTTGGCGGTTTCCGGGACGCGGACCCGGATGTCCTCGAAGTCCTTCCCGTAGGCTTGCTCATAAGACAGGTGGATAATCGGCGAAGCCGAGCCGGTCTTGGCTTTGATCCGCTCGGCCACCTGCTGGATGGAGATCTCTTCCTCGCTGCCGACGTTGAAAATTTCGCCGACCGCCGCCGGAGTTTCCATCAGCTTGATCATCGCCGTGACCGAGTCCAGGACCCAGCTGAAGCTCCGGACCTGGGTCCCATCGCCGTAGACGGTCATCGGCTGGCCGGACAGGGCTTGGGCCGTCAGTCGCGGCAGGACCATCCCGTATGCCCCGCTCTGGCGGGGTCCGACGGTGTTGAAAAGACGGACAACGACCGTCGGCAAGCCCATCTTCTTGTGGTAGGACAGGGCCATGTACTCGTCCAAAGCCTTGGAACAGGCGTAGGACCAGCGGAGCGAGGTGCCGAAGGACAGGTCCTGGCTTTCCCGGAAACGCCGGAGGTCCGCGTCGATGTCCTTTCCGTAAACTTCGGACGTGGAGACGACCAGGGTCTTTTTGGCGTATTTGAGGGCCGCCGAAAGGACGTTCTCGGTGCCCTTGACATTGACCAGGATGGTATGGACGGGATTCTCGAAGACCAGCTTGACCCCGACCACGGCGGCCAGGTGGAAGACCTCGTCGCAGCCAAGGACGAGATCGTCGACCTTGCTTTCCTCGAGAATGGATCCCAGGACGAATCGGAAATGCGGATTGTCCTTCAGATGAAGGATATTTTCCAGCGTCCCCGTGGACAGGTCATCCAGGCAGACCACCTCGTGCCCTTGTTTCAACAGGGCTTCGGTCAAGTGGGAGCCGATGAATCCGGCACCGCCGGTAATCAACATTTTTTTCATGATCAACTCCAAAAACGAGCATTTATCATAGTCAAGGAGGGGTCCGGATGCAAGCGGCGGGCCTTTCTTTACATTTCCCTCCGGCTTGGATATTATGGCCCGGCAGGCAGGTTATCTTGAAGAAAATCATCGGTTTCGCGCTGTTCCTCCAGGTCTTCCTCTTCCAGATTTTCATCGTCACGAAGGCCCCGATTCTCTATGGGATTCTCCGGGCCGTATTTTTCGCCTTTTGCGCCCTGCTCCTCTACGCCCTCGGCCGGCGTCTGAAAAAGGAGCCGGTCCTCGTTTTATTCCTGATCCTGATCGTCCTGATCCGGGTGCCCTTTTACCTTCATTCCAACGGGCTCGTCACGACCTCGGACAACGCCCATGAGGGCCTCCAGATTATGGAAATCCGGGACGCGCACACGGTTCCCACCTTCTTCCTGGGAGCCCTCAAGCATATCGGGACGATCAAATACCTCTGGGCCGCCTTTATCGCCGACCTGGGCGGCACGTCCTACTTTTTTTACGTCCTGCTCCAAGCGGCGGTCTTCATCGGATTTCTATTCGCCCTGGAAGCGCTCCTCCGCGGCCGGCTGAGCCGGACCGCCTCCTATCTCGTGTTATTTTTCGCCCAATTCGCCCTGGCCGAGCTGATCTTCGATTATTCCCTGTCGATTCGGGGCGCGCCGTATCTTGAAATGATCCTTTTTTCCACCGTGGGCTTCGGGCTCATCGATCTGTCCTTCCGTGATGCGCCGGCTTCGGTCATCGGAGCGGCCCTGATGTTCTTTTCCATCTACATTCACCCCTTATCCTCGGTCCTGGCGGGGAGCGCCGCGGCCGCCGTCGGGCTCTTCGCCCTGTTTCGGAAAAGAATCCTCCCGGCGGGGCTGATGCTCACGGGAGGCGTCCTGGCCGGCTTGTGGCACTGGTTCTATTTCCTCCTCTTCACGGCCCAGCGCGCCTCCGAAGGATCCTGGGAACAGGTCGGCCTGGTTCCGCTTTCCGGGATCAACCCGAGTTATTTCGCCTTGTTTTTCAAGAACGTGGCCGAGACGTTCCGCAATCTTTTCCATTTCGAATATTCCTACCTGGGACCCCTCTATCTCTCGGGAACGACCCGGACCGTCCTGGACGCGCTGAACACGGCCGTGGTCTGGCTGGCCCTGGCCGCCCTGCTGTATTCGATTTTTCTGTTCGGCCGGAAGGTCATCCGGCTGATCGCCCGGAAGGACGCCCTGGACGACGCGGACGGCCTGGCCTTTTTTTTCCTCATCCTTCTGGGCGCGGTCCTGGTCAAGACTTTCCTCTTTTTCCCCGCCCACACCGAGCCGCGGCATAATTTCGACTGGATGTATCTTCTGATCCTGGCGATCGCCGTCGCCGCGGGGGCTTGGATCGGAAAGAGGAGCTGGGTTTCGTTCCGGAGCGTCGCCTTCATCCTGGCCGCGATCGTCCTGACCGTCCCCCACTACGAAGCCTACCGCAGGAGCGTCGTCCGGAAGGAAGCGTCCTACAACGAAATCCTGCCCCTCCTTCAGAAATCCGGCGTGCGGGCCCTGGCGACCGATTTCATCATCGCTTATCCGATTTATTATCTCTCGGGTCGACGGATCGAAGTCTCGGACACGATCGGTCCGCTGACGATCAAGCTTTTTTACAAGGACATGAGGGACCGGGTCGACGCCCTTCCCGCCGGGCGGAAGGCCTACCTTTTCTTCTCCGAGAGCTATCCTTCGCGCTCGTGGCACCGCGAAACCACCCGGCTCATCCGCGAGGAGACCGAGGCCGGGCTGGCCGCGGCCGGCATCCATTATGTGATCAAGGACACGCCCGATTTTTCGGTGATCATCCCCGACGCGGCCCGAGCCGCTCCTGTTGGCGTCGTCACCGGCTTGCGCTAAAGGGATGCCCGCGGCCGGCGCTCAGCCGTCGGCTTTTCCCGATTTCTGGATCTTGGTCCAGGTGTCGCGAAGGGTGACTGTGCGGTTGAAGACCGGGGCGCCCGGCTTCGTCTCTTTGGGGTCGACGATGAAATATCCCATCCGCTCGAATTGCCAGCGGGAACCGGCCGGAGCGTCCTTCAATATCGGCTCGCACCGCGCTTCACGGATGATGTCCAGCGAGGCCGGGTTGAGATTGGACAGCCAGTCCTCTCCCTCCTCCAACTCGTTCGGATCGCGCTTAGTGAACAAGGTATCGTAGAGCCGGACTTCGGCCGGGACGGCGTGGGCGACCGAAACCCAGTGGAGGGTGGCCTTGGGGCTTCGATGGTCGGGCGCATCCCCGCCCCGCGTGGCCGGGTCATAGGTGCAGCGCACCTCGACGACGTCCCCCGTGGCCGGATCCTTCACGACCTCCCGGCAGGTGATGAAAAAGGCGTAGCGCAGCCGGACTTCCCGGCCGGGCGACAGCCGGAAAAATTTCTTCGGCGGATCTTCCATAAAATCCTCGCGCTCGATGTAGAGCGTCCGGGAAAACGGCACCTGCCGCATCCCTGCGGCCGGGTCCTCGGGATTGTTGACGCAATCGAGCATCTCGACCTTGTCCTCGGGATAGTTCGTCAGGACGACTCGGAGAGGCCGGAGGACGGCCATGGCCCGGGGCGAGGTTTTATTGAGATCTTCCCTCACACAGCTCTCGAGGAGGGCCAGGTCGACGATGCTCGGGACCTTGGCCACGCCGATCAAGCCGGCGAATTTCCGGATGGCGGCCGGCATGTACCCCCGGCGGCGCAGGCCCGAAATCGTCGGCATCCGGGGATCATCCCAGCCGTCGACCCGGTTTTCCCTGACCAGGTGAAGAAGCTTCCGCTTGCTGAGAACGGTATGGCTGAGGTTGAGCCGGGCGAACTCGATCTGGCGGGGATGGAAGATGCCGAGCTCCTCCAGGAACCAGTCATACAAGGGGTGATGGACCTCGAACTCGAGGGTGCAGATGGAGTGGGTGATGCCCTCGATCGAATCGGACTGGCCGTGGGCCCAGTCATAGGTCGGATAGACGCACCAGGCATCCCCGCGGCGGTAGTGATGGGCCCGCCGGATCCGGTACATGACGGGGTCGCGGAGCAGGAGATTAGGGTGGGCCATGTCGATCTTGGCCCGAAGGCTTTTGGAGCCGTCGGGGAACTCCCCCGCCCGCATCCTCTGGAAAAGATCCAGGTTCTCCTCCGCCGACCGGTTTCGGAAAGGGCTTTCGGTCCCGGGCCGGGTCAGGGTGCCGCGGGTGGCGGTGACGTCCTCGGCCCGCAAGTCGCAGACGTAAGCTTTGCCCTTGCGGATGAGAATCTCGGCGAAGGCGTAGAGCTTCTCGTAGTAGTCGGAGGCGTAGTATTCCCGGTCCTGCCAGTCGAAGCCGAGCCAGCGGACGTCCTCCTTGATCGAGGCGACGTATTCCGGGTCCTCGGTCTCCGGATTGGTATCGTCGAACCGGAGGTTGCAGAGGCCGTGGTAGTCGGCGGCCAGGCCAAAGTTCAGGCAGATGGATTTGGCGTGGCCGATGTGGAGATAGCCGTTGGGCTCGGGAGGAAAACGGGTGTGGACCCGGCGGTCGTTCCGGCCCGCGGCCAGGTCTTCCTCGACGATGTCGCGGACGAAATTGTCCCTGGATTTCGGTTCGATCGGTTCGGTCATGAAAAGTTCCTTTGAAGGCGGCGGAGGACCGTCTCGCGGCCGAGGACGGTCATGATTTCAAACAGCCCCGCGCCCTTGGTCCGGCCGCTGACGGCCATCCGGGTCGGATGGATGAGCTCGGAGACCTTGATGTTCAGATCCGCGGCCTCGGCCCGGTACAGGGCTTCCAGCGCCGCGGCCGTGAATTCGGGGAGGGCTGCGATTTTCGGGAGGAGGGCGGTTAGCCGGGCCCGGGATTCGGCCGGCTCGAGGTGCTTTTTCCGGCCGTCGTCCTCGACCGGATAATCCTCTCCAAAGAAGAAATCGACCATCGGTCCGAATTCGCGGAGGGTTTTGATCCGGATTTTATAGAGGTCGACGATGGCGGCCCAATCCCGGGCCTCGTCCCCGGCGAAGGCGCCGCCGTCCCTGCGGAGCTGATCGCGAAGCAGCGGAACGAGCTCCGCCGTGTCCTTGCGCATGATGTACTCGCCGTTCATCCATTTGAGCTTGACCAGGTCGAACTTGGCCTGGACATCGTTCATCCGGTCGATGGAAAAAAGCCCGGCGGCCTCGTCGAGCTTGAGGATTTCGCGGTTCTCGGGCGGAGTCCAGCCGAGGAAGATCAGGTAATTGGCCAGCGCCTCGGGCAGGAAACCCTCGGCCTTGTATTCAGCGACGGAAACGCCCCCGTGCCGCTTGCTGAGCTTGGAGCCGTCGGGGCCGAGAATCAGGGGCATGTGCCCGAAACGCGGCGGGGTCAGCCCGAAGGCCTCGTAGAACAGGATCTGCTTGGGCGTGTTGGAGATGTGGTCGTCGCCCCGGAGGATGTGGGTGATCCGGAGCTCCGCGTCGTCCACGACGCAGCAGAAATTATAGGCCGGCGAGCCGTCGGACTTGATCAGGACCTGATCCTTGATGTTTTCGGTATCGACTTCGATCCGGCCGTGGATCAGGTCCTCGTAGGAGATTTTCCGCCCGGGCACGACCCGGAAAAGGATCGCGTCCCCTTCCCGGTAAGCCAAGCCGGACGCCGCCAACGCCTCGGCCTTGGCCCGATAAATATCGAACCGGCGGCTTTGGTAGAGCGGCTCTCCGTCCCAATCCAGCCCGAGCCAGCGGAGATCCTCCATAATCTCGTCCAGGAAGCGCTGCTCGGAGCGGACCTTGTCGGTGTCTTCAACCCGGAGGAGAAAGCGGCCCCCGGTGCTCCGGGCGGCCAGCCAGTTGAAGAGAGCCGTCCGGGCGCTTCCCAGATGGAGAAAGCCCGTCGGGCTCGGGGCGAAACGTACGGTCAACGGTTGATTCACGGGGAAAACCTCGGCGAGATTGTATAGCACCGGGGGGGATCGGTCAAACGGACGCGGGGGAAGTCCGGGCTCTCGCCTTGGCATTCCCCGCCCGGAGGGGATATAATATATTTCTTATGCTGATCCGCAAGGCCTGCAGAGAGGACTTCCCGGCTATCCGGAAGCTGGCCGAATCGCTCGGCCTGGATTATGACGGGATGGAACGGGCCCCGTTCTGGCTGGCCGAGGACGGCGGCCGCGTCCTTGGAATCGTCTCCCTTCTCACCCATCGCGACTGCAAGGAGCTGGTTTCCCTGGGCATCGATCCCGAGTCCAGAAAAAGCGGCCTGGGCGGCCGTTTGATCGAAACGGTGATGGCCGGAGCCGGCGAAGACGTCTTTCTAGCCACGGTCATTCCCGCCTATTTCGAGCGTCACGGTTTCGTCCGGATTCTCCGCATGCCCCCCGGGATGGCCAAGAATCCCGCTTGGTGCGAAGGCTGCGACAAAAGTCTTTGCACCGTGATGGTCCGGGCCAAGCCATGAGCCGGCCCGTTTTTCCCGAATTCCGGCCGCTCGCACTCGAAGACCGGGCGATCGTGCAAGGCTATTTCGATCAGGCCGGGATCGAAGCCTGCGAATATTCGTTCGGGAACAACTTCATCTGGAGGCAGTTCGAGCACGCCCGCTGGACGATCCTCAACGGGAATCTCTGCATCGTTTTCGATTGCCCCGGGCGGCTGGCGTACGCTCTGGCCCCGGTCGGGGGAACCGCCGCGATCGAAACCGTTCGCGCCCTCCTCGACGTCGTCCCCCGGCTGGCCCGGGTTCCGGCGTCGTTCGTCCAGGCCCTCGGGCCCGAGTTTCTCTGCGAGCCCGAGCGGGATGAATTCGACTATATCTACGCGACCGAGGACTTGGCCGAGCTGGCTGGCAAGAAATTCGACGGCAAGCGGAACCGGATCCGGAAATTCGAGCGCGAGCACCAGTGGCGATACCTTTCCCTGGACAACGGCCACCTGGAAGCCGGACGGAAGCTCTTCGAGGAGTGGTTCGGCGAGAAGGACGACGATTCGGAAATGGCCAAGGGCCAGAAAACCGCCATCCAGGAGGCCCTGGCCAACTTCCGGGAGCTCGGCCTCGTCGGCGGCGGAATCGAGGTCGACGGGCGGTTTGCCGCCTTATCGATCGGCGAGCCGCTGACGAAGGACACGGCCGTCATCCACATCGAAATCGTCAGCCCCTGCTGCGAAGGCCTGGCTCAGATCATGAACCGGGAATTCGTCCGGAACGCCTTATCGGGCTTCGCCTTCGTCAATCGCGAACAGGACCTCGGCCTGCCCGGCCTGCGCCGGGCTAAGCTCTCCTACCACCCCCACCATCTCGTCGAAAAATTCCGCCTCGTTCGCCGGCCATAATTTTAGGACCTAGGCCGCTGGAGGTTCGAGCCCGGCGACGTTCCGCACATAACGGTCAGCGTCGAATTTCCGCCGGAGGCCCTTGTCATTCATGTACCGGACCGATCCGAAGATCGGGCGCTTGGTCCAGGGCCGATCGTGCTTGCCGAAGCACCAGGCCACACCGGCGAAGCTGTTCGGATCCCGCCCGTCGAGCTCGTACTTGTTGTTGAGATAAAGGGCGTTGGCGAACGCCTCGTCGATCGTCGGGCTCCATTCCAGGATTTTCTTTCCCCAATACATCCGCATATAGCCATGCATCTTGCCGGTCAGGACCATTTCCCGCTGAGCTGCGTTCCAATAGGGATCGTGAGTCTTGCCCGCCTCCAGTTCCTCCCGGCTGTAAAGGGAGGGCCGGGGATCGCGGGCATGGTCCCGGAGCGTCGCCTTGGCCCAGGCCGGGAGGCAATCTGGCGAGTCGTACCTTGGATTATAGTGGACGAAGTTGGCCGCCAGCTCCCGCCTGATGATCATTTCCTCGAGGAACGCCTCTTTCCCGCGGCTTTCTGTCGCCGCGACCTTCGCCGCCACCCAGACCGGCGAAATCTGACCGAAATGAAGATAGGGACTGAGATGGGAAAGGTAGTCGAGCGAGGGATCGTTCCGGAGGTCCCCGAAATGCTCAAGCCGCTCCCGGAGAAAAACCTGGAAGCGTTTCTTGGCCTCGCCCGTCCCTCCCCTGTAGCACGGCGAAGGCGGGACCGAGCCGTCGATCCGCAGGGCCGAAAGCACCCCGGCGATATCGTCCGGATCGAGCGATCCATCCTTCCAACCCAGGGAATCCTTGAGGGGCTTTTGCCCTGGTTCGGAAACCAGGTAATCCGGAATGAGCTTGGCGATCTTGGGCCGGAGCGTCGCCGCGGCGTATTCCTCCTTGGGGGAAGCGGTTTCGACCGGAACGACGGTTTCGGTTTCCACCTGAATCATCCGGCAGGACACGTCGTCGGAGGCCCTGGCCCGCCATTCCTTCTGGATCCGGAGATATCCCCTGTCGGCGACGACGAGGCAGGCCGGGCGGGCCATCTCGACGACGCCGCGGTCGGGGGAAACCGGCATGATGACGAGCTTGATCCCCCGGTCGGCCAAAGCCTTCTGCGTCTCGCCCAGGCCTTCGAGCATGAAGGTCATCGACCGGGCGTTGGACTCGGGGAAACGATCGGTCAGGCCGAAGAAGGCCAGGCAGGGCTTCTTGATTTCATTGGCCTCCCGGATCGCGTATTCCAGGGCGGGATTCCCTTCGGCCCGCTGGGCGGCCTGCATCCAATACAGGACATATTCGCCGTTCTTCATTTCCTTGGAATTGAGAAGCGAGAGGCGGGTTAGCGGAAACATGGATCCGCCTCCATTATAGGGGATTCCCGGGCCAGGAGAAAACGAACGATGGCTTCCACCGCCCCGGGGGGAAACGGCGGCGCCCATCTCTTGATGATTCCCGCCGAAGGATCAAGCAGCAAGACCGTTATTCCCTCGCCGTTCATCCGGTTGAAGACATGGGCTTCGTCCACGCTCGCCCGGATACGGATGCCGCCGGCCCGGCTGTACCCGGTCCATTTCGTCCGGACGATTCCCGCTCGCTTGGGATCTGGCGTCCGTCCGTCCTGATAGGTGAGGATGCCGATTATGCGCTCCTCTTGCACGGACGGCGGGACGGCCCGGCACAAGGTTTCGAGCGGCGCCGAACAGGGCGAACAAGACAAGCTGTCGACATCGATCAGGACAAGGGCGAACCGCCCGCCGGGAAAACTCTCCCCCGCCGCCGCCGGGAGGCCGGAAACAGCCGCCGCGGCCAGGAAGGCCGCGAGAAAAGCTTTGATGCTCTGCATGGCCGTCACCGGACGGAGGCCCGTTCGGCGGAACGCGGAACGAGGCGGTATCTTTTCATCGTCACGCCGCCGTCGGCCGAAACGTACAACCGGTCTTGCCTGTCGAAATACACGGAGTGGCTCGGCTCCGGCAGACAAAACGCCCCCACGATGATCCCGTCCGGACTGAAAATAAAGACGTCCCGGCCGGGATGAACGGCCTTGTTTCCACCCAGGACATAGATCCGGCCCCGAACGTCCCGAGCGAGGCTCAGGACGCAGGTTTGGGAGGGAACCCTGAGGCCTTGAACATTCTCCGGTTCGACCGGCCGTCCGCCGATGGGTGTTTTCGTCCAGATGAGATCGCCGTTTTCGGTCCGTCTCTCGATCCGGTCGCTGAAAAGATAGCCCAGGGTGAATCCGCCCGCGGGATCGGCGACGAGCCCGACCGTATCGATCCGCGAAGGATCCTTCGGATCGGCCAGGGATATCACCCGGGATTTCGTTCCGTCCGGCGAGAGGATGAAGATCGCCGGCAAACCGATCGAAGCCCTGACCGCGACGGCCAGCCGTCCGTCCGGAAAGACGTCAAAAGCCCCGACGGTCCCGGGCATCGTCAAGGTCCGCTGGAAGACGAGCTCCCGGTCGAAGACCTGAACGGTCCGGCCATAAACGTCCCAGGCATACACGGTCTCGCCGGCGACGGCCACGCCGACCGCTTTTTCGAATTCGCCGGGCCCCCGGCCTTTTCGGCCGGCCTTTTTCAAAAACCGGCCGGCCGGATCGAATTTTTTCACGGAGCAGTCCAGGGCGTCGGCGAAATAAATGTTGCCGTCGGCGTCGACGGACACCGCCGTCCAGAGAAACAGCTCATCCTTGTCGGGGCCTCCAATCGTCAGGTCTTCGACGAGCTTGAAGTCCTCGGACGGCCGCCCGGCCGCCGCGCCGGCCGTCAGCGCGGCCGCGAGGACGAAACAAAGGAAAACGTGTTTTGTGTTCATCATACCCTCCTGTCTTGAAAGACGGGCCGGCGGCCGTTTGGTATCACCGGCAAAAAAAAGTCCGGGAAGGAGGGATCTCGCGACCTCCTCCTTCCCGGACGGACCGGAGCCGAAAAGCCCCCGGACGGCTTAGACACTCCCCTCGATGTATTTCAAGCAGAAGATGTAGCCGTTGAGGCAATAGGCCCCGTAGGTCAGGAATCCCCAATTGGCCGGATCTTCCGCGCAACGAAGGAAGGCGTCCCAACAGACGCCGGCCTCCAGAAAACCGGCGCCCGCCGAGACGGCCAGGACGGCGAGAAGTACGACCGCGATCCCGCGAAAAAGCCTGCGCGAAGCGGCCGTCATCGGGCGATCTCCTCGGACAGGATGCGAACGTACTTGAGGCAGAAGTCGTAACCGGCCAGGCAGGAGGCGGTCAAGGCCACCAGGTTGATCAGATTACCCAGACCGCCCGACTTGATGGCGTCCAGGACACACCGGTCCAAGGCCCTCCGGCAAATGTCCTTGAGGGAGGCCTCATCGTCTTCGGCCGCGAAAGCCGTCCCCATTCCCACGAGGATCGCCGCCGCCACGAGGAAAGCGACGAACCGCGTCCCTTTCGTCTGTTTTTTCCGAATCATGTTTCATCTCCTTTCGTCCCATTCTTATGCCGGGATCGTGCCAAGCGCAGACATGGGAAAACGAGGGAACGGAGACCTTAAATGGAAAAACGAAGTGGACGCTTCCGGCTCGCAGCCGTCGCACCCGGTTGACGGCGGGAAGCCGCGGATCTTACTTTTTCGGCAACGGGATCTTGATCCCGGCCTTCCCGGCGAAGGCGATCGCCTCGGGATAGCCGGCATCGGCGTGACGAACGACACCCATTCCGGGATCGCCGGTCAGGACGCGCTCGAGCCGACGGCCCATCATCGCGGAGCCGTCGGCGACGATGACCATACCGGCGTGGATCGAGTAGCCGATGCCGACGCCGCCGCCGTGGTGGACGGAAACCCAGCTCGCGCCGTTGACCGCGTTGAGGAGGGCGTTGAGGACCGGCCAGTCGGCGATCGCGTCGGAGCCGTCCCGCATGGCCTCAGTCTCGCGGTTGGGAGAGGCGACCGAGCCGGTGTCCAGGTGGTCGCGGCCGATGACGATCGGGGCGCTGATCTTCCCTTTTTTGACCAGGCGGTTGATGACCTCGCCGAAGCGGGCCCGCTCGCCGTAGCCGAGCCAGCAGATCCGGGCCGGCAGGCCCTGGAACTTGATCTGGGCCCGGGCCTTCCGGATCCAGCGGGCCAACGCCTCGTCTTCGGGAAACGTTTCCAGGACGGCGTCGTCCGTGGCATAGATATCGGCCGGCTTTCCGGAAAGGGCGGCCCAGCGAAAAGGCCCCTTCCCCAGGCAGAACAACGGCCGGATGTATTCGGGAACGAACCCGGGAATTTCGAAGGCGTTCGCCACGCCGGCCTGCTTGGCCTGTCCGCGGATGTTGTTGCCGTAATCGAAAGACCTGGCCCCGCGCTTCTGAAGCTCGATCATCGCCCGGACATGGGCGGCCATGGCCTCCATGCTCCGCCGGATGTATTCGGCCGGATCCTTGGCCCGAAGCGTCAGGGCATCTTCATACGGCAATCCGTTGGGCACATATCCGTTAAGCTCATCATGGGCCGAGGTCTGGTCGGTCAGGACGTCGGGAGTAATTCCGCGGCGGACGAATTCCGGGAGGATGTCGGCTGCGTTCCCGAGCAGGGCGATCGACAGCGGCTCGCCTTTTTTCGCCGCGGCCCGGGCCAAGCGCAGGGCCTCGTCCAGGTTGTCGGTCATGGTGTCCACGTAGCGGGTGTCGAGCCGCCGCTGAATCCGGCGCCGGTCGACCTCGACGACGATCGCCACGCCGTCGTTCATCGTGACCGCCAGGGGCTGGGCTCCGCCCATGCCTCCCAGGCCCGCCGTCAAGGTGATCGTTCCCTTCAAGCTTCCGCCGAAATGTTTTTTGGCCACGGCGGCCAGCGTTTCGTACGTTCCCTGGAGGATGCCCTGGGAACCGATATAAATCCAGCTTCCGGCCGTCATCTGGCCGTACATGGTGAGGCCGAGTCCTTCCAGCCGCCGGAATTCGTCCCAGGTCGCCCATTTGGGGACCAGCATGGAGTTGGAGATCAGGACGCGCGGGGCCTCGGAGTGGGTTTTGAAGACGCCCACCGGCTTGCCGGATTGGACGATCAGCGTCTCATCGTTTTTCAGGGATTTGAGATTCTTCACGATCGCATGGAAGCAATCCCAATTCCGGGCGGCCTTCCCCGTCCCGCCGTAGACGATCAGCTCTTCCGGCTTTTCCGCGACCTGGGGATCCAGGTTGTTCATGATCATCCGCAAGGCGCCTTCCTGGCTCCAACCCCGGGCGTGAAGAGTGGAGCCCCGGGGGGCCCGGACCGGCTTATAGGTCGGATTTTGTGCGCTCATCGTGTCCTCCGAAAGGAAGAATATACCACATATAGCAGGAAAATTTCACCGAAAAAAGGTATTGACAG
>Ga0316628_100002497_pt1 | contig 13682 bp, 9 predicted proteins | sample OWC_Aug_M2_C1_D5_FD_207648 | JGI IMG/M metagenome (GOLD analysis project Ga0316628, IMG submission 207648) | Wetland soil microbial communities from Old Woman Creek delta, Ohio, United States - OWC_Aug_M2_C1_D5_C | ecosystem: Environmental > Terrestrial > Soil > Wetlands | place: USA: Ohio... | reverse complement strand
GGTCACGCCCTGGAGAAACCAGACGTTCCAGGTCAACTACATCAACAACTCGCGAACGCAGGACAACCGGCCGTCGTTCAGCTTCAGCATCGACCCGGCCGTGCTCGCCAACCGGAAGCTGCCGAACTACATCGTCGGCGGCAGCTGGCGCGGCGTGCTGCGTTCGAACCTGTACGCCGAAGCGCAGGTGTCGCAGCGCAAGTTCGGGTTCTCGGGCGACGGCGGCTCGAGCAAGGACATCATCGACTCGCCGATCATCAGCCTGTCGGAGGGGCTGCACTACAACGCGCCGTACTTCGACGCGACCGACCCCGAGAACCGCAACAACCGCCAGGTGACGGCGAGCCTCTCCTACAGCATGGCGAAGTTCGGCCACCACGACTTCAAGGGCGGCTACGAATGGTTCCAGAGCCAGCGGACCGGCGGCAACTCGCAGTCGTCCACCGACTTCGTGTTCGATGCCGACTACGCCACCACCGACACGGGCGCCCCGCTGCTCGACGCCAACGGACGGCTGATCCCCGTCTTCTCGCCGGGCGACACGCTCATCGAACACTGGATCGCGCAACGCGGCGCGGAGCTGAACGTCAACACGAACTCGCTGTACATCCAGGATCACTGGACGGCGACGACGCAGCTGTCCTTCGACCTCGGCGTGCGCTACGAGCAGGTGCGCAGCAAGGCGACGGGCGGCATCATCGGCGTTGACACGAACACGCTGGTGCCGCGCCTGGCGATGGCGTATGCGCCTGGCGGCAGCGGCAGGACCGTGTTCCACGTGACCTACGGCCACTACTCGGGCCGCTACGACGAGGCGCAGATCGGCGCCAACAACAACGTCGGCAACCCGGACGCGACCTTCGGCGTCTACGACGGGCCCGCGGGCCAGGGACGCGACTTCGCGGCGGGATTCGACCCGGCGAATTACACGATCGTGTCGGGCACTTTCCCGACGGCGAACGTGTTCTTCAAGCCGAACCTGTCCGCTCCAATCACCAAGGAATTCACGGTGTCGGGGGGCACGGAGCTCGGGTCGAAGGGGTCCGCGCAAGCGACCTACGTCTGGAGGCGGACGAACAACTTCATCGAGGACTTCATCGACATCACCAACGGGGTGGTGGACGTCAACCAGAACGGCACGGACTTCGGCACGTTCACGAAGGTCGTCTACGCGAACACCGACGTTCCGAAGCGCGACTACCAGGGCGTGGTGCTGCAGGCCCGCTACAACCTCATGCACAACTGGACGGTGGCGGGCAACTGGACGATCCAGATCCGGAACGACGGCACCTTCGAGGGCGAAGCCACCAACCAGCCGGCGCTCACGTCGGTGTTCGGCGATTACGTCGGGGCGAACGGCATCCCGGGCATCTACTCGCCGGACCGTTCGTTCCCGGACGGCCGGCTCCAGGACTTCCAGCGGCACCGCGCCCGCGTGTGGACGGTCTACACGCGCGGTCTGGGCCGGTACGGCAACATGAGCGCGTCAGCCCTGGTGCGTGCCGATTCCGGCACCGTATTCAGCCTGCGCGCCACCCGCGTGCCGCTGACGGCGATTCAGCAGCAGTTGATCGACCAACTCGGGTACCCCGATTCGCCGAGCAGCCAGACCGTCTATTTCGGGCAGCGCGGCTCCCAGACGTTCGCCGGGTACGCACTGCTCGACACGTCGGTCAACTACGACATCCCGGTCTTCAAGTCGGCCCGCCCCTGGGTGAAGCTGGACGTCTACAACCTGTTGAACAACCAGAAGCTGATTACGTGGAACACGGTCGTGCGCCCGGATCCGAACAGCCCGCTCGACTCGCTTGGGCTGCCCACCGGCTTCGTGCAGGGTTCACAGTTCGGCACGGCGACCGCCGCAACGAACTTCCCCCTGGCGTTCCCGGGTCAGACCGGCGGCCGGACGTTCCGCGTGGCTGTCGGGTTCCGATTCTAGTGGCCCGTATCAGCGAACTGTAAAGTTGCACTGCGGTACCGCGGCGCTGCTCTCGCGGGCGCGACAACGAAGCGACCGCTTTAGGTTGCGCTGTTACAGTCCACTAGTGGCTCGTATCAGCTGATTCAGTAGTAGATCATCGGCTTGCGGGCTCGCGTGTCGCGGGCCGCGACAACGGAGCGACCCGCTACTGTTTCGGGTGATTCAGTCCACTAAGGACCGCCTGTCGCTGATCGGTCCGTTCGGGCGGCAGGGCGCAATGCCCTGCCGCCGCTCTTCTCTCCCCATCCCAGCACGCCACCGGCCTGCTCCTCCCGCGATTCAGACAAAGACGCGGCGCGTTCTTGCGGTATCCTTCGCATGCGTGCGCAGTGCGACGGACCCCGCGGAAGGTGCCCGATGCCGAGCCGTCATTCCCGCTGTCGTCTTGTCGTGGCCTCGCTCGTGCTGGCTGCCGCGGGCGGTCTCCGCGCCGCTCCGCCGCCGCAGCGCAGCGCCGAGATCCGGGCTTTCTGGGTCGATGCGTTTCACGCCGGAATCCGATCGCCCGCCGAAGCGCGCCAGCTCGTGGCCGACGCCAAACGGCTGAACGTGAACACGCTGTTCGTGCAGGTGCGGCGCAGGGGCGATGCCCTCTACGCGAGCACCCTGGAACCGCCGCTCGACGACCCGGCCTACGATCCAAAATTCGACGCGCTCGCGTTCGTCGTGGACGAAGCCCACGCGTCCGGCCTGCAGGTGCATGCCTGGATCAACGCGATGCCGGTGTGGCGTGACGAGGCACCGCCGAGCGACCAGCGGCACGTGTTCAACCGTCACGGCCCGACATCTGCCGGGGACGACAACTGGCTGACCCGATCGCGAGGAGGGGAGCAGCGGTTTCCCGTCGGGTACTTCCTCGACCCGGGCCACCCGGCCGCGCGCGATCACCTCGTTGCCGTTTACCTCGACATCGTGCGGCGCTACCCGATCGACGGCATCCACTTCGACTACATCCGGTACCCGGAGACCGACGATCGGCTGCCGCGGGGGGCGAACGTCGGGTACAACGCGGTCAGCCTCGCGCGGTTCGCCAGGGCGACCGGAATGGCGGCCGTTCCCGCCCCGGGTGACCCGCAGTGGACCTGGTGGCGCCGCCAGCAGGTGACCGAGCTGGTGCGGCGCATCTCGATCGAGGCGCGCGCCATCAATCCGCGCATCAAGGTCGGCGCGGCGGTGATCGCGTGGGGCCGGCCGCCGCGGGACGCCGCGGACTTCGAGAACACGGCGCCGATGCAGCGCATCTTCCAGGACTGGCGCGCCTGGCTGCAGGAAGGCCTGCTGGACCTCGCGGTCCCGATGAACTACGCGCGCGAGCACGATCCGGTCGTGCGCGAATGGTTCAATGGCTGGATCCGATGGGAGAAGCGGAACAAGGGGGCGCGCCAGCTGGCCGTGGGCGTGGGCGGGTACCTGAGCCGACCGGAAGGGGTCGTCGCGCAAATCGCCCGCGCGCGCGCCGCGGCCGGCCGCGCGAGGGCCGACGGCGTCTCGATCTTCTCGTACTTCGTCCCAAGTGCGGGGCCGGCGCAGCCGGCAACGGCACCCGCGCAGGCCGCGGTCGGGAAGCGCGAGGCCGAGGTGTCGCCGCCTCCCGCGCGGCTCGACTTCCTCGTCAACGGCTTGCCGCCGGCCGCCGGGCCATTCGCGCAATTGGCCTCCGTGCCGTCGATGCGCTGGCTGGACGAGCCGAATCGGGGGTCCCTGGCAGGGACCGTCACTAGGTCGGGCGCCGGCGTCGAGGGCGTGCGCGTGCGCATCACCAGGCGGCGCCTGTTCGGCGGCACGAAACAAGTCGTGACCGACGCAAACGGCTGGTTCGGCGCGATGGGACTGAAGCCCGGACGCTATCGCGTGCAGGTGGACGACAGCGGGACGGACGCGAACCCTCGCTTCGAGGACGTCGAGATTCTACCCGGGCGGGTGAGCCGGGTCGCATTGCAGGGAGGGCAGCCATGAAGCGATTCACGACAGGCGCCGTCCTCGTCCTCGGGGTCGCGGCGGCCGCGTGCCTCAACACGGCGAAGGAACCCAAGGCCAGCCTCGTGCTTCGCAACGGCGACGTCTACACGATGGACGAGAAGCATCCGTGGGCACGAGCCGTCGCGGTGAGCGGCAACCGGATCATCGCTGTCGCAGACCGCGACGAGGACATCGCCCGGTACGTCGGCGACGGCACGCGAGTCGTCGACCTCCACGGCCGGTTCCTGCTGCCGGGCTTCATCGACGCTCACACGCATTTCGATCAGGCAGGCGCGCTGGTCCTGGACGTCAACCTGCTGACCGTCGCCGACGACGAGGGCCTGAAGAAGGAGATTGCCCGCGTCGCGGCGATCGTCGGACCCGGCGAGTGGATCACCGGCGGGTTGTGGGGTGCCTACGAGCAGTGGTCGCTCGGGACGGCGGCCGCCGGCACGCAGAAGAAGGCGCGATGGGAGCCGTCGCGGGCGACGATAGACCCTCTCACGCCGGCGAATCCATGCCTCTTGAACAGCTTCGACTCGGAGCTGTATCTCGCGAACACGTCGGCGCTGCGGGCGGCCGGTCTCGAGGACGAACGGCTGCCCGGCTTGGTCGTGGACGCCGCGGGAGTCCCGACCGGTCTCGTTCACCGCGCTTCTCCTGCTCTCGACCGGCTGCGCCAGGCGGTCAGGCGCAAGTCGCCCGAGCGGCGGTTGAACGAGAACCGCGCAGCGCTGAAGCGACTCGCCGAATCGGGCATCGTCGAAGTCCACGACATCACGTCGGCCGAGCAGACCGAGCGGTTCGTGACGCTGCAACAGCGGGGCGAGCTCACGTGCCGTGTGTGGATGCGCCCGGATCTGAGCCGTGGCGAGGAGTTGAAAGGAAAGGGGCTCACGCAGGGAGTGCACCCGGTGACGAAGCAGCGTGACCGGTTTCTCCGCTATGGCGCGCTCAAAGGCTACATCGACGGGATCATGGGGACGCACGGCGCGCTGTTCTTCGAGCCGTACACGGATCAGCCGGGCAACTACGGGCACTACCGCCCGCACACGAGCGACGATCCGAAGTTGCTCGCCCCGAACATGGAGAAGATGTACCGCCTGATCAGGATCGGCTACGAGGCGGGGTTCGTCGCGAACGTTCACTCGATCGGCGACAAGGGCGTCGCGCTCATGCTTGACACCTACGAGCGTCTGATGAAGGACTTCGGGCACGACCTGTCGGGGTTCCGGGTGATTCACGCCCAGGTCATCCGCCCGCAGGACTTCGCCCGCTTCAAGGCGCTCAACGTCATCGCCGAGGTGAACCCGTACCACGTGTCCGACGACATGCGCTGGATGGAGGAGCGGATCGGGCACGAGCGCTGCAAGGGCGCCTACGCCTTCAAGTCGCTGCTCGACAACGGCGCGATGCTCGCGTTCGGGTCGGACTGGCCGGGGACGAGCGCCGCCGAATACCACGTCCACCCGAAATACCTGCTGCACGCGGCGGTCAACCGGACGACGCTCAACGGCACGCCGGAGGGCGGGTGGTTCCCCGAGCAGAAGATCTCGATGGCGGAGGCGTTGAGGGCCTACACGATCAACAACGCGGTCGCCGCCTTCGACGGCGACTCGCGAGGTTCGATCGCGCCCGGCAAGCTGGCCGACTTCACCGTCTGCGATCGGAACCTGCTGAAGATCGATCCGCGCGACGTCCTGAAGACAAACGTCGATTTCACGATTGTGGACGGCAGGGTGGTCTTCGAACGCGGCCCCCGCAAGGCGTCGGACTGACCGCGGCGTCCCCGCGTCTCCCGCGGCTTGTTGCGCGCGTGGGATGGGAGCTATACTCACGCTGCCATGGCCGTCCGTGTCGTAAGGATCGCGGCGCTGATCCTGCTCGCCATCGGGGGCATCGAGATCGTCCGCGCGGAACACCTGCTGTCGACTCGCCACGTCGTCGCCGACTGCGATACTGTCGACGCAGACGCGGCCCAGGCTCCGCACGACGACCACGTCGGTTGCGCTTCGTACGAGGCGGTCGTCTTGCGCGCGCGGCTCGCCACGCCGTCGACCTCGATGCGCGCACCCGCGGCAGCTGTTCGGAGTCTCCGGCCAGGCATCATCTCCCCACCGTACCACCCGCCTCGATAGCTCGCCTCGTTCCTTCTGTCCGTCCTTTCGTTGGCAGCGGAGAGATCTCGCCGAGTAATGGCGCGGGGAACCGACATGAAGAAGTTCTTTCTGATTTCACTCGTGGTACTGGTCGTCGCTGGAACTGCCGTGAGCGCCTACCTTCGAACCCGCAAGGCCCCGGAGCCGGAGATTTCGACGGCGGCGGCGACCGTCGGCGACGTCGTGCAGACGATCGGCGCGACAGGCACCGTCGAACCCGTCCACACCGTTGACGTCGGGACGCAGGTCACCGGGGCCATCCTGGAGCTGTACGCGGACTTCAACGACATCGTCAAGAAGGGTCAGAAGGTCGCCAAGATCGACCCGAAGACGATCGAGGCGGCGATCGAGCGGGACAAGGCGAACCTGGAAAGCGCCACGGCGAGCCTGGAGCGCCAGAAGATCGCGCTCGAGGACGCGCGGAACAAGCTGAGGCGCGCGGAGGACCTGTTCAAGCGCAACCTGGTCACGAAGCAGGACCTGGAGACCGCGCAGGTGAACGTCAAGACGAACGAGACGTCGATCCGATCCCAGGAAGCGAGCATCAAGCAGACGCAGGCGACGCTGAACCAGGACATGGTGAACCTGGGCTACACGGACATCTACGCGCCGATCGACGGGATCGTCATCAACCGCAAGGTGGACGTCGGGCAGACGGTCGTCTCGAACAACGCGGCCACCTCGATGTTCCAGATCGCCGAGGATCTGACGAAGATGCAGCTGAAGGCCAGCATCGACGAGTCGGACGTGGGGATGCTGCGCCCCGGGCAGCGCGTGACGTTCCGAGTAGACGCCTTCATGACGAAGGAGTTCGAGGGCACGGTGTCGCAGGTGCGCCTGCAGCCGGTCGTGACCCAGAACGTCGTGACGTACACGACGATCATCAACGTGCCGAACCCGGACCTCGAGCTGAAGCCAGGCATGACGGCGAACCTGAGCATCGAAGTCGCCAGGCGCGAGAACGTGATGCGCGTGCCGGTCGCGGCGTTGCGCTTCCGCCCGACGACCGAGATCTTCGAGGCGTTGAAGATCCCCGTGCCGTCCGACTTGAAGCAGATGACGAGCCGTCTCAGCGCCTCGGTCGTCGCCGCGGACGGGAACGCGTCGCCGGCACCCGCGGGCACGGGGGCGGGCATCGCAGAGCGCGGCGCGACGACGATCGACGCGTTGTTCGGCGAGTTGAAGTTCACCGAGACGCCCGGGCGCGTCTGGGCCTACACCGTCAACGAGAAGACGAAAGAAAGGTCCCTCGTGTCGATCAGCGTTCGCACCGGCATCAACGACGGTACGTTCGCCGAATTGACAGGGGGCCCCGGCATCCAGGAAGGCAAACTGCTGGTCACGACCGTCGATCTGGGGCAGCAACGGGCGGCGGCCGCCCGGAGCCCGCTGATGCCCGGCCGAGGGCCGATGGGAGGCGACCACGGGCCGCACTGATCTCCCTCACCTGACCCAGTCCGCGATGAAGATGTTCGTTTCGCCCTCACGCGCGTCGTTCCGGTTCGAGGCGAACACCAGCTTGCGGCCGTCGGGCGAGAACATCGGGAAACCGTCGAAGGTCTCGTTGAAAGTGACTTGCTCCAGCCCCGTGCCGTCCAGGTTCACGAGGTAGAGATCGAAGTTGCGCCCCTTCGGATCGCCGTGGTTCGACGAGAAGATGATCTGCCGTCCGTCCGGCGTGAAATAGGGGGCGAAGCTGGCGGCGCCGAGCCTTGTCACCTGCCTGACGCCGCTGCCGTCCCGGTTCATCACGAAGATCTCGAGCGAGGTTGGCCGCCAGATCGCCTTCTTGAGCAGCGCCCGGTAGTCCTCCAGCTCGGGACCAGCCTCCGGGTGGCGGCCGCGGAACACGATCATCTTGCCGTCGGCTGAAAAGAACGGGCCGCCGTCGGGGCCGGGCAGGTTCGTCAGCCGTCGCACGTCGGAACCGTCGCCGTTCATCGAGTAGATTTCCATGTCACCGTCTCGCACGCTGGTGAAGACGACGCGGCCGTCGCGGCCGATGGTCGCTTCGGCGTCGTAGCCGGGCGTCGTGGTCAGCCGCACCAGGTTCGATCCGTCCGGGCTCGCACGGAAGATGTCGTACGAGTCGTAGATCGGCCAGACGTAACCCTGCTCGAAGCCCGGCACCGGAGGGCAGGCTTCGCCTCCGAGGTGCGTTGACGCGTACAGGATCGATCGGCCGTCCGGGTAGAAGTAACTGCAGGTGGTTCGGCCCTTCCCCGTGCTCACCAGCCGGCGCCGCGAGCCGTCGATGTTCATCGTGTAGATCTGGTCGCAGCCGTGGCCCGCGGTGCTCTGGAAGATCAGTTGCCTGCCGTCGAAGGAAAAGTAGGCTTCCGCGTTCTCGCCACCGTCGGTGAGCTGCCTGAGACTTCGCAGGTGCCGTTCCGGCGGTCGATCGAGCTTCGTGCCGGCGCCTTGGAGCACCTGAGGGGGTGAGGACAGGAGCAGCGCGGGCAACAGGACGGCCGAGGCAAGGAGGGCAATTGCCACTCGTCGAATCATCGGACCTCTCAGTCAGTAGACGCCAGAACCCATGATAGCCCGATGTCGGCGGCGCACAACGCGAGGACGGAACCCGAGGCCCCAAGCTCGCAGCCTCGGCGTCCCCGAGTCTGCGCTGGCGAGTCGCAGATGTGAGACAATTCTCGCGTGGATGCGCTCGTCACGCTCGGCAGGACGCTTGGATTTTCGTTGGCCGCCGGCGTCAACCTGTATGCGACGGTCGCGATCCTGGGCCTCACGTCGCATTTCGGCTGGGTGGCCCTGCCCGCGCAGTTCAAGGTCTTCGACAACCCCTACATCATCGGCGTCGCGCTGGTGATGTACGTCGTCGAGTTCTTTGCCGACAAGATTCCCTGGTTCGATACCCTCTGGGACGCGGTTCACACCTTCATTCGGCCGGTCGGCGGTGCCTTGATCGCGGCTGCAACCCTGGGAGAGAGCTCCGACGCGATGCGCGTGCTGGCCGCGCTGCTCGGCGGCACCGTGGCGGCCAGCAGTCACCTGACGAAGGCGGGCACGCGCGCGGTCGCCAACACCAGCCCGGAACCGTTTTCCAACTGGCTGCTCAGCCTTGGCGAGGACGGCCTCGTGATCGCGCTCGGAATCCTGACGCTGCGCCATCCGCTCGTCGCCCTCGTCGTCGTCATCGCGCTGCTCGTGCTCATCGCGATCTTCGCGCGCCTGCTCGTTCGCGGCGTGCGACGCATTCTCTCGGTCAAGTCCGGCTGATTGCGGATCCCACCCGTGCCGACTCCCCGGGCGGCTGAAGGAAGACGGCCAGGCTGAAGGCCAGAACCACGGAGAACCACGGCAGCCACCAGAGCTGGTAGTTCCCGTGATTCACCGGCCCCAGCAGCGTCATCGCGACAACCAGCACCAGGATCAGGACGGCGCGGCTGCGGACCGCCGGCCGCGCAACCCACCGGACCAGCCCGCCGGCGATCAGCACGCACAGCAAGGCAATCGTTGCCGCCGTCCGCCAGGTTGCCGGGTGGCCGTCGAGCCAGCTGGTGGAGTCGACCGGCCGAAAGAGGTTGAAGAAGACGACGTTGCTCAGGAGACCGGCGGGAGACCACAGGAAATAGAGCAGGGCGGGCAGGCAGCCGGTCGCGAGCCCCAGCGAGAAGCGCCGGCCGGCGGGGGTTTTCCACGGGGCGACCGGCGGGGCGAAGACGGGAACGAGCGCCAACGCCGGCAGGATCTTCGTGGACACGGAGACGCCGACAAGCAGGCCGCCCAGAAACGGCCTCGTCTCGCCGGCCAGGAACGCGGCCAGCAGCGGAACGATGGCGGCGAGATCGGTTACGCCGGGGCCGTACAGCTGCCTCGGAACCATCCGGATCGACAGATAGAAGATGAGGGCCAGGGCGCCGGCGAGGTCGCCGCCGATCGACCGCGCCAGGAGAAACACGATCGCCACGGCGAGGAGATTGAGAAGGGCGTTGGTCAGGATTACCCCCCGCTCGCTGCCCGCCAGCGCCGACGGCAGGTAGGCGACCGCCATCAGCGGCATGTACTTGAAGCCGTCGTAGTTCCGCTGCTGCTCGCCACTTTCCGCGCGCGGATCGACCGGCGACGTGTAGGGATTGGCCCCCGACGCCATCGCTCTTGCTGCGGCCATCGTGGTCAGTGGAATGTCGTTGAGGTGCGGCGACTCGAACCGCACGGCCGCGAGCTGTGCCTGCGAGGAGACGGCGGGCAGGCAGGCGCAGCAGGCCAGCAGCGCGCCCGCGAGCCCCAGCTTGAGACGGGCGGGTCGACGCCGCCGGATCGGTTCGGCGACGGCTGCGAGACCCACGGTGCAGGCGAGCAACGACAGCGAGAACCGCGCGCGCGCCGCGCCGGCGTTCCAGCTCGCGTCTTCGATCGCGTTCACGGCCAGCTGTGCGCCGGCGAGCAGGGAGACCAGCAGCAGCACGAGCGCCGCGTTGCGTCCGACCTGCAGCGTTTCCGACCCGTGTTGCGCCGGCGGAGCCATGCGCGGTCATTCTGTTCGGGGGGGTGGCACGTGTCAAGGCGCCGGTGAGGGCCGGCCCGCGCGAGGCGTCGACTGCAGCAGTTGACGCGTCGCGGGATGCCGGGAGTGATCGAGGACGTGCGCCGTGTCGCCTTGATCGACGACGACGCCGTCGGCGAGGATCGCCACCCGCGAGGCGAACTGCCGCACGAAAGCGTGATCGTGGGTGGTCACGAGCAGCGTCCGGCCGTTGGCTTGCAGCATGCGCAGGCTGGCGCCGAGTTCCTCGCGGCGCGCGGGATCGAGCGATGCCGTCGGTTCGTCCAGGAGCAACAGCGCGGGATCGGTCGCCAGCGCCCGCGCGATCGCGACCCGTTGCGCCTCGCCTCCGGAGAGCTGCGACGGCAGGGCGTTCGCTCTCGCCAGCACGCCGAGCGATTCGAGGAGTTCGCGTGCCCTGCGCTCGGCCGCCTCGCGCGCGACGTGACCGACGTGGATCGGTGCCAGGGTGACGTTTTCGAGCGCCGTCAGGTGCGCGAACAGGTGGTGGAACTGGAAGACGATGCCCACGCCGCGTCGCAGTCCGCCGAGCTGCGACTGCGCCGGCAGCGGGCCGGGACGAAGGCAGGTGCCGGCAACCTGGATGAGGCCCGCCTCGAACGGTTCGAGCGCGACAATCGCGCGCAGCAGCGTGGTCTTCCCGCCGCCCGACAGGCCCATCAGCGCGACGAACTCGCCGCGCTCGACGCACAGGTCGAGGCCGCTGATGAGCGCGCGTCCCGGCCTCGAGAGGCGAAGGCCGGCGATCGAGAGGACCGTTTCGTTCACCGTTCCGTCACCTGCCACCGCCGTTCCAGCCGCCGCGCCAGGCGCGACAGCGGCAGCGACATCGCCAGGTACATCGCCGCACAGAGCGAGCCGGGCAGGATCCAGCTGCCGATGTTCGCCGCGAAGATCGAGGTCTGCTTGGTCAGCTCGATCACGGTGATGACCGACACGAGCGAGGAGTCTTTCAGCAGCGCCACGAAATCGTTGGTCATCGGCGCCAGCGCGAGCCGGAACGCCTGCGGGCCGCGCACCAGCCGCAGCGTCTGGACCTCGCTCAGTCCCAGCGTGCGGGCCGCTTCCAGTTGGCCCGCCGGCACGGCCTGCAACGCGCCGCGGTAGATCTCGCTCTCGTAGGCGGCGTAGTTGACTCCCAGGCCGACGCAGGCCGCGACGAACGCCGGCAGCCGGACGAGCGACGAGAGGCCGTAATACAGGACGAACAGCTGCAGCAGCACCGGCGTGCCGCGCGTGGCCTCGACGTAGGCGGTCAGCGCTCGGCGCGGCCAGGCGCCGCCGTACACGCGCCCGGTCGCCACGCCGATGCCAACCGTGACCGCGAGCGCCATCGACAGGCACGAGAGGACGATCGTGATCAGGGACGCCTTCAGCAGGGCGGGGAGATAGCGCCGCGTCGCTTCCAACAGGCCGCCAGGACCCGCCGCTTCGGCTCGTCCCTGCGTTCCCGCGGCCCCCGAGGCGAGCGTCCGCCTGAAGAACGCCGCCTGCTGCGCGTCCCAGATGTTCCATCTCCGGTAGATCTGCTCGAGGCGTCCGTCGGCCATCGCCGCGCGCAGGACGTCATCGACCCGATGGCGAAGGGTGGATTGCTGGGGCGCGAGCACGCCGACGTAATGGCCGGTGCCGGCAGGGGCGTCCACCGTCGCCAGGCCGGGCGTCCGTCGCACGGAGCGCGCGGCGATGATGTTGTCGAGCAGCACCGCGTCGAGGCGGCCTTCGGCGAGATCGGTGTACGGGTGCACGTCGTCGTCGTACGAAACGGGAAGGACGCCATGGACCGACTCCGCCTCGAGGAGCATCTCGTAGGCCTGGGTGCCGCCGAGGGTCCCGACACGCCGGCCGCGGAGCGAGGCCAGCGTCGAGTAGCGCTGCCGTTCGGCCGCGCGGACGGTGAGGATCTCGCGGAATTCGAAGTACGGAATCGTGACCGCGAAGAGGCGGCGCCGGGCCGGCCGATCCTCGACACCGCTCATGCCGATGTCGAAATCACCGCGGGCGACCGAGGCGTCGATCGACGACCAGGCGACCTGGACGAACCTGGGCGTCATCCCGAGATCGTGGGCGATCAGCGCGGCGACTTCCACGTCGAACCCGCGCAGGACCGAGGGGTTCGCGGGGTCCGCCTCCACGAACGGCGCGCCGCCCTCCGCATCTCCGCCCCAGCGTAGCTCGACGCGAGGCACGGACGTCTGGGCGAGAAGGGAAGGCGTGACGAGAAGCCCGCTCCACGACAGGGCGACAACGAGTGGGGTCGCCACCATCAGGATCGGGCGTCGCAACGGGCAGCACGGCGATGGCGCTCGAGGGCGTGTCGGCATGAATCGATCAGATCATACGACCGCCCCCGGACTGCCGTGTCACATTTGGGGGTTGAGTGTCGCCAGGAGCTCCGCGGGGAGCTCCTGGCGGGTTGAACGGGTGTTACTGTCGGATCCTGTCCAGCCCACGGGCCGGGCTGACCCCTCCGAAGTTGGAGATGACCACGAGCGGCGTCGCCGGGCACGGAGTCAGGTACCCCGCCGGGTTGCCGCACGCTGGCGGCGGAGCGCCGACCAGCGTGAGAGTCGGGACGCCGTTCACGACCGTGAACACATTCCCCAGCAACAAGGGATCAAACGTCGTCCCCGTTGAGGTGACGTAGGGATTCAGCGTCAAGATCGCGTTCGCGTTCGACGACGTGGCCGTGATGACAAGCCGCTGCTTCCCAATCCGGAACAGCGCCTTGCCGAGGACGACGGCGGCCTCCCAGGCGGTGGGGCCGCCCGTGACTGTGCGCGGCGTTCCGCGACATCCTGCCATCCTGTCGCTTGCGACCTGATGTCCACCTCTGTCCGCGCGTATAGCCCGAGCTGGATCGCGTTGTGCTTTCCGCCTGCCCTCGTAGCTCATTGCGGTCGGTGCCGGCGAGCTCGCGCCGTGTCTGGGCGCTGGTCGCAGGCTCTGACTCCGAGGGTGGCGACGATGTCCACGGGGGAACGACGCCCGGAGTGCCCGCCGGATCCTGCTCGATGTCCGGTGGGCAGCGACCCGGAATGCGAAGGTTACCGTGGAT
>Ga0316628_100002496_pt1 | contig 13682 bp, 13 predicted proteins | sample OWC_Aug_M2_C1_D5_FD_207648 | JGI IMG/M metagenome (GOLD analysis project Ga0316628, IMG submission 207648) | Wetland soil microbial communities from Old Woman Creek delta, Ohio, United States - OWC_Aug_M2_C1_D5_C | ecosystem: Environmental > Terrestrial > Soil > Wetlands | place: USA: Ohio... | reverse complement strand
CTCGCGGGGATGCTGCTCACGCCCGCCGACGAGGACCGACTCGCGCAGCTCGCCGCGTCGCTCGGTGGGCGGACCTACGACGAGTTCGGTCTCTCGCCGCGCGTCGCGCGTCGCGCCCTCGCCTTCTTCAAGCTCCTGTACAAGTACTGGTTCCGAGTCACGAGCTCGGGTCACTCCATCCTGCCCGAGAAGGAAGGTGCGATCCTCGCCGCGAACCACGGGGGTCTCTTGCCCTTCGACGCGACGATGATCGTCGTCGACGGCATGCTCGCCGCCAAGCCGCCGCGGCTGGTGCGCACGGTCGTCGATCGCTGGGCCGGCTCGCTCCCGTTCGTGAACGTCTTCTACGCGCGCGTGGGTCAGGTCGTCGGCAGCCGCGACAACGTGCGCGAGCTGCTGCGCCTGAAGCAGCTCGTGCTGATTTTCCCCGAGGGCATGGCCGGGATTCGCAAGCACGCCGCGGAGCGCTACGTGCTGCAGCCGTTCCATCTCGGCTTCGTCGAGGAGTCACTCCGGCATCGCGTGCCGATCATTCCCGTCGCGGTCATCGGCGCCGACGATCAGGCACCGGTGCTCTGGGACGTGCGGCCGCTCGCAAAGCTCCTGGGTCTCCCGTTCTTTCCGATCACGCCGACGTTTCCGCTGCTCGGGCCGCTGGGGCTGCTCCCGTACCCGGTCCGCTACGAGATCGCCTACGGCGAGCCGTTCCGCTTCTACGACGAGTTCCCGCCGGAAGCGCTCGAGGACCCGCACGCCGTCCGCTACATGGCGGAGCAGGTGAAGCGGCGGATCCAGGAGATGGTCGACCAGCGGGTGATGGCCCGGCGCGCGAAGAGGGGATGATGCGGCGCGTCTTGGTGACTCACGTGGAGTCGCCGGTGGGCCGGCGCGTCGTCAAGGCGCTCTTCCACGATCCCGACGTCGCGCTGGTGCTCGGCGTCGGCCCCGAGCCCGAGCCCACGTATCTCGCGCCGTACCGCGGCAAGGTCGCGTACCAGAGACTCGATCTCGCGAAGGCGCGGCATCTGCAGAGCTTCCTGCACTCGGAGCGGTTCGCGCGCGCGAGGCCCGACTCGGTCGTTCACCTGCCGTTCGCGGTGGAGCGCTCGGGAGAGCGCGTGCCGGGCGGGGTGCCGTCGCTGGTCTCCGAGACGCGGCGGCTCGTCGAGGAGTGCGTCGAGAAGCCCGGCCTCGAGCGCTTCGTGTATCTCTCGACCGCGTTCGTCTACGACGTCGAGCCGGGCAACGGGAACGTCGTCTCGGAGGCGCAGCTGCTCGGCTTCGACGGCGAGGGCGACTCACTCGTGCGCGCGTGGATCGACGCGGACCTGGTGTGTCAGGGCGAGCTGCACGGCTCGGCGCTCAAGATGACCATTCTCCGCGCGCCGACCATCGTCACCGAGGCGGGCGAGTTCTTGAACTCGCCCCCGCTCGCGCGGCGCGATCTGGCGGTCGGTTACGACCCGATGCTCGCGGTGATCTCGGACCGCGACGTGGCGCGCGCGCTCGTGCTCGCGCTCCACGCCGATCGACCGGGCATCTACAACGTCGTGGGCCGCGAAGTGTTTCCGCGCTCGCAGCTCGGAGTCAGCGAGCGCCGGGTCGCGGGCATCGCGCTTCCGGCGCCGCTCGGCGGCGCGCTCGCGCTCGTCGAGCAGCTCCTGGGGCGCGGAGCGTCGCACGGAGCGGCGTTCGACCGCTACGGGATCGTGCCGTGCGGGCGCCTGGCGCGCGAGGCGCTCGGCTTCGAGCCGCAGTACCGGATCGAGGTGCGCGGCTCGGGAGCGTCGCGGCGGATCGACACCGTTCGGTGTCGCTAAGCTAGCGCCGCGCGTCGAGCTCCGCGCGGATCTCCGCGTAGCCGGCCTCGTCGAGCCGGAAACGCGTGAAGAGCAGCGCCCCGATCGTGTAGCAGGCCATCGGAAACAGGCCGTAGAGCGCCAGGATCGTGAACTTCACCCCCGCGGTCTGGTCGACGTTGGGCACGTAGCCCGAGAAGGACAGCACGATCCCGGTGAGCTGCAGAGTGAGTCCGTTGGCGACCTTGAAGACGAAGTTCCACGCGGCGAAGTACGAGCCTTCCTTGCGCTCGCGGGTCGCGTGCTCGTCCCAGTCGATCACGTCGGCTTGGATCGACGGCGCGACCATGTTCCCGCAGCTCGCAGCGGTGCCGGCCGCGAAAGCGAGCACGCTCAGAAGCGCGATGCTGCCCTCGTATAGAAACATCATCGCTCCGAACGACCCTGCGGTGAGCAGCATCGACCCGAGCCACAGCGCCTTCTTTCCGTAGCGGCGGGACAGCGGAAGCCACACCGGCACGAAGAGCGCGTTCGCCGCCATGTAGAGACCGATCGCCGGCGGACTGGCCGCCGGGCGCTTGACCACATACTCGGCGACATAAGGGGTGAGCACGGCGATCGTCGCCCCGCCCAAGCTCTCGATGCCGAAGACGAACAGCAGCAGGCGCGCGTGCGGGTTCCGGATCACGTCGCGAAACGCGCGATAGGGGTGCTCCGCGCCCCGGCCCTGGAACTCCGTGCGCTCGCGAAGACGGACGACGGTCCAGAGCGTCGCGAGCGCGGTCGCGAGACCGGCGGCGAGGGCGAGCCACAAGATCGTGCGGTGCACGTCGTTCGATTTCTGCAGCGCGGCGAGACCCACGACCGCGGCGAACGAGCCGAGCGTGGTGACTACGTTGCGTCCGCCGAAGATGCGGGTGCGGTCGTGGTAGCTGTCGGTCAGTTCCGCACCCAAGGCGGTGTGCGGAATGACCAGGAGGCTCGAGCTCGTGTAGAACGCCACGACGATCACGGCCATCCACACCGTGGTGTAGGTCGCGCCGAGGTCGTGCGGCGGCGTCCAGAGCATCACGAACGTGACTGCGAGCGGGATGATCGAAGCGAGCAACCAGGGCCGCCGCCGGCCGAGTCGCGTGTTCGTGCGATCCGAGAGATAGCCGACGATGGGATCGACCGTGGCGTCCCAGATACTGCGCCCGAAGAAGAGGATCCCGCCCATGAGAACCGCCGGGATCCCGAGCACGTCGGTCCCGAACTTCATCAGCTGAATCGCGATCAGGAGGAACATGAAGCCGAGCCCGAAGGTCGGCGCGACGTAGTCGAAGATCGCGAGCCACGAGAGCGGCGGCGTCTGCGCGCGCGGCGTGGCCTCGCCCGGCGGCACGGCGGCGGCGGCGCTCTCGGCGATCGTCACCCGCGGAGGCTACCACGAGCGCGGGTCCGCGCGGGCTCAGGCGTCGCGCAGATCGGGGCTCGCCGGCTCCTCGGGCTCCTCGTCGGCGGGCTCCGCGAGGTCGCCGAGGCCGGCGTCGTCGGGCCCGTCCGCGAGTGACTCGCTCTCGAGCTCTTCGGCTTTCGCGTCGTCCCCGAGCGCGAGTGACTCGGGCGCCTCGTCGAAGCCGAGCTCGACGGGCGCATCGGGCGGCGCGAGCAGCTCGACGCGCGCGCCCTCGGAGACGATCTGGTACTGCTCGGGGTGATACGCGGGTATCGCCTCGACGACGATCTCGCGCCCGATGCGCACGCCGATCTTCGCGAGCCCCTCCGCGCCGACGCCGAGCAGGATCTCGGTGACCGCCGGATGCGCCTGGATCCGGAGGATCGCGCCGTGCAAGTAAGTCGCGGCCTTCGGCAGGTCGCGGAAGATCCGGTTCGAGATCGTCTGAGACGACTGCAGGTAGCCCTTGCCCTCGCAAGTGGCGCACGGCACGCAGAGCTGCTGTTCGAGACTCTCGCGCGTGCGCTTGCGGGTCATCTCGACGAGCCCGAGCTCGGAGATCTTGAGGATGTTGACCTTGGCCTTGTCCTCGCGCAGCGCCTCGGAGAGCGCGCGGTAGACCTTCTCGCGGTTGCCCGCGCTCTCCATGTCGATCAAGTCGAGGATGATCAGGCCGCCGAGATTGCGGAAGCGGAGCTGGTGCACGATCTCGCGCACCGCCTCGAGATTGGTCTTCAGGATCGTGTCTTCGAGATTCCGCCCGCGCCCGCCGGTGTAGCGGCCCGTGTTCACGTCGACCGCGGTGAGTGCCTCGCCCTGGTCGAAGATCAGGTAGCCGCCCGACTTCAGCCAAACCTTGCGCCCGAGACCTTCCTCGATCTCGTTCTCGATCTTCAGCGCGTCGAACATCGGCCGCGGGTGGTTGTAGTAGGTGATGCGCGGGCGCGGCGACGCCATGAAGCGCTGCACGAACGCCTGCATCTCCGCATACGCGTCCGGATCGTCGACGACGATCATCTTCGTCTCGTGAGACGCCATGTCGCGCAACACGCGGAGGTGTAGGGGCGGCTCGGAGTAGACCAACGCGGGGACGTCGCGGATCGACTCGCGCCGCTTCTGGATCTCCATCCAGAGGTCGGTCAGATAGTCGATGTCGGCCTTGATGTCGGCCTCCGAGACGCCGTGCGAGACGGTGCGCACGATGAAGCCGAGCTCCCGCGGCCGGAGCTTCTCGACGATCGCGCGGAGTCGGCGGCGCTCGCGATCGCCCTCGATGCGGCGGGAGACGCCGACTCGACTCACCCAGGGCATGAGCACGAGGTGCCGGCCCGGCAGCGAGATGCGCGAGGTGATGCGCGCGCCCTTCGTGCCCAGCGGCTCCTTCGAGACCTGCACGACGACCTCGCGGCCCTCCTGCAGCACGTCCTCGATCTGCGGCGGAGCGCCCTTGCCCCGACGGCGCCCGTGACCGTTGCCCTCGTCGTCGAGCTCCGCCTCGTCGAGCTCCGAGCGGTAGTCGCCGACGTAGAGGAAGCCGGCGCGCTCGAGGCCGATGTCGACGAACGCGGCCTGCATACCGGGCAGGACGCGAGTGACTCTACCCTTGTAGATGCCCCCGACGACGTCGCGCTCGTTGGCGCGCTCGATGTGGAGCTCCACGATCTTGTCGGATTCGCGCACGGCGACCCGCGTCTCGCGCGGGCCAACGTTCACGAAGATCTCGTTTCGCATTCAAAGTCCCTTCGGGGTGCGCGGGCGCGGCTCCGCTCATGCGGCCCTCGCGGCCAGCGGCGTAGGCGCTGCGCACCGTGATAAGCGTTGCGACGGACGGTCGGTTCGAGGGCAGGGCGCAGCCGACGCTCGACTCAGCGTGCTCGGCCAACGCGTCCTCCTGGAACCATGACCCCCGAGGCGGGAACCTCGAAGCCAACAAAATCGGATTCGCCGGACCTCGGAGGTCAATCCGGACCGTAAAGCAAGCGGCCCGAGCGGTCAATGCACACGCGCGACGCCGCGACCTGCGCGTCACCTGCGACAGGCAGCTCCAGCGTCGGCGCCGCGCGTTGAGACAATCGCCTGATCTGGCTAAGGTACTCGTCCATGCTGGACGCGGTCGTCCTCGTGCTGAACCGGTCTTTCCTACCGATTCACGTCACGTCCGTGCGCCGCGCCTTCATTTTGTTGTATCAGGGCCTCGCGAAGGCCGTCGACGAGCGATACGACACGTTCGAGTTCGAAGCCTGGCGCCGGCAGTCGGTGCGCTGCGACGACCACTCGATCGGCACCGTCGCCGGCCGCATCCGCGTGCCGCGAGTGATTCAGCTCGCGCTCTTCGACCGGGTTCCGCGCCGCCACGTGCGCTTCTCGCGCACGAACATCTACGCGCGCGATCGCAATACGTGTCAGTATTGCGGCCGGCGCAAGACACGTGCGGAGCTCAACCTCGACCACGTGATCCCGCGCTCGCAGGGGGGGCGAACGACTTGGGAGAACGTGGTCTGCAGCTGCGTGGAGTGCAATCGGCGCAAGGGAGGCCGCACGCCGCGTCAGGCGCGCATGCGACTCTTCCGCGCGCCGCAGCGCCCGCGCTGGACGCCGATCGTCGGCATGGTCCCCCCAGGACAAACACACCCCGAATGGGGTCCATTTTTATCGATCCTGGATGCGCCGGACCGGAACGCCGAGCTGGCTGAGCATTAGACGGGGTGAGCCCGGGCTCCCCGGACGCGACGACGATGTCGTCGCGACACCGCCAAGTGTCGCCAGAATCTGGGCGGTCGGCGGCGGCAAGGGTGGCATCGGCAAGAGCTTCCTCGTCGCGAATCTCGCGACGGTGGCCGCGCGCTCGGGCAAGCGAGTCATTCTGATCGACGCCGACCTGGGCGGTGCGAACCTGCACACGTGTCTCGGCGTGCGCGCCGGCGAGCGCATCTCGCTCTCCGACTATTTCGAGGAGCGCGTCGTCGATCTCGACAAAGTCGCGATCGAGACACCCATTCCCGGTCTGCGCTTGATCCTGGGCGCGCTCGGTCACACGGGCAAGGCGGAGACCACCCAGGAGCAGCGCAGCGCGCTCCTGAAGGCGGTGCGGCGCCTGCCCGCGGATCTCGTGATCTTCGATCTCGCGGCGGGCACCGACCGCTCGACGATCGACTTCTTTCTCGAGGCCGACGACGGCTTCGTGGTCACCACGCCGGAGCCGACGGCGATCGAGAACGCCTACGCGTTCCTGCGCGCGGCCTTCTACCGCCGGCTCGCCGCGGCGCTCTCCGACTCGAACGTGCGCGAGCTGATCCGCGTGGCGATGGACCAGCGCAACGAGCGCGGCATCCGCACGCCCGGCGACTTACTCGCGGCGATCGAGCGCATCGACCGCGCGGAGGGCGACCGCTTCCGGCGCGTGCTCGAGACGTTCCGACCGCACCTCGTGGTGAACCAGGTGCGAGACACCGAGGAAGTCAAGATGGGCTTCTCGATCACCAGTGTGTGCAAGAAGTATTTCGGGATCGACATCGACTACGCCGGCTACATCTGCTTCGACGACAACGTGTGGCGTTCGGTGAAGGACCGGCGACCGCTGGTGCTGGCGTATCCGCGGTCGGACGGCGCGCTCTACGTGCGCCGCATCGTGAAGAAGTTGCTCGGGACCTGACCATGCGACCGCTCGCCGAACAGAGTTACTACGAGTTGCTCGAGGCTCCGGCGGAGGGAACGCCGCAGCAGATCGAGCGCGCCTACCGGATCGCGCGCGCGACTTACTCGCCGTCGTCGACCGCGACTTACTCGGTCTTCTCGGCGGACGAGTCCGCGGCGATCCTGCGGCGCATCGAGGAGGCCTACGCGGTGCTCTCCGACGCGCGGCTGCGCCGCGAGTACGACGCCCGCCTGCGGCGGGTGGAGCCGCGCGCGGGCGTGCCGACCGTCCCGTCGCCGCCGCCGCCCGCGGCGCCGATTCGCGAGCGCGTGCCCGCGCCCGCCGCTCGCCTCGAGGCTCCCGCGGGTGCGGACCTCGAGGGCGGCCTCGCTCCCGAGAACGGCGTCTTCGACGGCGACGTGCTGCGACGCATCCGTGTGTCGCTCGGCATCGAGCTCGAGGAGATCGCGACCACGACCAAGATCAACGAGCACCACCTGCGCTCGATCGAGGGAAACCGCTACGAGCTGCTCCCGCCGCCCGTCTACCTGCGCGGGTTCTTGAAGCAGATCGCCAAGTGTCTCTCGCTGGACGCGGGGCGCGTCGCCGACAGCTACACTGCGCGCATGCGGGAGAGCTCCGCCAGGCGAGACTGATGGACCGGGTCGTCACCCCCGATCGTGCGCGCCGATTGGCGCGCGTGCTGATCTCGGACGTCGCCGCGTACGCCGGCGACCAGGTGCGGATCGGGCTCGAGAAGGACGATCTCTTCGAGCGTCTCGCGCCCGACATCGAGCGCGCGCGCGTCTTCTATCTGTATCACGTCGATCCGTCGGTGACGGAGCGCGCGCGCCTCTTCGACTTCGCGCTCGTCGACGTGTTGGTCTACGGCCACCGGCGCGTCCAGACGCACATCTGGTGAGCTTCGAGCACCGCGTGCCGCCCGAGCTCGTCGGCCAGCGGCTCGATGCGGCGCTCGCGAAGCTGGAGCCGTCGCTGTCGCGCGCGCAGGTGCGCCGCCTCGTCGAGCAGGGCGAGGTCACGGTCTCCGGCGCGGTCGTGAAGCCGGCGCACCGGCTCCGCGCCGGTGAGTGCATCGCAGGACGCGTGCCGGAGGTCCGGCCGACGGAGCTCGCGCCCGAGGAGCTCCCGCTCGCGGTCGTGTATCAAGACGGCGATCTGGTCGTGATCGACAAACCGGCGGGGCTCGTCGTGCATCCGGCGCCCGGTCACGGCCGCGGGACGCTCGTGAACGCGCTTCTGCATCACTGCCGCGACTTGTCCGGCGTCGGCGGTGAGCTGCGACCCGGCATCGTGCACCGGCTCGACAAGGACACGTCCGGGCTCCTGGTGGTCGCGAAGAACGACCGGGCTCACCGCGCGCTGGCCGCGCAGTTCAAGGCGCACTCGGTGCAGCGCGAGTATCTCGCGCTCGTCCGTGGCACGCCGCGGGCGGCGAGCGGCGTGGTCGATGCGCCGATCGGCCGCCATCCCACGGACCGCAAGCGCATGAGCACGAAGACGCGGCGCGGCCGAACGGCAGTCACGCACTGGAGCGTGGTGGCGCGGCTGCGCGGCGCCGCGCTGCTGCGCGTGCGCCTGGAGACCGGGCGAACGCACCAGGTGCGGGTGCACCTCGCGTCGATCGGCCTGCCGGTGCTCGGTGACCGCGTCTACGGGCGCGGCGCCCCGCTTGCCGGCGAAGTCGGCCTCGCCCGCCAGGCACTACACGCAGCGGTGTTGGGCTTCACGCATCCGACCACGGGCGTCCCCCAGCGCTTCGAGTCACCGCTGCCGGCGGACATCGCGGCCGCGATCGAGGCGCTGCGGTGACCGACTCTCCGTTCTTGCGCGCGCCCGGCCTCGATGCGCTGGGCATCGAGCACGGCTTCGGCATGATCGGGTCCGCCGAGGCCGCGCCGCGCGACGTCGCGCTCGCGCGACAGGTGCACGGCGCCGTGCTCGCGCGCGCGCCGTTCGACCTGCGACCCGACGCGGACGCGGTCTGGAGCGCCGCGGCGGGCGCGGCCGTCGGCGTCGTCACCGCCGACTGTGTCCCGATCCTCCTCGCCGACGACCGCGGAACCTTCGTGTGCGCGATCCACGCCGGCTGGCGCGGAACCGCTGCGCGCATCGCCGCCCGCACGGTGCGCGCGCTCGCGCGGGCGACGGGCGCGCCGCCGGGCCGGCTCGCCGCGGCGATCGGTCCGCACATCGGCCCGTGCTGCTACGAGGTCGACGAGCCCGTGCTCGCCGCGATTCCCGCGCGCTTCGTGTTCGAGCCGGTGCGCCCGGGTCATGCCATGCTCGACCTGTTCGCGGCGAACCGCGCGCAGCTCGTCGGCGCGGGTGTTCCGGCGCGCAGGATCGAGCGGGTCGGCGGCTGCACCGCGTGTGACTCGACGCGCTACGCGAGCTGGCGCCGCGACAGAGTCTCCGGCCGGATGGTCCACTTCGCGCGCGTTCCCCGCTGACGCGAATTTTCTCAAGTTCGCGCGCGGCCCGTCCCGAAGAGTCCCTCGTTCCTCCCCGCCGCCTGCTCACACCGATGAATCTCACCGAGCTCAAGACGAAGAGCGCGAGCGAGCTCGCCGCGCTCGCCGCGGCTGCGGGACTCGAAGGCCCCGGCGGCATGCGCAAGCAGGACTTGATCTTCGCGCTGCTGCAGAGGCACACCGAAGCCGACGGCGAGATCGAGGCGCAGGGCGTACTCGAGAAGCTGCCCGACGGGTTCGGCTTCCTGCGCTCCGCCGACGCCAGCTATCTGCCGGGCCCCGACGACGTGTACGTCTCGAGCGCGCAGATCCGCCGCTTCAATCTGCACACGGGTGACACCGTTTCGGGTCAGATCCGCGCGCCGCGCGACGGCGAGCGCTACTTCGGCCTGCTCAAGGTCAACGCCGTGAACTTCGCGCCGCCGGAGGACGCTCACCAGCGCATCGGCTTCGACTCACTCACCGCTCTCTACCCGAACGAGCGCTTCCGCTTGCAGACGACCGCGCAGAAGCTCACCACGCGCACCGTCGATCTGATCGCACCGATCGGCAAGGGCCAGCGGGCGCTGATCGTCTCGCCGCCGAAGGCCGGCAAGACGATGCTGCTTCAGGATCTCGCGAACGCGATCGCGACCAATCACCCGGATGCGATCGTGATCGTGCTCCTGATCGACGAGCGTCCCGAGGAAGTCACCGACTTCCAGCGCAACGTGAAGGCCGAAGTCGTCGCGTCCACCTTCGACGAGCCCGCCACGCGCCACGTGCAGGTGTCGGAGATGGTGCTCGAGAGGGCGCGGCGCCTGGTCGAGCACCGCCGCGACGTCGTGATCCTGCTCGACTCCGTGACCCGCCTCGCGCGCGCACACAACACCGTCGTCCCCCACTCCGGAAAGATCCTGTCGGGCGGCGTCGACGCGAACGCGCTGCAGAAGCCGAAGCGCTTCTTCGGCGCAGCGCGCAACATCGAGGAGGGCGGCAGCCTCACGATCATCGGCACCGCCCTCGTCGACACCGGGTCGCGCATGGACGAAGTGATCTTCGAGGAGTTCAAGGGCACCGGGAACTGCGAGATCCACCTCGACCGCAAGCTCGCCGACCGCCGCACCTACCCCGCGATCGACCTGAACCACAGCTCGACGCGCCGCGAGGAGCTCTTGCTCGACCCCGCGACCGTCAACAAGATGTGGGTCCTGCGCAAAGTCCTGGCGCCGCTCTCGACGATCGACTCGATGGAGTTCCTGATCGACAAGATGAAGGCGACGGCCTCGAACGAGGAGTTCCTGGCCACGATGAACCAGTAGACGGGCCGCGCCTCGGGGGCTATCGTGCGCGCTCCCATGAAGCCGGACATCCATCCCGAGTACAAGCTGGTCCGCGTCCACTGCGCCTGTGGGAACGAGTTCATCACGCGCTCCACCGCGAATGCGATTCGCGTGGAGATCTGCTCGAACTGCCATCCGTTCTTCACCGGCAAGCAGAAGATCGTGGATACGGCGGGCAAGGTGGACCGCTTCCGGCGCCGCTACGAGAAGAAGAGCTGACACGCGCCTCTGCGTCCCCTCCCCGTCGGGTCCGTCGTGGCTAACCTGTCCCGACTGGAATGCCCATGTTCGAGCGGATCGCTGAAATCGAGGCGCGCTATCAGGAGCTCGAGGACCGCCTCGGAGAGCCCCAGCTCGCGCGCGATCCAGGCAAGCTGCGCGAGCTGACCCAGGAGCTCGCGGGCCTGCGCGAGCTCGTGACCGCGTTCCGCGAGTGGAAGCGAGTCGGCGCCGCGCTCGCCGAGAACGAGGAGCTCGCCGGGGACGGCGACGCCGAGATTCGCGAGCTCGCGAAGGCCGAGCTGCCCGAGCTGCGCGCGCGCAAGGAGGCCCTCGAGCAGTCGCTCCGCAAGCTGCTCATGCCGCGCGATCCGCGCGACCAGAAGAGCGTCGTGCTCGAGATCCGGCCCGGCACCGGCGGCGACGAGGCGGCGCTGTTCGCCGCGGATCTCTTCCGGATGTACACGCGCTACGCCCAGAGCCGGAAATGGACCGTCGAGCTCCTGTCGCTCGCCGAGACCGAAGGCGGCGGCGCGCGCGAGGTCGTCGCCAACGTGTCGGGCACGGGGGTCTTCGGCCGGCTCAAGTACGAGAGCGGCGTGCACCGCGTCCAGCGCGTGCCGGTGACCGAGTCACAGGGGCGCATCCACACCTCGACGGCGACGGTGGCGGTGCTGCCCGAGGCCGACGTCGCGGACATCGCGATCGACGAGAAGGATCTGCGCGTCGATCGCTTCCGCAGCGGCGGCCCCGGCGGCCAGAGCGTGAACACGACCGACTCGGCGATCCGCATCACGCACCTGCCCACGGGTCTGGTCGTTCAGTGTCAGGACGAGAAGTCGCAGCACAAGAACAAGGCCAAGGCGCTGAAGGTCCTGCGCGCGCGCCTGCTCGACCTGGAGCAGACGCGCCTCGACGCCGAGCGCGCCGCGGAGCGCAAGGGCCAGATCGGCACCGGCGACCGCAGCGAGCGGATCCGCACCTACAACTTCCCGCAGAACCGAGTCACCGATCACCGCGCCGGAGTCACTCTTCACCAGCTGGACCGCGTGATGGAAGGCGAGCTCGACGAGCTGATCGACGGCGTGGCGACGCATCTCGAAGCGGACGCGCTGCGGGAGGAGCTGTGAGCGGCGCGGACTGGACGTTGATGGAGTTCGTGCGCTGGACGGCGGACTTCTTCAAGCAGCACGAGATCCCCCAGGCGCGGCTCGACGCCGAGCTGCTCCTGGCGCACGTCCTCGGCTCGACGCGGATGGATCTCTACCTGGGGTTCGACAAGCCGCTCGGCGAGGCCGACCGCGCGCGCTTCCGCGAGCTGATCCGCCGCCGGGCGAAGGAGCGGGTCCCGGTCGCGTATCTCACCGGGCAGCGCGAGTTCTGGTCGCTGCCGTTTCGAGTCACTCCCGACGTGCTGATTCCGCGACCCGAGACGGAAGCGCTCGTGCGCGTGGCCCTCGATCAGAAGCCGCGGCGCGTGCTCGAGATCGGCGTCGGCTCGGGCTGCGTCTCCGCTGCGCTCGCGCGGGAGCTGCCGTCGGTCGAGATCGTGGCGGTCGACGTGTCCGCCGCGGCGCTCGAGCTGGCGCGCGAGAATCTCGCCGCGCTGGGCGTCCTCGATCGAGTCGAGCTGCTCCTCGCCGACGGCCTCCGCCAGATCGCGGGCAGCTTCGACCTCGTCGTCTCGAATCCGCCGTACGTGGAGAGCGCGGAGCTCGCGAAGCTCGCGCCGGAGCTGCGCCACGAGCCGCCGGTCGCGCTCGACGGCGGCCCCGACGGTCTGGACGTGATTCGCCAGATCTGCGCCGACGCACCCGCGCGGCTGGAGCGACCGGGGGCGCTCGCGCTCGAGATCGGCGCGGGCCAGGCCGACGCGGTGGCCGCCCTTCTGCGCGCGACCGGTGCTGCCGAAGTGGAGTGGACGAAGGACTTGGCCGGGATCCCGCGCGTGGCTCTCGGCCGCTACGCGGAGAACGCCTGATGGATCAGTTCCGGATCGAAGGTGGCGTGCCGCTGCGAGGCGAGATCGCGGCGAGCGGCTCGAAGAACTCGGCGCTCGCGCTGATGGCGGCGGCGCTCTTGTCCGACGAGCCGGTCACGCTGGCGAACACGCCGCACGTCCGGGACCTCGACACGATGCTGAAGATCCTCGACGGGCTCGGTGTCCGCGGCGGCTGGGAATCTCCCGACACGCTCCGCATCGAAGGCGGCGAGCCGACCGAGATCGAGGCGCCCTACGATCTCGTTCGCACCATGCGCGCCTCGTTCATGGTGCTGGGCCCCTTGCTCGCGCGCTGCGGACGCGCGCGCGTGTCACTGCCGGGGGGCTGCGCGATCGGCGCGCGGCCCGTCGACCAGCACCTGAAGGGCATGGCCGCGCTCGGCGCGAAGATCGAGCTCGAGGGCGGCTACGTCGACGCGCGCGCGAGCCGGCTGCGCGGCGCGCGCGTCGTCTTCGACGTCCGAACCGTGAACGGCACGCAGAACGTGCTGATGGCGGCGTGTCTGGCCGAGGGTGTCTCGGAGATCGAGAACGCCGCGTGCGAGCCCGAGGTTCAGGAGCTGATCACGGTCCTGCGCGCGATGGGCGCGCGCATCGACCAGGCGAGCTCGGAGCACCTGATCGTCCAGGGAGTCCCGAGTCTCTCGGGCGTGAGTCACTACGTGGCCGGCGACCGCATCGAGGCGGGCACTCTGCTCGCCTGCGCCGGCGTGCTGCCCGGCGGCGACGTGAAAGTGACCGGCATCATCCCGGAGCACAGCGGCGTCGTGCTC
>Ga0316628_100002495_pt1 | contig 13687 bp, 9 predicted proteins | sample OWC_Aug_M2_C1_D5_FD_207648 | JGI IMG/M metagenome (GOLD analysis project Ga0316628, IMG submission 207648) | Wetland soil microbial communities from Old Woman Creek delta, Ohio, United States - OWC_Aug_M2_C1_D5_C | ecosystem: Environmental > Terrestrial > Soil > Wetlands | place: USA: Ohio... | reverse complement strand
CGGGACGCCTGGTTTCAAATCTCCAACATCCGATGGGCGTCGTTCGCCCATCGTCTGCCGACGCTTCTGTTCAATCGTCCACGGCTCGGTCTGGAAGTCAGCAGCCGTCGGCCCCTCTAAGCCAACCGGATAATTCTTAAAACTGGCCGTGAACCCAGTAGGTGGCGCCAATGGATGTAGTGACGGTGGCGTCACATCAACATTTGGTCCCGAGCCTCCTGCTACTCCACTCAACACATCCTCAGCTGTTGGAAACAGTTTGAAGGAATCTATGTATGCCGGCCACGCGAAATCGTACGGGGTGCGCTCGCCCGAGCGCACGGGCGTCCACACGTCAAATGCTATCTTATGTGCATCAGAATCGTAAGTCGCCTGTTCAATGATGCACTTCACGGACGTATCCGCGAAATCAGTAAGCGTGACATTAGCGATATCAAAAACTTCTGCCTGCAACTTCGTCAACGGAGTCGTGAACTTCAGTCTCTTCCAAGTATTCGCCATGCGAATTAACCAGAAGGTAGCCGACTTCGCCACCAGCGCGTAGATATTGTAGATGTAGAAGTCAAACTCCTGGGCCTGGACACCGTAACGCTTCACGTTATAACGAAAGATTGCTTTGTTTGGCTCTGACTTCGAGTAATCATACTGCCAGATCGCAGTCAATTTCGTGACCAGATCCTCAGTAGCCGTGTGACCAATCACTAAAGACTCTGGTAACACATCCGACTCATTGATTGTAATATCAGCAGTTGGTTCCTCGCTCAGGTACTTGATGTAGAACTTATCATTCCGCAAGTACAAGGCGCATCGCGCCTGAAAGGCGATTTCCTTGAGAACCTCAAAGACGTTCCGTTGTTCCAAAAGCGGGAAGTGCGATGGGTAGTTGTCAATCTTCGTGCGGACTGCATTAAAGGATACGGTGTCAACCGTGAATGAGGTGTATTTCCCGATGATCCATTCAAGAATATCAACCGTATTTGGACCGACACTTGAAGTCAGGGTGACGTAAACATCATCCTCCCAACCTTCGTTGTATCGGCTTAACGGTTTCGTGAGGACAACCTCAGTAATCGTATACGCGCTAAAATTCACGAGCCGTGACGTATAGTACGTACGCGGCACCGTTACGAGTTCCCTGATACCAGAATCGTAACGCCTCCAAGCTGACACCCGATTTATCGTACTTGGAAGAATATTCACAATGAACGGGATCTCCTCCCGCCCCTCGTAAATCACTTCGCAACCCGGTTCGGCCCAGAAGAAATCGGCCGATGGAAACGTTGCAAGGTAATCCCACCCAAGATTCGTTCGGTCCTTTTCTTGATCATCACAAATCACCGGCGCAAAAAGCACTTGATCTCGGCTTGCGAACTCCCCGTACGTTCCAGGATCAGCACTGAAACGGCCAGACGCCGTATCACCGCAACCAAGCCAACGAATCGTTGGAGGTACGGTTAACGACCCTGTTGCCGGATGAATGTATTGTTGGACATGAAACGTGTCACTTCCGCTGAACTGCCCTTTGACTATCGCGCCGCAGATTTTTAGCGTGATCAATCGATATTGAGGAAACAATGTCCCATTGAGTATCTCGATCGAGTCGTACTCATAAGATTTCTCTTTAACTATTGCTGCCTCAAGTTGCTCGATCTGGGCGATACGTTGACAGAAGCATCCTGGTTCTGGTGCGAAAATTGCCCGCGCTGTCTGCAACCCAAATAGTCGATCGTTCGTGATGTGAAAGCCTCTGAATACGAGAGGGCAACACATATTCTTCAACTGGTCAAGTCGCGCCTCCTTCGTGAAATCATGAATCCCGAAACCAGTCTTAAGCGTTGCACCCCATGGATCTTTCAACCGAAGACCGGGCAAATTGACCACCGTACCGAAGCAAAGTGGCCACGGTTTCCCAATCAAGTCCTCTTTAATAAAGCGGAAGTCCCCTTCCTCTACCGAGAATCCAACTTCCTGATCCTCGATCTGATTGATGACATCAAAATTGATCGTCCGATCGCCTTCGTGCCATTCGATGGGGCTGGATACTTGGCCCTTAAACAAAAGGAATCGATCCGTGAATGCAGTACCCCTGTACCACTGGTAGACCCAAGCTGGTCGTTTGTGGATATCGTTGTTGTCGATGATCGCCTTTATTGATCCATCAACATCAGCGAGAACGAAACTTAGTTGTTGGGATTCGCCGGACGTGCCCGCCGTAACACCACTTATTGTGATGACGTTATCTAGTCCACTTACGCTCTGGATAACTCCGTGGACACTTTCACTATCCAAATCGATATCGCCATACCTCGAAACGGAGCCTCCGTCCGTCCATTGAACTTCCAGGATAATAACTGGCTCGGCGCCGTGTGTTTGAGCAATTTTCGCCAGTCCACCGGCTGAGATTGATCTCATTGTTTGATCCCCTCGAATTCAATCTGGATACTTTGGAGTTCATCCCCGGGCGCCCCGGCGGCGCGGCCAGTCGTCTCGAATTCATTTGGGTTCGTGGTAATATAGCCGACCCACTTCTGACCCAAATGATCAACAAGTTGAACACGACTACGATAATATGACACGATGAACGCACGCAACTCCAATGCTTTCGCACGAGTGAGAGTGAATTGAAGTTGAAGTCGTTTCCTCAAATCTTTAGCCTTCACGTACGTGTATCGCGTGTTATCGATCGCCCTCATAATGACTGGAGAGGTCCGCCCGCCTTCAAGATCCCCAAACTCTGGGTTCGGAAGATACGAGAATGTTTGCATGGTCGGATATGGAGCACCAAACCTCACGGTCATTGTAGTTCCCCTTCAAACTCGAAGGATAGGTCAACTATATTTCGTTGCGATCGCACCAAATCGGCGTTCGGCGTCGTGATCACACCATGCCAATCTCGCCCTTCCCAGTCCTCCAACCCAACCTGAAGACCTAGTGTATTCTCAAAAAAGCTTAATACCGCCTGCGCTTGCGCCTCCGTCAATCCGGTGAACGTCAAAGCCAATTGCTTAACTTTAGGCCACGTGGGATCAGCAAAGACTTCAAGGTACCCACCTCGGGATTCACGGTTGATTCGAGTGAATTCAAGACGTTCACGATTCCCAAATTCAGGCGCACGGATAATAACCTCAAGTGTCGGCGTAATTGTCGTTGGATAATACAATCTAATGTGGTTCTGTTTAACCAAAGTCGGCATCGTTACGGCTGGAGGCGTAGGAGCACCCGGCACGGAACTCTCTCCAACATTCGGCGAATAGTTGCACGTGTCAATCGTATTTTCCCATACGACCGCATGCCCAAACACCAGCGATTGGGTCGTAGTCCTTGGCCAAACGCTACCTGCTGCCGACGGCTCGTCTCCGAACTTGAGTTCCTGTTCGATGTTATGAACCCAATCTCTGGCCACAATTTGGGTGAATCGAAGATTAAGTTGAGCGATTGCAAAAATTGGGACTGTCGCGTGTTCACTAAATATCAAACTTTGAGTCGATGAACACGGTATCGCGGTGCCAAGAATTAGGACTTTTCCAACTGAATCCGTAAATATAAGGCCGTTGTTGGCACTCTCAGAAATGCCACCTACGACAATCTTTTGCCCATAAATCGTCTGCGAAAAGACTAGACCATTGGAAGCCGATTCCGTTTTGATATCCGAAACGGCAACCTGCCCGAATATAAGTGACTGTTCTGGGTTTTCCTCATACGGCGTCGGATTGGTCGTCCACGCCTGTTCCCCGAAAATGAGATTATCCTCAGCGTATTCACTCTTTAGGGAGTTAATCGCTTCGTCACTAAACTGCAACGCGCTCTCTTGGTCACCATAAAGCGTAATACCAGGATCGGGTAAGTCCTGGCCGAACACAAGTGACTGTTCAACAATTGGTTGGAACTTAGATGTCCACGCAATTTCCTGATCGAAGATCAAATCCTGCACACTACCGTAGACTTCATCCGTCGCAGTATCTTGCGTAAACTGCAAACCGCTTGAGGCTGCTTCATCTAATGGGGCAGCCCCAGACATTAAGACATGAACAGCAAATCGTATCAGGTTAAGGTTTGGGGTCGCTAAATTTCCAGCGATATCCGCCGCTACACGAGTCACTCTCAACGTGCCTGGATCAACACCAGCTACATCAGCGGATACTCTGGTGACGCGCATTACGGCATCATCAATGCCCGCGACTTCCGTATTTACCCGAGTGACTCGTATTGTAGCCATTAGCCTACCTCAACACCAGCTTGAGCTGCATTGACAGCACTTACCGACCAAGCACCTGCCGTGTCCGGATCATTCACGAACATTTGGGACTCGGTCTTGTACGTAGTCGTTGAGACGCCTCTCGTTGTACCCGCTTCCGTCACATTGCTCTTAATTTTCGGAATCAGACTCACGGTTCCAGTGTCCACTTTGCAATCCACGTTAATCTGAACGCCCTTGATATTAGAAGCAAGGTACGCGAGTGCCCCGAGATCACAAAGAGTCTTATCGGTCGTCGTTCCACTGGAGATGTAGTCCGTATCATCGTTTTTCGGATTCTCGTCGATCAAAGCATAAGAATCCACGCCGGTACTCAAGGCCCAGTCCTCATCCGCCGTGTCCCCATTCGGAAGAAGTTGTTCGACTTTGATCGGGCCAAGAAACGCGGCGTCATCGATGTAAACATCATCGTAACAGTAGCACCCATCCTGGGTATCGGAATCAGCATCAATTCCCCAAATCTTCAAATGGGTTGCACTCGTCGGAGTTCCGTTTCTGGTGTCAAGTCCAGTGACATTCGCGACTTCATCGCCATTCACCTTGATAATGATGGCACCTGTCGTGTCATGAATCACGACTTTATATTCAATATAGGCCCAATGTGCTGGCAACAAAGCACCTGGTACCACAACTAACGGCGTAGTGGCACTCTCATGCAACGTCACTCGCAACGTTGATCGTTCAACGATCCACACGGTCGTATGCGTGGTCGCATTTGCGCTATCATAGATACTGAAAAGCGGAAAAGCCGTCACAAAAGAATTGTAATTCTTCCTCGGCCGTACAGCCATGCCGCAATAAACAGTCGAGAGCGAGGAACCAAATGGAATATTGAACCAATTAAGATCCGCGGAACCATCCGGCCCTAATGCTATGGAGTAACCGTTTCCCCAACCTGCCCAGATTCTCGGCCCACTTCCACCCGCTAAAGCCGATATGTATTTTGCTTCGAGACCAGATTTCACTGCCGCTGCGCCGCCAGAACCGGTAGTTGTTCCGAACCCCTCGAATCCCTCAATTCTTAGGAGACTCATGTTTGTACCTCCACACCGAACTCGGCGTTATTGAGATCCGTGGTAGTCCATTGGTTCCCAGTGTTCGGATCATCTTCTTGAATTCGACGCACGACAGTCAAGTCTTCGTTATCGACGACTGGAACTGTGGCCCCGTTGGACGTTGTAGCTCCAGAGATCGTGACGTGACGCATATTGCGAATCCCATCAGCCGAAGGTTGAACAATTGCTTCAGGCATTATTGCGTGAAATATACCGCTTGAGATTGACTCCAGGCCATACAAATCACGGTCCGTGTTATTGACTCCTTGATTGTAGTCCGATGCCGAAGGGTCAGTTTCATCAACTAACGCGTAATGATCCGTCCCAATGCTTGGCGTGAAGTCAATATCAGAACCATCTGCATCCGGATAAAAAATCCTAACGTTTGTATTCTTTCCAAGAAAGTCGTTGAGCCGCACTCCTTGGTCGTTCAGGATGTACATGTCATCGATGATAAATGGATGGTTTGTTGGGTCATCGCAAACAATACCGTGGACACGAATTACGTTGACTTCATTGTTCACGTTGTTTTGCGTGTCAAGTCCAGAAGCCGAAAGCACGGACGTGTCATCGAGTTTAATATCATAGAGTCCGGTTGATTGGTGAATCTTGAACTTAAACTCCACGTAATACCAATCATCTGCGGTCATCAGACCAGTTGCCGAAATCGCTATCTGTGTAGCATTTCTCAGTAGTCGAAAATACGTGTAATTTACGAATTGCAACTCCAAGTGATTTTCTGATATATCAACCTCTGGCATAATCGTAATAAACGGGAAGTTCCCTGAACCGGAATTTCGTTGTCGAAAACGCAACCCTATAACCAACGTGTAGGCGTACTGATTGCTCGGCAACCAGAAGTCGACGTGTTGGCTGTTACCAAAGGCCGCAGGGCTACCGATATGCAAAGCGTATCCGGTTGTTTCTCCGTTAGTCAGAAAATAACCTGAATCTGAACCTCCCTGAGACTCAAATCGTCCACGATATACTCGACGTAACTTTGTCTGAAGCGCAGAGGCACCGCCTGCACCCGTAGTGGTGCCCATCCCCTCAAAGCCTTCCATTAACAGTAGACTCATTGGTGCCTCCAAAAGTAAAGCCGGTGCAGGCGTCGCCTGCACCGGCTTAATTCGGGAATCAGATCAGACCGTCGAAGCGTTGATCGTGTACGTGACCTTCAACTGATCGCTATTCTGTACGGCAACGTTGCTCGCGAATGCGGCCGTTGACCACAGTTTGTTCACCGGAGTCGTTCCAGGGTCGTGGTTGCCCTTCGTCTGCGAGTTTTGACCCGCACAAACGAAGATGCCTTTGATCGTCCCGGATGCCGTAATATTGTAAATGGCTTGAGTTGTTGAGTTCGTAATCGCCTGAGCCGACGGGGCATCGGCCGGCCATTCTGGCCGCGTTGTCGCGTTGTCACCGTTGTTGCCATCGGTGTAACTGGTGAACTCATCCCAACCATTTCCTGCCTGGTTGATATTATCATACGTGTCGGTCGCGGCGAAAGCCGACCAACCGTTCACGGCGTCAACAAGACCAGCGTACCACGCAGTCTTTTGATCTCCACTATCGAACATCACGTCGAGGACATCGTTCAGACCCTCGTTCGTGATTCCATTCTTGAGTTTATACTCACCGATCTTCTTCCCGCCGCGAATGTGTTCGACCACAAACGTGCCGTGTCCAAACAGTTGATCACCATTGAATTGGTGAATCTGGTTTCTGGACGCATCTCCCAGCGCTGGCCCCTGTGGCGACTTCGCGACCACTACGCTTACTCTGTGGCCCCTCTCACGAGGATTCTGCTGACCCATTTGTGAATGACGCAATCTTCGAGCTAGTTTCAGTTGATTCACTGTTACCTCCTCAAGGTAATTGTATGACGACGTAGCTCGCGGTTAAATTGCTTCACCACTTCGCGAGCAGTTTCTCGGGGACCAGTCGACTCCGTGACATTGATATGCACATCACCGACGGTCGTAGTGATCCCTCCATCCTGGCGAAAAACCGGCGCTACTCCGGCATTCATCGCCTGAATTTGAGGAAAGAACCTTCTTGTGGCATCAACCGTGTTCACGGATTCGCCCCGCGTAAGCATGGCAAGTTGATTATCGGTCCCGAGAGGTCCACCAAGAGCCCGGTAAAACGTCCTCGGGTCGAGAATAACTCCACCGTCCTTTCGGAACACCAAACCACCGTATCGCGCTGTTATTCCTTCTTCCGCCGTGGCCATTTCGCCGCCCGCGAGAAGTTGATTACGTTCTTGAAGCAAACGAATTTCCGCGGATATTTGATCCTGGAATATTGACGAAGCATTTCCAGCCTGATTATAACCAGTCTGAGCCGACGTGCCGGCCTTGAGTGCCTCTTCGTTTGCCTTCTTTTCCGCGTCCCCTAATGACTTAACTTTCTGTTCCATCGGTGTTAACGTTTCAGCCGCGTCCTTCAGTGTAGCAGCCGCCTTCGCCTGATCACGTAATTCGATTAACTTCTTAACCAATTCATCAATCTGCGTGGCCAATTGTGGAAATGCTGGACGGGTGGCTTGAGCGACTCGTTGAAGTTCCTCAATTTTTCTCGCCGCGTTTGCCGGTTCATTCGTCTGGAGAGCCTTCTCCACGTCCTTAACGTCTCGTGTGACTATCGCCGTAAAATTATTGACGGCTTCCGCATTTTGACGTAAGGTTTCCGGCTGGAAAATGATGCCACGCATCGTCGAAATGATGCCAGCAATATCAGCAATTGTGCCTCGAACACCGGTAGCTTCCTGCGCGAATGGGCGCAACGTAATATCCCTGGCACTCACCATTACACGGTTCGTAAGAACCTCGATTTCGGATGTTACTTTCTTCTGATCAACTAAGTTTGTTTTCAGATCAAGTGTCGCCTTGGCGCCTTTCTGAATAATATCTGGAATCTTCGTAAGTTCTGCTTGAACCTTAGAGATGAAGGCCGGATCTCCAAGATCAATATTGAATAACGTGGAAAGAAGAATTTTCTGGTCTGCTGGCAAACTCTCGGCTTGTTTCTTCAGGGTATCAAGAATGAAACCAAAATTGTAATCAAAGATGTTCGTGAGATCAAGTTTCTGTCCAGTTAACGGATTTGAAAACTTCTCACGTACCTTCCTGAGAAGTGGTCCGAAGTCCGGATCGTACTTCTCGAATAATTGAATCCTAGTTCCAAGTTTCGCAAGAATATCCTGGATGGCCTGCGCGTACGCAGTGGCCTTATTTTTGGCGTCTGCGGGTTTGAGTTCAGGATCAAACTTCAAACCTTTCTGAATCAACTCCATGTCTTCAAGGGCCGTCACGATGGCTTTCAACTGGAACAACAATGACTCGGCATCCGGCACCTGTTCCCTAGCAGCCTTTGCGAACGCGAGTTGTTGTCTCTTTTCAGCCTCAATGGCCTGAACATTCTGAGTTAGAATGCTCTGAACCTGCTGAGCAGCCCTTAACTCCAGACTGCGATTCTTTGCGGTATCAGCCGTACTTAAAGCCGCTTTCGCTAACGCCTCAGCTTCTTTAAGCAATTCAGAGGCGCTCTCCTTATTTCCTATTGCTGCCTCTCGGGCCGATCTGGCCGCTAACTCCTGAGAACGTTGAATCTGGGCCACAACCTGGCGACCTTCGTCCAATCCCTTGATTTGTCGTTCAAACTGGAATCCTTCCAGACTCAAGGCGGCACTCTTGATTTTAGTATCAAGATCCTTTAACGCGTTGTTCGCGTCAATTGCTACCTCGTTCAGACGCTTCACGAAATCTTCAGACAGGCTCACGCGTTCTTCAACCTGCTGTCCGATACTCTTCAAGAAAGTCTGCTGGAACGAGAGTGCGAACTTCGCATCCTGCGTCCACTTCGCTTGAAGTGCAAAAAGTCTTTTCTGCATATTCGCCAGAATCTCGGTTTCCGACTTCTTGAGTTCCTCTCTTCTCGCAGTCTCCGTGAGAATCGTACTTCTCAGTTGGGCATTGTTGCCTGCGATTACGGCTTCGGCTGCTTTCCTGGTTGAGTCCTCAAAGAGATTAAAGGCCGCACTCGCGCCGAGTATGAGACCTCCAATTATGAGGGCCGCTCCAAGTGGAGTCGCAGCGAAGCCGATCAATGCCGCCTGGGCAGTCGCTATGCCGCCAACGAACGCCTCCATTGATAGAGTCATGGCGTAAGTTGCCGAGATTATACCCGTTGACGAAAGGATGTACGCGCCCGCGGCCGCAGCGAAGACGACACCGAAAGTCTTAATCGTAGCGGCACCACCTCCAAAAGCATCGAACACCGCATTCACGGCCTTCAGTGCTTCCTGGCCGAATCCCGAAATGAACAGAGCTTGAATCTCCGCCATCTCTCGTTTGATCTTGTTGGCGTCAGTCAAGAAGATAGTGCTGAATGCCGTCTGGAGGTCAATATCGCTGGATTGCTTGATCTCAGCCAAGGTATCGTTGAACTTCTCGGCCGCGCTGCCAGTCAAACCTAAAACGCCTCGAATGGCCCGAATCTGGTTGAACATCTTGCCGATGTCCGTGGCGGTGTCACCAGACTGCGTGGCCAATTTCTGCAAGAATCCTTGGAACCCGAACGCCTGGATTCCTGCCTCGCCAGAGGAAATACCCATCCGATCGAAAACTCTCTTGAGTTCTTCGGTCGGTTTCAACAACTTCAAGATCGTGTTGTTGACCAGGGTGTAAGCCTCATTGTACCTCAAACCGCTAATCGTGAGTTCGGCGATCGAGGCGAGCAATTCATCGAATGACACGCCTGCTTGCTTCGCCAGTACGGCAACTCGACCGAAACTATTTGCCATTTCATCAGCGCGGACACGGCCCAAATCAATCAATCGAAACAGCTTGCCAGCAACGGCTTCCGTCTCGGTCGATGACATGCCATATGATTTCAATGCCGACGAAAGCAAATTGACGGACGACGCCGTATCAGTTACGGCTGCAACTGCGAATTTCGAGGACGTAGCCAAGAACTCGAAGTTCTGCGAACCTTCGGCTATCTGGTTAGATAACGTCTGATAAAGACCTTCGGCTACCACATCGAGCGGTTGGCCAAAGGCTTTCGAGACTGCAACCACTCGCTCATCGAGTTGTTGCATACTCAAACCAAGATCATCACCGATGGTTTGAATCTCAGCCAAGGCCGTCTGATAGTCGATGGCCTGACGCATCCCATCCACGAACGCATCAGATAGTTGCGTGATCGCTCGGTGAATCAATTGGATCGCAAAGATTCGGACGACCGACTGCCAGGACAGAAGTACAGCCCTTCCGGCTTCAGAACCCTTCTTTCCAGCCGTTTCGACATTCTTTGCAAATGCCGAAACTTCGGCGTTAGCGGCCTTTATGTCACGTACGGTCTTCTCGATCGCCGCTTGACCCGTTGCAGGCATCAGACCTTTCGGGTCAATCCGCGCTTTTGCTGCTGCCTCTAAGGCTCTGGTCTCCTGAGCCTTTTGAAGCGTAGCCTTCAACGATGCTTGCCTCTCCAGTTCTGCCGCCCTCGTCCCGAGTTCGCGGGCGCGCTGCACGTCCATGATGCCTTCGGCTTGACGTTGGGCCGCACGAAGTTCGACGGCCCTCGCCTCAAGGCTACCTTGGGCCGCTCGGGCAACGGCCGATACCGCCCGATTTGCTGAGGCAACTTCGTTGAGTTTAGTAGCAGCACGATCCGCAGCCGACGCCAGATCGTTCAGCGATGCTGCTAAACTGGCCGCTACTTTATCGAACTTACCGCCAGAAGTATTGAACGCGGCCGTCCCGGCCCCTGCGCTCCTCATGGCCGCCGTGTAGGCATCAAGTTCAGCTTGAATACGTTGAAGCACGTTGATCGCTTCAGTCGCTTCAAATCCTAATGATGTCTTGAGTTCGTCAGCCATGTTACAACCTTTTCACGGTTATGCTGTCGTAAACAACTGGTGGTAGTTGCACGGTCCGTGCAAACTCGAAGAACGCTGCCTGTCCCGCCGCGAACGAGAACCAAGGAGCCGAAGGGCTACCTCTTCCCGTCAGGTGCCTCACATTCTTGAACTCCTGGAGCACATAGTGCGGTACTAATGTCGAAACCTCGAAAGCAAAATACGGGAAGTCCGTAATTATTCGCGCACTGCCCATCGATTCGCCTTGAGGAATTCGGCTCTTGGCCTTAAGAGGTGCGAGCACTACGCGACCATTTACTAACCGCGAAATATCGATTAAAGAGGCACGGGCCATGCCCGTCCAAATCGGGACACGGCCCGTGACGTTAGTCAACCAGATTCTCGCACCTTCCTTGAGTTTATCCTCAAGGTACTCGCTTGCGGCTGCAATGTACGCACGGATATTAAGCGACGCACCAACGAATTCTCCGTAGAATTTCATTTTTTGCCTCGCTTTCCGCCTCTCATTGCCTTGGCCATCGAGTAAATCGGCTTTGAAGCCATCTCTGATTCTTCGTATTCACGCACTTGGTTGTATCCAATCAACATGGCCTGAATGTCGACTGGTATTTCATCCCAATCGATCCAAGGTTTCAGTTGGAACCTTTCACAGGCTCTCCAGATGGCGTACTCGACGGTGCGGCCGGCGGGGACAATAATTCCTCGGGCGCTTGCACGGAAGCTAAAAAACGTTTGCGAGCCTCCTCAATCGCTCGCTCACTCAGACAGTTAGCTACCATTGTCGCGGATACAAGCCGATTAACTTCGGTGTCACACAGGCCCGATTGTATAAGTTCCTCACGAAACTTGGGCCAGGTTGTATTGTCCGAGAGTTTCACGGTTTCCCATTCAAGATCCGGCGTCCCATCCGTGAGACCCTTGATGACCATGTATGCAAACCGTTTTGTCCCCCATTCCTGACAAAGGTCGAGGTACGCCGAATCGGTTGGGTCTTCCACCCGTTTTCCGCCTGGAAGAATTTTCGCTGGCGGCTTCGGCGGAGGACAAAGGTTCTCGAACTCTTCAAAACTTTCGAGGGCACGAATCCGGAACACCAGATCCCCGTCCTCTCGGGGTAGAACAATGAGTTCGACGTGTACGCCTGGGCGCTTTCCCTTGAGTTTCATATCAATCTCCAGTGGTAGAAAATATCCCGGCCCCAAACGCGGGGCCGGGACCGATTAGTCAAATCAAACATAGTACAGATTCGTTCGCGAAATCACTGCCTTGACGGCATTGCACTGGCCGGTGACCGACACCTGTGCAGCACCAGCATCGTGCGCCAACTTCGTGTAGAAGAAGTAGGGCAACTTGATCACTTCCGCCAGGATGCTTCCGCAGTCGGGAGCGTTCACAATCTCAACATCCACGACGTACGGTGCACACGGATCAGCCGTATTCGAGGAAGTCCACGTCGACGCCGCGCCTTCTTTCTTCAGCGCTTCCTCGATCGTCGGCGTTGCAGCCCCAGCCACAGCCTTGATGAACTCCCACGTGAAGTCGAAACTCACGTCCATGGGTTGCTCGTCGCCCTCCTTGTACGTGTCAAGCAAGCCACGGTTACGAATGATCGTGAGTTCACGACTTTCGTCGTACGTCATATTCCCTTCACCGATTTTGATTTCCAACTCAATCGGTAGGAACGTAATCGTGTCCGCAGACACAAGGGCCTGGGGCAGTACCGGAGTTACGGTGATTGAGAGCGTCGATCCAACTTCTTCACCGCTGGTCGTCTGCGTAATCGCTCCGATGGTCCCGCCCGTAAGGTTGGTGCCATCGCCGACGATCATGGCGATCGATCGCTTCTCGACGCTGGTGCCGCTGAACGTGAACACAACAGCCGTCGTATTGCACGGACCGCCAGTAACCGCAACGTCGCCAGCCACGTACGCCACACCTCCGATTTCCAAGCCGGCGCACGCGGTGTCAACCGCAGTTTGAACAACAGCACTGGTTGCGTCCCACGCAATGGCCGAAGTCACAACGGCACTGTTACCAGGCAGCGTAATCGCCAGAGTGAACGTCCCGCCGGTGGCCGTACTTGCGGCCATCGATTGGACTTCATCCACGCCAGCACTGACCGTTCGAGCCGTTATCTCGTGCTTCTGAGTGTAACTCGCGAAGCGGCAATGCGCACCGACTGGCACCGTCGGGGCAAAAGTCCCCGGCGTCACCGGAACAACCGACGCCCCTAACAGGGCGCCCGCGACGCCGACCGTTGGCGAATACGTCGTTCCGTTCCAAAGATTTCCGAAACCATCCTTCAAACGAACAGTAGCATCCTTCAGGTCGATGGGCGCGAAACACACCAACCGAGGAGACGAGCTAAGGAATTGCACGCGTTTTCTCCTAGTACGGGATTGTTCTTCCAACATTACGCCGGTATGAGTTCATTCTCAGTATCGCCAACGAATCGCACTCCATTGTTTGCTGTTTCAATGAGCAGCAATGGGC
>Ga0316628_100002494_pt1 | contig 13687 bp, 15 predicted proteins | sample OWC_Aug_M2_C1_D5_FD_207648 | JGI IMG/M metagenome (GOLD analysis project Ga0316628, IMG submission 207648) | Wetland soil microbial communities from Old Woman Creek delta, Ohio, United States - OWC_Aug_M2_C1_D5_C | ecosystem: Environmental > Terrestrial > Soil > Wetlands | place: USA: Ohio... | reverse complement strand
TACGAGGCAAAATTAGCATTCATTGCGCTGAACTACCCAAGGTCTGAACTCATCATTTTGTTTGTAAACACCTGAAGCCCGAATAAGGTAACCTCAGATGAAGGATGAAAACCTAACAAAAAAACAACTCATAACCGAATTGCAAGAACTACGCAAACAGGTTGCCAGATTTGAAAAATCAAAGACACCGAGACTTCAAGCTGAAAAGGCACCGAGTGATTCTGAGGAAATATACAGGAACTTTTATAAATCCAATCCGCATCCAATGTGGATTTATGACCTTGAAACCCTTGCTTTTCTTGATGTCAATGATGCAGCTGTTCAACAGTACGGTTATTCCCGGGAAGAATTTCTATCTATGACCATCAAGGATATTCGCCCACCCGAAGATGTTCCGGCACTCCTTGAAAACATCTCAAAGGTTACTAAAGGTCTTGATCTGGCCGGTACATGGAGACACATTAAGAAGGATCAGACATTGATCTATGCAGAAATTATCTCCCACACATTAACCTTTGCGGGAAGGCGTGCTGAGGTTGTTCTTGCGACCGATATCACAGAGAGAAAGCGGATGGAAAAAGCACTGATTGAGAGTGAGAATGAGTTGAAACGTTCAAATGACGACCTGCAACAGTTTGCATATGCGGCTTCTCATGACCTTCAGGAGCCGTTGCGTGTAGTTGAAGGCTATGTAAATCTCCTGGTTCGGCGTTACAGGGACAAACTCGATGAAAAGGCCAATGAGTTGATTGAATACGCGGTAGCAGGGATTAAAAGAATGCAGGGGCTTATCAACGACCTATTGGAATATTCAAAGGTGGGAATGAAGGGATTGAATATTATGCCCGTTGATTGTGCTTTTGTCGTAGAAAAGGCCGTTTCAAATCTGCAGGCGGCTATTGATGCAACCGGTGCAATCGTAACCCATGATAGGCTTCCGACTGTAATGGCCGATGTTTCACAAATGAGCAGATTATTTCAAAACCTCATAGGTAATGCGATAAAGTTCCATGATGAGAATCCGTTGAGAATTCATGTTTCAGCTCAGAGAGGAGATGGCGCCTGGATTTTTTCCGTACGGGACAATGGCATTGGAATAGACCCCGAACAGGCGGAAAGAATATTTGTTATATTCCAGCGTCTGCATACGAGAGAAGAGTATCCAGGAACGGGAATAGGTCTCGCAATCTGCAAGAGGATTGTAGAACGTCACTGCGGAACAATATGGGTGGAATCGGAGCCGGGAAAGGGTTCATCGTTTTGCTTCACGATCCCCGACAGAGAGGAAATGAAATATGAAGAATACATTAGCGGAGTCAAACCCGGCGGAGAATACGCACTTAACCGCAGACGGGAGTATCGTGTAAAACAGGAGATCCCTTTTGATTTTAACTGCGGGGAACAGCATTTTGCCGCAAATACGTCAGACTTAAGTGACGGAGGTCTGTCTATAAATATTTTCGGTCAGCCATGCGTTACGGTAGGTAATACCGTTAATCTCTCCATCGGATATCTCCGGGTCAGGGCAAAGGTCATTTGGGTAGAGAAATCAGTCGATAAATCTCTGATTGGTCTGCAAAAATTTAATTAAGCACTGAAGATTTCCAATCCTATCCAACCACCCTCACTATCTCATCCGCAGTTATCCTGTCCGTTTTGAAGCTGTTCACCGGCGATTCTAAATCAGGATATCCTATCGATATGCCGAGAACAAGTCTCTTTGATTCCGGAATCCCTAAAAATTCTTTTACGTACTTCGCATAATCGGTGAGAAACGCCTGGGGCACAGTCCCGAGACCGCGCGCATGGGCCGCGAGCATGAGGCTCTGAGCAAAGAGGCCCATGTCAAAGAGAGACCAGGGGGTGAGCGACGAATCCTGCATGAGGAATATCCCGTGGGGAGCCCCATAGAACCGGAAGTTTACAATTTTGGATTTCTTCCTGACCTCCGGAGAATTCATGTCTTTTCCCGTAAGTTCACTTCTTTTCTTCATGAGAGCAGAAATCCTGGCCTCTATGGCAGGAGGCCATTCTTGGGGCTCGGGAAGATCCGGGCAGGATTGGATTCCTTTTTCGAGGAGATCCACAAGAAGATTTGATAACGTCTCTTTCTTCCTTCCGGAAATAATTACAACTTCCCAGGGTTGGCTATTCTTATATGAGGGACTCCATTTTGCCGTATCGATGACGCTCACCAGAATTTCCGGCGGCACAGGGTCGGGTTTGAATTTTCTGATACTCATTCTCGTCTTAATGCATTCAATTACATCCATAATCTCCTCCTTTCAAAAATTTAGTAATTAAGGGGTCTGCATCTCCTCTGAAATCTCCGTGTGCCTGATCATCTTACCCTTGCACATATAGATGATCATCTCGGCAATGTTCGTTGCGTGGTCCGCAATCCTTTCAAGATACTTCGCGATGTAGGTCCTCTTCACCGCCAGGGCGATTATCTTGGGGTCTTGAATCATAAAGGACAGGAGTTCTTCAAAGTTCCTAACAGTCAACTCATCCACCTCATCGTCTCTTTTTATGACTTCATAAGGCAGCCTTGAACATCCGGTGACAAAGGAGTCAAGGGCATCACGTACCATTGACTGTGTGATTTCAGCCATCTTGGGGATGTTTACAAAAGGTTTTAATTGCGGCTCGTTGTTCAGTTCTATCGCCCGTTCGGCGATATTCACGGCGAGGTCTCCCATCCTTTCGAGGTCCGTCGTTATCTTCATCGTGGTGGTTATGAATCTTAAATCTCTCGCCATCGGCTGTCTGAGGGCTATAAGCCTTACACATTCCTCGTCTATCCCCACATCGAGCGCATTAATCAGGTGGTCCCTTTTAATGACCTCTCTCGCGAGATCACTATCCCTGTCGATAAGGGCTTTCACAGAATCACGTATGGCGTTCTCGACCATAAAGCCGAGCTTCAAAACTCTTTCTCTTAATGCCTTTAGTTCATCATCAAAAATTGCCATTATCCGAATCTCCCTGTGATATATTCTTCTGTGAGTTTATTCTGGGGATTCACAAATATGGTATCCGTGTCCCCGAACTCAATCAACTCTCCCAAATACATGAATGCGGTATAGCTGGATATCCTTGCAGCCTGTTGCATGTTATGGGTTACTATTACTATCGTAACAGTTTTCTGTAGTTCCTGAAGAAGGTTCTCTATATTCGCAGTGGATATGGGATCTAACGCCGAAGTCGGTTCGTCAAAGAGGATGACTTCGGGTTCCTGTGCCAATGAACGTGCGATACATAGCCTCTGCATCTGACCTCCCGAGAGGCTCAATCCCGAATCATTGAGCTTGTCCTTCACCTCTTTCCACAGATCGGCCCTGACGAGTGCATTCTCCACAATCTCATCGAGATGGCTTTTCTTTTTGACACCTCTGATTTTCGGCCCATATGCTACATTCTCATAAACAGAGCTTGGAAAAGGATTCGGTTTCTGAAAGACCATGCCAACCCTCCTTCTTAATTCGATAACGTCGGTATCTTTGTCATAAATATCAACGCCCTGAAAGAGCATCTGGCCCTCAACACGTGACGTAACAATGAGATCGTTCATCCTGTTCAGAGACCTAAGGAGAGTAGACTTCCCGCAGCCGGAAGGCCCGATAATAGCGGTAATCCTGTTTGCCTCGATATTGAGCGTTATGGTTTTTACAGCCATGAAGGCTCCGTAGTAGATGCTGAAATCCTTTATCTCGAATATGTGTTTTTTTTCTACCATGCCCTTTTCTTTCTCTGCCTTGAACGAAGGATTATTCCCAGAAGATTCATACCCAACACCAAAACGATCAGTGTCAGAGCTGTGCCGTATTGTATCCCCCTCGTCTCTTCAATATGCGTGCCTGCAGTAGCCAAGACATAGATATGATACGGTAATGCCATAACAGGCTCTAATAAGGATCTCGGAACGCCCGGGGTAAAGAAGGCTGCGGCGGTAAACATAATCGGAGCGGTCTCACCTGAAACCTTTGCTGTTCCCAGAATTACGCCCGTGAGGATTCCGGGCATCGCAGTAGGTAGAACGACCTTTTTGATGGTCTGCCATTTCGTGGCTCCACATGCGAGGGATGCCTCCCTGAAGCTGTATGGTACTGCCTTAATAGCCTCTTCCGAGGTTGATATGATATAGGGAAGTACCATGATAGCAAGGGTCAATGATCCTGCAAGCAGGCTCATGCCGAAATTGAATGCCACAACAAAAACACCGAGACCGAAGAGCCCGAAGACAACTGAAGGTACGCCTGCAAGGGTGTATATTGACATCATGACAAGGTTAAGGACCAAGCCCGGTTTTGAATATTCAGACAGAAAAATGGCGGTAGTTACACCGATCGGGATCACTAACGTCATACAGAATACAGTCAGCAGTACTGTCCCGACGATGACCGGGAAAATTCCTCCCTTTGTCATGGCCTCGACAGGAGGCTGGGTTATAAATTCCCAGCTTAAAACATGGACGCCGTTATATGAGACAAAAAACAAGATGACAAATAGGGTTAAGGCACCGGCAAAACCGAAAGTCCTGATTAGTGAGAGGAAAAACCCCTGTTTAAGGTTAAACTTTTTTTTGTGCACCAGCGCAAAAGGTTTATGGATGCTTCCAGTCCCCTCAATCATACCTTCTCTCCGATTCTGACGGCACGGTATCTTTTTGATACGAAATCAGATATGAGACTTAAAACAAAAGTAATAATGAAGAGGATTGCGCCTACACCAAACAGGGCATGATAATGGAGGCTGCGGTAGGGGGCCTCAGCCATTTCAGCGGCGATAGCCGCCGGCATCGGTCTCGCAGCGTCAAACATCCAGTGCGGTACAACTGCTGCTCCGCCTGCAACCATAAGGACAATCATGGTTTCACCTATGATTGTGCCTATCCCGAGAATCACGGCAACACTTAATCCGGAGACAGACGAAGGGATAACCACTTTCCATATGGTCTCCCATTTGTCTGCTCCGAGCGAGTAGGACGCTTCTCTATAGGTACGGGGCACCGCCGTCAATGCATCCTCCGCAATGCTTGCTATGACAGGAATAGCCCTTATGGTGAGCATTAAGGCCGCGGTTGTGATATTCAATCCGGATGCGATAAATAATTTGTCATAACAGAAATCGGCAAGTCTTGTTGAAATAAAGGGGATGTTTGTACTTTTCAGTAACTCAGGGAGCTTTTCTGAAAGGATTGGAGAGAGCCAGTTCGATAGTATGGGTGCGACAACCACCATACCGAAAAAACCGAGCACTACAGACGGAAAACTTGCAAGCATCTCTATGAGAGGCTTCAATACTTCTTTCACCCTGTGATTCGCTACTTCCGCGATATAAACAGCCGTCGCAAGACCTAAAGGAATCGCCATAACCGATGTGAGGAGAGTTACAGCGACGGTACCCATAATCAATGGGAACATCCCGAAGCTCGGCGGATCATAGGTAGGATACCATGCTGTACCGAAGATGACGTTCGATACTCCTGCCTTATAGAAAATATAGAATGCCTCTTTGAAGAGAAAGAACCCAATTAAGAGGAGAACAAGAACGGAGACAAGGCCGACGGAACCGACGATCAATTCAACAGCTTTTTCTTTTGTCTGCCATTTCACAAGCGGTGAATACTCCCTTAGTTATTAGTAATATAGAGCTTTTTTGAACAAAAACCAACAAAGGTTCAAGGATTCAGGGGTTCGGGGATTCAAGTTTTTATTTTTTTGTGTCAATAAGTGTTTTAATTGTATCCTGCTTGACCCCTTGAACCCTCGAATCCTTAATGCACTTGAACCCTACTTTATACTCACATATTTAACTTCATTGACAATCTTCTGGCCTTCTTTTGAAAGCATGAAGTCGATGAACTTGGCTACAGTGCCGGCAGGTTTTCCGTTCGTATACATGAAAAGGGGCCTTGCAACCGGCCATGAACCGTCGCGGACACTGCTCGCAGAAGCGGTCTTCCCGTTGACTTTTAAAGCTTTAACAGATTTGTCAATGTATCCGATACCGATATACCCCATGGCGAATTTATTATGTGCAACGGTCTGGACAGCCTGGCCGTTGGAGGCTACGAGGAGGGCGTCTGGCCTTACTTTATCACCTTTCAGAATTTTTTCCTCCCACACCTCGTAGGTCCCGGAGCTTGTGTCTCTTGAGACGACAGAAATTGGTCTGTCCGGTCCGCCAAGTTCTTTCCAGCTCTTGATCTTTCCATTATAAATATCCCTTAGTTGTTCGGTGGTAATATCGTTCATCTTCATCGAGGGATGCACTACCGGTACGATTCCGTCGAGGGCAGCCTTATGACCGGTGAGGGTTACACCCTTTTCTTTACCGGAGGCCACCTCTTTATCTTTTGCTTCCCTCGAACTGGTCGCAATATTGGTTGTACCGTCAATAAGTGCCTTTATGCCTGTCCCTGATCCGCTCCCTGATACAAATACCTTGATGTCGGGGTTTTTCTTCATGAATACCTCTGCCCCTTTCTGTGCAATGGGCAGGACCGTTGTTGATCCGTCGATCCTTAAATCCTCGGCATACGACAGTCCAAACAGGGAACAGAGAAATACCACTGAAAGCAACACATACATAACTTTTTTCATTACTTACCTCCTTGTTAGGTTTAAGATACCCTTTCATTGTTACAAATATGTTACATTTCCGTTAAATTTCTGTTACATATTACACCCCCTTTATCCATGCTTTTCCTCGCCAAATAATTTCTCAATGAGTTCGAACATAAAAAGGTTTGGCTTCCCATTGATAAGCAGCGCGATGACTGCAACGAGGAGTGTCAAACTCAGAAGCAGAATAATAATCACCCCAATAAGATAACGGTATTATGTTACCGCAATATTACTGAAGTATTACAGAAATGTTAAATTCGCGTTTGGGTTAACGGAACAAAGCTGTCGATTTCTTCTTTTGAAATATTTGTCGCATAAAAAGGACATTTCCTGTGGTCTTTCCTTTTGCAGTACTCCTGCTGGAAAGAACTCGGGAAATACAGCGTCTCTTTCGCCTTGCATGCAAAGGTCAGCCATTTAATCAAATGCGGGCATTTCATATCAGCCATCCTTTCAACATCTTTTTTATCTCTGGATCGGAAGCCATTTTACCAATACACTTCAGGATATCGATGTTATCCGGCTCGTAGGTGATAACAATGTTACCTTTCAATGGATTTAGATGGAAATCCTTAATACCCAAGGGGATGGTAAAGGGCGGGTTCTTAACATTCATGAACAGCAATGACCAAGAGAGCTTTTTAATGGAGGGTACCTCCAGCCGTATATAACCCTTTTTGTGATAAAGAATTTTGTACGATATTGCAGAATTTTCCATAAGTCCCTTTACTAACAACATCCTGCTTATTAGTAAATCATCTTTTTTTTGCAGTAATATGAAGAGAATGTTAATTTTCTGTGAAATTGTGAAAACCCATAGGTGTTTAATGACAAGCAGGTAGACGTTCGACCTTTGACAATGGTTGAATATCCTATAAGATTTTATTGGACATACAAATCCCGAAGAGGGTGATTTCTTATGACGGATATGTTACATTTTCGTTAGGATTTACTGCTAAACAGCCGTTGCTATCGTCGACATCAACAGGGGATTCAAGCTCCATCAACTTGGAAATATAGAGATGGCATATCTCGAAGTGCCTGCTTATGCAGATGTCGGGATTGACATCTTTGACATTTCTGAGCAATGTTAAGGCGGCGCTGCAGACCACGCCTTCGAGACTTCCCGTGAGATAAGGACACATTGAAAAAATTCTATCCAGGTGCATAATAATAAACCTCCTTTTTAAGGTTAACAGATTATTTGTTACAGAAATGTTACAGACGGATGAAGTTTGCGTTACCGGGTGATCCGTTACAAACTCAGGTTCGTTCCGGACTCAGCTTCTTCTGAGAACTTTTGAGAGAAAGATCGGGCAGTCGTCAAAGTTTTCAGTCACGCAATACTGGCTTCTTCTCCGGGTATCGATCTTCATTGATGAGAGAGAAGCTAGGCAGACCGTAACCCCGTTATAGGGACAGGCCATATCATAAACTACTCCCTGCCTGGGTTGGCCTTGAATCATTGCTAATGAATTCATTTTTTACCTCCTTTTTGGATTAATGATATCAAATGCATGTTACAGGATTATGAAAGGGTGGTTACATTTTTATTTCTTTACAAAGGCAATCTGTTCAAGAAGAAGTTCTATGAGAGGCACTAAACAAAGTGCCTCTCATAAATTTTTCGGATTACTTTAAAACCTGCTGCATAACCTGGTACAGATATGTGTTGTCGACAGCTTTCCCGAGGCAATTGCTGCCCGGTCCCTGGCTCCAGATTATGGTTTCACCAGCAGTGTGATCGAGGCTTGTCCATCCAGCGGTTACAAGGTCACCGGCTGCTGAAAGCGTACCGTTAGGTCCGTTCACTGCGAATCCGCCACAGTCATGATCAGCAACAATGATAACCAGTGTTGTAGCTTTCCTCAAAGGTTTTTTGTTCACCCAATCAAGAACAAGCTTCACGGCCTCATCGAAGGACAGGGTTTCGCCGATTTGGTATTTCAGGTCATTCGCATGATTTGCCCAGTCAATCTGGGAACCTTCGACCATCAGGAAAAAACCGTCTTTATCCTCTTCCAGCATATCAAGTGCAGCTGCCGTCATTTCAGGAAGCGTAGGTTCATCGGGATTCCAGCTGTAAGCAGGGTCGACTCTGTAAGTTTCAGGGGTCTTACCACCTGAATTAAAGAGACCGAGAATTTTATTTTTGCCGGCTGCTATGGCAGCTCCCATTGCTGATTTGGTGGTGACATGCTCATATCCTGAGTTGACGGCTGAAGTAATGACGGCGCTCATATCCTGCCCTAAATATTGTTCACAGTTCTTGCCACTCTGATTAGGGCCTATTCCGCCACCGAGTAACACATCAACACCGGTGACTTCAACATATTGACGGGCAATTTCGGTTTCACAGTTCCTGTAGTGAACGTGTGCTGCCCAGACTGCCGGGGTTGCATGTGTAATCGTGGAGGTAGCGACTAATCCGGTTGATTTTCCTTTTTTCTTTGCCAGTTCAAGGATAGTTTCCGGCGACCCGTTTGAATCACAGAACTTGTCGCCGTCATTGTCATGGCAGGAAATTTCATTATTGTTGAACTTCTCGCCGCATGCCCAGGCGGCGGCTGCCGCAGCAGAATCGGTCACCGTGCTGTTTCTGGAATGCGTCTTTTGGTAGCCAATCTGCGGAAGTGTTTCAAAAAAGAGCATTTTCCCATCAGGACCATTCTGAAAAATTCTCGCAGCGGTAACATTAGCAAGGCCCATCCCGTCAGGCACCATAAAGATAATGTTCTTGGCATTCGTCCATGGTGCGTCACACTCGTTCAAGGACAAATCGTGAGAAAAAGCTGTTCCAGAGTATGTCAAAGTCATTATTGTGATCAGATACACCAAAAATTTAATTTTGTCTCTCATAGTAATCTCCTTCTGATTGTTGTCGTTTAAAGATTGGGAAAGTTCAACGAATATCTAACGGTTTTCCAAATTATCTTCCCGTCACACCTCCTTTCTGCATAACGTACATTCAAAGAATTCGTCGCAATGCTGCTACAGGGTAGTTCAATTTTAAAAGTAGAGTGTTACACGATTACGACAGGAATATGAAATTTGTGTTGCATGTCCAGTGAATAGTAATTAATAAAATCCCGATCAAAATAAGTGTGGCGAGAAATGAATCTTACGAGATGGTGATATCATGCAAATCTTGTTCTTATCGCATCGAGAAATCTGTATCTCCATGACCAGATGCCAGTCTCGGGACATGATGATAACAGTGAATCTTTCCCGATGATGTATCTATTCCCCCTCCACACAACGGTGTTACTCAATAAAGGTATAAACCAAATAAGACCGATGAGGAGGTCTTTGACAGGCAAAAGGAGATACCATAACGGATTAAGGGGTAAGAGATATGAATTGTTCGGTAAGGGGAAGGGATTAGATGGCTCATTTGATTGATTGTCATTTTGTCCATTAATAATTCTGACTATATAAAGATCACCCAGAATCTTCACAGAGCTTGTGAGAAGAGCGAAAGATACGGTTATTCTTGACAACTCACACACAATCATAGGAAGAAAAGACATAAACACAGGGTTACCGATCAATTCGGACACATATCGAAAGCCGCCGATCTTCCATCTGAGCTTTCCCCATCTTGTATGTCTGTTGAGAAATCTTCTGATCCCCCAGTATTCATTGACATTTCTGATAATATGCTTTGACAGAATAACTTTCTTCCCCATTTTATGCATCTTCTTCCCGATAACATAATCCTCGGCGAGCACATCTTTGACAGCCCTGAACCCGCCTATAGCATCGAGATCGTTTTTCCTCATGAGCATTGATTTCCCTACAACGCACGGCATCCTGAGGAATTTATCGAGAAGGCAGACGCTTCCCATGATAAAGGAATTGAGATGGAGGTTTTCGAAAATCGCGCCAAAGGTTCTTCCTCCCGTGCCTTTTATCATATTGCTAACCAGTCCTACTTCAGGGTCCTCCATATGGGCGGCGATGTCCCTTAGATAATCCTTTTCAACCATCACGTTGCTGTCACTGATCAGGATGTATTCGTATTTTGCGACTTTATATGCGGGGATAAGATTGTTCACCTTCGGATTCAGACCGGCGTTACACCGTTCAATAATGATCGAGATGTCCTTATCCGGATATTTCTCCTTAACCTTCTCAGCGACTTTATACGCAGGGTCGTTATGGTCCTGAAGTGAAAATATGATTTCATATGCAGGATAGTCCTGAAGACAGATGCTCTCAAGATTATCGAATAAATTGTCATCAAGTCCCTTGAGAGGTTTGAGAACGGAGACAGGAGGAAACCAAGCGGATTCACGATGCAGGATGCGCGATACATGATTTTCTTTATCTTGAATCATGAATCCTGAATCATGAATCTTGTTCTTAAGGGTTGCCCTGATCGCCCATATCTGAAATCCGTAGGCGATAAGACCTGTTGCCGTCAAACCTGCAAAAACTATGAATATCTCCATATCTTCTCCTTATTCCATTCACCCTTGCCCTGGTAATCCCCTTTCATCCCCCCTAAATTAAGGGGGAAAGAGGGGGTTGATCCCCTCCCTTAACGGTCTTCGACTCGCAGAGGAGGGGATCAGGGGAGAGTGTCTAAATTCTTTAATTCCTGAATAACGTTATCGCCACTCCTTTGTTATGCCGTATGCACTGCTTTATCGAGTCCCTGTCCTTTTCGCAGTTCAGTAAAGTCTTCCAGGAGTAAATGTGCCGCACCCGGTGAAAATCGCTGTTTGCGATATAGGGATATTTTTTTAGGCTGATTACATTGAAGACATCATCCCTGTTGGCGATCTCCCAGGCGTCTATGTATTTGGCGTACTTCTCCCTGTTGTTCCAGAGGAAGAGGGTATCCCTTGTAGTGATTTCTGAACTGTGGTGCGGATGGCAGGCTATAATGAGCGCATCCTGCTCTTTTGCCGCGAGGAATATCTTTTCATAACTCCAGCAAGCGGGAATGAATTCCTTGATATCAAGGATAAGAAAATGAGCCGACTTCTCCGATGATATATAATTCTTGCTGATCTCGACGCCCGGGATGATAAGCATCCCATACTTGTCCCTTGCCCTCTCAGCCTCCTGCCTGACATGAGACAGGTAATCATCAAAATTATCTTCCTTCACCGTGAATCTGAACCTGCGGGCCAGCTTCCCGAACGAGCTGTCGCCGTTGACTACATGGTCGGTTATGGCGATGGCATCAAACCCCGCCTGCCCGAAGAGGTCAACGGCCTTTCTTAGCTCTACTGAACCGTCAGAGTACTTCGTGTGAATATGAAAATCACACAGTAACATTAATAAGATGATAAGTTATCTTAATTACAGGAGTATGAAGGGAAGATGAAATTTCGGTTACAAATTCGCTCTGCTTTTTATCAGATATGAATAATACAGTGCTGCTTTTGTGGGAATACGCTCCAACGTATTGAAATCCACCCTGTAAAGCCCGAACCGCGCGTCAAGACCCTGGAGCCATTCGTAATTGTCGATTAGGGACCAGTAGAAATAGCCCCTCACGTCAATACCATTTCTTACACATCTTTCGAGCGCGTCAATATGTTCTTTCATGAATTTTATCTTCTTCCTGTCGTTACGGGTTGCGATGCCGTTCTCCGTAATCATAAGCGGGACGTTCAGTTTTGAGGCATACCTCAATACCTTTTCGAGGCCCCTCGGGTGTATTTCCCAGCCCATATCCGTGAGGCCATAGCCGTCGATGTCCCTGTGTCTCAGTTCAACCGCCATTTTTTTCAGCGGATTAAACCTTATGTGCACTCGTGTATAGTAATTAACGCCAAAAAAATCCAGCTTTTCCTTTATGGGGACTTCAAGCTCCAGAGCTTTCCTGAAGGGAAACTTTACATATAGTCTGCCGGTTGCAAAAGCATCCAGAAGCGAGTGATTGTAAAAGTACTTAGCGATTCGCGAAAGTAGTCTGTCTAAAAGGTTCCACCTCCGCCATGGCGCAAGGGCGGCCATATTGTGCGCCACGCTCACCATCGCATCCGGTATTTTGGAATGGATAAGATCATAGGCTTTTCCGTGACATACGAGAATATTTTCTAATGCCTTCAATGCAAATGCAGCGTCCTTAACGCCCGGCGGCATACACCCTTCGAGATATCCCCCGAGTAAAAGCACATATGGTTCATTAAACGTTATCCAGTACCGTACGCCCCGTATCTTCGACAGAATTTTTTCCGCATACCCCAGGAATTTATTAATTGATGCAACATCCTGCCAGGGATATTTCTTTATAAACCACAGGGGATGTGTGAAGTGGTGGAGTGTAACCATAGGCTCGATGTCGTTTTGATTCAGAATGTCGATGACTTCCTGATAGTGCGCGATCGCATCATTGTCCCATGTGTTTTCCTTCGGCTGGATCCTGCTCCATTCAAGAGAGAACCGATAAGCATTAACCCCCAGTTCTTTCAGGAGGTTTAAATCATCTTTATAGAGGAGGTAATGATTTGTGATATTTGGGGTTGCGTCCAATATGGAATCCCACGATGCCCAGTCGGCATACGGGGAGCCTTCAAGCTGGAAGGCGGATGTTGCAACGCCCCAGAGAAAATCCTTTTTCACTTGCATGCTTTATTTAAGCACAATCCTTGGATAGAAAAAATTGCCCTCCCGGCAGGGAGGGCAAGATGAAGGGTTAAAAAGCTCTCTATCTGGCTTAAAGAGCTACCTGTAAGGTCACCTGCACTCTGTTGTCGTTCTTTTTGCCTTTTTGTTCATAGTTAACGGTGTCATAATCCAGAAGAACCATGTTTTTATGGGGTTTATCAAGGTAATATGCGACACCTGCGATGTACCTCGAATTCTCATCATCATCTGCATCTGTGTTCGGATCGAAACGGTCATATCTTCCGATCACGCTGAATCTGTTAAGAGGGGCCTTGAACAGATTGTAGAGTTTCAGCTCTGCAAAGACAGAATAACCATCTTTTTCAGTTTCATTGGCGCCGTTCTGCTGGCCCTCGCCCCAATAATATTGCCCGGTCAGAACGAAGGGCTCGGATTCGAAGCTTCCGAAGGTGAGGTTTGTGGTCCAG
>Ga0316628_100002493_pt1 | contig 13688 bp, 12 predicted proteins | sample OWC_Aug_M2_C1_D5_FD_207648 | JGI IMG/M metagenome (GOLD analysis project Ga0316628, IMG submission 207648) | Wetland soil microbial communities from Old Woman Creek delta, Ohio, United States - OWC_Aug_M2_C1_D5_C | ecosystem: Environmental > Terrestrial > Soil > Wetlands | place: USA: Ohio... | reverse complement strand
CCAATTCGGCCTTGGTCAAAGTCATTGCCACTCCCCAGACTCCGTTCTTCCGTTTTCTCTTTTAAGAACGCAGGGTTGCCGAAAATTTGCGCGCCAGCAGCCGTACCAGGGCATCGCGCGCCGAATCCGCTTCGGCATCCGTGAGCGTGCGTTCAGTATGTTGCATAACTACCCGAAACGCAAGGCTTTTTCTCCCGGGAGCGAGGTTTTTTCCCTGATAGAGATCGAAAATCCTCACGTCCTGAACAATCGGCGGCTTTTCGGCGCAAATAGCGTCCAAAACCGCCTGTACCGGCAGGGCGGCGTCGAACAGCAGCGCGACGTCGCGCACCACCGGGGGGAACTTGGAGGGGACCCGCGGCTGCGGAATTACGACCTGCTGGAGGGCTTCGCCTTCGAGTTCGAACAGCACGGCCGGCTGCGGCAGCTCGTAGCGCCGCTGCCAGCGCGGATGTAGCTCGCCCAGCCAGCCGGCGACGCTGCCATCGAGCACGATCCGCGCCGAGCGCCCCGGATGGAAGGCCGGGTGCGGCGCCGCCTCGAAACGCGCGGCGCCCGGCGCGAGCAAGGCTTCGACATCGGCCTTCACGTCGAAGAAATCCACAGCGCGCCCCGCTTCGCCCCACTGCTCATCGTGGGCCGGCCCGTACGCCGCCGCGCCGACGCGCATCGGCTGGCGCAGTCCCGCCACCGACAGGGGCCCGTCCGTCGCGCTCGGGTCACGCAGAAACACGCGCCCCACCTCGAACACCCGGATGCGCGTTTGCTTGCGAGCATGGTTGTACTGGAGGTTGGCGACCAGCGAACCGATCAGCGTGCTGCGCATCACCGACAGCTGGCTCGCGATCGGATTGAGGAGGCGGATCGGGTTCGCTTCGCCGGCGAAGTCGGATTCCCAGGCGGGCTCCACGAAGCTGAAGTTGATGACTTCCTGGTAGTCGCAGGCCGCCAGCCGCTCGCGTACCGTGTGCAGCGAGCGCCGCGCCTCGGGCAGCGCGCTCATCCTCGCCGGCGCGCGCGGCGGGTGCGCCGGAATGCGCTCGAAGCCGTGGATGCGCGCGACTTCCTCGATCAGGTCTTCCTCGATCTCGAGGTCGAAGCGGTAGCTCGGCGGCGTCACGACGAACGACTCGCCCTGCCACTCGAAGGGCAGCCGCAGGCGCGTAAAGACGTCGGCCATCTCCTCGCCGCTTACCGGGATGCCGATCACTTTCTGCGCGCGCGCGACACGCATGCGCACCGGCGGTCGTTGCGGCAAGCGCGCCACGTGGTCCTCAGTCGGCCCCGGCTCCCCGCCGCAAATCGCGAGGATCAGCTGCGTGGCGCGCTCGATCCCGGCGACGTTGTTGTCGTAGTCGACGCCGCGCTCGAAGCGGTGCGCGGCGTCGCTCGTAAAGCCCCAGCGACGCGCGCGCCCGGCGACCGCGTCGGGGAAAAAGAATGCCGACTCGAGGAAAATGTTGTGCGTGCCCGGCTCGGCCTTGGTCGAGTCGCCGCCCATGATGCCGGCGAGCCCGATGACGCCGGAGGCGTCGGTGATGCACAGCACCGACTCGTCGACCTCAACCTCCTGCTCGTTGAGCAGCAGCACCTTCTCGCCCTTGCGCCCGAAGCGCACGTCGACGGTGCCCTGCAGCTTGTCCAGGTCGTACACGTGCAGCGGCCGGCCGAGCTCGAGCATCACGTAGTTGGTGACGTCCACCAGCGCCGAGATCGAGCGCTGGCCGGAACGCTCCAGGCGCTGGCGCATCCAGTCCGGCGTGGGCGCGGCGGCGTTCACGTTGCGGATCACTCTCGCGCTGAAGCGGCCGCAGCCGCCCGCTTCGGTGATCCTGACGGGATGCCGTGCATCGCTCGCCGCGGGCACCGCTGCGGCGTCGGGCTCGCGCAGCCTGGCGCGCGTCAACGCAGCCACCTCGCGCGCCACGCCCAGGATCGACAGGCAGTCGGCGCGATTCGGCGTCAGCTTGATCGTGAGTACGTGATCGTCTAGCGCGAGCGCCGCGCGAACGTCCGTACCGAGGGGAATACTTGCCGGCAGCTCGAGCAGGCCCGAATGGTCCTCGGAAAGCCCCAACTCGCGCGCCGAGCACAGCATGCCGCGGCTCTCGACGCCGCGCACGTTGGCGACCTTAAGCTCCAGGCCCCCGGGAAGCCGGGCACCGACCCTGGCAAAAGGAGCGATCATGCCGGCGCGCACGTTCGGCGCCCCGCACACGACGGCGAGCGTCTCAGCGCCGGTGTCGACCTTGCATACGCTCAGCTTGTCCGCGTTCGGGTGCTTCGCCACTTCGCGCACGCGTGCCGCGGCGACCCCTGAGAACGGCGGCGCTACCGCAACGCTCGACTCGACCTCGAGCCCCGACATCGTGAGCAGATGCGCGAGCTCGGCCGTCGTCAGGGGCGGGTCGACGAGGCTGCGAAGCCAACTTTCGGGAACGTTCATGGCTCAGGCGAACTGCCGCAGGAATCTCAGGTCGCCGTCGAAGAACAGGCGCAGATCGTTGATGCCGTAGCGCAGCATCGTCAGGCGCTCGAGTCCGGACCCGAAGGCAAAGCCGACGTAGCGCTCCGGATCGAGTCCGAAATTGCGCACCACGTTGGGATGCACCTGGCCCGAGCCCGAGATCTCGAGCCATTGCCCCTTGAGCGGGCCGCTGTCGAACATCATGTCGATCTCGGCCGAGGGCTCGGTGAACGGGAAGAACGAGGGCCGGAAGCGCACTTCCAGCGCCTCGGTCTCGAAGAATCGGTGCAGGAAATCCGTGTACACGCCCTTGAGATCGGCGAAGCTGATGTCCTCGTCGATCCACAGGCCCTCGACCTGGTGGAACATGGGCGAATGCGTCGCGTCGGAATCGACGCGGTAGGTGCGCCCAGGGGCGATCACCTTGATCGGCGGCTGGTGCATGCGGGCGTAGCGCACCTGCATCGGGCTGGTATGCGTGCGCAACAGCAGTGGCGTGCCGTTCGCGTCTTTCAGCTCGACGTAAAAGGTGTCGTGCATCGAGCGCGCCGGGTGGTTCTCGGGCTGATTGAGCGCCGTAAAATTGAACCAGTCGGCCTCGACCTCGGGCCCGTCCGCAACGTCAAAGCCGATCGAGCGGAAGATCTGCTCGACGCGCTGCCAGGTGCGGATCACGGGGTGCAGCCCGCCGCGCCCGCGACCGCGGCCGGGCAGGGTCACGTCGAGCGCTTCCTCCGCGAGTTTCGCCTGGAGCTTCTCGCCCGCGAGCGCCGCGCGACGCGCCTCGAGCGCCTGCTCGAGCCGCTCCTTGGCGGCATTGATGGCCTGGCCGGCGCCCCTGCGCGCTTCCGCTGGAAGCGTGCCCAGCGACTTGAGCAGCGCCGTCAACTCGCCGCTCTTGCCGAGGTAGCTCGCCTTGGCGTTCTCGAGGGCCGCGGGATCCGCCGCGCGCTCGAAATCGGCAAGCGCGCGTTCGACGATGGCTTCGACGTTTTCCATCCCTAGAAACGAGAAGCGAGGGTCTGGCCCTCGCTTCCCTCCTCTTTGCTGTTCCGCCCGGCGATCAGTGCGCGAGGCTCGCCTTCACCTGGCTCGCGATCTTTGCGAACGCCGCTTTGTCAAGCACAGCCAGATCGGCGAGAACCTTGCGGTCGATTTCGATGTTGGCGCGCTTGAGGCCCGCCATGAACGTGCTGTACGTGAGGCCGAGCTCGCGCACTGCTGCATTGATGCGCGTGATCCACAGAGAGCGGATCTCGCGCTTGCGCTGGCGCCGGTCGCGGTAGGCGTACTGCCCGGCCTTCATCACGGCCTGCTTGGCGACGCGGTAGACGTTGCCGCGGCGGCCGCGGAAACCCTTCGCCTCCTTCAGCACCTTCTTGTGTCGCGCGCGGGCGGTGACTCCTCTCTTGACTCGTGGCATGGCGCGCTCCTCAGCCCGAATACGGCAGCATTGCACGAACCTGCCGCTTGTTGGTCGAGTCCACCGACGCCGTGCCGCGCAACTGACGTTTGCGCTTCTGCGACTTCTTCGTGAGGATGTGGCGCATGTACGCGTGCGAGCGCTTGATGGTGCCACTCGAGCGGACCTTGAACCGCTTCGAGGCGCTCTTCTTGGTCTTCATCTTGGGCATGTTTGCTCCTGTCTTTTAGCCTGACGCCGGGTGGCCTGCCGCGCAGGCGCTTGATACCCGGACATCACTTGTGGCGCGCCGCGCCCGCCCAGGGCGCCGCACGAAAACTCTACGTTGCCGCGGCCGGCTTTCCGGCCGGCTTCGCCGCAGGCGGCGCCGCCTTCTTGCCTTTCACCGGCACCACTTTCTTCTTCGGCCCCAGCACCATCACCATCTGGCGGCCTTCCATCTTCGGAAACTGCTCGACCACGCCGTAGGGGTCGAGATCCGCCTTGACCCGCTCGAGTACCCGGAAGCCGAATTCCTGGTGCGCCATCTCGCGGCCGCGAAAGCGCAAAGTCACTTTGACCTTGTCGCCTTCCTCTAGGAACTCGACCAGCTTGCCGAGCTTGATCTTGTAGTCGCCCTCGTCGGTGCGCGGGCGGAACTTGATCTCCTTGACCTGGATCTGCTTCTGCTTGAGCTTCGCCTCGTGGGCCTTCTTCTGCTCACGGTAGCGGAACTTGCCGTAGTCCATGAGCTTGCAGACCGGCGGCTTGGCAAGCGGCGCGATCTCGACGAGATCGACCTCCCGCTCCTCCGCCAACCGCAACGCCTCGGCGATCGGCACGATTCCAAGCTGCTCCCCATCGTCCGCGACCAGCCGCACTTCCGGTGCGGTGATCTCCCCGTTGAGACGCTGCGCTTTGTCGAGTGCTATGAGGGCCTCTCCTCTTCAAGCGGCCGGTTGCGGTCGCCGCGTCGACCGTGCGGACTCCGTGTCCGCCAAAAATTCAGGCTGTGCCCAGCGCGCCCGCCTCGCTACGGAGGCGATCGATGAAGGCCTGCAGGCTCATCGCCCCAAGATCCTCACCGCCGCGCGTGCGCACAGCCACGTTCCCCGCTTGCTTTTCCTTGTCGCCCACGACCAGCTGGTACGGCAGCTTCTGCAAGCTATGTTCGCGAATTTTATAGGAAATTTTTTCGTTCCGCAAATCTGCGGCGGCACGCCAGCCGGCCTTGCGCAGCGCGTCAGCGACGCCCGCCGCGTAATCGGCCTGGTGCTCCGAAACGTTGAGCACCACGACCTGCTCCGGCGCGAGCCACAGCGGGAAGGCGCCGCCGTAATGCTCGATCAGGATGCCCAGAAAGCGCTCCATCGAGCCGACGATCGCCCGGTGCAGCATTACCGGCGTGTGACGGGCGTTGTCCTCGCCGACGTACTCGGCGCCTAGCAGCCCCGGCATGCTGAAGTCGACCTGCATGGTGCCGCACTGCCAGACCCTGCCGATCGCGTCCTTGAGCGAGTACTCGATCTTCGGGCCGTAGAACGCGCCCTCGCCGGGCGAGATCTCGAAGCCGCACCGCGACTCGTTCAGCGACTGCTTCAGCGCGGCCTCGGCGCGATCCCACTGCGCGTCCGCGCCGATGCGCCTGGGGGGCCGCGTCGCCACCCTGTAGACGATCTCGGTGAAGCCGAAGTCGCGGTACACCTTCTGCAGCAGCGCAGTGTAGGCGACGCACTCGCCCAGGATCTGCTCCTCGGTGCAGAAGATGTGGCCGTCGTCCTGGGTGAAGCCGCGCACGCGCATCAAGCCATGCAAGGCGCCCGAGGGTTCGTTGCGGTGGCAGGAGCCGAACTCGCCGTAGCGCAGCGGCAGGTCGCGGTAGCTGCGGATGCCCCTGTTGTAAATCAGGATGTGGCCGGGGCAGTTCATCGGCTTGACCGCGTAGTCGCGGTTCTCCGAGGCGGTGAAGAACATGTTTTCGCGGAAATTGTCCCAGTGACCCGTCCGCTTCCAGAGGCTGACGTCGAGGATCTGCGGACCACGTACTTCACGGTAGCCGTTGTCGCGGTACACCCGGCGCATGTACTGCTCGACGCACTGCCAGAGGATCCAGCCCTTGGGGTGCCAGAACACCAGGCCGGGCGCCTCTTCCTCGATGTGGAAGAGGTCGAGCTGCGTGGCGAGCCGACGGTGGTCGCGCTTTTCCGCCTCCTCGAGCATTTTCAGGTAGGCGTCCTGGTCCTCCTTCTTCGCCCACGCCGTGCCGTAGATGCGCTGGAGCATCTCGTTCTTCGAGTCGCCACGCCAGTAGGCGCCGGCCAGGCGCATCAGCTTGAAGACCTTCAGCTTGCCGGTCGAGGGCGCGTGCGGCCCGCGGCACAGGTCGATGAAATCGCCCTGCTGGTAGAGCGAGATCTCCTCGCCCGCCGGGATCGAGGCGATGATCTCGGCCTTGTAGGCTTCGCCCATGTCGCGGAAGAACTTCACGGCCGCGTCCCGGGGCATCAGCTTGCGTACGACCGGAAGGTCGCGCTTGACGATCTCCGCCATGCGCTTCTCGATCGCGGCCAGGTCTTCAGGGGTGAAGGGGCGCTTGTACGAGAAGTCGTAGTAGAAGCCGTTCTCGATCACCGGGCCGATGGTCACCTGCGCGTCGGGAAACAGTTCCTTTACGGCGTGCGCCAGGAGGTGCGCCGTCGAGTGGCGCAGGATCTCGAGGCCTTCCGCATCGCGTTCCGTGACGATCGCCAGATCGGTATCCGAGTCGATGCGGTAGCTGGTGTCGACGAGCTGGCCGTTGACCTTGCCGGCGAGCGCGGCGCGCGCGAGGCCCGGCCCGATGGCCTGCGCCACCTCGGCCACGGTCACGGGTCCGGGAAAACCCTTTTGCGAGCCGTCGGGCAAGCGGATGTTTGGCATGAATCGTGGTCCTTCGAGAAGCAAAAAAAAGTGCGGTCGAGCCGCACTTTCTTTCCTGCGTGACGCGCTCTACCGTTGCGTGCTCAACTCCAGGGTGTGCAAGTTCGCGTCGTCACGTCGGTAGCTCTCTCAAGGCCGGTATTGGTAGGCGCGATTGGACTCGAACCAACGACCCCTACCATGTCAAGGTAGTGCTCTAGCCAGCTGAGCTACGCGCCTGAAGGGCAGGGATTCTAGCGTATCCTGGGTGGGTCCCTCAATGGCGTCATATCCCGGCCACCGATGCCGAACAAGCTGCCGCGGCGCCGGTCTAAGAACCGGGGAGACCGGAAATGGACCTGATCCTGTGGCGCCACGCCGAAGCCGAGGAAGGCGGAGCCGACCTCGAGCGGCGGCTCACCTCCAGGGGGCACAAGCACGCCGCGCGCATCGCCGGATGGCTGGCGCAGCGCCTGCCCTCGAAATGCCTGGTGATCGCGAGCCCCGCCCGACGCACCCGCGAGACCGCCGACGCGCTCGGTGTGACCTACAAGACCTCCGAGCGGCTGGCGCCCGGCGCCTCGGTCGCCGACGTGCTCGAGGCGGCGGGCTGGCCCGATCACAAGCGCGCGGTGGTGGTCATCGGGCATCAGCCAACGCTCGGGCAGGTGGCCGCCTACCTGGTGAGCGGCGCGCGCGACGACTGGAACATCAAGAAGGGCGGGCTGTGGTGGCTCAGCAACCGAGTACGCGACGAGCAGGCGCAGGTCGTCGTCAGGGCGGTAGTCGCGCCCGATCTGCTGTAGCTACGCGCGGCTGAGCACCGCGACCTTCTTATCGGACAGGCCGCTCACCACGAGCTTCATGCCCACCGCCTTCCAATGATCGGCCTCGGATTCGAGCGCCGCCGCGGTAAGGGGGTTCTCATCCAGCCAGGCCTGGGCCAGCTCCAGCGAGAACCCCGCCGCGTCGGCTGCCACGCGCAGCAGCGGCAGCTTGAGGTCCACGCGCCGGCGCAGGATCAGCGACGCGAGTCGCAGCGCGAATACCAGCGACCAGTCGCTCGAGTCCGGCCCCGGATCCTCGACCTTCTCGAGCTTGCCCCGGTGCGCGAGGACGATACGCGCCAGCCGCTGCTGCTCCATGCGCGAGAATCCTGGCATGTCCGCATTCGAGATCACGTACGCCGAATGCTTGTGGTACTGCGCATGCGCGATCGACAGGCCGATCTCGCCGAGCCGCGCCGCCCAGTCGAGCAACATGCGATCGGGATCGTCGTCGCGATCTCGGTCGGCGCCGATCACGAGCGCGTCGTAGACGCCCAGCGCGAGGCTCCTCACCCGCTCGGCCTGGGCCGCATCGACGTGGTAGCGGCGCATGAACTGGGTGACCGTGGCGTCGCGCATGTCGCCGTGGTGCTGCACCCTGCCGAGCAGGTCGTAGAGCACGCCGTGCCGCAGCGCGCCGTCGGACACGCGCAGCGCCTCGATGCCCAACTCGTCGAGCGCCGCGCCCAGGATCGCCACCCCGCCGGGCAGCACCGGCGCGCGGTTGGCGCGCAATCCGGCGATTCGCTCCGGGTCGGCCCGCTCCTGCTTGATGAGCAGGCTTCTCAGGCGGTCGAGCCCCTCGCGGGTGATCCCCTCCTCGGAAAAGCCGTTCTCGCGCAAGATGTTCTCGATCGAGCGCGCGGTGCCCGAGGAACCGACCGCTTCCTCCCAGCCGGTGCCGCGGTAGGCGCGCACGATGCTCGAGATCTCCTGGCGCGCCGCCAGCTCGGCGCGTCTTATGCGCCCCTTGTCGACCTTGCCTTCCGGGAAATACGTCAGGCTGTAGCTCACGCAGCCCATGTAGAGCGACTCGGTGAGCTGCGGCTCGTAGCCGGTGCCGATGATGAACTCCGTCGAGCCGCCGCCGATGTCGATCACTAGGCGCCGGTGCGCGGCGGCCGGCAGCGCATGCGCGACACCCAGATAGATGAGCCGCGCCTCCTCGCGCCCGGCGATCACCTCGATCGGGAAACCGAGCACCTGGCGCGCCTCGCGCAGGAACTGGGGCGCGTTCTTCGCCACGCGCAGCGCGTTGGTGCCGACGGCGCGCACCGCCTGGCGCGGCAGGCCCCTCAGGCGTTCGCCGAACTTGCGCAGCGCCTCGAGCGCGCGCGCCTGGGTGGCGCGGTCGAGGCGCTTCTCAGCGGTCAGGCCGGCGCCGAGGCGCACCACTTCGCGCAGGGAATCGAGCGCGTAGATCTGGCCATCGACCACGCGGCCGATCTGCAAGTGGAAGCTGTTCGATCCGAGGTCAACCGCTGCGAGGGTCTCGTGGCGCGCCATTTCGCCACGCAGCTTAACGCCGCGGCGCGGGCACCGCAAACGTCATGCCGCGTCCGGACCGGGCTCGTGCCGGGATGCGGTCATCTGGAACTCACGCCGAGGCGGTAGACTGCTGTATTGCATGCTACGAAAAGCCTTCCCGGCAGCGCATTTCCTCAACCGCGAGCTCGGCATCCTCGCGTTCAATCGCCGCGTGCTCGCCCAGGCCGCGGACGACACCGCGCCGCTACTCGAGCGGCTGCGCTTCCTGACGATCGTGTCGTCGAACCTGGACGAGTTCTTCGAGATCCGCGTCGCCGGGCTGAAGGAGCAGATCAAGCTCGATATCCCGGAGCCCGGGCCCGACGGCCACAGCCCCGCCGAAGCCTACGCGCAGGTCGCGCGCGAGGCGCACGCTCTGGTGTCCGAGCAGTACCGGCTGCTCAACGAGGTCCTGCTGCCCAAGCTCGGCGAGCAGGGCGTGCGCTTCCCGCGGCGCACCGACTGGGGCGCGGAGCAGCGGCAGTGGATCCGCGACTACTTCTTCCGCGAGGTGCTGCCGGTGCTGACGCCGATCGGGCTGGACCCGGCGCATCCATTTCCGAAAGTGCTCAACAAGAGCCTCAATTTCGCCGTCGAGCTCGAGGGTCGCGACGCGTTCGGGCGCAGCTCGCGCGCCGCGATCGTGCAGGCGCCGCGCGTGCTGCCGCGCGTGATCCGCCTGCCGCGCGAGCTGTCCGTGGTCGAGTACGATTTCGTGTTCCTGTCCTCGGTGCTGCATGCGCACGTCGACGAGCTGTTCTCGGGGATGAAGGTGCTGGGCTGCTACCAGTTCCGCGTGACGCGCAACTCCGACCTGTTCGTCGACGAGGAAGAGATCAAGAACCTGCGCATCGCCCTGCAGGGCGAGCTGCTGCACCGGCACTTCGGCGACGCGGTGCGCCTGGAGGTTGCGGACAACTGCTCGCCGGCGATGGTCGAATTCCTGCTGCAGCAGTTCGCGCTTTCAGAGACGGACCTGTACCGCGTCGAAGGGCCGGTCAACCTGTACCGGCTGCGCGAGGTGCCCGACCAGGTCGATCGCCCGGGCCTGAAGTACGCGCCGTTCCAGTCCGGGCTTCCCGCGCCGCTCGACAAGCGCGAGAACCTGTTCGAGGCGCTCTCGAGGCAGGACATCCTGCTGCATCACCCGTTCCAATCCTTCATGCCGGTGATCGATTTCATCCGCACCACCGCCACCGACCCTCAGGTGATCGCGATCAAGCAGACGGTCTACCGTACCGGCACCGACTCCGAGCTGATGGAGCTGCTGATCGACGCGGCGCGCCGCGGCAAGGAGGTCACGGTCGTGGTCGAGCTGATGGCCCGCTTCGACGAGGAGGTAAACCTCAACTGGGCTGCGCGCCTGGAGGAAGTCGGTGCACACGTGGTCTACGGCGTGGTGGGCCACAAGACGCACGCCAAGATGGCGCTGGTGGTACGCCGCGAGGACGCGGCGAGCGGCAAGGTCCTCAAGCGCTACGTTCATCTCGCCACGGGCAACTACAACCCGCGCACGGCGCGCCTGTACACGGATTTCAGCCTGATGACCGCCAACGAAGAAATGTGCGGCGATGTCAACGAGGTGTTCAAGCAGCTCACGGGGCTGGGGCGGGCGAGCCGGATGCACCACGTGTGGCAATCGCCGTTCACGCTGCACAAGCGCATCGTCGCCGCGATCCGCAAGGAGGCGCAAAACGCCGCCGACGGCAAGCCGGCGCGCATCATCGCCAAGATGAACGCGCTGCTCGAGCCCGCGATCATCGAGGAGCTGTACGCGGCCTCGCAGGCCGGCGTGAAGGTCGACCTCATCGTGCGCGGCGTGTGCGCGCTCAAGCCGGGCATTGCGGGGTTGTCCGAGAACATCCGCGTAATTTCCGTCGTCGGCCGGTTCCTCGAGCACTCGCGCGTGTTCTACTTCCACAACGAAGGCAACGAGGACGTCTATCTGGCGAGCGCCGACTGGATGGATCGCAACTTCTTCCGCAGGATCGAGCTGTGCTTCCCGGTGCTCGACCCGGCGCTCAAGCGGCGCGTGATCCGCGAGGGACTGCAGCCCTACCTGGACGACAACTGCCAGGCCTGGATGATGAACGCCGAGGGTGGCTACGAGCTCGTCAAGCCGCGGCGCGGCCGCCGGCGCAGCGCGCAGGAAGAACTGCTCTACACCCTGGCGACGCCGAGCTAGCGCGAGCGGCAACGGCAGCGCGGCGAAGAGTCGATGACGGACGCGCGTGTTACATTCCGCTCCGCCATGGAGAGTCCATACAAAGGCAAAACCGGGCTGCGCCGCCTGATCAACGCGACGCGTTATTCGCTCGCCGGGCTCGCCGAAGCGGCCCGCCACGAAGACGCCTTCCGCCAGGAGCTGATGCTCGCCGCCGTGCTCGTACCGCTCGGGCTGTGGCTGGGCGAGACCGGGGTCGAGCGCGCGCTGCTGTCGGGGTCGGTGCTGATCGTGCTGGTCGTCGAGTTGCTGAACTCGGCGGTCGAGGCCACCGTGGACCGCATTTCTCTCGAGGATCATCTGCTCGCCAAGCGTGCGAAGGACATCGGCAGCGCGGCGGTGATGCTCTCGCTGCTCACCACCGGCCTGGTTTGGCTGCTCGTGCTGACGGGTTGAACGGAGCGGGATCGCTGTCACGCAGCGGTCACAATTCCGTCACGGCGGTTTCGCGGGGACGCGCCATGCTCACGCCACGTGAACCGTGCCCTCGACATCGACCGCGTCCCGCCGCGCCAGGCCGGCCTGCGCGTCGCGATGGTGACCGAGACGTACCCCCCTGAAGTAAACGGCGTCGCCCGCACCATCGGCCTGATGGTCGAGGGATTGCGCGGGCGGGGCCACGCGGTGCAGCTTGTGCGCCCGCGCCAGCACGGCGCCGAGCGCCCCGGAATGGAACAAGGCTTCGAGGAGCTGCTCAGGCCCGGAATCCCGATCCCGCGCTACACGCAGCTCAAGATGGGCATGCCGGGAACGCAAGCCCTGGCGCGCGCCTGGACGCAACATCGCCCGGACCTCGTGCACATCGCCACCGAAGGTCCGCTCGGGTGGTCGGCGCTTTCAGCGGCGCGAAAGCTGAAGCTGCCGGTGGTGACCGACTTCCACACCAACTTCCACGCCTACAGCAGGCATTACGGCTTTACCTGGCTGCGCCGGCCGATCGCAGGCTACCTGCGGCACTTCCACAACCGCGCCGACTGCACCCTGGTGCCGACCGAGGAGCTCATGCATCAGCTGGCCGAGTTGCGCTTCGAGCGGCTGCGCATCGTCGGCCGCGGCGTGAATCCGGAGGTGTTCACGCCGGTGCGCCGCTCGCCCGAGTTGCGCGCGAAGTGGGGCGCCAGCGCGCAGACGCTGGTCGCGCTGTGCGTGAGCCGCTTCGCGCCGGAAAAGAATTTCCCGCTCGTGATCGAGGCCTACGAGGCGATGCATCGCCTACGCCCGGACACGAAGCTCGTGCTGGTGGGCGACGGCCCATTGCTCGAGGAGCTGCGTCGGGCGAACGTCGGCTGCGTAATCGCCGGCCGGCTGGTGAACGGCGAGCTTTCGGCGCATTACGCATCGGCCGACGCGTTTCTGTTTCCCAGCGTCACCGAGACTTTCGGCAACGTCACGCTCGAGGCGATGGCGAGCGGCCTGGGCGTCGTCGCCTACGATTACGCCGCAGCCCGCCGGCACCTGGAGCACGGCCGCTCGGCGCTGCTCGCCCCGTTCGACGACCGCGCCGCGTTCATCGCGCAGGCCGAGCGCCTGGCGCGCGAGCCGCATCTTGCGCGCGAGCTCGGACGCGCCGCGCGCAGCGTCGCCGAGAACGTCACCTGGGAACACATCGTGCGCGATTTCGAGGCCGCGCTGCTCGATGCCGCCCGCGGTCGGGGGCGGACCCGGGAGGTACGCGGTGTCGCGGCTTGACGCGGCCCTCGAGCGCATTCAGCGCTGCGACGAGCGCCTGTGCCTGCGCTGCAACCGCGTGCTGCGCTATCGCGCGCTGCCGCAGGTGTGCCGCGCGATCAGCTGGCTCGGCAACGGCGTCTTCTGGTACGCCCTCATGCTCGCGCTGCTGCTCTCGAAGTCCGGCGCAGCACTTCCGGTGCTGCACATGGCCGGCGCGGGGCTGGCCTGCACCCTGGCCTACAAGGTGCTCAAGCGCAGCACGCTGCGCCCGCGCCCCTACCAGGTGCACGCGAGCATCGCGCAAGGCGCCTCGCCGCTCGACACCTTCAGCTTTCCCTCCGGCCACACGCTGCACGCGACGGCCTTCTCGCTGGTTGCGCTCGCCTACTACCCGTCGCTCATGGTGCTCCTCGCGCCCTTCACGCTGCTCACCGCCGCGTCGCGCGTCGTGCTCGGCCTGCACTACCCGAGCGACGTGCTTGCCGGCGCCGCGCTCGGTGCGTTGATCGCCGCGGCCTCCTTCGCGCTCGTTTAGCCGGCCCGCGCGCCGCGCGAGCCCGGCGCCTGATCTCAGACGAGCTTGGCGGGCAGCAACAGCCTGCCGTGGTGCCAGAAGACCCGGCTCGAGCCGTCGCGCGCGGGTTCGGCCTCCCACGCAGGCTCGGCGCCGCC
>Ga0316628_100002492_pt1 | contig 13689 bp, 13 predicted proteins | sample OWC_Aug_M2_C1_D5_FD_207648 | JGI IMG/M metagenome (GOLD analysis project Ga0316628, IMG submission 207648) | Wetland soil microbial communities from Old Woman Creek delta, Ohio, United States - OWC_Aug_M2_C1_D5_C | ecosystem: Environmental > Terrestrial > Soil > Wetlands | place: USA: Ohio... | reverse complement strand
CTCCACGGCGCCGAACTGTTTCAAGGTTCCTATCGAAAGTATGAATTTGCGCGTCATTTTCATTCCGTTCCGGCGATAGGAGTCGTCGAAAGGGGCTCGATGAATTGTTATTGCAGGAAATCGAGCCACACTCTCCCTTCGGGCACGGTTCTTCTGTTGAATCCGGGAGAGGTGCATGCACCGGGGCCGGCACATTCCCTCGAATGGAGTTTCCGCGTCTTCTTTTTCGAGGATGAAATGTTTCACGCGCGATCCGCCGATCTCGCGCGGAACGTGCTTCGATTCTCGAAGCCGTTTGTGGAAGATCGCCGCCTCGCCTCCAGACTTTTGGGGCTGCATCGCAAGCTCGAAACTCATGGAACTTCGTTGGACCTCGAATCATCCATGTTCGAGGTTTTCACGCGGGTGGCGCGGAAGTACACCTGTGCTCCAGTGCAGATTCGCCGTTCAGGCTATGAGCAATCCAAAATAAAGAAAGTACTAGACTATATGAACGCTCATCTCGGGCGGGATATTACGCTGAATGAACTGGCGGCAGTTGCTCAATTCAGCCCCTATCACTTGCTGCGCACCTTCCAAAGATCCGTTGGACTTACCCCGCACGCTTATTTGATACAAATTCGTATCGAAGAGGGCAAGCGCTTACTGCGGATGGGAAATCCCATTTCGGATGTTTCGGCCAGCACTGGATTTGCCGACCAGAGCCATTTCACACGGCATTTCAAACGCATCATGGGCGTGACACCCGGGCAGTATCTTCCTCGTCTTCAAACCGGATAAACCTGGCAATAAACAAGGATGTTTGTCGCCAGGCCTGATGCCAAGGCATCCGTATTGCGACGCATGTCATCCATCAACCGGAAAATGCAGCACCCAGAACAATTCCATTGAAGCAACCTTGGAGAAGACCGCCCCGCGACTGGTAAACGGGTTTTGCAGCGGCAAATCCGTTGTATCGAAATTAGAGGAAGCGTACGATGTGCGAGAAAGTAAACCGAATCGAAAATTCCGGGTACTCCGCGTGGAGAACTTGATGAGAAGAACGATTTGCATGTCGCTTGGACTGGGGCTGGTGGCCGCGATTGCGGGGCTGGCTGCGGCGCAGCAGAACGCGCCCGCCTCAGGCATGGCGGTGGAGGGCGAGCAACCCCTCGTTTTGACGGAAGCCATACCTCTGGAGGGAATCAAAGGCCGGTTCGATCATTTCGCCCGCAGCCGCGGCCGAATTTTTGTTTCCGCCCTTGGCAGCAACTCCGTCGAGGCAATCAACACCGGCGCGCGAACGCTGGATCATTCGATCACTGGTGTGCCCGACCCGCAGGGAGTGGTCTATTCGCCGGAAACAAAAAAGCTCTTCGTGGCCAGCGGTTCGGCGGAGAAAGTTTATATCTATGACGGCACGACTTACGGCCTGATCGCCACGGTGGACTTTGAAGGCGGCGCCGATAACCTGCGCTACGACGCCGCGAACCAGCGCGTTTACGTCGGCTGCGGCGATGATGAAAAGAACGGCGCCATCGCCGCAATCGACGCGGTCACCAACAAGCGTCTTGACGAAACCTATAAGCTCGGCGGCGAGCCGGAATCGTTCCAGCTCGAAAAATCCGGGCCGAACATTTACGTGAACGTGCCCGACCTGAAACAGATCGTGGTCGTGAACCGCCAGACCAAACAGGTCACGCGCTGGACGCTGCAGGGTGTGGAGAGCAATTTCCCCATGGCGCTCGACGAGGCCGATCACCGTCTGTTTGTGGCCACGCACGAGCCCGCGCGACTCGCCGTCTTCGACACCGCCTCCGGCAAGATGGTGGCGGTGCTGCCGGGCGTGCAGGGCGCCGACGATTTGTATTACGACTCCGATCGCAAGCGCGTCTACATGCCGGGTTCGGCAGGCTTTATCTACGCATACCAAATGAAAGACCCCGACCATTACCAGCTTCTTGCCAAAGTTCCCACCGCGATTGGCGCAGCCACCGCTGGATACTGGGGCAAGCAGGGCAAGGGTTTTGATCGTTTCTACCTCGCCGTTCCCGCGAGAGGACTCAATCCCGCGGAGATTCGCATTTACGTGGTGCAGGATTAAGCGGGAGTTTTAGTAGAGCTGATGCCGCGGAGTGATGTGAAGCAAAAGGGACACCCGTATTCTGGTTTTGAACCCCGGGTGCCGCACCCTTGCGATTTTCAAGGGTGCGGGTTTTCCCAATCTTGGCCCCGCATTTCCCGAAAATCGCTTCAGATTCATGCTATCCGGGCATGGAACAGATTGCGCACGGAAGAGAAAACCCGCACCCTTCACAAAAGTCGTGAAGAGTGCGGCACCCAGCCGCGGCTTGAACCCGGTTAAGTTCTTCCAGGTTTCAGATATTCTTAAAATTGCGCGTTACGAGCGCCCCTCACGTGTAGCCGCCCGCTCCCGCGCCAGAGCAAACGCCCTCCGCAAAACGCGCGTAGCCGCCACGGTCAGATTAAATTTCAAGAGTTCCTCTTCGCGCGCCCAGGCAAATTCCAGCGCGTCGCTGCCCACGGCCAGCGTTCCTCCGCGCATCTCGCAGAGATAATCGAGGATCACGAAATGATACTCAGGCCGCGCGGCGTCTCCCGGCGAACCGTCGGCGTTCGGTGGCGCGGGAAAAATTCGCTCGAACACTTCGATCAGCTCGACCACGCTCACCTCCAGCCCGGTTTCTTCGGAAAGCTCCCGAACGACGCCTTGTTCCAGAGTTTCCGCGAGTTCCAGCATGCCGCCGGGGATGGACCATTCGCCCTGCAGCGGCGGCCCGCCGCGCCGGATCAGCAGCGCGCGTCCCTCGTGGACCACCACGCCGCCAACGCCTATCAGGGGATGTTCCGGGTATTCTCGTTTGGGTGTCATTGTAATATTGGCCGCTTCCCTCCCGGCCCAGTTCGCGTTATATAATACGTCAGCTTGACGCGGGTCTGATTCCGGCATATTTCACTCTCAGTCTTTTGGAAGTGAAACGCTTTGCATAGGAAGATAGCCCGCACCCGATCTCCAAGGAGGTTTTCGCCGTGGTCCGGTGTCCTAAATGCGCCACTGAAGTTGACGTTGACGAAGACGAAGTCGAGGAAGGCGAAATCCTGGCCTGCCCCGAGTGCGAAACAGAAATGGAAGTCGTCCAAATCCATCCCGTCAAGGTCAATGCCATCTCGGAAGATGAGGATGACGAGGACGAAGAGGGCGAAGAGTCTGACGATGACGACGACCTTGAGGAGGATGACGACGAGGAAGAGGAAGAAGAGGACATCTGATCTTCTTCTTCCCGGCGGGCTCCAAGTAGAGCCCGCACCCGTTTCCGGCGGGTTCCAGGCAGAGGCAAAGCCCGCGCACGGCTTCCAAATCTCCCGGCATCCCTTCCTTCCCGTTAGCCATCTTAGTTGTATGTGGAGGGTGGCTCTCCTGCTGGCATTGACCTGTTCCTGGGGGGTGGTTTCAGCCCCCGCTGCGCGCGCCGGGGCACAGAGTTCCAGCAAGTCCCACGCGCACGATTTTGTCATTTTTGCCACGGTGTTCACGGCGCACGGTTTTGCGTTGCCGGGCGCGCGAGTGCGTGTTCGCCGCGCGGACGAGAAAAAATTTCGCTGGGAGGCCATGTCCGACCGGCAGGGCGAACTCGGCATTCGCGTCAAGCAGGGCGCGGAATATGAGGTAACCATCGAAGCGCGCGGCCTTAAACCGCAGACGCGCAAAGTCGACGCCCGGGAAGGCAATCGTCAGGATCTGACATTTCAGATGGAGCCGCTTACGGGAGGAAAACCATGAAAACGTCCAGAATGCTCGCTCTCGTCGCTCTGTTGGCGCTGGGTGCTACCGTCTTATTCGCACAGGGAAATCGGGGCAAGAATTCCGAATTGCGGACGGTTCGCGGAACCGTGGTCGACAAAGATGAAAACCCCGTGGAAACCGCCGTGGTGTACCTGAAAAATCTGCGCACGCAGGATATCGTGACGCACCTTTCCGACAGCGAGGGAAAATTTCGTTTCAGCGGCCTGGACCTCAACGTCGATTACGAGATTCATGCCGTTCATGGCGATTCGATGTCCTCCTCGCGCTCCATTTCCAACTTCGATTCGCGTAAGGAATTCGTCCTCACGCTGAAGCTGGACCATAAAAAGGACGGGAAATAAGCGCAGGCCGCAGTTCCGCAGATTTTCATTCCTGACACGCCGTTTTGCAGTAACATTCCCTTGCACAAAGACCGTACGATTTGCGCCGTTGCATTCTAGATTCGCGCGGCCTGGTCAAAAATCCGCGAATCTTCTCGGGAGGACTTATATGGCTATCCAATTTATCCTGAATGGGAAACCGCAATCGGTGGACGTCAATCCCAATATGCCGCTGCTTTGGGTTTTGCGGGATACCCTGGGCATGACCGGAACGAAATTCGGCTGCGGCGTTTCCCTGTGCGGCGCATGCACCGTGCATATCGATGGCGATGCCGCGCGCTCCTGCGTCACGCCGGTTTCCTCGGTCGCGGGAAAGAAAATCACCACCATCGAGGGGCTTTCTCCCAATCGCAGCCATCCGGTGCAGCGCGCCTGGATTGAAGTGGACGTCCCGCAATGCGGCTATTGCCAGTCCGGACAGATCATGACCACCGCGGCGCTCCTGGCCAAGAATGCCCAGCCGAGCGATGCTGAAATTGACGACGCGCTGAAAGGAAACATCTGCCGCTGCGGCACCTACCAGCGCATCCGCGAAGCCGTCCATCTCGCGGCGAAACTCCAGGGCGCTCCCTCGAAAAAGGCCATGCGCCGCGAAGGCGAAGAACCGGTCGAGCAAGGGCTGAGCGCATCGCAAGTGGAAGCGGGAGGTGCGCTATGAGCGCCGGAACGATCCTGAAAGTCGGGCGCCGCGGTTTTCTGAAGACGGGCGCGGCCGGTGCGGCCGGCCTGGTCGTCGGATTTTATTTGCCCGGGCGATTGGAAGCGCTCGCCGCATCCCCCGCAGCATTGCCAGCAAATGTGGCTCCGGCAGCGCTGAACGCCTGGATGCTCATCTCCCCGGACAACACCGTCAAAATCATTATCGACAAATCGGAAATGGGCCAGGGCATCTTGACCGCCCTTTGCATGATCGCCGCCGAGGAACTGGATTGCGATTGGAAAAAAATTCGCACCGAATTTGCTCCCGCCGCAAAGGAATATTTCAATCCCGCGTTTGGCATGCAGGGCACGGGCGGCAGCTCCAGCGTGCGTTCCTCGTGGGACCCGATGCGCAAGGCCGGAGCCGCGGCGCGCGACATGCTCATGCAGGCCGCCGCGAAAAAATGGGGGGTCGACAAATCCGCGTGCCGCGCGGAAAACGGCATGATTTTCCACGACGCCACGAAACGCAAACTTTCCTACGGCAGCGTTGCCTTGGCGGCATCGAAGCTTCCCGTTCCGCAAGATGTGCCGCTCAAGGACCCGAAAGAGTACAGCATCGTCGGCAAACCGACAAAGCGCCTGGACACGCCGGACAAAGTGAATGGCCGCGCCGAGTTCGGCCTGGACGTGCGCCGGCCGGGAATGCTCTACGCGGTGGTGCAGCGCTGCCCCGTGTTCGGCGGAAAGGTCGCCAGCTTTGACGCGACCAAAGCCAAAGCCGTTCCCGGCGTAAAAAACGTGATCCAAATTTCCAATGGCATTGCCGTGGTGGCCGACAACACCTGGACGGCCATGCAGGGGCGGCGCGCCCTCGACGTGAAGTGGGACGAAGGGCCGAACGCCAACCTCACGAGCGAAGGCATCAGCAAACTATTTGCCGAGAGAACGATGCAGCCCGGCGTCGAAGCGCGCAAGGAAGGTGACGCCGCCGCGGCGCTTTCCGGTGCGACGCAGAAACTCGAAGCCATTTACGAGGTTCCCTACCTGGCCCATGCCACCATGGAGCCGGAGAACTGCACCGCCGATGTTCGCGCCGACCGCGTGGACGTCTGGGCGCCCACGCAATTTCAAACCATTTCGCAGGCCACCGCTGCCAAAATTTGCGGACTAAAACCGGAGGCGGCGTTCATCCACACGACGTTCCTCGGCGGCGGCTTCGGGCGCAAGGGCGGCGTCGATTTCGTCATCGAAGCCGTGGAAATCTCGAAAGCCATTGGTGCACCCGTGAAATTGACATGGTCGCGCGAAGACGACACGCAGCACGATTATTACCGTCCCGCGTCGTACGCGCGCATGGCCGGCGCCATCGGCGCGGACGGCTGGCCCGTCGCGTGGACCACGCGCATCGCCTGCCCTTCTATCATGGAAGCCTGGTTTCCGGGCCGCACACAGAATAATCTCGATCCCACCAGCGTCGAAGGCGTCGCGAACCTTCCCTATACGATTCCCAACATTCTGGTGGATTACCAGCGGACCGAGCCGGGCATCCCCGTCGGCTTCTGGCGCTCGGTGGGCGCCTCGCAAAACGGATTTTTCAGCGAGTGTTTCATCGACGAGCTGGCGGCCGCCGCGAAAAAAGATCCGTACGAATTCCGCCGCCATCTGTTAAGCAAATCTCCGCGCCACCTCGCCGTATTGGAACTGGCCGCGCAGAAAGCCCGCTGGAACACGCCTCTGCCCGCGGGCCGCTTCCGCGGCATCGCCGTGCTCTTCGCGTTCGAGAGTTACGCCGCCCAGGTCATCGAAATTTCCGTGAATCGCAGCGCGAAAACGCTGCAAGTCCACCGCGTCGTCTGCGCCGTGGATGTCGGACAGGTCGTGAATCCATCCACAATCGTGGCGCAAAGCGAAAGCGCCGTCGTATACGGATTGTCCGCGGGGCTCTACGGCAACATCACCATTGCCGGCGGGCGCGTGAAAGAGACCAACTTCAACAACTACCCGGTCTTGCGCCTGAACGAAATGCCCGTCGTCGAAGTCCACATCGTGCCCAGCACGGAGAAGCCGACTGGAGCGGGCGAGCTTTCCGTGCCTCCCGTCATTCCGGCGTTGTGCAACGCAATTTTCGCAGCCACCGGCAAACGCATTCGCCGAATGCCGATTCAGCCCGAGGATTTGGCTTGAGGTTAAGTAGCACAGGCTTCAGCCTGTGGGGGGTTGGTGCGAACAAGATCGGCCATGCTGCAACTAAACCCCACAGGCTGAAGCCTGTGCTACCAAATTCCTCCGCTCCCTTGTCTTGACCGTCTTCCGAACCATCTGTTAGCGTAGAACATTCCATGTCCACCATTCACATCACCATGCCGGACGGTGCAATCCGCGAAGTGCCCGCGGGCACCACAGCCGCGGAAATCGCGCAGCAGATTTCGCCGCGCCTTGCCAAAGAAGCCTTGGTCGCGCGAATCCAACCCGTGAAAGGGCCTCCCGCAACGGCGCCCGGCGTTTCCGCCGGCGCGGCACCGGATGCGGCGCCTGAAGCGCAATTGGGTGCCACTGGCAACGGCGAAGGTTTTCTGGTCGATTTGCGCGCGCCGATTGATGAAGACGTGCGGCTCTCGATCCTCACGCCGAAGGATCCTGAAGCGATTCAGGTGCTGCGCCACTCGGCCGCGCATCTGCTCGCCGCCGCCGTGCTGGAACTTTTTCCCAACGTAAAGCTGGGCATCGGCCCGCCGATCGACACCGGGTTTTTCTACGATTTTGTGCGCGAGGAGCCCTTTACTCCGGACGATCTCGCGCGCATCGAGAAAAAAATGCGCGAGCTGGCCGCACAGGACATTCCCAACGAGCGAAAAATGCTGCCCAAGGCGGAAGCGCTCGAGCTCTACCGCAAGTGGGATCAGGGCTTCAAGTGCGAACTGGTCGAGGAGCGCGCCATCGATCCGATGGTGTCGTTTTACACCACCGGAAAATTCATCGATTTCTGCCGCGGCCCGCACATCCCGTCGACCGGGCGCATTCGCGCCTTCAAATTGATGAGCGTCGCGGGCGCCTACTGGAAGGGACAGGAAGGCAATCCGCAGATGCAGCGCATCTACGGCGCGTGTTTCTACACGCAGCAGGAGCTGGACGACTACCTTCACAAACTCGAAGAGGCCAAGCGGCGCGACCATCGCCGCCTCGGCGCCGAACTCGATCTGTTTTCCATCCAGGAAGAGGCCGGTCCGGGCCTGATTTTCTGGCATCCCAAGGGCGCGCTGATCCGCAAGCAGATGGAAGACTGGCTGCGCGAGGAATTGCTGCGCCGCGGCTACGACCTGGTGGTCACGCCGCACATCATGCGCCTCGATCTGTGGAAGACCAGCGGCCACGCCGGTTTTTATAAGGAAAACATGTTCGGCCCGGTGGAAGTGGAAAAAACCGACTATCAACTGAAGCCCATGAACTGCCCGGGCCACATTTTGATTTACAAATCGCGCCTGCGAAGCTACCGCGAGCTTCCCGTGCGCCTCGCCGAGCTCGGCACGGTGTACCGCTACGAGCGCTCGGGCGTGTTGCATGGCCTCTTGCGCGTGCGTGGCTTCACGCAGGACGACGCGCACATTTTCTGCATGCCCGAGCAGATCGAATCTGAGGTCGAGGCCTGCATCGATTTCGCTTATGCCGTGATGAAGACGTTCGGCTTCGACAAGTACATCGTCGAGCTTTCCGACTGGGACGCGAACCATCCGGAAAATTACGCCGGCTCAGCCGACGATTGGAACCGCGCAACTTCTGCGCTGCAAAATACGCTGACCAAGCTCGGCGTACCGTTTAAGCGCATCGAGGGCGAGGCGGCGTTTTACGGCCCGAAGATCGACGTGAAGCTGATCGACGCCATCGGCCGCCCCTGGCAGCTCACCACCGTGCAATTCGATTTCAATTTGCCCGGTCGCTTCGGCCTGGAATACGTCGGCGAAGACGGCAACCGCCACCAGCCGCTGATGGTGCACCGCGCGCTGTGGGGCTCGGTCGAGCGCTTCTTCGGCATCCTGATCGAACACTACGCGGGCGCGTTTCCCGTGTGGCTCGCGCCGGTGCAGGCCGAAGTGCTGCCGCTCAGCGAAAAATTTTCCGAGTATGCAAAGAAAGTCACCGCCGCACTGAAGGACGCCGGATTCCGCGCGCATCTCGACGACCGCAACGAAAAGTTGCAGGCGAAAATCCGCGACGCACAGCTCCAGAAAATTCCCTACATGCTGATTGTCGGCGGCAAAGAAGCCGAAGCGGGCACCGTCTCCGTGCGTCACCAGAGCAAGGGGGACCTCGGCCCTCGCCCGCTCGAGGAATTTCTCTCCGATTTGCGCAAACAGGTCGATTCCCGCGCGATTTGAGGTTTAGTAGCGTAGACTTCAGTCTGCGCGGTTTAAATTTCGCACACACACAACGTAAACCGCGCAGACTGAAGTCCACGCTACCTCTCTCGCCGGATCGGCTATTTCCAAACACACCCACCACTTCCCAACGCTTCGCTATTCCCCGGCAATCTCCTCGTGCTATACTTTGTAACCCGTCCCCTATTTGGCGCGTCTAGCAGTATGCGGACGGGATGAAGAAGAGGTTCGCGCCTCTGCCGGGGTTTCCGGCGGGACGCAATTTTTGGAGGTGGGTTTATCGCTGAACGGAGTTTTCGGCAAGCCGACCGGATTCGCGTGAACGATCGCATCCGGGCGCGTGAAATTCGTGTCGTGGATGAAGACGGCGGGCAGCTGGGTGTGATGCCGCCGTTTGAGGCGATCAAGCTTGCCCGCGAGAAAGGCCTGGACCTGGTGGAAATCTCACCAACCGCCGATCCGCCGGTTTGCAAGATCACCGATTACGGCAAGTACCTCTACCAGACCAATAAAAAAGCGCACGAGCAGCGAAAACATCAGAAGGGCTCGCAGCTCAAAGAAGTGAAGTTCCGCCCGGCCACGGCGGAACACGACTACCAGGTTCGCAAGAACCAGATCATCCGGTTTCTGGGCGAAGGCCACAAGGTCAAGGCCATGATTTTCCATCGCGGCCGCGAAATGGCTCACCAGGAAGTGGGCCGCGCGAAGATGAACCGGTTACTGCAGGAAATCGCCGATCATGCGCTGGTCGAGATCGGGCCGCGTATGGAAGCCAACATCATGATGGCGCTTCTGGCGCCCAAGCGAGGCGGTGGCGCTCCCGCGAAACCGAGCGGCGCTCCGGCCGGCGGGCAAGCCTGACGCAAGAAAAAGAATTCGAGAGAGGAAACGATTCGTGGCAAAGAAAAAGGTAAAGAAGCTTAAGCTCAAGACGCATCGCGGAGCCGCCAAGCGCTTCAAGATCACGTCCACCGGAAAGATCATGCGCATGCATTCCGGCAAGCGGCACCTGCTGGGCACCAAGAAATCCAACCGCATGCGGCGGCTGAAGAAACTCACGCAAGTGCATCCCGCGGACGCGAAAAACGTTCATAAGATGTTGCCGTACGGGTAAGAGTTTTTTCTGTTTTTGCTTTTTTGCTGTGCCAGGCAGAGCGCAACCCGCCACGGTGGGCCTGCCGGCCAGCGGTTCGGCCGCAATCGCACGATAGGCCGGACAATGCTCGCGCAACGTTCGCGCTTCTTGCGGACTTCGCGTTGAGCTTCTAAACACGCCGTGGAGACGTTTTCGCTTTCCGATCGTGACGTGCGCCCCTGCGCGGGCGCCGCTGCGATGTTCCGGAAGGCTCTGCGCCTCCGCACAGGAGAGAAACACCATGGCTCGAGTTAAACGCGGAACTAAACGCCGCGCGCGCCGCAAAAAGATTTTACGGCGCACAAAGGGATTTTTCCTTACAAAGTCCAAGCTCTATCAGTCCGCTCAGGAAGCGGTAAATCGCGCGGAGCGTTTTTCCTTCCGCGACCGCCGCGTCAAGAAGCGCCAGTTCCGCAAATTGTGGATTCAGCGCATCGGGGCGGCCGCGCGCAACGCGGGCATGTCCTACAGCACGCTGATGCACGGGCTCAAGGCCGCGGGCGTCGAAATCGACCGCAAAATGCTGTCCGATATCGCCGTGAAGGATGCCGCCGCGTTCACGCAGCTTGCCGAGCAGGCCAAGGCTTCGCTGGCAACCGTGAAAGCCAAAGCGTAGCTACGAGGGGTTTTTGTAGCCCGCCTCTCTTGTCCCGAGCAATAGCGAGGGATCAGAGGCGTGGTCTTTTGATTCCGCAGCGAAAACCCCCGGGTCTGAAGACCCGGGCTACAGCAATGCCGCTCCCGGCATTGCCGGAGAAATCTTGGTGCCATGGATCCGAATCCATCTTCCGCAGGATTGTCGCTAGCGCCGCTCGGCGACGCCACGCCCGGCCAGGTGCCGGAGCGCTTCGCGGAACTGCGCGCGCGCTTTGACCGGGACGTTGCCGGCGCGAACGACGAAAACACCTGGAAAACTTTGCGAGACGCGTGGGCCGGGCGCAAATCCGGCGTCCTCGTGCAAGTCGCCGACACGTGGCTGAAGCCGGCGAAGCCCGACCTGAAGCGCGCCGTCGGCCAGGCGCTCAACGAATTGAAGGCGCACATCGAAGCGGCTCTGGAAACGCGGCGCCTGGCGATTGAAGCGGCGGCCGACCAGGCGGTTCTGGCGCGCGAACGCGAGGACCTTTCGCTTCCCGGCGTACTCCGCCCGGTCGGCACGCGGCATCCTCTGCGGCAAACCTTCGAGGAGATCGAAAAAATTTTCCTTTCGTTGGGTTACTCGGTGGTCGCCGGGCCGGAGATGGAAACTCCGTATTACAACTTCGAGGCGCTCAATATTCCCGAGCATCATCCGGCGCGCGACAATATGGACACGTTCTATATGTCCACGCCGCCCGGCGCCGCCCAATTGCTTTTGCGCACGCACACTTCGCCCATGCAGGTGCGCACCATGGAAAAGCAGCAGCCCCCCGTGCGCATCATCGTTCCCGGCAAGGTCTATCGCCGCGACAATCCCGACGCGACCCACGGCTTCATTTTTCACCAGATCGAAGGCCTCGCCGTCGATACCGACATCACCTTCTGCGACTTCGCCGGCACCGTCGAATATTTCGTGCGCGAATTTCTCGGCCCCAAGGTGAAAACGCGGCTCCGCCCAAGCTATTTTCCCTTTACCGAGCCTTCGGTCGAAGTGGACGCGACCTGCGTGTTTTGCGGCGGCAAGGGCTGCAACGTCTGCAAGCAATCGGGATGGATCGAGCTGTTCGGCGCGGGCATGGTCGATCCGGCCGTCTACGGTTTCGTGAATTATGACGCGAAGCGCCTCTCGGGTTTTGCCTTCGGCCTGGGCGTCGAGCGGCTGACGCAGCTCAAATACAACGTCAACGATTTGCAGCTGTATTACCAGAATGATGTGCGCTTCTTGCGGCAGTTTGCATAGAACGGCAGCCGCATTGCTGTAGCCCGGGTCTTCAGACCCGGGGATTTTCTTCAGCGGCGGCGAAAATCCCCGCCTCTAAAGAGGCGGGCTACAGGGATCTGTGAATCTTTAGCTCGTTTGGCTGTTGCGCACGGAGCGATTGGCGCCCATAAAATAATGAAAGTTCTCTACAACTGGCTCAAAGAATTTGTCGAGCTCACGGCGACGCCGGAAGAGCTGCGCACGCGGTTCTCTCTTTCCGGCACCGCGATCGAGGCGCTCGAAGAGACCCCCACGGGCCCGCTGCTCGATGCCGAACTGACCTCGAACCGCGCGGATTGCCTGGGCCACTACGGCATCGCGCGCGAAGCCGCGGCCTTGTACCGTCTTCCGCTCGAAGCGGTGGAGGCTTACCCGCGCGAACTCGCTGAGCCTGCTTCCTCGGCCACAGGCGTCGAGATCAAATCGCCCGAATTGTGCGGCCGCTACACGGCGCGCGTCCTGCGCGGCGTAAGGGTTGGACCGTCGCCCGAATGGCTGCGCGCGCGCCTGGAATCACTGGGCCAGGCCTCGATCAACAACATCGTGGACGCCACAAATTACGTCATGCTCGAACTGGGGCAGCCGCTGCACGCTTTCGACCTGGATTTGCTGAACGAGCGCCGCATCGTGGTGCGCAGAGCGCGCGCCGGAGAAAAAATGCGCACGCTCGACGGGATCGAGCGCGCGCTGACTCCCGAAATGTGCGTCATCGCGGACGCCACGCGCGCCGTGGCCATCGCCGGAGTGATGGGCGGCGCCGATTCGGAAATTCGTTCCGCCACCCGCACGATTCTGCTCGAATCGGCGTGGTTCGATCCAGTTTCGGTTCGCCGCACATCGAAGGCCCTGAGCCTGCGCACGGAAGCCTCCATGCGTTTCGAGCGCGGCGCCGACATGGAAATGGCGGACCTGGCTTCGCGGCGCTGCGCGGAGCTGATTCAAAAATTGGCGGGAGGCGAAGCGCTGGCCGGCGCAGTGGACGTCTATCCGGGGCGCACGCCGCCGCCGGCAATTGAGTTGACGCGCAAGGAACTGTTGCGCGTGATGGGCGCGGACGTGCCCGACGCGGAGATTGAAGCCATTCTCTCCGGCCTGGGTTTTGCGCCCGTGCGCACGGACGAAACGCAAGGCAGCGCGAATTCCCTGCTGGCCGCGTGGACATGCTGCCGGCCGTCGTGGCGCGGCGACGTCACGCGCGAAATCGACTTGATCGAGGAAGTCGCGCGTCTCTACGGCATAGAAAAATTTCCCGCGCGCCTGCCCGCGGCCAGGCTGCCCGCGGCGCGCCTGGAATACGCGGAGGCCGAGGATCGCCTGCGCGAGCGGCTGATGGGCCTCGGCTATCAGGAAATCATCACCATTCCGATCGTGGAGGAAGCGAGCGACGCCGTCTTTCGCGCGGAAAACGCGGCGCCCGCGCGCATCGCGAATCCGCTGGCCGAAGACGCTTCGGT
>Ga0316628_100002491_pt1 | contig 13690 bp, 10 predicted proteins | sample OWC_Aug_M2_C1_D5_FD_207648 | JGI IMG/M metagenome (GOLD analysis project Ga0316628, IMG submission 207648) | Wetland soil microbial communities from Old Woman Creek delta, Ohio, United States - OWC_Aug_M2_C1_D5_C | ecosystem: Environmental > Terrestrial > Soil > Wetlands | place: USA: Ohio... | reverse complement strand
CGAGCCGGGAGTCCGGGGAGACACGGCGACGGGAGCCACCAAGGCCGCCACCCTGGAGTCCGGAGCCTCCATCCAGGTCCCGCTTTTCGTGGAAGAGGGGGATGTCCTTCGGATAGACACCCGTACCCGGGAGTACATCACCCGGGTCAAATAAATGATTCCCCTCCCGCGGTTGACTTTCGGTAATAGATAGAAGCCAGAGAGGACCCAGGGAAGAAAAAAGGGAATGATGGAAGGATGGAATGGCGGAATGCTCGGTAAATCAGATGATAGCCCATTTTTCTAACCGCTAAGCCCTGTCACGATTCCATTATTCCAACATTCTAATATTCCAAATTCAATTCGCGGCTGCAACGCATTGTTTTCTCTTTGAATATTATTGATTCTGGAGCGGACCGAAAAGGAGGCAGGCATGGAGTATCCGGATGACCTCTATTACAACCGCGACCACCTCTGGGTGCGGGTGCAGGGAAGCAGGGGAACCGTGGGCGTAACAGACCACGCCCAGCGGGAGATCGGGGAGATTCTCTTCGTGGACCTTCCCGAAGAGGGGGCTCAGGTGGAGAAGAACGACACCTTCGGGTCCCTCGAGTCTTCCAAGACGGTGGCCGAGCTGCACTGCCCCATCAGCGGGGAGATCGTAACGATCAACAAAGATCTGGAAGAAGAGCCGTCCCTGGTCAACGACGACCCCTACGGCAACGGGTGGCTGATCATGGTGGAGTTCGATGATCCCAACGAGCTGGAGGAGATGATCAATGCCGCCGACTACGAGGAATTTCTGGAGCAGAAGGAGGATGAGGAAGAGGAGGAATAGACGAAGAATTCGTTGACAAAACCGGGGAAGGTTGCTAGAACCGGAAGAGAAGAATCGGCGGGAAAAACAGCGACCCTCGGAGGTGGGAATGAAGATAATCGACCAGGCTTTAAAGAAAGGGCAGAAATCGCTTTCCGAATATGATTCCAAACGAGTCCTGAAGTCGTACGGGTTCCCGGTGGTTAAGGAAAAACTGGTGGACAGCCGGGCCGCGGCGGTCAAGGCGGCCAAGGAAATTGGCCTCCCCGTGGTTCTCAAAGCCTGTTCCGCGGCCATCGCCCACAAGACGGAGAAGAAACTGATCGAAGTGGACCTGAGGACCCTCAAGGAAGTGGAGCGGGCCTACGAAGGGATCGTCAAGAGAGTGGGGGACGCTCCCCTGGACGGAATCCTGGTTCAACAAATGATCAAGGGGTCGCGGGAGCTGGTCATCGGCATGATCCGGGACGCCCAGTTCGGGCCCTGCGTCATGTTCGGGCTGGGAGGGATTTTTACCGAAGTCCTCAAAGACGTCTCATTTCGAATTGCCCCGCTGGAGAAAAGGGACGCCCTGGAAATGGCCGGGGAAATCAAAGGATCGCCGATCCTGGGGGTCTTCCGGGGAATGCCGGCCGTGGACATGGAGCTTCTGTCCGCCATGCTGATCAACGCTGGAAAACTGGGATTAGAAAATGACGCCGTCAAGGAAGTGGACGCCAACCCCCTGATCATTTCGGGAAACAAGCCCGTCGTAGTCGATGCCCTGGTGGTCCTCGAGGGCGGGACCAAGCCGTAATCCGGGGGGGAAGAAATGCCCAGCGCAGAGGAATTAGTCAACGACGCCCTCTCCGGTTCGGTCCGGGCCCTGGCCAAACTGATCACCCTGGTGGAAAACGAGATGCCCGAGGCCCTGGAAGCCCTGCGGCGGCTTTATCCCAAAACCGGAAAGGCCTACCTCATCGGGATCACCGGCCCTCCGGGTTCGGGCAAGAGCACCCTCACCGACAAGATCACCAAGGAACTGCGCAAGAAGGATTTTACCGTGGGGATCATCGCCGTGGATCCCACCAGCCCCTTCACCGGCGGGGCTCTCCTGGGGGACCGCCTGCGAATGCAGGACATTACCAGCGATGAGGGGGTCTTCGTCCGGTCCATGGCCACCCGGGGCACGCTGGGGGGTCTTACCAGAGCCACCGCGGATACGATCAAAATCCTGGATGCCTTCGGCAAGGATTTTATTATCATTGAAACCGTGGGGGTGGGGCAGGATGAGGTGGACATCGTCAAGACAGCGGATACCACGATTCTGATCTCCGTGCCCGGGCTGGGGGACGACATTCAGGCCCTGAAAGCGGGGATCATGGAGATTGCCGACATCTTTGTGGTCAACAAGGCGGACCGGGAAGGGGCGGACCGGCTACTGACCGAGCTGAGCCTGATGCTGGACCTGAGCCCGGCCAAAAGCGCCTGGCGGCCTCCCATCCTCAAGACGGTGGGAACCCTGGGCGAGGGGATTTCGGAACTGGCGGAACAGATCCTGGCTCACCGGAAATTTCTGGAGGAAGGAGAAGGGCTGACCAAAAAGCGGAACACCCGGGCCCGGGAGGAGATCATCACCCTGATCGAAAAGGAGATCTCCAAGTACATCCACAAAATGCTGAAGTACGATGTGGCCTTCGATGAGGTCATTGAAAAAGTGGTGGCCCGGGAAAGAGATCCCTATTCCTACGCCCAGGCGGTGACCGAACCTTTTGCCAGGTATTATCAGATTTACAAGGTGGATAAAAAGAATGCCTAGAGTGCCTAGAGTCAGAAGCGCTCAAGGCTGGTTCTTCACTCTAGGCACTTTAGGCACTCCGAACTCTAGGCACTATTCTTTGATTTTTCCCAGAATTTCGTTGGCGATAATCTCCTTCATGATCTCGTCCGTCCCCCCGCCGATACGGCTCAGACGGATGTCCCGCCAGTACCTCTGCACCGGGTATTCCATCATGTAGCCGTAACCCCCGTGAATCTGCAGGGCGGCGTCCGCCACCCGCGCGGCCATCTGGGCGGAGAATAACTTGGCCATGGAGATCTCCTTCACCGGGTACTCTCCCTGCTGGAATTGCCAGGCGCAGTAATAAATGAGATGCCTGGCCGCTTCGATCTCCGTGGTCATGTCGGCCAGGCGGTGCCGGGTCACTTGAAAGTGGGCCAGGGGTTTCCCGAATTGAACCCTCTCCTGGGCGTACTTGAGGGCCAGCTCATAAGTCATCTGGGCCCGGGAGACGGCATTGGCCGCGCCCATGATCCGTTCCCCCTGCAGTTCCCACATGATGTGATGGAACCCCTTTCCCTCTTCCCCCAGAAGGGCATCGGCCGGAACCCGGCAGTCTTCGAAGAGGAGTTCAGCCGTGTCGGAAGACCGCATCCCCAATTTCTCCAGCTTTCGGGTAACCGTGAAACCGGGCGTGCCCTTGTCCACGAGGAACAGCGAGAACCCCTTATACCCCTTCTTCTCCCCCGTTCGGGCCACCAGGGTGATGAAATCGGCCCGAACCCCGTTGGTGATGAAGATTTTCCGGCCGTTGATGACCCAGTGGTCCCCGTCGCGCCGGGCGGTAGTCTGGATCGCCGCCACGTCCGAGCCCGCGTTGGGCTCGGTAATCCCCAGGCAGGCGATCTTTTGGCCGCGGTTGGCGGGCAGGACGTATTTCATCTTCTGTTCTTCGGTACCGAATTTAAAGATGGGAGGGGTGGCCATCTCGCTCTGGACGGCAACTCCCATGCCGATGGAGCCCATGCCGCAGCGGCCCAGCTCTTCGGCGAGGACCACGGAGAAGAGGAAATCGCACCCCTGTCCCCCGTATTCTTCCGGAAACCGCAGGCCCAAATAGCCCAGTTCCCCCATCCGGGTAAAGACGGAGTCGGGAAACCCCCCGGCTTCTTCCCATTCATCGGCGTGGGGAGCCAGCTCCTTTTCCACGAATTTGCGCACCGCGTCCCGGAAAAGCTCGTGTTCTTCGCTGAACATGGGATGTCTCATCGCTCCGCTCCTTATTCTACTGGGACACAGATAAAAGACAAAATGAGTTGGACACGGATGAACACGGATAAAACGTGGAAAAGCGAAATTCAGATATTGGAACCCGAAAAGGAATGCCCAAAGCGTTTCAAGGATTTTCTGGAGGGCTCTTCCCGATTTCTATAATTGTCTTTATCCGTTTTCATCCGTGTCCCATAAAGTCTTTTTATTCTTTTTTTGCAGACCGTTCCCGCAGCTCCCGCTTCAGGACCTTGCCACCGAACTGGGTCTTGGGGAGGGCGTCCACGAAGGCCACCGAAGTGGGCTTTTTGTAACTGGCCAGATGGGCTTTGCAGAAATCGATCACCTCCGCCTCCGTCAGGCTCTGGCCCCCCTTGGCGACGACCACCGCCTTGATCGTCTCGCCCCATTTTTCGTCGGGAACCCCGATGATCACCGCCTCGGCGATCTTGGGATGGCGGGACAGGACCTCCTCGATTTCCTTGGAATAGACGTTCAGCCCGCCGGTCTTGATCATATCTTTCTTCCGGTCCACGAAGTAGAGGAACCCCTCCCGGTCGTACTTTCCCAGATCCCCGGTGTGCAGCCATCCCCCCCGCAGGGTCTGGGCGGTCTCCTCCGGGTTCTTGTAGTATTCCTTCATGACCGTGGGGCCTTTGATGATGATCTCCCCGACCTCCCCCACGGGCATTACCCGGTCCTCCTCATCCACGATCCGGACCTCGGTACACATGTAGGGCTTCCCCACGCTCCCCGTTTCCTTCGGGCGGTCTGTGGGCTTGAGGATGGTGACCCCGGGAGAGGCTTCGGTCAGGGCGTAGCTCACGTAGGTCTGGGCATGGGGAAAAAGACGGGTTTCTATGGCCTGCTGCATGGTGGGGTGAAGGAACCCTTGGGAGGAGAGGTACATGCGCATGGAACCGGTTTGGTAAGACTTCGATTCCATTTCCTTGAGGAGCTTTCCCCAGATGGTGGGATTCCCGGTCATGGCCGTGACCTTTTCTTCTTCGATGATCTCCAGGCATTTACGGGAATCGAACTCTTTGGTCACGATAAAAGTCCCGCCGGCGTACATGTATGCCAGAAACCTGCTCAGGGCTGCCGTATGAAAGAGAGGCATAGGGTAATAGACCACGTCGTCCGGTGTCGGGCTCTGGTTTTCCGTGGTCACAGAGACGATGTTCCAGAGCAGGGATTTGTGTGTCAGGACAGCCCCCTTGGGGGTCCCGGTGGTCCCGCCGGTGAAGAGAATGAAGGCTTCATCCGCTTCCTTCACTTCGATGGGAAAGTCCTCGGCGGATTCCGCTGCCATGAGCTTCTCGTAGGGGTGAGCAAAGGCAGGGGGGGGATCCCCGACAAAGATCCATTCCTGCACCCGGGGGAGGGAAGGGCGAAGCTTTTCCACCCGGGACAAAAAATCCCGGGTGAAAAGCAGGAATTTGCATTCGGTGAAATCGGCCTGGTAGAGGATGTCTTTGTCCAGTCCCCAGGCACTGAGGGGCACGGTGATGGCCCCGATCTTCAGGTGGGCCAGGTAGGCCTCCATGAGTTCGATGGAGTTGAAGGAGAGGGTGGCGATGCGGTCTCCTTTTCGCAGCCCCAGCTTCAGGAGAGCCCTTGCCAGGCGGTTGGACCGTTCGTTGAGCTCGAGGTAGGTCCGGCGCACGTCCCCGCAGCGGACGGCGGTTTTTTGGGGGTACTTACGGGAGTTGCGAACCACCGAATAGCCGTGAGTCATTTCCATGGCCTCCGCCTCCTCATTTTTTGCCCTGTTTCCGGGAGGGATTGCGAGGTGACTCTGGAAAGGTGCGTGCAGGGCCAACAGTCAGATTGTTTTCCCCTCTCCTTTAGCAGAAGAGGGGGAAATTTGCAAGGGGCAGGGACGACATTCGATCGTCAGATTGGAGCGCACCTGAGCAGGAATCGTACGATACGAGCGCATTGGTTCGGGCCAGAGGATTTCTGGCCATAATCATGAGGCAGTTATTCTTCCATGGGAGGGATCGGTAAGGTAGTGGGCTGGACGGGAGAATGGCAGCGGGAGGGGATGTTGGCGGCGAATTGCCTTCTTGCCAGCGTCTCTTCGAGGAGTGGGGGGCGAAGCCTTCTTGAAAAGCTTCACCCGCCGATGCTTATGTCCAGAAATTCTCTGGCCCGAACCAAACAAGCCGAGTGAGGGTGTGAGGGAGGGAAGGCCTCAGAGGGCGTAACTACTGGGACCTGTAAGGGCGATTCCCCTTCGGCCCGAGACTTCAGCGAGCTCAGCCGAGCCGCTCAGTTCGAGGACTGAATCGCCTCTGCGACTCACTGGATCCCGGCGATTTTCTTGGCCAGGCCTTTTTTGGCCTCCAGGTCCGCCTGGCGGCGGATCATGATACGCTGGGCCTGGGGCGGGCCGGCCCCATGCATGGACTCGGTGCGGTAGCCCACCGCGGCCGTCCCCAGGGTCAGGTTTTCAATCAGACGGAGGACCCGCATGCGGTGCTCGGTGGGTACCGAGGCTACACCCTTGAGGTATTTTTCCACGAAGGGGCCGGTGCGCTCGCTGCGCAGGTCTTTCTCCGAAGGCATGGTCACCATCAGGCCGCCGGCGATGTCTTCCGCCAGGCGGGCGATCTCGTAAGGGAAGCGGGTCACGTTTTGCTTGCACACGTTTGCGAGGAGCATGTCGATCTCGTAATTGCCGGCTCGGGTTGCGTGTCCCTCCGAAGAACAGGCCAGGCCGCAGGAATAGAGGGTCTCGTTGAGATGGACCATCTCGATGATTTTATCGCCGATGTGGGAGGCTTTGGCTGTGCCGTTAAAATCCGCGGCCAGGGAAGCGGCCCCGATGAGAACGTCTCCCACCCCCACTTTGCACCCGCCATAGCTCTGGCGATGGTACCCGGCGAACCGTTCCACCAGGGTTCCCACAAAATCCGTCTCCCCGCAGAGAAAGACCCTGTCCCAGGGCACAAAGACGTCGTCGAAGACGGCCAGGACCTCGTGCCCGCCGAATTGGTGGTTGCCCACGTCGATGGTGGATCCCTCCAGCTTCCTCGTGTCGCAGGATTGGCGTCCGTAGATGAAGAAGAGTCCCTTCGAGTCGGTGGGTACGGCAAAGGAGATGGCGTAGTCCTTTTCGTCCTCCCGGAGGGCCATGGTGGGCATGACGATCACTTCCTGGGAATTGACCATGCCGGTCTGGTGAGCTTTGGCCCCCCGGACGACCACCCCGTCCTTCCGGCGGTCCACCACTCGGAGAAACATGTCCGGGTCGGTCTGTTGGATGGGGCGCAGGCTCCGGTCTCCCTTGACGTCGGTCATGGCCCCGTCCACCACCAGGTCCTCTTCCTGGACCCGCTGCAGGAACTCCTGGAAGCGCTGATGGTAGGAGGTCCGGTACTTTTCGTCGGTTTCAAAGGTCGTGCTGTAGAGGGCGTTCATGGCATCCATGCCTACACAGCGCTGGAAGCAGGAGGCCGTTTTTTGCCCCAGGAGCCGCTGCATCTTGACTTTGTTCACCAGGTCCTGGCTGCTCTGGTGGATGGCCGTGAAGCGGTTGATGGCCTTGCCGGTCAGGTGGGAGCGGGTAGTCATCAGCCCCTGATGCTCCTTTTCCTGGGCAAGTCGGAAAGTCATAGTCACCGAACGGAGGGAGGGGCTGATGATGGGGTGGTCTACCGGCTTCTTCAGCCGCTCCCCAAGTAGGTAGACCTCAAGGTTCAACTTGCGGAGGCTTTCGATGTATTGTTCTGGCGTCTTCATGCTTCCTTCTTTCCATTTATGACCGTGAAGGGTGAGGGGGAAAGGGTAAGAGGTTAGGAAAATTTCGCTTTCCCCTCACTCCTCACCCCTTCCGCCTTACGGTTTTTATCATCTCATCAACGCTCCGCCCGCCACCATGCGGTTGATCTGGTTGGTCCCTTCGTAGATCTGGGTCAGCTTGGCGTCGCGCATCAGCTTTTCGACAATGAAATCCTTCGTGTATCCATAGCCGCCGTGGACTTGCACGGCATCCGTGGTTACGCGCATGGCCGTATCGGTGGCGTAGAACTTGGCCTGGGCCGCCTCGCGGGTGAAGCGCTTCCCCTGGTCCGCCAGAGAACCCGCATACCAGGTCAGCAGGCGGGCGGATTCCACCGCCGCCGCCATGTCGGCAAGCATGAAGTTCAAACCCTGGTGGGCCCCGATAGGCCGGCCGAATTGGACCCGGGTCTTGGCATAGGAAAGGGCGGCCTCGAAGGCGGCGCGGGCCAGGCCCAGACCGACCGTGGCGATGTTCACCCGGCCTTCATCCAGGGCTTCCATGGCCCATTTAAACCCTTCACCTTCCTTGCCCAGAAGGTTTTCCCGTGGGACGACCACGTTCTCAAGAAGCACCTCGGCCACATTCAGCGATCGCTGCCCCATCTTGTCCTCGACCTTGCCGATGGAAAGCCCCGGCGACTCTCGGGGAACGACGAAGCCGCAGATCCCCTTGGTTCCCTTGGAAGGGTCGTGGGTCGCAAAAATGGTGTAGAGGGCGGCGAAACTGGCGTTGGTGATGAAGCATTTCTGCCCATTCAGGACGTAATGATCTCCCTCCAGCTTGGCCCGGGTTTTCAGCCCCCCTGCGTCAGACCCGGCCTCCCTCTCGGTCAGCCCGAAGGAGGCTGTTTTCCCCGATTGGCTCAGGGGGAGGAGAAAACGGCGCTTCTGCCCGTCGGAGCCTCCCGCCAGGATGGGACCGCAGGCCAGGGAGTTGATCCCGATCATCCCGGTGATGGCCACACAGGTGGCGTTCATTTCTTCGTTGATGAGGGAAGAATCCACCAGCCCCAATCCCTGCCCGCCGTATTCCTTGGGGCAGGTGAGGTTCATCAGGCCGGCCGCATGGGCTTTCTGGATGATTTCCCCGGGAAACCTCGGGTTCCGGTCGTAATCGAGCGCGACGGGGGCGATCTCCTTGGCGGAAAAGTCCCGCGCGGTCTTCTGGAAGGCCTTCTGCTGTTCGCTCAGGGAAAAATCAATCATGCGCCGACTCCTCCTTTGCAGTATGGAATAATGGAATGAGAAAATACCGGAAGAATGGAATCTTAGAATGATGGAATAATGAGTCATAGGGTAAAGTCATCCTTTCTGTTTTACCCAATATTCCACTATCCCATTCTTTCAGTATTCTGCTTTGCCCATCCCTTCGGTTGGAAGGTCTTATACTTTCTATCAGGAATTCCTGGAACTGTCCAGAAGGATCGTCACCGGGCCGGAGTTGATCAGTTCCACCTCCATGAGGGCCTGAAAGATTCCGGTGGCCGCCTGCAACCCTCGATTGCGGGCGGCCCCCACAAAATAATCATAGAGCTTCTGGGCTTCCGCCGGAGGGGCGGCGTCGGTGAAAGAAGGACGCCGGCCCTTGCGGCAGTCGGCATAGAGGGTAAACTGGGAGATGACCATCAGTTGCCCGCCCGTCTCCAGGAGGGAAAGGTTCATCTTTCCCCCGGCATCTTCAAAAATGCGCAGGTTGATGATCTTTTCCAGCAGATAATCGGCTTCTTTGGAAGTATCCTCTTGTCCCACTCCCAAAAGGACCAAGAGGCCCTGCCCGATATCTCCGGTCGTCTGTCCATCCACCCGGACCCGGGCCCGGCTGACTCTCTGAATTACGGCGCGCATGGGAGTCTATAAATCCTTTCAATGGGGATTCATCTTGCGGGCCACCGAAATTGCGGATTGTTGATTGCGGAATGCGGATTGAAAAAGCAAAAATCCGAAATCCGAAATTCGAAATCCGAAATTCAAACGGCCGATGCTTTTTGTGCAGAACCGCCTTACCCCCGGGCCACGACCCAGGCCCGCCGGAAATATTAGCCTCCACAAGTTTCCCGGGAGAGCCGGGTCTTTATCTTGTGCAGTCATCTCCCTTTCTCCCATTTGGGTCCTTCCAGGTCCCGGGAAGTCAGGGAAGCGACCTTTTTCCGGGGGGGAGCGGAAGAATCATCCGCCCAGCCCAGCAATGGGTCCAGTACCTTTTGGAATTCGGCCATCTGATCCTGAGTCAAAGCCGGCGCGCGCGGGGAGATTTCGCGCAAGGGGTTGCGGTGCACGCCATTCTGCAGCAGGCGGAAATCCAGATGGGCCCCGGTAGAAAGGCCTGTGGATCCCACGTAACCGATGATTTGCTTCTGGTGAACCGTTTTGCCCTTGCTGATCCCCGCGCCATACCCGTTGAGGTGCCCATACATGGACTGATACCCTTTGGGGTGGCGGATGACCACTTGTTTCCCGTACCCGCCGTTCCACCCGCAGGAAACCACGGTCCCGTCGGCGACCGCCCAGACCGGAGTCCCCTGGGGAGCCGCGTAATCAACCCCCAGGTGGGGCCGGTATCCGCCGAGGATGGGGTGGCGGCGTGAACGGGAGTAGCCGGAGGAGATGCGGGTGAACTTCAGGGGGGAGCGGAGCAGGGCTTTGCGCAAGGACTCCCCCCGGGGAGTAAAATAATCACCCCGTTTCCCATGTCCTTCGAAGTAGACAGCCTGGTGGGTCCGGGCATCGCGCTGGTATTCAGCGTAGAGGATCCGGCCGTAGCGGACAAAGACATCTCCGCTAAAATATTTTTCCACCACCATGCGGAACCGGTCGCCGGGTTGAGGATCCACATGAAAATCGATCTCCCAGGCGAAGATGTCGGCGAAATCCATGATCAAGGAGTCTTTCTCTCCAAGCTGGTCCATGGCCTCGAAGAGGCTGAAAGAGATTTCCCCGGAGACCCGGTCCCAGTATTGGTCCACCGGAACTTCCTTCTTGGTTGCGATCCATTCCCCGCCCGGGGTCAGAGAAAGCTGATAGATCTCCAGCGGGCCGGCGGTGTAGGTAAGGTCCAGGAAACGCCCCTGGGCATTCAGCCGGACTTCGAAAGAGTCACCGGGATTGATCCGGCGGAGGTTGACCACCGATTTCAGGTGTTGGCAGATGACTTCCACCAGATCTTTGGGGAGATCCTGGGCCCGCAGGGCTGAGGAGAGGTTTTGTCCTTTGGAGATCCTGCCGGCGATCATCCGGTCGGGGGGCGGGGGAGGCGGGGATTCGAACCGGGGCGGAATCCCCCGGGATTCTAATGAAGGTGTTTTATCCACTCCGGGAAAGAAAAAAAAGCCCGCCGCCAAGAGGATCCCCCCTGCCAGGGCAAGAGTCCCTAGGATCCAGAACTTTTTTCTTTTCGGGGGAAAGTCTCCTTCTCTTCTATTGCCGATCATGGTCTGCGGGGTCGGTGGAAGCTCCTTTTCCTAGCTCAATATACAATCGGGAGAAGGGCTTTTCAAGGGTAAACCGCGGGGTTTCACAGAAAGACGGTGATTACCATGGCCCCGGAGAGGAAAATGAGCACGGCAATGGTGATTAAGGAGATGAGGTTCAGGGTCCATCCGTTGGTGAAATTGCCCATGATTCTTCGGTCGTTGACCAGGACGAGCATGAAGATCAGGATGACCGGCAGGAGGACCCCATTGATCACCTGGGAATAGAACATGATGGGGATCAGGGGGACGTCGGGAAAGAGGATGACTGCGGATCCCAGGATGATCATAATGGAGTAGAGGCCGTAGAACTGGGGAGCCTCGGCGAATTTCCGGTTCACGCTCGATTCCCATCCGAAGGCTTCACAGATGGTATAGGCCGTGGAGAGGGGAAGAATGGAGGCGGCGAAGAGGGAGGCATTGAGGAGCCCGAAAGCAAAGAGCCAGGTGCAGTATTTCCCGGCCAGAGGGGCCAGGGCCAGGGCGGCATCCTTGGCGGTCTCGATCTGGATCCCCGCCTGGTGGATGGTGACCGCGCAGAGCAGGATGATGAAAAAGGCCACGATGTTGACGATGACCGAGCCGAAGACCACATCCATTCGGGCATACTTGTAATCCTCGGGCTTCAGTCCCTTGTCCACCACTGAGGATTGGAGATAGAACTGCATCCAGGGAGCAATGGTCGTCCCCACGACCCCGACCGCCAGGGTCAGATACTGAGGAGTCAATTCAACAGTTGGGGTGAGGAATTGGGCGGTGATCTCCCCCCAATCCGGATGCACCATGAAACCGGAGACGATGTAGGAGATGTAGAAGAGACAGGCCACCAGAAAAGCCTTTTCCACCGACTTGTAGCTCCCCTTCACCACCAGCCACCAGACGAAAAAAGCGCTCAGGGGTACGGAAAGGTACTTGCTCACCCCGAAAATCTCCATGCTCGCCGCCACCCCGGCAAAATTGGAAATTGCATTTCCCAGGTTGGTGAGGAAAAGAGCGATCATCAGGTAGAAAGTGGCCCGCGCGCCGAACCGCTCCCGGATCAGGTCGGAGAGCCCCTTGCCGGAGACGACTCCCATGCGGGCGCACATCTCCTGGATGACGATCAGGGCCAGGGTGATGGGGATGAGGGTCCAGAGGAGGGAGAGGCCGAAATCCGACCCGGCCAGGGAGTACGTGGTGATGCCGCCGGCGTCGTTGTCCACGTTGGAAGTAATAATCCCCGGGCCGAAAAGGGCGAAGAATACCGCCAGGGTTTTCCAGAACCCTTTGCGGGGGATCTCTTTTCCCGGCTCCCCCGAAGTTCCCGGGTGGATGGGGGGGGTGCCGCTGCCATTCGAAACCAAGGTTCAGGTCCCTCGTCTTCCATGAGCTTCACTTTCCCAGTTGGGGGGCTACCACTTCCAGGAGGCTCTTAAAGGGAATGACCCCTTCGATGTGGTTTTCCTCGTCCACCACGGGAATGGCTTTGAGGCCGTATTTGGCAAACCGGTCGGCAATTTCTTCCTTTTCCTCCTCCAGCCCCACCGCAACCACCCGGGCGTTCATCATGTCTCCCAGAGCGGTCTGGGGCGATGCGAGGAGGAGGTCCCGCAGGCTGACCACCCCGAGAAGATGCTCCTCTGGGTCAGCCACGTAGAGATAATAGACGAGGTCCAGGTTCTCCGCCTCGTGGCGGAGGAATTCCAAGGCCTCCCGGGCCGTGGCCTGGGGCGGGAGAGTGGGAAAGGCGGTGGTCATCAGCCCTCCCGCTTTCTCCTCGGGGTGCTCCAGCAGTTCCTTCACATCCTCGGCGATCCCTTTCTCCATCTCGTTGAGGATCCCCTCGGCTTTCTCTTTGGGCAGGTCGCCGAGGAGGTCCGCCGCTTCGCTGGGAGACATCTCTTCGATGATATCCGAGGCCTTAGCCGGGTTGAGGTTCTCGATGAGCCGCACCTGGATCTTGGGGTCGGTCTCTTCCAGGGCTTCGGCGGCGGTCTCCACATCCAGGGACTGGAAAACCTCGGTCCGTTTATGGATGTCCAGCTCCTCGATGATGTCCGCCAGGTCGGCGGGATGGAGGAGGGACAGACGGTTTTGGGCGATCTTCAGCCGCAGGAGATCGGGAGAGGATAGGGGCTGGACGAACCTCCAGGGGATAAAATGATCCGCCAGGTGGTAATCGAAGAACCACTGAAAAAATTTGTCCGTGGCCCTTTCCAGGCCCACCCGGCGCATGAGACCCCGGAACCCAACGTCCACATGAATGAGAAAGAGGTTGTGATTGACCTTCAACAGGTGGAGGTCGTTGACCCGCAGGATTTTGGCCCCATGGGTGTCCACGATCTGTTTATCCAGGAGGGATTCCTTGAGAAGGAGTTCGCCATTTCCCGGGTTCCCGGAAGGCGCATCCGTCAAAGCGGGAGAGGGGACCACAACCTGCCCGGCGATATGGGTGACTTTGTTCCAGGGAAAACGAGAGGGGGATTTCGCCCCCTGAGGGAGGTAGAGGATGGCGGTCACCGGAGGATAGAGATCGGCGACGGCTACCACCAGGTCCAACACTTTTCCCCGTTTTCGGCCGGCCGAATCCACGATTCCTTTCCCCAGGATCTGGCTCAAAAATAAAAAAAC
>Ga0316628_100002490_pt1 | contig 13691 bp, 12 predicted proteins | sample OWC_Aug_M2_C1_D5_FD_207648 | JGI IMG/M metagenome (GOLD analysis project Ga0316628, IMG submission 207648) | Wetland soil microbial communities from Old Woman Creek delta, Ohio, United States - OWC_Aug_M2_C1_D5_C | ecosystem: Environmental > Terrestrial > Soil > Wetlands | place: USA: Ohio... | reverse complement strand
CGTTGCCCGTGCCACCCTATGTGAGTGACATTCGAATCGCGAACGGAACCGTGACCCTGTACAAGAACGTCCGATAACATGGCCCGCCGCATTCTGATCATCGACGACGAGCAGGGCATTCGCGCGGCGCTCGGCCAACTGCTCGAGTTCGAGGGCTACGAGGTGCGCGCGGTGGCGAACGCGGTGGACGGCATCACCGAGTACGCCCGCCAGCGCCCCGATCTCGTGTTCCTCGACGTGAAGATGGCGGGCATCGATGGCATCGAGGCGCTCAAGAAGATCAGGGAGAGCGACCCGAGCGCGATCGTCGTCATGATCAGCGGCCACGCGACCATCCAGACCGCGGTGGAGGCGACGCAGCTCGGCGCCTACGACATTCTCGAGAAGCCGCTCGACACCGACCGCATTCTGGTCACGCTGCGCAACGCCCTTCAGCATCTCGACCTCCACGCCGAGAACGCGCGGCTGCGCGAGACCATCCAGTCGCGCTACGAGATCGTGGGCCGGTCGTACGGCATCCGCGCCGTGATCGACAAGATCGAGCGCGTGGGCAAGACGCCGGCGCGGGTGCTCATCACGGGCGAGAACGGCACCGGCAAGGAGCTGGTGGCGCGCGCGCTGCACGCGCAGTCCACCCGCGCCGACGGGCCGTTCGTGGAGGTGAACTGCGCCGCGATCCCGAGTGAATTGATCGAGAGCGAGCTGTTCGGTCACATGAAGGGCTCGTTCACCGGCGCCGTGGCCGACCGCGCCGGCAAGTTCGAGCAGGCGGACGGCGGGTCGCTCTTTCTCGACGAGGTGGGCGACATGAGCCTCGCCGCGCAGGCCAAGGTGCTCCGCGTCCTCCAGGACGGTGTGGTGACGCGGATCGGCGGCTCCAAGACCATCGCCGTGGACGTGCGCGTGCTCGCGGCGACGAACAAGACCCTGGAGACGGAGATCGCCGAGGGCCGGTTCCGCGAGGACCTGTTCTACCGCCTGAACGTGGTGCCGATCCACGTGCCGCCGCTTCGCGAGCGGCGCGAGGACATCCCGCTGCTCGTCGGGCATTTCGTCGCGGTCCTCACCGGCAAGGAAGGCGTCGCGCCGCGTGCCATGGCCCCCGACGCGGTGGAGCGGTTGTCGCGGCTCGACTGGCCGGGCAACGTCCGCGAGTTACGAAACACTATCGAGCGTCTGCTCATTCTTGCCGCCGGGCCGCGCATCACGGCCGACGACGTCGAGCGCCTGGTAGGCAAGCGCGACGCCGAGCAGGCCGGGCTGGGGTCGCTGCTCGAGTGCCAGACGTTCGAGGAGTTCAAGCACGCCGCCGAGCGGGCCTTTTTGCTCGCCAAGCTCCGCGCCTTCGACTGGAACGTGTCGGAGACGGCGCGCGCGCTGGACATGCCGCGGTCGAACCTCTACAAGAAGATCGAGCGCTACGGGTTGACCCGGGAGACCGCGAGCTGATGCCCGACCGCAACTGGGACAAGGAGCTGGCCAAGGTCGACAAGCAGCTCGCCTCGCTGTCCGACGAGGCGCTGCTGGCGCCTGCGGCGGCAAGTGGGAAGGCGGAAGCGGGCAGAGGGAAACCGCCCGGGAAGGGCTCGTCACCCGCCGCGACCGAGCCGGCGAGAGCAACCGGAAAGCCGTGGGGGATGTATGCGCGGCTCACGTTGTCCGTCGCGCTCGGTGTGGGGATGGTGATCTGGCCCTACGAAGCGCGCTGCGGGCTGGGGCTCGCCGCCTACCTGGCGGCGGTCGTGGTCGTCGTCACGAGCGGCGTCTGGAGCTCCATCTGGACGTGGCGGCACCGCGCGAGCAGAGCCCACACGCTCTCGCTGCTCATCGTGCTCTGGGGCCTGATTCTTGGCTCCATGGAGGTCCTGCCGCGCATCGGGTACGCGAAGCCCGACGCGCGACATCCCGCCACTTGGGCCTGCCGGTGATCGCGGGCGCGCCAGTCTCACTCACGGATTCGCACACCTCACGGACATGAAGACCTTCAAGAATTTCATCGGCGGCGACTGGGTGCCGCCGATTGGCGGCGAGTATTTCGAGAATCGCAATCCCGCGGACGCCTCTGACGTGGTCGGCCGCTTTCCCCTGTCGGGCGCGGCGGACGTGGACCGCGCCGTGGAGTCGGCGCGCCGCGGGTTCGAGATCTGGCGGGCGACGCCGGCGCCCGCGCGCGGCGACGTGCTGCGCCGCATCGGCGACCTCATGGTCAGGCGAAAGGAAGAGATCGCCGACCTCATGACCCGCGAGATGGGAAAACCGCTCACCGAGACGCGCGGCGACGTGCAGGAGGGCATCGACACCGCGTACTACGCGGCGAGCGAGGGGCGGCGCCTGTTCGGCCACACCGTGCCGAGCGAGATGCGGAACAAGTGGGCAATGAGCTTCCGGCGCCCCATCGGCGTGGCGGGGATCATCACGCCCTTCAACTTTCCGATGGCCATTCCCACGTGGAAGATGTTCCCAGCCCTGCTCTGCGGGAACGCGTGCATCTTCAAGCCGGCCGAGGACGTGCCCCACACGGGACACACATTGGTGGAGATCATGCTCGAGGCCGGCCTGCCGCCCGAGGTGATCCAGCTCGCGCACGGACTCGGCGAATCCGCCGGCGCGGCCATCGTGAACCATCCGCTCATTCCACTCATCTCATTCACCGGCTCCACCGAGACGGGGCGGAGCGTGGGCGAGGTGTGCGGACGGATGCACAAGCGCCTGTCGCTGGAGATGGGCGGCAAGAACGCCATGCTCGTGTTCGACGACGCCAACCTCGACCTGGCGCTCGACGGCGTTCTGTGGGGCGCGTTCGGTACGACCGGCCAGCGCTGTACCGCCACGAGCCGCCTCGTGATTCAGGACGGCGTGCACGACGAGTTCCTGAGCCGCCTCGTGGATCGGGCGCGCTCGATGAGGCTGGGCGACGGTCGCAGAGAGGGAACCGACGTCGGTCCGCTGATCAACGAGGGCGCTGTGGAAAAGGTCGAGCGCTATGTGGATATCGGGCAGGCGGAAGGAGCGGACTTGCTGACCGGCGGCAAGCGCCCGACGGCGAAAGGTCTCGAGCGCGGATACTTCTACGAGCCCACGATCTTCACCCGCGTGCGCGCCGGCATGCGCCTCGAGCAGGAAGAGATCTTCGGTCCCGTGCTCTCCGTGCTCCGCTTTCGGACCGTCGACGAGGCGTTCGCGATCAACAACGACGTGAAGTACGGCCTGTCGTCGTCGGTGTACACGCGCGACGTGAACGTGGCGATGCGCGCGATGAACGAGTTGGACAACGGCATCACGTACATCAACGCGCCGACGATCGGCGCGGAGGCACATCTGCCCTTCGGCGGCGTAAAACAGACGGGCAACGGTCATCGCGAGGGCGGCTGGGAGGTCTACGAGTTCTATTCCGAGACCAAGGTGGGCTACCTCGACTTCTCGGGCGTGCTCCAGCGGGCGCAGATCGACAACTACCTTGGCACGCCGGACTGACCGGCCCTTCGGCGCCCACGACCGGCAGGGACCGTCTAGCCCCTCAGCGCGAAACAGGTTATCTCCAAGTTCAGGCAGTCGTCCGAGCAGTAGCGACACATGACAACCAACGAGTCCGGTTCGGGATTTTCTCGTGATCAGGGTGGCGACGGCGCTCCTGCGCCGCCGTCGCGCCGGATCACGCCCGCCCAGCGAATGGGCGCACTGCGCGAGCTGAACAGGGGCCGGTCCGCGCTCGATTTCGTCATCGAGTGGGTGAAGATCCTCGCGGTGTCCGTGCTGCTGTTCGGCGTGATTCGCACCTTCCTCGTCGAGGCGTTCAAGATCCCCAGCGGCAGCATGGAGCACACGCTGCAGGTGGGCGATTTTCTCCTCGTGAACAAGCTCGTCTACGGCGCCGAAGTGCCGTTCACGCACAAGCGTCTGCCGCGATTGCGTGATCCGCAGCACGGCGACGTCATCGTCTTCGAGTATCCCGAAGATCCCACCAAGAACTTCGTCAAACGCCTGATCGGCGTGCCGGGCGACACCGTCGAGATGCGCGACGGCGTCCTGATCCGGAACGGAACGCGCGTGCAGGAGGGGTACGTCGAGCACACGGAGCCCGACATGGACCCCGCTCCGGAGGATTTCCGCTGGCAGCGGGATTATGTCGTCCGATCGGGCGCTAACGCCAACGGATACCACCCGTCGCGAAACAACTGGGGTCCGTTGGTCGTCCCAAAAGGGAACTATTTCGTGCTGGGCGACAATCGCGACAACTCGCTCGACAGCCGATACTGGGGGTTCGTCCCGGACTCGCTGGTCAAAGGTCGCCCGTTCGTGATCTATTACAGCTATGCGCCGGACAGCTCGGACGGTAGCTTTGCCTGGCTGACGCACATTCGGTGGACGCGGTTGGGTGAGCGCATTCGCTAGTCAGATCTCAGGAGCCGTTGGTACCGTATGGCCGCTACTGGCAACAAGAAGTCGTCGTACGAGGAAGGCTCACTCGATCAGTATCTCCGAGACATCAGCGCGTACCCGCTGATCTCGCGTGACGAGGAGGTCCGGCTTGCCCAGCAGATCCGGAAGGGCGACCAGGAGTGCCTCGACAAGCTCGTGCGCTCCAACCTGCGGTTCGTCGTCTCCGTCGCCAAGAAGTATCAGAATCAGGGCGTCTCGCTCTCCGATCTGATCAACGAGGGCAACCTCGGCCTCATCCGGGCGGCGCACAAGTTCGACGAGACCAAGGGCATCAAGTTCATCTCCTACGCGGTCTGGTGGATCCGCCAGGCCATCCTGCAAGCGCTGGCCGAGCAGTCGCGCATCGTGCGCGTGCCGCTCAACCGCGCGGGCACGCTGCACCGCATCGGCAAGCGTGCCAACGCGCTGCTCCAGGAGTTGGGCCGCGACGCGACGCACGCCGAGATCGCGCACGGCATGGACATCACGGAGGAGGAGGTCGCCAAGACGATGGCGATCTCGCAGACCCACCTCTCGCTGGACGCGCCGCTCACGCCGGGCGAGGACAACAAGCTCCTCGATTATCTACCGGACACGCTCAACCCCACGCCCGACGAGCAGACGTTCGAGAAGGCGCTCACCGAGTCGATCGAGGAAGCGCTCTCGCACCTCAAGGAGCGCGAGTCCAAGATCCTCCGGCTGTATTTCGGCCTCGACGGCAGCGAGCCGATGACGCTCGAGGAGATCGGCGCGCTGCTCGGCATCACGCGCGAGCGAGTGCGGCAGATCAAGGAGAAGGCGCTGTCGCGGCTGCGGCACGTGTCGCGGGCGCGGGCGCTGGAATCCTACCTGGGCTAGTCGTCAGGCAGTCTCCGCCGGGCCGGCCCTGTCTAGCCCCCCCCAGGGCCGCATACCTTGGAAGCGTCGACTCACGCCCCGAGGTCGCCATGCCACCCTTCCGCCTCCCCCGGATCGCCGTCGCCGCGGTACTCGCGATCGCCACGCCGGTCTGCGCGCAATCCCGCGTCGTTCCGCAATCGGCCGCCGCCGCTTCGGCCTATTTCACCGCCGAGGACGCGCTCGACCTGAACACGTACGCGGTCGGCGACCTGAGCGACGACGGCCATTGGCTCGCGCTCACGCAGTCCCTCCGCCGCGACACCTTCGGGAACGACTATCGCCACGATGGCGACCCGACGTACGTGCACGCCGTGCCGGTCCGGCTGTGGGTGATGGACACGCGAACCCGCCACCGGCAGGCCGTGCTTCCGGACAAGCGCGCCGTGCGCGCCATGCGATGGTCGCCCGACGCGAGCCAGCTCGGCCTCCTCGTGTGGACCGGCGACGTCTACGAGCCCGCCGTCTGGACGCGGGCCACGGGGAAGGTGACGGCGCTCAAGATGCCGGCGGGGAAATACGTGGCCGAGAACAGCGACCTGCGATGGAATGGCGCGGGCACGCAGGTCGTGGTGGCGGTCCACACGCTCGACTGGCGGAAGAAAGCGCGCGAGACGTTCGCCAACATGACCGAAGGCCCGGTGTTCGTGCAGAGCAGCACGGAGCCCTTCCTGTCGTGGGAGAACCTGCGGCGCATGGGGAATCATCGTAGCGTCGGCGCGCTCGACGTGAAGACGGGTCAGTACCGCGAGCTCCTCCCCGAGACGGAGCTCACCACGTACACGCTGACCGCCGACGGCGCCGTGGTCACGTACGGCGAGGACCAGGCCAGGAAGACCAGCTACGAGGGCGGACGCGGCGCGTCCAAGCTCGTGTCTCGCACGATCGCGAACGGCGCCGAGCGGACGCTGTTCGCCTCCACGGCGGGCGTGCAGGTGACGTGGTCGGAGGACGGCACCAAGTACGCGTACTCGCGCGACGGGCGCGTGTACGTCGCCTCGCTCACCGGCACGGAAGCCCGACAGATCGCGGGCCCGCCCGAGCCGCCGCCGGGCGCATCGCGCCCGGACTCGGCCGCGCCCGCGGGAGGAGGCGGCCGCGGCGGCCGCGGCGGCGCGGCGGCTGCCGACCGCTTCACGGTCACGCGCTTCAGCCCACGCGGCGACGCGGTGCTCCTCTCCAACCGGCAGGGCCTGTGGGTGTACGACCTGAGCGCCAACACGCGCGATCTCGCCATCGCGGCCGACGATTCCAACCGCGCCGCGCCGCGCGTGGCGTTCGCGGCCTGGAGCGACGACGGCTCGACGCTGTACTTCACCCGCGCGTCGCGGGTGAAATGGGAGCGCGGCGTCGTACGCTACGACCGCGCGACCAAGCAGGCGCGCGAGCTGATCAGCGACGGACGCAGCTACTCCGGCCTTCGCCTGTCGAAGGACGGACACACGGCCGTGCTCTCGATCGCCGACGGAAACCGGCTGCCCGAGCTCTATTCGGGGAATGGCGACCTGTCGAATCTCACGAAGCTCGTCGACGCGAATCCGCAGCTCGCGTCCAAGCATTTCGGGCCGACGGAGCTCGTGTCCTATCTCGACGCGGACGGACACCCGGAGCACGCGGTGCTGTATTACCCGGCCGACTACCAGAAAGGCAGGGCGTACCCCACGGTGTTCATCGTCTATGAGGATTTCTTCGACGACACCTGGGACCTCGCGGCGAACGTTCTCGCGGCGAACGGTTATCTGGTGGTGAAGCCCGCCGTCGACTTCGAGATCGGGTTTCCAGGCGAGGCGTGGCTCAAGGGCGTGACGGCGGCGGCGAACAAGCTGATCGAGATGGGCGTCGCCGATTCGGCGCGGCTCGGAGTGCAGGGCACGAGCTACGGCGGGTACGCGACGAACCTGCTCGTCACCCAGACCGATCGCTTCAAGGCGGCGATCAACATCTCGGGCAAGGTGGACATCATCAGCTTCTACACCGACAGCCCGCGACTGGGCGTCCGGAACATCACGGCGGCCGAGCGGCAGCAGGATCGTATTGGCGCCACGCTCTGGCAGCAGCCGCAGAAGTACGAGGCGCATTCGGCGATTCTGTACGCCGATCGGATCAGGACGCCGATGCTGCTGATCACGGGCGCGCAGGATTCCAACGTGCCGGCGGACAACACGCGCGAGATGTACTACGCGCTCAGGCGGCTGGGAAAGGACGTGACGTGGGTGAACTACATGAACGGGGGGCACGGCGGCGGGAACGCCACCGCGAACGACTTCCTGGACATGTTCCGGCGGATGGTGGAGTTCTATGATTCGAAGTTGAAGAAGCCCGTTCCCGTGAAGACCAACAGCAATGGCACAGAATAGCTCGTTCGACGTCACCACCGGCGTGGACCTCCAGGAAGTGGACAACGCCGTGAACCAGGCGCAGAAGGAGATCGCTCAGCGGTACGACTTCAAGGGCAGCAAGGCGACGATCGAGTTCAAGCGCGCCGAGGCGCTGCTGCTGCTCGTGGCGGACAGCGAATTCCAGATGCGGGCGCTGTTCGACGTGGTGCAGTCCAGGCTCATCAAGCGCGGCGTGCCGGTGAAGAACCTCGACGTCGGCGAGATCAAGCAGGCCGCCGGCGACACGGTGCGCCGCGAGGTGACGCTCAAGACCGCCCTCGATGCGGACACGGCGAAGAAGGTGGCCGCGGCGATCAAGGACGCGAAGCTCAGGAAGGTGCAGGCGTCCATCCAGGGCGATCAGGTGCGGGTGTCGTCGCCGTCCAAGGACGAGCTGCAGGCGGCGATGGCGGTGCTCCGGCAGGGCGACTTCGGCGTGGAGCTCAAGTTCGGGAACTACCGGTGATGCTCTTGACCGTGCATTGCAGTTGCAATACAATGCAATGCATGAAGAACGACGACCAGATCACCCTTCGCGTGGCGCGAGACGTGGCGGCGGCGCTCGAGCAACGGGCGCGCGAGCGCCGGGTGCCCAAGTCGCAGCTCGTGCGCGAAGCCCTCGAGGCGTATCTCGTCGGCCCGCCGCGGGAGGACGCCGCCGAAACGTGGAGCCGGGTCGCCCCGCTGGTCGGCTCCGTCGCGCTCGACCCCGGGAGCGCCGAGCGCGATGCGTTGGCCCGCCGCCTCCGCGCGCACAACTGGCGATCGTGATTCGGTGAGCGCCACGGTGCTGCTCGACACGGGGCCGCTCGTCGCCGTGCTCGACCGCCGAGACCAGTGGCACGACGCCGCGGCCGGCATCTGGCCGACGGTCATTCGAGAATGCGTGGTGACCGAGGCCGTGGTGACCGAGGCCACGCATCTCGTCGGCCGCGGCGGCGGCGACGCGGCGCTCCCGCTCGAGTTCCTCCTCCGCGCGGGCGTGACGATCCTCGCCCTGCCCGCGGGCGCGCATCAGCGTGCCGCGACGCTCATGCGCCGGTACGAGAGCGTCCCGATGGATTACGCGGACGCCACTCTCGTCGCGGCCGGCGAGGCGCTGGGCATCAACGTCGTGTTCACCTTCGACCAGCGCGGCTTCGACACCTATCGGCTGCCTCGCGGCAAGCGCTTCGCCCGGCTGCCGGACTGAGGCCGGACCAGCCGCCGGACCGCGGCCCCGTCGGAGCGACGCCCGCGACTATAGACGCCCGCGACTATAGTAGCTGACTAGCGGCGACCGGCGGGAACGAGCGCGCACGCCGCCTGCCGGCTTGCCTCGATGTCGCTCGCGTGTTCTCCCACCACTCGCACCGCCTGGACCGCGCCGGCGTTCCGTGCCCGCCACCCGCCGCGGAGCATTCGCGCTGCCGCGGGGGACTCTGGTCCCCACCGCGTCAACAGGTTGCCGAGCGCGGCGCAGCGATCCGCGGCGCCGTCCGCGCGGCCACCGGCGGCGTGTGCGTCGTCGAGAATCGCATCCGCCACGATCGGCACGGCCTCTCCGCCGAGCGTGGACAGATGGCGCACGTCGAGCGGCCGCATGGCCGCACTCGGCGTTCGCGAGCGCGCGATGTTGAACTTCGCGGTGACCAGGTCCGGATCGGCGACGTTGAGTGCGGCGAGCGTCGCGGCCGCCGAGAGGAACGCGCCGCTGACGAACAACCGTGCCTTGTCACGGAGCACGGTTGCCGTGAGCCAGCAGAGCACGAAGGCCAGCCAGATCACGAATGCGAGGGGATAGAGTCGCTCGACGGAGAGACCGTAGTATCCGACATACATCCGCAACCGAAACGCAGCCGACGCGATGATCGCGCCCGTGAGGGCCACCAGGGGAAGGGCCAGAGCGGTGTGCCGCCGGCGCGCGGCGCGCGTCGGCGGCGACATGATGCGCGTCCCGATGATCACCGGAACGACGAGCGCCGCCACCCATACCATCTGGAAGAAGCCGCGTCGCGCATAGTCGGCGACGGTGAGCCCTGTGCGCGCGCGCAGGTACGTCTCGCCGCCGAAGAACCAGCTCGCCTGCGCCGCGACGAAGGCGGCGAAGAGCAGGTCCAACGTGAGCAGCACCGTCGTCACCTCGAGCGTGCCGAGCCTGATGGTGCCGATGGCGACGGGCGTCTGTTCGGCGGAGGGCACCAGCGCCGCGCGTGCCCATCCACCGCTGAGCCACGCCAGGACCGCGATGACCAGCGTGTGCGACAGGAGCGCGTCGAAATCGATCCCTGGCACGGTCAGATAGCTGGCGAAAATCGGATCGGCCTCACGAAGCAGCGCGCCGAAGATCAGCGCGACGGGGGCCGCGACGGCGACGATTCGCGCGATCAACGTCGCGCGAGCTCCCCAGCGGCTCGCGCCGCGCGTCAGCGCGGTTTCTCTCGCGAGCGGCACGAAGCCGAACGCGGCGCCGCGCACGACCCTGAACGCGGCGAGGAGCGCCGTGTACGGGGCCGCGATCCACCATCCCCGGCCGTTGATCGCGACCGCGGCCATGATCATTGCGCCAATCGCCGCGAGAAGGTCGAGCGCCTGGAGACGCTCCGCGTTGCGCCACGCGACGGCGCTCGCGGCGGTGACGGCGGCCGCGAGCCATGCCCAGGCCTGGGCCGACGGCGGGGCGCCGGCGCGCCAAACGAGCGCGACCGTGGCGACGGCCGTGATCGCGACCCAGGCCGCGAGGCCCGCGCCGTCGATTCCCTGACGCAACAGGGCGTCGCCGGAGATGCCGACGGAGACGGCGAACGCGAGTACCGTCGGCGCCAGGCTCGCGCACAGCCGCGGTGCCGATGGGCGGGGCCTGTCAGCCAGGGCGGCGGCGGCTGATGGAGATCGGACAGTTTCGCTCATGGAGAGTACTTTACAACACAAAGTCAGAACGCGCAAGCGGCCGATCACGGACGCCGGATCAGGCTCGGACCACCCGCCATTACATTTGACGGATGCTCCCGCCGCCACGCGCCCCGCGCGGCCTCAAAGTCTCCGTCATCACCCTCGGCTGCGACAAGAACACCGTCGACAGCGAGCGCTATGTCGCCCAGCTCGCGGACCGCGGCGCCGAGTACACGGAGCGCGCCGAGGACGCCGACGTCATCCTCGTGAACACCTGCGGGTTCATCGACGCGGCCAAGAAGGAGTCGATCGACGCGCTCGTGGAGGCGGGGCGCCTCAAGGAGGACGGACGTTGCCGGGCCGTGGTGGGCGTGGGCTGCATGGTGCAGCGGCACAAGGACGAGCTCGTGAGCGCGCTGCCCGAAGTGGACCTCTTTCTCGGGTCGTCGGAGATGGACCGCCTCATTCCCGAGCTCGAGGAGCGCGGGCTGATCGGGCCGAACGAGGCGCCCGCGCTGCATCCCGGCGTGCGGCTGTTCACGGGCGGCTTGCCGCACGTGCGCTACCTCAAGATCAGCGAGGGGTGCGACCACGGGTGCGCGTTCTGCGCCATTCCACTCATGCGCGGGCGGCACCGCTCGTTCGGCCTCGACGAGATCGTGCACGAGGCGCAACTCCTCGAGGCGCAGGGCGCGCGCGAGCTGAATCTCGTGGCGCAGGACCTCGGGCACTACGGCCGCGACCTGCGCGGCGCGAAGGTCGCGCTGCCCGACGTTCTCGCCGCGCTGGTGCGCGAGACGGGCATTCCGTGGATCCGGATGCTGTACCTGTACTCGGCGGGGCTCACGCCGGCGCTCCTCGAGACGATGGCCACCGAGCCGCGCGTGCTGCCCTATCTCGACATGCCCATCCAGCACGCGTCGGACGCGGTGCTGGCGCGGATGCGGCGCCCGGAGCGGCAGCGCACGATCCGCGAGAAGGTGACCCGCATCAGGGCGATGGTGCCCGACGTCGCGATTCGCACCACGTGCATCGTCGGCTTTCCGGGCGAGACGGACGAGGATTTCGAGACGTTGCTCGCGTTCCTCGAGGAGACGCAGTTCGACCGCGTGGGCGCGTTCACCTATTCGGCGCAGGAGGGGACGCGCGCCGCCGAGCTCCCGGACGACGTGCCCGACGCGGCGAAGCGCGAGCGGCTCGAGCGACTGAACGAGGTTCAGCGTTTGATCACGGGCGAGCGGTACGAGCGCCGGGTGGGCGAGGGCGGCGTGACGCGCGCGCTGATCGATCGCGTGGACGACGGCGTGGTGCAGGCGCGCACCGGGTGGCAGGCCGACGACATCGACGGCGTCACGTATCTGCGCGGCGCCGGCGCGCTCGCGCCGGGAACCTTCGCGGACGTTCGGCTCGACGAGGTGGTGGACGACGTGGACGTCACGGCGACGCTGGTGAGCGTGGCGGCCGCGGTCGCCACGCGGCCGCGCGCGGCGCGCGTGCTGCCGGTGATCGGCACCGCCGGGAGCTTCGGGCGATGACGTCGCGCTCGCACGACATCATGGAGCGCGCCCGCGCGCTCTTTCCCGGCGGCGTGAATTCCCCGGTCCGCGCGTTTCTCGGTGTGGGTGGCGAGCCGTTCGTGGTGCAGCGGGGCCAGGGCTCGCGGATCTGGGACGCGGACGACCGCGAGTACATCGACTACGTGCTGTCGTGGGGCGCGATCGTGTTGGGCCACGCGGCCCCGGTCGTGTTGGATCTGCTCGAGGCCACGATGAAACGCGGCACGAGCTTCGGGATTCCGACCGAGCTCGAGGTGACGTTGGGCGAAGCGATCGTCGAGCGCATGCCGCACGTGGAGATGCTGCGGTTCGTCTCGAGCGGTACCGAGGCGACGATGAGCGCGGTGCGCGTGGCGCGCGCGGTCACGGGGCGCGACGTCATCCTCAAGTTCGACGGCTGCTACCACGGCCACGCCGACTCGTTCCTCGTGCGCGCCGGCTCCGGCGTGGCCACCCTCGGCCTGCCGAATTCGCCCGGCGTGCCGGACGCGCTCGCGGCGCTCACGGTGGTGGCTCCGTTCAACGATCTCGACGCCGTGGACGAGCTGATGCGGCAGCATCGCGTGGCGGCGGTGATCGTGGAGCCCATCGTCGGCAACAGCGGGTTCATTCCCGCCGATCCCGCGTTCCTGCCCGGTCTCCGCTCGCTGGCGGACCAGCATGGCACGCTCCTCATCTTCGACGAGGTGATGACCGGGTTCCGCATCGCCTTCGGCGGCGCGCGCGAGCGGTTCGGCGTCACGCCGGATCTCACGACGCTCGGCAAGGTGATCGGCGGCGGGCTCCCGGCCGCCGCGTTCGGTGGTCGCCGCGACGTGATGGAGCGCGTGGCGCCGGCGGGAACGGTGTATCAGGCGGGCACGCTCTCGGGCAACCCGCTGGCCATGGCGGCGGGCATCGCGACGCTGCGCGCCCTCACGCCGCGGGTGCACGAGCGCATCGCGACGCGAACGTCGCGACTCGTGCACGGCCTGCGCGAGAGCGCCGCTCGGCGCGGCGTGCCGTTCACGGCCGACTGCTCCGGATCCATGTGGGGCTTCTTCTTTCGCGGCGAGCCGGTGCGGTCGTTCACGGACGCCAAGGCGTCGAACGTGGAACGGTTCACGCGGTTCTTCCATGCGGCGCTGGCGCGCGGCGTCTATCTGGCGCCGTCGGCGTTCGAGGCCGCGTTCATGTCCGCGGCGCACAGTGAGGCGGACATCGAGGAAACGCTCAATCGGTTGGACGATGCGATGGCGGAGATCTCCGGCTGACGGCCGGCGGCCCGGCCGGGCCGCGCTCGTCGCGGTGGCGGTGCTGGTGTCGTGTACCACGTCGGTTCCAGCGCCGGAACCGGTGATCGTTCCGATCCCGGTCATCGAGTCGCCGCCGGCGGCCGGCGCGGAGACACGGCGGCCGCCGACTCCGCCGCCAACGGCGCCGCCGCGCACCGAGGTGTCCGGCGGAGCGGTCCGCAACGCCGGCGACAGCACCATCCGCGTGCTGCTCTCGTCGAGCGCGGGCGTGGTGCGGGTGTCGTCGCCGGGCGGGCTGTTGTTCACGGACCGGGACGGCTCCACCGTCGCGCGCG
>Ga0316628_100002489_pt1 | contig 13694 bp, 11 predicted proteins | sample OWC_Aug_M2_C1_D5_FD_207648 | JGI IMG/M metagenome (GOLD analysis project Ga0316628, IMG submission 207648) | Wetland soil microbial communities from Old Woman Creek delta, Ohio, United States - OWC_Aug_M2_C1_D5_C | ecosystem: Environmental > Terrestrial > Soil > Wetlands | place: USA: Ohio... | reverse complement strand
CTTCAAGTACGGCGCCGACCGCTCCCGCTTCATTGAGAAAAAGCGCCAGATACCAGTAAACTACGAGAACCCGCTCATTGAGCGCAACATGGAACGCTGTGTCAATTGCAAGCGTTGTGTCCGCATCTGCGCCGAAGTACAGGGCGACCACGTCCTGTCCGATATGCACAGGGGCTCAAGGGTGACGATGGAGTCGTTCATGGGCAACGAGAAGGAGTGCGTGCACTGCGGCCACTGCCTCTCCAACTGTCCGGTCGGCGCAATCCAGAGCAGGCTCTACAAGCACGCCGGACGTCCATGGTACGTCGAGCGCGAGGCTGAGACCATCTGCCCTTATTGCGGCGACGGTTGCCTGCTCACCCTCCAGTCCAGGGAAAACAAAATATTGAGGGTGCTCTCAGACGAGACCTATTCGAAAGGCGCGAACCGCGGCAGCCTCTGTGTGCGCGGACGGTTCGGATATGATTTCCCGAACAGCGCGGAGCGCCTTACCAAACCGCTTATAAAGAAGGACGGTTATTTCGTCGAGGCCAGCTGGGACGACGCCATAAACTTTGTTGCCGAAAAAATGTCCGCTATAAAGGCGTCTTCCGGAGCGGATGCCCTGGGTGCGGTTATTGGCGGACGTAACACCAACGAAGAGGCATACAACCTCCAGAAGTTCATGCGCATAGTGGTCGGCACCAACAATATAGACAACATGGCACGTTTAGGCCATGTGAACGCCCTCTCGGCCCTTGAAGATGCCTTCGGCATTTGCGGAATGACCAACCAGATAAAGGACATCGCGAACGCAAAGGCGGTGCTCCTCATTGGCAACGACGCCGCCAGCGAAAATCCCATAACCGGCCTTGCAATAAAGAAGGCGGTAATAAAGAACGGCGCGAAGCTCATCGTTGCGGACGCGGGCAAAAATTCGATGATGAAGCACGCCGCGCTGCGCCTACAGTACAAGCCGGGCAACACTTCTGCAATCATACAGGGCCTTATCAACGTAATATTTGAAGAAGGCCTCCAGAATAAAGATGTAGAGACGCAGAACAAGGCCCTCTTCGACAAGATAAAAGCGATTGCTGCTCCTCACACCGCGGAAAAGGTTGCGGAAAAAGCAGGTGTATCGGCGGATGTCATAAAGGCCGCTGCCAGGGAATTCGCTTCCGCTCCTTCGGCTACGATTGTTTTCGGGCGTGGCGTCACGGCCTGCGTGTGTGGATATAAAAACTCACTTGCACTTACTGATCTCTCGCTCATAACCGGCAACGTCGGGAAATCTGGCGGGGGCGTGAACCCGATGGCCGCAAAGGCCGGCGAGCAGGGGGCATGCGATATGGGCGCCCTTCCCGACAGGCTGCCCGGATACAGAAGAGTCTCATCCGATGAAGACAGGAAGAGGCTTGGTTCGCTCTGGAGAACAGATCTGCCGCAGAAGCCGGGACTCACAGTAATTGAGATGGTGCAGGCCGCTAATGAGGGAAAGATAAAAGGGATGTACGTGGTGGGCGCGGACCTTGCCTTCGACCTGCCCAATAGGGCAAGCGTTGTAGAAGCCCTGGGCAAGCTCGACCTGCTGGTCGTGCAGGACCTCTTTATGAGCGAGACGGCGGCGCTTGCCGACGTTGTCCTGCCTGCCGCGAGTTTCGCCGAGAAGGAAGGGACATTTACCAACTCCGAGCGCAGAGTACAGAGGATAAGGCCGGTCATGAAGCTTGTGGGCAACTGTAGGCCGGACGGCGAAATAATAACAGCAATATCGACAAGGATGGGCCGCCTGATCGAATGGAACCCGTCTGTGGTCATGGACAAGATCACCATATCCACACCTATATACGCAGGCATAACGTATGACCTGATAGCCGGCGGAGGTGTACAATGGCCCTACTACGAAGAGATGAAGTCTGGCACAGCCATACTCCACTCCGAAGGCTATGACTCCAAGAGGGCGGCCAAGGAAGCGGACATCGCCGCAAAGGTCGTAACAGCCAAATCTGATAAGGTCGGTGAAGAGGAAGGCTACAACTTTACCGCGGATATTACCACGAGCCTGTATCACTCCGGCACGACGACCAGAAGGACCCGTGGGCCCAACATGGTAGTGGGAAGCCCGTTTGCCGCGCTAAACCCGACGGATGCAGCAGGGCTTGGAGCGGAAGAGGGAAAGACTGTTATCGTAAGATCGAAGAACGGGTCTGTGAAACTGGCCGTGAAGATAGACTCCGGCGTCCCGAGGGGGGTTGTGCATATACCCAACCATTTCCTTGGCGCAGGCTGCAATATATTCACTGACAACATTCTTGATCCAGTTAACAAGGTACCGGCCGTCAGGTTCTGGCCGGTTGCATTGACGGTTGAATAGGCAAACCGGGAGAAGCATAATTGGAATTTTCTAGCCTGTTTTTCTATACGCTTTTTGTGTTGGTGGAAATAGCCATAGTGCTGGTATTCACCATGCTGAACGCGGCCTACCTCACATATTACGAGCGCAAGGTCATGGCGCACATGCAGGCCAGGGTCGGCCCGATGCATACCGGTTACCACGGTCTACTCCAGCCGCTTGCGGACGGCATCAAGCTCTTCTTCAAGGAAGACATAATCCCGGCACAGGCTGACAAGACGGTCTTTATGCTTGCCCCGTTGATGGCGCTGATACCGGCTCTTTCCGCATATGTCCTTGTCCCGTTCGGTCCTGAGGTGACTATTTTCGGAAGGCAGGTAAACCTTTATATCACCGACATCAACATCGGCGTCCTGTATGTCCTGGCCCTTTCGTCGCTGGGCGCATACGGCATAGTGATGGCGGGCTGGGCCTCCAACAGCAAATACGCCCTTCTGGGGGGGCTAAGGTCTGCATCGCAGGTTATTAGCTACGAGATACCGATGGGACTATCAATTATCGCGGTCCTTATGATGACCGGTTCGCTTTCCCTGGTCGATATAACCAAGAGCCAGGCTCATGTCTGGAATATATTTTATCAGCCGGTCGCGTTCGTAATATATACCATCGCAGCAATCGCCGAAACGAACAGGGCTCCGTTCGACCTGCCGGAGGCAGAGAACGAGCTGGTTGCCGGCTTCCACGTAGAGTACTCCGGGATGCGGTTCGCCTACTTCTTCATGGCGGAATACGGGAACATGCTTATGGTCTCCTGCATGGCAGTGGTGCTTTTCCTTGGCGGCTGGAACCCCGTAATCTCGCGTTCCTGGATAGAGATGATACCGTTGATGGGCCAGTTCCTCGGCTTCCTTGGGGAGCCAGGCATCTGGTGGTTCATAATAAAGATCTATGCCTTCTTCTTCCTCTTCCTCTGGGCAAGGGCTACGCTCCCGAGGCTGAGGTATGACCAGCTTATGGGTCTCGGCTGGAAGATATTGATACCTGTCGCCCTGGGCAATATCCTTGTTACGGGCATCGTCAGAATTATCTACCTGGGTTAAGGAGCGCCAGTTTGAAGGGTTTTGTAAAATTCTTAAAGACGATAACGTTCTGGGAGATACTGAAGGGGCTCAGGCTGACCCTGAGCACCATGTATACGAAACCTGTAACAAGGCTTTATCCTGCGGAAAGGCCTGTTGTGCCTCCGGTTTACCGTGGCCTGCACGCCATGAGAAGGAACGGCGAAGGGGACCCTTTATGCATAGCCTGCGGGCTTTGCGCTGCGTACTGCCCTTCAAGGTGCATAACTATCAAGACTTCCGAAGGCGCTGACCACAAGAAGTCGCTCGACAAGTACGAGATAGAGATTCTGAAATGCCTTTTCTGCGGCTATTGCGTGGAGGCCTGCCCCGTCAGGGCGCTTACCATGACGCAGGAGTACGAGCTTTCCGAATACAAGAAGGAGAAGCTCGTATACAACATTCAGATGCTCCTCGCCAACGGGGATAAATACAGGGGGAAGGAGACGTACTTAGACTGATGGAAATAGCCCAGGTCGGTTTTATATATTTTGCGTCGGTTATCGTCTTCTGCGCCATCATGGTTGTGACGCGCAGGAGCCCGGTCCATAGTGCTCTCTTCATGCTCCCGCTTTTCTTCCACGTCGCGGGTATCTTTATCATGCTCGACGCAGAGTTCGTTGCGGCAATACAGGTGCTGGTCTACGCGGGCGCCATCATGGTACTTTTTCTTTTTGTCATAATGCTGTTCAACGTCCACAACATAAGGGAAAAGAAGTGCTTTCAGGCAGGATGGCCCGTTAGCGTCCCGTTCGTAATGGTCCTTTGCGGTTTCTTCATGTCGATAATACTCAAGTCCGGTTTCAACGGTACGAGGGGCCAGTACTCGATGGAAGTAATGAAGAGGATCGGGAACTCACAGGCTGTGGGCAATGCCCTTTTCACGGAGTTTCTGTTCCCGTTTGAGGTTGCATCCATAATACTTCTTGTCGCCATGGTCGGAGCGATAGTCCTGGCGAAAAAGCATATAGACTGAGGGGGGTTCATGGTTCCGCTTTCATGGTATATGGCGCTAAGCATAATGGTTTTCTCGATCGGTTTGCTGGGAGTCCTTATCCGCAGAAACGTCATTGTCATCTTTCTCTGTATAGAGCTCATACTGAACTCGGTGAACATAGCGCTTATAGGGTTCTCGCATTACCTCAGTTCGATCAGGGGGCAGGTGTTCGTGCTGTTTATTATGACAGTTGCCGCTGCCGAGGCCGCAATAGGCCTCGCTATAATAATCTCGGTTTACCGGAACAAGGAAACCCTGAACGCGTCAGACATAAACTTGATGAAGTGGTAGCAGACCATTATAAAAAGGTTGGTGCATGCTTAAATACTCTTTAATACCGTTTCTGCCGTTAAGCGCGTTCATAATATCCGGACTCCTGGGTCGCTGGCTTAAGGAGCGCGCACACTGGCCCTCGATCGTCGCGGTTCTCGCATCCTTCATGCTCTCGGTCTCGACGCTCTTCGACGTAATCGGAGGGAAGACCGTAGACACGGTCCTCTACTCATGGATACTGTCCGGCGCCTTCGACGTGCATATAGGGTTCAAGGTCGACCAGCTCACCGCCGTGATGCTGATAGTCGTCACCACCGTAAGCTCGCTGGTGCACATCTACTCCACCGGATACATGCACGGTGACAAGGGTTATCCAAGGTTCTTCGCGTACCTCTCTCTTTTCACCTTCTCGATGCTCATGCTGGTGATGGCTGACAACTTCCTCCAGCTCTACGTATTCTGGGAGGCAGTCGGCCTTTGTTCCTACTTCCTTATCGGGTTCTGGTATGAGAAAAAGTCCGCATCAGACGCAGGCAAGAAGGCCTTCGTTGTAAACAGGGTAGGCGACTTTGGTTTCGGTCTTGGAGTTATGCTGGTATTTATCAGCTTCGGCACGCTTAACTACGACGCGGTGTTCGCCCAGGTTGCAGGGCAGGCTGGTGCAACCATAAACATCCTGGGCCACACTTACAGCCTGTTCACGGTGATAGCACTTCTGCTCTTTACCGGCGCGATGGGCAAGTCGGCTCAGCTTCCGCTTCATGTCTGGCTGCCGGACGCGATGGAAGGCCCAACACCGGTATCTGCCCTCATACACGCCGCAACGATGGTCACTGCCGGAGTGTTCATGGTTGCAAGATGCCACCCGATATTCAACCAGTCCCAGACCGCGCTCGACGTCGTCACCTGGACCGGCGGAATAACAGCGATATTTGCCGCAACAATTGCGCTAACACAATACGATATCAAGAGGGTAATCGCTTACTCGACCATAAGCCAGCTGGGGTACATGTTCGTCGCGTGCGGCGTGGGCGCTTACGCTGCCGGTATATTCCACCTTATGACCCACGCATTCTTCAAAGGTCTCCTCTTCCTGGCGGCAGGCAGCGTCATCCATGCCCTCTCAGGTGAGCAGGACATGAGGAAGATGGGCGCGCTCTCAAAAAAGATCAAGTGGACATACATAACATTCCTGCTTGCATCCATATCCATCTCGGGCATACCTCCATTCGCGGGTTTCTTCAGCAAGGATGAGATCCTCTGGAAGGCATTCAGCGGCGGACCGGCAGGCCACGCGGTATATTACATACTGGCCCTTGCCGCGTTCATTACCGCATTCTATTCCTTCAGGCTGATATTTATGACGTTTCATCAAGAGTCGAGGGTCGACCATGAGGTCGCCCACCATATACATGAGTCTCCAATGAATATGCTGGCGCCTCTGATGATTCTTGCCGTGCTTTCCGTTATCGCAGGTTTTGTCGGCGTGCCCGAGGTGCTGCACGGATCGAACAGCTTCCATGGCTTCATGTCGCATGTATTCGGAGAAGGCCATGAGATGGCTGCCGAGCCCGAAGGGCTTGAGATGTCCATGATGCTCGTCTCCATACTTATCGGAGCCGGTGGTATCGGTACGGCGTGGTTCATGTATATTGTGAAACCGGACCTGCCCGGCAAGATCGCAACGGCTTTTTCGCCTGTGCACAAGCTGTTCTATAACAAGTATTATGTTGACGAGATATACAACTTCGTCTTCGTGGATTCTGTCAAGTGGCTATCCACTCACTTCTTCTGGAACATCGTTGACGTGCATATCATCGATGGCTTCGTGAACGCCTCGGCCTCTCTTGTTGAGTCCACAAGCAGGGTGCTGAGGAGGCTCCAGACTGGTTATTACAACCACTACGCCTTCAGTATGGCCTTCGGGGTGTTTGTCGTTGTCGGAATATATATCTTCGTTAGATAAGGGGAAAAAGTGACCGGTTACATAATGAACAGCATGGGTTACCGGATTTTGAGCCTTGTGGCTTTCCTGCCGGTTTTCGGCGCGCTGGGCATCCTGCTGCACGTCAAAAGAAGCGACAACCTTGCACGCTGGATGGCCCTTGCGACGACTGCGGTGACGTTCATAGTGTCAATACCGCTCCTTTTGAATTTCGATACCAGCACCCACAATATGCAGTTCGTGGAAAACTACTCATGGATACCGTCATGGAACGTCCACTATACCGTGGGCGTCGACGGCATAAGCGTCCTGCTGGTGCTTCTCACCACGCTTCTCTCTCTTATCTGCGTTATATCCTCCTGGAATGCTATTCAGACGAAGGTAAAAGAGTACATGATTGCCCTGCTTCTTCTTGAAACAGGCATGATCGGCGTCTTCATAGCACTAGACCTCTTCCTCTTTTACATCTTCTGGGAGGCGATGCTCATCCCGATGTTCCTGCTGATAATCATCTGGGGCGGGCCAAGGAAGATGTACGCGGGCATAAAGTTCTTCCTCTACACTCTGGCTGGCAGCGTACTGATGCTTTTAGGAATAATAGCCCTTTACTACCAGGGCGGACATACCTTCGAGATCGTCAAGCTTATGGGCCAGAGCTATCCCATGGAGTTCCAGTACTGGGTGTTCCTGGCTTTCTTCGTGGCGTTCGCCATCAAGGTGCCGATGTTCCCGTTCCACACCTGGTTGCCAGACGCACATGTCGAGGCTCCTACTGCCGGCAGTGTCATCCTTGCCGGCGTGCTCCTGAAGATGGGCACATACGGTTTCCTGCGTTTCAATCTTCCGATGTTCCCGGCCGCCACCATGCATTTTGCGCCATACATCCTGATGCTTTCTGTAGTGGCCATAATATACGGCGCGCTTGTGGCGATGATACAGAAAGACCTCAAGAAACTGATCGCATACTCGTCCGTCAGCCATATGGGGTTCGTTACGCTCGGCATCTTCGCATTCAATACCCAGGGGCTTGAAGGCGGGATACTCCAGATGCTGAACCACGGAGTGACCACCGGCGCGCTCTTCCTCTGCGTGGGTATAATATACGAGCGGACCCACACAAGGATGATCGCCGATTACGGCGGGCTTACCAAACGCCTGCCTATATACGCAGTATTTTTCATGATATTTACCCTGTCATCTCTTGGTCTGCCTGGCATGAACGGGTTTATCGGAGAGTTCCTGATACTACTCGGCGCCTTTACATCCCAGCGCATCTATGCGGTTATCGGCACGACCGGTATAATACTCGGCGCTGCATACATGCTGTGGATGTACCAGAGGGTAATGTTCATGGAGCTGAAACCGAGAAATGAATCGTTGCTGGACCTTAGCGCACGCGAGGTTATAACGCTCCTTCCACTTGCGGTGCTGGTTTTCTGGATCGGTATTTTCCCGAACCCGCTCCTGAGCGTCCTGCATGAAACCGTGAAGCACCTGCTTATACAGGTAAACGGTCAGGCACAATTTACAGCATCCGCGAACTGGTTTCTGAACTTTTAGATTGATCCACAAGGAGTCATAGATGCCCTCTTTTTCCATGGATAACCTCGTCTCCATAGTCCCGGAGTCGATTGTCCTCTGCATCGCAATAGCGGTCCTGATGTTCGACCTCTTTACCGCCAGGGAGAAAAGGCACTACCTGGCCTACTTCTCCATCGTGGGTCTTGCGGTCGCTGCATACGAGACGTGGCAGTTGAGGGGCTTGAACATGACCACCTTCAGCGGGATGTTCGTCCTTGACGGCTTTTCCATATTTTTCAAGATGCTCTTCTTTATCGTTGCCGCACTTTCGATACTCATCTCAATAAACTACCTGAAGAACGAGCAGTCTGAGAGAGGGGAGTACTACGGGCTTATCCTATTCGCAACCTCTGGCATGATGATAATGGTTTCCGGGGCCGACCTGATTACCATATACCTTGGTCTTGAACTTATGGCCCTGTCAGTCTATATACTTGCCGGTTTCCTTAGGGGTTCCATGAAGTCGAACGAGGCGGCATTGAAGTATTTTCTTCTTGGTGCCTTCTCCTCCGGCATACTGCTCTACGGCATAGCCCTTATCTTCGGTGTCACCGGGACGACGAACCTCAGGGAGATAGCCGCCTTTATACAGACCGGCAACCTAAGTAAACCCGTGCTTATACTCTCAATGATCCTGATGACGGCTGGTTTCGGGTTCAAGATTGCAGCTGTCCCGTTCCATATGTGGGTGCCGGACGTATACGAGGGTGCGCCGACGTCTGTTACCGCGTTTATGTCCGTGGGGCCCAAGGCGGCTGCTTTTGCGGCATTTCTCAGGGTGTTCATGGTGGCCCTCCCGGGCATCCAGCCAGACTGGACTGTTATTCTATCGGCACTTGCCATACTGACAATGCTGATAGGAAACGTCGTGGCCATTGCACAGACCAACATCAAGAGGATGCTTGCATACTCAAGTATAGCGCACGCAGGATATGCCCTTGTTGGTTTTGTGACAGGCGGAGCGGCAGGCATGTCAAGCGTGATGTTGTACCTCCTTATCTATGTGTTCATGAACCTTGGCGCTTTCGGCGTAGTCGTTATGCTTCGTAAGGGTGGGGCGGCCGGTGATAATATAGAAGACTTTGCAGGCCTTGCAAAGAACCACAAGTTTGCCGCCATGCTGATGCTCATATTCATGTTCTCTCTGGCTGGCATCCCGCCGACGGCAGGGTTCATAGGCAAGTTTTATATATTCATGAGCGCGCTTAACGCCGGCTTCCTCTGGCTTGCTATCATCACTGTCATTATGAGCGTGATATCCGCATTCTTCTATTTGCGGGTAGTAATTATCATGTATATGAAGGATCCCTCCGGCGAATACGAGCTCTCGGCTCCTTATACAATTAAGTTTGCCCTTGCCATAGCCGCTTTCTGCGTGCTTTATATCGGTATGAACCCCGGCGGTTTAATCGATTATGCAATCAGCTCGGTAGCCGGACTAGTATAGGTAACATAATTCCTCAATAGTTTCTGTATCTTACCGCATTATTAATCCTGATTTGCAAGCATTTCCCCGACGGGCCATAGTCTTGACTTACTGCCGGATTTTGATATAATATAACTAAGATAGTAGGAGAGAAAAACCCCTATGGGGGTCGGAACAGCGCAAAAACGCTGTCCGTCTCTTGCCTCCTTTCGAGGCGGGCAGTAGGAGAGCGTAAAGCTGACCCCCATAATTTAAATGAAATTGAGGACAGGGGGCAAGAAAGAAGGCATTCAAGGAGGGTTGATAAGTCCTTCAAGACTACCTCCATCCTCAAGAAAAAAGATACCGCGCCGTCCACGAGGGCTTAAGCCACCGCTCATCCGTCGGGTGCGTGAAACCACCTAATTAGACAGATGAAAATCTGGGCTGACGGATAGGGAAAAAGGGACGGCTAACGCGGTATCTTGATTTTTGTGGTCCTTAAACAAGGGCCTTTTTTATTTTCTCCTGAATTTCAGGGGAAAGCTTCCTGGGGCGTCCTTCGGTATCTACAAACGCATGGTCGGTGGTACCTTCGACCAGTTTTATCCCGTCTCTTAAAATCTCATACGAAAATCCTAGTCTGATGCCTTTAAACTCCGATATTGTCGTCCTGATGGTCAGGACGTCATCATATCTCGCCGGTTTAAGGTATTTGCAGGAGGCCTCCAGGACGGGGAGCATGTACCCCATATCCTCAAGATCCTTGTAGGCCATACCTGATGACCTTATGTACTCAGTCCTTCCGATCTCAAAATAAATAAGGTAGTTGGCGTAATAGACGAAGCCCATCCTGTCCGTCTCGGCATAAGTTACCCTGTGTTCATAGTCGAAAGCTCTCAATTGTAGCCCATCTCCTTTAAAATGCCCGGTTTTTCTCGCCAGTCCTTCTTTACCTTCACGAAAAGCTCAAGAAACACTTTTGTGCCGAGCAGGGCTTCGATGTCCTTGCGGGCGGCCTGTCCGATACTTTTAAGCATCTGGCCCTTTGCGCCTATGATGATACCCTTGTGGGAGTCTTTCTCAACATATATATCCGCGCGGGTGTAGATAATATCACCTTTGTCCTTCATGTCCTCAACCAGTACCGCGGTAGAGTAGGGGACCTCGTCCTTGGTCATGCGGAATATCTTCTCCCGTATTATCTCGGCCACAATGAACCGCTCCGGCTGGTCTGACAGCTCGTCCTCAGGGAAGTACTGCGGCCCGGCAGGCATGCTCTTTATGATGGTAGCCTTCAGGTCGTCGAGGTTCTCGCCCTTGAGCGAGGATACGGGAATCACCTCGTCGAAGCCATACATGCTTGCATATTTTTCAATAACTGGAAGTATATTCGGTTTCTCGACCAGGTCAATCTTGTTTATGACGAGGAATGTCTTTGTCTTGAGCCCCTTTAAAAGCTCTACTATCTCTTCCTCCATCGGGCCGGGTTTGCTGTTAGCCTCCACCATGAATATGATTAGGTCGACCTCCTTGCAGGCCTCTTTCGCCGCCTTCACCATATATTCGTTCAATAGCCCCTTGGGCCTGTGGATGCCAGGCGTGTCGAGGAATACCACCTGTACCCCGGGCTCGTTCAGTATGCCTGTCACTTTGTTCCTGGTGGTCTGCGGCTTGTCCGAGGTGATGGCGATCTTCTCGCCCAGAAGGGCGTTCATAAGTGTTGACTTGCCCGCGTTCGGGCGGCCTATGATGGTTACGAAACCGGATTTAAAGACACTCTTTTTTGGCAAAATTTCTCTTTTCAATATCGGGCCGACACGATGGTCGTCCCTGCAATTAGGTTATTCCCAGCGTTTATAAAGGTCGTTCTCGATGCCCATGAGGTCGAGCGCGCGGCCCACAATCGAGTCTACCATGTCTTGAATATTCTTCGGGTGGTTGTAGAATCCGGGCATGGCGGGGAGGATATGCACCCCAAGCCTTGAAAGCTTCAACATGTTCTCAAGGTGTATGGGCGAGAGCGGGGTCTCGCGCGGTATGAGCAGCAGCGGCCTTCTCTCCTTCAGCACCACGTCAGCCGCACGTTCTATAAGGTTGTTTGCGTACCCGTTCGCAATCCCTGCAAGTGTCTTCATCGAGCATGGTGCCACAAACATCCCCGCGGTCCTGTATGAGCCGCTCGATATCGGCGCGTAGAGGTTGTCCTCCGAGTGGAATGTAACCGCGCCCATTTCAAGATGCAAATCGGTCTGTATCTTAAAGGCCGTTTCGTTCTCGTCGCCTGAGGCCCAATCGTATCCGACCTCGTCCTTCAGGATGGACAGTCCCTCGCGGCTTGCAGTCACTGCGACAGTATGCCCAGCCGAGGCGAGCGCTCTGATAACTCCCACGCCGTATATGCTGCCGGACGCGCCGCTTATTGCGACAATGTATTTGGACATCACTACCTCATGTATACTGCAACTGCCGAAAACGCAAAAACCGTCACGCTGATGTACCCGTTCATGTTGAAAAACGCCGCGTCCAGCTTGCCGAGGTCGCCGTTTCGCAGGAGTAGATGTTCGTACACCAGCATTGCCGCAACGACGCCAATTCCTATGAGATATATAAAGTGTAACCCGAGCGGGTAGTAAATGTAAAGAAGTCCCGCTATAGTCACAATGTGAAGCAGCCTTGCTGCCCAGAGCGAACCATTCACGCCGAGGTGCCGTGGAATTGAGTGCAATCCAGCCTGCGTGTCGAACTCAATGTCTTGTAGGGCGTAGAAGATGTCGAAACCGGCCACCCATGTAAGCACTGCTACGGCAAGGATAATCACCGGCATGTCGATGCTCCCGCGGATGGCGATCCATGCTCCCACAGGCGCGAAGGCAAGCGCGAGACCCAGGAATATGTGGCAGGCCCAGGTGAACCGTTTGGTGAGCGAGTAGAACGTCACTACGGCTATCGCTATAGGGGAGAGTTCATAGCATAAGGGGTTCAGCCGGTAGGCGGAATAAACCAACAATGCAAAGGAGAGCAGGCTGAACAGCCCGACCTGCGCCTTCGTAAGCAGTCCTGCTGGTATGGCCCGCGTCTTTGTGCGCGGGTTCTTCGCGTCTATGTCCGCGTCCAACAGGCGGTTCATGCCCATCGCGCCTGAGCGCGCGCCCACCATCGCCAGCGTTATCCAGAGTATTTTGTCCCACGCGGGCAGGCCGTTTGCGGCGAGCACCGCTGCCGTGAACGCGAACGGAAGGGCAAACACAGTGTGCGGGAACTTTATCATTTCGAGTATTACTTTTAATTTCTGGAACATTTAAGAAAACCTTTACAATTAATAATAAGAGTTTGGTCGGATGATATATTATTCTCAAGCCGTCAAAAAGATTCGGTGCTTTTTTAGTAACCCGTGAACAATGGGAAGAGTTTGTTCCCGGCTAACTAAAAAATGCACGCTCACATTGACGTCTTTCGACTAACATATCCTCCTTCTTGTTATTTGTGTTGTCCTATCCTCTTGATTCCTGCAATGAACTTCGGCTTCCCGCCGTTTGCCGGGTGGCGTATGTACTCCGCCTCCACGCCGATGTTGGCAAGAGCGAACTCGGCCGTGCGCCCGATGGCGTATACCAGCCTGCCGGGGAACAGCGCCAGAAACGTCCGGAGCACGTCGACTGACTGTGCAAGTTCATCCTCGGTCGGTTTGCGGTTCTTGTTCTTCTCGCCCTGTTTATATGTATGCCACGGGAATGCGTTCCATAGTATCACATCACTTCGCGCGGCAAGCTGGCCCCATACGATCGACGCACTGTGCTCCTTCATCGGCTTGGGGACAAGGCTGGTCTTTTTGAAGCCCTGCCCTCGTGCCCATGGGAGGGGGTTCTCCCCCATTATGAGCTCCTCGCTTGTGAAGTGAATACCGGAGAAGCGGCAGCCGTAAAAGCTCGGGGCCTCACCCACAAGGATGTACTGCGCGCCCTTGAATATGTTTAAGTACGCAATCAGGTTGTCGCGGCGTATCTTGTCCGCGCCCGGGATGTCGAAATCCGGGTCCACTT
>Ga0316628_100002488_pt1 | contig 13696 bp, 9 predicted proteins | sample OWC_Aug_M2_C1_D5_FD_207648 | JGI IMG/M metagenome (GOLD analysis project Ga0316628, IMG submission 207648) | Wetland soil microbial communities from Old Woman Creek delta, Ohio, United States - OWC_Aug_M2_C1_D5_C | ecosystem: Environmental > Terrestrial > Soil > Wetlands | place: USA: Ohio... | reverse complement strand
CCCCGGGAAGGAAACTGACTCAAGCCAGTTTTAAGAACAGAGGAATGTTGCCATAGAGCACGCAGGGGAAATTTTTTACGCCTGAACTGGCTAATCCACATACTCAACAAAGAAAAACCCAAAACTCACGAAACATATGGGTTAATTTTCGGGAATAATTTTCAGGGGAAATAAACAAAAAGGGCAGAGCCAAATTGACCCTGCCCTTTCCGTCCTCAAATTACATAGAGATTTATTTTTTGAAGAACCTCTTCCTCCCATATCCTACAAGTCCAATCAACCCAGAACCAATTAGAAGCATGGTCGCTGGTTCAGGAACGGTAAGACCCGAAAGACCCGAAATGCGTGGCTGGGTCAGTTGATCGAATCCCGAGGCGTCTTCAATGCTCACGCTAATCAGCCTCTCGCCATTGGCAGTTGTGATGGTCAGGAAGTTTACCCCGGTGCCCAGAGTATACTTGAATGTATGAGGTCCATCATTGGCCATGGCAGTTACCGTCGCTTCACCGCAACCAGCAGAACCGGGTTGGCACCCAAGGTTAAAAATGAAGTCTCCAAAGGTGCTGAAGGTCTGCCCCTGCGCCAAGTTGATTGTGATATCGTTGATAACCCCGTTCTGCGCCTCGGCGACAGCCTGGCCGTTGGCCGTGGTCATTAGAGTCTCCTGGGACGAAAAGTCGACAAGGATATGACTTTGAATGGCCTCTCCAGTGACGGTTGTACCAATCTGACCGCTATTGAACAGGATGTTCTCTTCACCGGGTTGGGGATGGTTGCCCAAAGTAAAAATTACATCCGCTTGTGCTAAACTGGACCAGAGCGCTATCAACAGAGTCAAACCTACAATCATTCCTTTCATACCGCCTCCTTTCAGAACAGGGATTTTTAAAATGTATAAGATTTAGTTTTTAAACTTGTTCCTCGACCGCAAATGTGCAAATCCCACTAAGTTAAAAGGAGCAATTTTAATGCCAAATGGCGTCAACTGTTATAAATTCTTGACAACTCAAAGGTTTTCACAATTTACATAGCTTTAACTAAACCTCAAAGGTGTAAAGTCTTCCGACAAGAGTTTTACGTTGTGGCCCAAATACTTTGATTTAATTAAGGAATTTGCCATTTTTTAAGGTTGTAAAGTTTTCCGACACTTTCCCTGCTTTTGTTGATTTCGGATTGAAGTCTTCTACTTGGGCGGATTGATTTAGAAAACTCGCTTACAGGAAGGAATAAACGAAATTTCCCTTTTGAGATTTTTCAGAGCAGGGTAATAGAAAAATTTGGCGAGTACACCTACTCTTCAATGTTGCTTGACATCGAATATTGAAGATTATCGTTTGAAATGTGCAAACAAATAGGCAGGGCCATCTCTGACCCTGCCTCGAGAAATTGTTCTTTGCTATATGAGGCTCTTAGTTAAAATCGTCCATATTAAATTTTGCCACCCTAACGCATAGGTTCACATTCCGGCGTAGCAAAAAACCTCCGGTTACGGCGTTGTTTGCCTGTTACGGTGGGGGTAATTGTCTCGTCCTCGTTTACAGACGAAGTTTGCCGCCTCGTCGGTGCTGCCCTCTCCAGTCCACACGGCGACATCCGGGTAGGGACAGAGAGGCCGGGTGCGGTCGATCGTGGTAGTGAATGTGCCGTCAGGGTTTCTAACCGTGGTGGTATGAGCCGCGAGGATTGTATCAGGCACCACGCCGTTCTCTACCCAGTCGACCACGTAGTTGAAGGTATTTTGGGGCGACGGCCCTGCCCCACCGCCGCAATGTCCCACACCGGGCGCCATGAAGAGCCGGGCGAAGTCTTTCACGTGGTCATAGCCACCGCCCAGATAATTGACGACCTGGTCGTAGTAGTCGATAGTGCCTTCGGGCATGATCAGCTGATCGTTAAAACCATGCCAGATAATAATCTTACTGCCATGGTCGCGGAAAGGAGCGAGGTTCGGGTTATCCGTGGCAGTCCCCGACGCTGCCATCTCGAAGACTGTGTCATCAAAGAAAGCTTCATAGTTGCCGTAGTCCAGAACGTGCCAATCCCAATTGGGGTCGAAATAGACCCAATACTTCGGCTGTGCTGTTGCGATGCTGAAGGGTATGGTGCCTCCCAGGCCATCCAAATTGGTCCCGCGCGTCTGCCCGTACCAGAGGAGTTTGTTACCCTTCTCATTCGTGGCGCCGAACCACATCTTATTGATTGCAGATGCCTCTGATGCGGTAAGGCAGATGGCGTCGCTTGACGTACACGTCTTGGTGACTAAATTCTGCGCGTCGTAGGTACAGACGCGTGGATCGGTAAGGAGGCCATCGACGACCCCGTCCAAGGCATCGCAGGCGGCGATCGCAGCATTCGTCGCCAGAGTCTTCTTGGCCGTGGAGATCACATAACCGGCGTCCCGATACTGGACCATTTGCGGCCATATCTGCTCAGCTTGGAAGCGGTCGAAGTGGATGGCCGGTGCACCGGAAAGAATGCCGTTGTAGTCCTCCGGGTAGCGCTGCGCCATCGCCAATCCCTGGCGACCACCGGTCGAACAGCCGTTCCAGTAGGAGTAGAGAAGTTTGTTCGTTCCATAGAAGGCGTCTATCAGCTGCTTGCCGATGACCGCCATCAGGTGCTCGGACCTGTAGGAGAAATCAATCTGAAGCGGGATGTTGGGAGCACCCGGCGAAGTAGAGGTCTTCGGGTAGAGCATTCCAAAGGTACCGCTACCTCCGGTATGGCCGGTGTCGGTCGTTATGCCAACGTACCTAGCCAAGACCGCGCTTGTCGGTTTACTCACCGAACCAGCGTAGCCCCCTCCGCCCAGTGACTGGAGACGTTGATTCCAGTTGCCGCCCGTTGGAAGGCCGACCCAAATATTGATCGCCTGGGGAACGAGCACTTTGACGAGGCAATACGGAACCGCGGACGACCCGCTTCCCGCCGTATCTGGGGTCGCGCTCAGAATCTGGACCCCCGTCACATCTGCAGTGAGCGCCGTGGATCCGATGCCCACCATGTCACAGGTCATAATCTCCTCGACCCCTGCCGATGCCGGTACCGCGGCTAAGGCCATCAAAAAGAAGAGAAAAGCAACAGCGGTTATTAGTCTTTTTTGGATCTTCATAAAACACCTCCTTAAATTTGATTCAACACCATGTAAAAACTAAAAAACAGAAAATTGAATTCACCGCCTTTCTACCAAACAGCCCTCCTTGAATTGAGCCTTCCCGAAAAAAGAGTTCGGCCTCGTTTGCTTGGTTCTTAGCTTTCACTAACCTTCAATGATAGAGTGATTAACGAATCCATGCTTACGGATTGAAACTTACAGGAATAAACAAGGCAGGACCCTCTTTGATCCTGCCTTTTGGCTTTTGGGTGTTATACTCGCCCAAATAGGCTTAGTAATATAGAACTTGAGGCCGTCCAGAATTCTCCACGACCTCACTGAAATCAAATAGCATCGGCTTGAGTTGAAAGTTTTTGTAAAGATCCATTTGGTCTTGATAATGTGGTGATGGGGTGCCATTAGGTGCCACAAAGCCGCTTTGTCCAGGGGGGCATACGTCCTCACCCTCAGTTCCGCTCGGTTTAAGCACTACCAAATGGTTCTCTGTCCCTCTGTTCATGCTGATAGGTAGAAACAGGGCTTCCGAAGAGTTGGCCTGTGGAACGCCGACAAAATTTGTTGGAAAAAACTCTTGTTGAACTACCTGAAGCAGCCATCCGCTCATGGCGTTACCATATTTAGCCGCAAGATCATCAGTGGTATCTTTCAATGCGCTGAGGACAACGCTTAAAGGGTCAGCTCCGTGGAAGAAGTCATAATTGTTCGGAATGGTTGATTTGTCCCCGAGAAGTGCATGATAAAGAACTCTTGTCCCTTGTTGAATATTGGTACTGCCCATCGGGGGAGTAGAAGGATAGCCAGTCCCCAGAAAGCTTGACCGTGAGGCTCCTAAGTCACTTGAGGTGAACGTCCTTTGGAGCATGAATCCAAGCCAGGTCTGAAAGATGGTTTGACCCGGATCGTCGTAAAATCCATCGTTGTTTAAATCCTTTCGATATCCATCCCACGCTTCCACTTGAGACACAGCTTGGTATCTAACATCGGTAGATGGAAGTCCTCCGACTGCTTGCTTAAGATACGGCAAAAAGTAATCGAGATTTAAATCAATGAAGGAGATACGCTTGTTGATATCCCACGCGTCCTGCTTAGTAAATCTGTTTTTGGCTTCCAGTTCGTCGATAATTACCTGGACCCTGTCTGCAGAACCCCAGCCGCTCCCAACCCAATCTGATCTTGGCTTGTTATTCCAGTTGGTGAGGTATCCTTGATCTGGATTATAAACTTGAGGATTTTGATCGAAAGGTAAAATCCCTAACCATTCCATATCCCCAGTACCGGAAGCAGGTAACCGGAAATCCTGGCGCTCTTGTCTTATGGGGTATTTCCCGTTGTGGATATAGCCTATATTTCCCCTTCTGTCAGCATAGTACCAGTTGATTGTTATAGCCATTTTTGATGCCGCGTCTCTAAACTGGGGAAAATTTGCAGCTTGCATGCATTCGATCCAACCGATGAGCGACTCAAGTTCATAACCTTCCCATGATCGTTTTTTGCTGTAAGCCACACCAGTAGACCCGGCCGGTGGTGGAAATGAGACGGCATAATTATACGGTAAAACACCAGGTGGAGGGCCAAACTGTACGACAAGGCCGTGGACTGTTCGGAAGACATCGACAGGCACCGAGGGTCCCCCTTTTACATTTATGCTGTCAGTCCGTTTCTCCATGTCGAGACACTGGCCATTAAACATGTATCCATATACCTCGTTAGCATTAGGATTTGTGGAACATAATTCTTCCTCATAGATATCTACGAGGGCACCGAGGCCGGCTGTACTTCCCCACGCGATATCCTTGTTGTGGCCGAAGAGAATCGTCGGATAGCCAAAAGGTGTGTTCCCCACCACATCAAATCCGGCTCCGTGAAGACCCAGCTCGTACACATATCCGGGATTCCACCACCCGAATTGAGGACCATTTTGAAAGATTGAGCCCCCATCGTAAGTCTTTTTCTTGCCAAGCAGCCAGGCATTACTTGTACCGAGAGGTTCGGCTAACACACCCAATCCTATGCTTGATAATAATTCCTTTTCCTGGTGAGTCCGATCCGTCTCTGCCCTTTTCATCTGAGAAATGTGATTTTGATAGTCAAAATTGGATCTTGCGGTTTGCTTATAATCTTTCTTAGCAGAAGTCTTAATTACATCCTCCCCTGCTGGAATGGTTGTTGGTGCACCCGAATCGTTGATCCATTCGAGTTGATCAAAGATTTTCATTGCGTCGTCTGGGGTGTGGATTGCCAATAAATTATTCAGTATCGCCAGATTGCTAAGTCCTACAGGGAAATCAGAGTATCTGTTGCACATCGTGCCTACGAATATCATAACTACGTCAAACCCTGTCCAATCGGGGGCTGGTAAGAAACCATAATCTGTAAACTGTTTTGGCAAAAGGTTGGCTTTGTCTGCTAATACCTCCGTTATACGGGCATTGAGTCCGTCAGCGTAACCCTCAAAGATATCCTTGTACTTCTGGTTTAGTGACTGATATTGCTGTTGAATAAAGGCAGGTGTGAAGCTTGAGCGAACCCCTTTATCAAAATTCAGCCACGCTGCCCCCAATACTTCTGCGACCGTCCCTTCAGCAGTGCGTTTTGTCATCTCCATTTGGAATAATCTGTCCGTAGCGATAGAGTAACCATAACCGTAAAAAAGCCCGTAAGTGTCCTTCCCATAAATGTGCGGAACTCCATAAGTGTCACGATATATCACTACTGACTGATTGTGTTTGGGTTTGACAACCGGTTTAGCGCTGGTTAGTGTCGGAATGCTTATCGAAACAGCCAGAAATAAAAAAACAAGGATAACCGACAAAATTTTCCTGCTCTTCATGTGAGACCTCCTTTCGATGGTTGGGCACAAAAAATTGTGCTATTCAAAGGAATAAAGAAATAATCACCTCCTTTCTGTGCATCAACAATTCATGTCCGAACCAAAAAAGCCGAACTTACCGGTGGGGCATGCTTCAGCAGCTCGGCACCTCTTGGCTCCCCCATTTCATGACTTTCTCCAAAAAGTTTAGGGTTGTCTTGTTAGATTATCGTTAAAGAAACTAGTAAAAAGAAAACTACCCACCCTGGCTTTCTCATATCAAAAAGTATCGCACTTGTCAATCGAAAGGTTGCCTTGTGAAAACAATCTTTATTATCTGCCAATTTGACTGTTAAAAAGGAAAAAACATTGACCGTTATCTAGATTACCATTTGAAGTATATGCATGATTCGTTTGCTCTTTTAGCCACTTCTTTGTCAGCAAGAAGTATTCCAAGTATTTTGAATCGGGTAATACCTTAATATTTTGAATTTCTTATAATCTGTTGGCTTCAACGAATTGATTTCTTGAAGGGGATTCCCTACATAAAAGAAAAAATACTGAAGGCAAGTCCCTACATTGTACGATAATATGTTGTTTCTAATTCAAGAGAAGTTGTGATCAACATTTTCGTCTCCTTTCTGGACTGGAAAAATTGTATAAAACACTTAACCAGAAAATGTATAAGATACGATTGTGAGAATCACCTTTTGAGTTGATTTAGAGAGACGTATCGGTACAGGTTGAGACAAAGGTTATTGATTTGCGTTTGAAATCTACTACTATGGAACAAAAATGAACAATCAATGTTTCAGGAAGTTATCCTCAAAAAAAGAGGGAGCGTTAGCGACCGACAGTATGACGCAGCAGTCTTGTATTAGTTGTAAGGGGGCAAACTTCTTCTATTGATCACTGAAATCAGCAATAATTGGAAGATGGTCACTTAGCAATTTACCAAACATAATTGACTGATCACCTACTGTGCAGTTCTTTAATCGTGAATATAAATCACTTGTCACAAATAAATGGTCTATTTGGTGAGCGATTTCTTTATTGGAATGTCTAAAAGTTGGAATTATTTCATTAGTATATTTACGAAGACATTCCGTAAACCCTACTTCATACATTCTATCTAAAATTTCTTTATTACCAGAGCTGCGAATTGCAAATTTTACTCCGTTTCTATCTTGCCATTCCTTATCGAATGTTTCAGAGATATTATAATCACCGCCAACTATCCACTCTTCATTATTAGAAATCGTATTTTTTAACGCAGACCAAATAATTTCGGTTGGCCAAACTTTAGGATTCAATTTTAGTTTAACTGGAGAGACATCTACTCCTTTTAATCTATCTTTGTCTACAGGCCATGCAGGGCTATAAACGGAAACTACATTGACTGGTTCTTGATCTCTTGGCTTTACAACACAGCTTATAAAATTGCCTTTAAAAAATTCAAGTTCACGATTAACCCATTCATATTCTGATTTTAAGGAAATTTCCCTGAGGATTTCGCCTTTGGTTAGAACTGCTGTACTGAATTTTTGAAGCTTTCCAGTTTTATGGATGGCAAGCTTTGATAAAACATTGAATACCTTTTCTATTTCCTCAGGTATGCCTCCAACTTCTTGAAGCAGTATTAAATCAGGTTGTAATTCTAATAATAATTTCCAGACCGCACTTTCTTTTTTTGCACCATGAACGTTCCAAGTTATTATTCTCATAATAATGAAAAAAAGGTTCCTGAGTTGCGACTTAACTTTTAGGCACTTGAGAAACAAGTTCCATGGCTGTTTTATAATTTGTCCTTGGCAATACTTAATCTGACAGAGTCTGTCAAATTCCTTCTGGTTAACGAGTACACCTGCAAAGAATTAGGATTTTTTTCATCTGTTTCTCCTCATGTTCTTCAGAAAGTTAAAGATTACGTTGTTCGATTTCACTGGACATCCACGCCCCTATTGGTTTAAGGGTAAATATATAGAGATATACATTTTAATTTTAAAGCATTTTCCATACCGAGTTTCGCCATCATCGTAAGTTCCTGTTTTAATGTTGATTCTATTAAACTGCTAAATTTCTAAAAAAGCCGAACCAACCGCAGAGTTTTAATCCTTCGGTAGCTCGGCCATTTTCTAATCAATAGACCCGCCGCTTTCCGTCCCCTATTCTTCCGTGACATTACAGATGTCTTGTCCTTGCGTCTTCCATTAGCCTAATCTTTTACAAAGTAACCATTAAGATGTGCCCTGCAATGCAGTGTCCCAGCTTCAGCGGTGTTAGAAGACATGGTCACCGTCATACCTGGATCCAGATAGATCCGTGTCGACTGGGCGAAGCTTTGAACTCCGTTCACTCCAGCAGGGCCAATGAACTGTGCTACGGCCAATGGGAAGAAATTGTCGCTAAAGTTATCGCCAGTGTCAGGGTTTGCGAGGCTTCCGCTTGGCGTGCCTAAGATTCGCACGAAGGTCGCACGTCCACTGCCGACGCAGGTTCCAGACACAAATTCTATGACAAGCCGCTTCACTGGCTCTCCAGCGCTCGTTGCCGAAGGAACGACAAACGAGGCCGTAAGAGCGGGCTGTGTGGCACTGGCATCACACTCGGAGGCGACAGTCGAACGACACAACGTTTTGGCGAAAGGGCTATTCGCAGGATTATCTACGTTTTTACCCCCAGCAAACGTGTTCAAAGGAATCAGAATAATACCCAAATAAATGATTAAAGTTGCCATTGCAAAAATATCTGATCTCTTCATAATAATACCCTCCTCAAATATTGAATTTGTGAGATGGCATGCTAACTGGCTCAACTTCAGATAATTCAGCAATCTTTATGCCAGACCCATTTATCCCGATAGAGACTCTAAAAAATAATCCTTTCAAATACTTAGGGCTACTTTCGGGTTAAGCACAGGGTTCCTGGCTTGTATTCGTGCAATATTCGAGCATTACTCAGTGTTTTTACCATTGCTTTTACACATGGTTCTTGAAGTCTACATCCTTCGGCAGGACTTTATTCTGAAAACCAGGCTTTTAGATTTTCTTTCCACCTTCCCCTCTTCACAAGGTGGTGAAAGCCTAAACTGAAAAGCTCGCAGTGGTTTGATGTTTTAAACGGACGGAAGAACTGGTATATTAAATATATATAATCAAGTAGGTTGTCAAGAACTTTTTACGTTATTTTTAAAAGAAATCATCATGTAAATTGCTGTAAAATCATGTCAAACTGAATCTTTCGTCTTGATTCTCTGAGTTTCCATAGGTCTTTGGGAAAATAACCTTGAATAATAGTCAAGATCTGTCAGTCAACGAGTACAATCAACCCGCCCCGCCCGATTCAACCCCGCATTGGCGTACAACTTCCCTTTCGTCTAAGGTGGAGGTGGCAGCAAGAAACCCCACCTGTCCCTTCTGTCAAAGGGCGAGGTGCTCCCAACGAAAGGCTCGTTGCCCACATTTTTCCTCAGATCATACGTCTCCTTACGCTCTTCCGACGTCATCGTTACAAAACACCCGATCAGTATCAACATGAGCATAAAAGCAACTGCAATGCAGATAAACTTTTTCATCGTTTCCTCTTTAACCCCGCTTTTCACGTTTACAGGGAGAAGTCACCAGCCTACTTGACAATGTCTGTATAGTCAAATCCTGACTTTTGCAGTTCAGGACATGTTATGTGATTCGCTGCTTACTTTCTTTTATTTTTCCTATCATATTAGTCGGATCTCCCTCTTCTATCATCATATTCATGACCTCTCTTTCAGGTTCGCCTGGTAGACTTCCCTTTACAACCGCTTTCAATACAACGGTCCCATCCAATTTTGTAAATACTGCGTCTGCTTCTGCAAAACCGTTAGCATCTATATCATTAATTGTCAGTTCACACTTAATCGTATCGCCGAAATATACAGGTTTTTTGAATTTAAAATTTATCTCCGTCGCAAGCCATCCAAGTTGCCCCCCAATTTCGGTAATCAGACTACCTATTAGTAATCCATGGCAAATCCTTCCCTTGAAATGTTTTACATTTGCAAAACGGTAGTCAAAGTGAACAGGGTTATAGTCCCTGGATATTTTTGCAAAGTCGATTGCATCCTTTTCATTAAAGGTACGGGTGGTAGAAAATTGATCGCCAATATTGATGCCTTTTACAGCTTTCATTCTTGTAGATGTCATAAGATAATACCTTTACCTGAACACATAACTTATTTTTTAACCTGCTTCTATATTTTTATTAAATCTTAAACCAATAAAGGCTCTCTTCTGCTTAAAAGAGGTATTTCCGCATTGTTCATTTGTGGTTTTAATATACACTCTTTTCGAAAATTGGGGAAGTGAATGTTCCAGGAAGGAATCCTCGAAAAAGAGGGATGTGGATAACACCTACTAATCGTTGCTCAACGATAACATCTTGAACTGAGGATTACTGGTACAAATCAGGTATCCCAGGTGAATATGAAAATCAGATCGTGGCTTTTTGGGGGTGTCGGAAACAGTGGGTTCACAGCAGAAACGGAGCCTTCCTAAAAAAGAATTCCGCCATGCCCCCTTTTTCCTTTCCTCATGGAGATTGAGTGAGGAGTAGATTGGATCCAATAACCTACTCCTCATTTATCAAGGGTGTTTGTCCCAAACCTGTTCCTGAAGTCATTTGCCGGGAACACGGTTCAATTCAGATAAAATCTCCAGCACAAACTCGCGGGTAAGCAAAGCCCATTTCTATTCTACGGTAGTGCCACTGGTGGCATGTGTGTCCCATTGTAGACCGAGCCTACCACAATAGGCAGGGATGGATCCCCTTGCAGGAAACCCACTACCACTTCGGTGCCCATTAGGGGGATGTAAAGTGAGGTATCCTCGAGTTTACCGGCTGGAATCATAACACGGACCCAGGCACTGGAATTCTCATCAAACTGGCCCTCAAGATCCCAATGGAATTGCACCTTGATACGTCCGTGTTTGTCTACCCATTGGGTTGCACCTGCTGGGCCGACCACGGTGGCGGTAGTTACGCCTCCTACCTTGGGCACCGGAGTTTTTCGCGGGGGGGTGTAAATTTGAACTTGACTAGTAGCCTCAAAATGGTTGGCGTAAGTCACGCACTGGTTCTGGGCATCATAAACAGCGACATGATCAACACGGGTGAGCAAATATGTTCCTGTGAAAGTTCCCCCGCTGGTATCTTGGATGTTGACCCGTTGACCGGCGCGGAAACTTGGGGAGTTGCCTGTTCCGGTGAGTTGATTGGCGCTGACGACTGAGCGGTTTCGGATCAAAGTGGCGCGCCCCAATGAAGTATTTGGATCAAGAACTCCTTGTGCGAATTCGTAGACATCTCCCACGCCGTCTGCGGTAACCGTCATGAGTAAGTTTAAATCGGGGGTTTCAAAATTGTAACTGTCCACACTGAAGCTAGCATTGGGCCTGCCTTTTGCCGCATACAACCCAGTGACCACTGCTTCGCTACCGGTCGGTCCGATCAGGTGGCCTTTGTATTGAGGCGTTCCAGACAGTATGCCATTAGACAGACCGCTGTCACTGAGCACAATTTTCCCAGCATTGTTATCAAAATAGTAGTGGATACCTTCTTCCTCCAAGAGCCTGGAGACAAAATTCAGATTGGTTTCATCATATTGCATGATAAATTCACGAATTGGGTACTGTTTTATGAGCTGAAAAAGAAATGCTGAGATTCCGCTTTCTTGTAACGCTTGTTTGACAATATCAGGGACGGTTTTATTCCGCCAAATCCGATAGCGACTGGTTTCTCCAAGTATACCAATAGGTGCTGTAATCACTAAAGCGTAAGTATAAACCCCACTTTCGACGGCCACCAAACCAGCTTTGCCAACTATGCCGGTAAAGGTGGCTTGCAAGCCGCCACTAGTGATATTAACTACCGCCTGAATACCCAGCAATGTGTTGGGATCCACGGCAGTGTTTGATTTGAAACCAGCATGATACCCGTGGGGTGATGATATTTCGTCTCGACCTATAAAGGCAGTGCCAACATAATTCACCTGGTTCAGAGTGACACTAATTGCCCCACTGCCAGCTGTGCAATGAAGCGCGTTGAAGGCATCCGCTGGGAAGGAGTTCATGAAGGCCAGCTGTCCGAACATGATGCCGACGTTGCGCAGTTGATCGTGCACTGCGGCATAGGGAGGCCCTGGTGGTCCCTGAGGACCAGCCAGATCCCATGACATGAAGGTTTCAGATTTCGTGCACTGGCTGGCATCACTGACATAACGCAAATCTCCATTCCTGTTGCTGCGGCACGCATTAACGCTCTGGGCCAAACCCAGAGTGGTTAAAGCGAACATCAATGCTATGACTAGCCCTATGACTAACGGTAGTTTTTTCATTTTTATTCTCCTTTCAGTCTAATAACGTTAATAGACAGACACTTCGAGCTACCTTGGAAATCTCAATCGTTGCTTCCTCCCCTCAAAAAAATCATGCCCCTTAAAATAAAATCTATGGCCTCCCCGGAGATAAGAATTACCGAGGGGGCGAGATAATGGCAATTTCAGAATATCCCTTCTCATAAAGTACCTTTTAAAGTTCCTCCTGCTTTCTATGTTTTAAGGATTTGTTGTGTTTCTTAGTCTTCGCGGTCTCTGCTTTCGACGGATTCAGGATGGACCAGAGCTCAGCGAGGTTGCTAAAAGCCTTGTTTCCCTCCACTCCCACTTCTTCAACCACTCCGACAAGTATTCGCGGATCGTTCTCTTCACGGCGATGGATTCTGATAAGGTAGTCTTTCAAAATTGTCCCCTTTTCCAAATTTATCTTTGAACAACAAAGATTTGCCCCAAACGCCCCTCTATTCTCATATTTTCACTTCGCTGATCTGAATCGTGGGTTGAATGTTTGTGTAGTTGGCCATATCTGCCATGATTGCCTGGGCGTGCAGGCCGAAGGCCGTTTGAAACGCCTCCATTGATTCGAAATAGAGATGACACATGGCTATAAAGGTTGCCGGCGTCCCTGGCAATATACCGCTCTGTCCCCGTTCTGCATCCACACACTTGCAGGCAGTCCCTAATTTTTGTCTAACCATGGGAATATGCTTATTAAAATAGTGGTCCATGTCGAATGTTTTGCCTTCTTTATTCGGATAAAACAGACTGACCTTGATCACCGATCTGTCCTGTTATGATTAGTTTCGCTTTAGTATCAGTGGGTTAAATCTTTATCGTTTGCTTAGCTTTCAATTTGCCCCAGGGCGAACCCAATAGCCCCTCCATGCTTCTAAGAACAAATAGAAATTTATTTGATAATTCCACATAAATTGACATTACCTATAGCATGTGATATGGTTCCTGATGGTTCGAACCGTCAGATTTTTTTGGGTTATCTCCAATACTGATAAAATCTCCTTTGTTTTCAATAAGATTCGAGGAAGGAAAAAAGTGAGGGAAAACGCCAAAAAACTCGCCCCAATCAACCAATCTGCCCCGGTTTAGGCTACAAATTGACCCTTAGCCCCCCCCATCGACACATGTCTTGCTGAAATACTCCCCATTACAAGGGTTGCAAGGAAGACATATCAAAAGTCTTGATCAGAGGATAATGACCAATTGTCGATTATCAATCGAAAGGTTATATGGAAGGAGGATTTTGGAAAAACACGAGTACAGGAAGAACTAAACGGAATTTCCCTTTTGAGATTTTTCGGAGCAGGATAATAGAAAAATTTGGCGCTTTCACCTACTTCTATGTTGAAAGTCAAGTCCCCATCTCACAAAGAGAAAGCGATACTAA
>Ga0316628_100002487_pt1 | contig 13696 bp, 8 predicted proteins | sample OWC_Aug_M2_C1_D5_FD_207648 | JGI IMG/M metagenome (GOLD analysis project Ga0316628, IMG submission 207648) | Wetland soil microbial communities from Old Woman Creek delta, Ohio, United States - OWC_Aug_M2_C1_D5_C | ecosystem: Environmental > Terrestrial > Soil > Wetlands | place: USA: Ohio... | reverse complement strand
CCCGCACGGAACCGCGAATGAACTGCTGGCGCTCAACCTGAATCTCCAGGTATGTGTCGGGATCAAGGTAGTAGTACAAGATGTCGCCGTTCTTGAGCGTCACTTTGAGCTTATAGGCATCGTCACCATCGACCTGGTCCAGTCCCAGATACTCGATCTTGTTGCCTTTGCTCTGTGCGTCCACCAGCGGGCCGTCGAAGTCCGCCTCTTCCACCAGCCCTCGGCTCTCATCTTCGCCCATGAGTTCGGGGTCTTTCTTGCCGCCGAAGGGGGAGATCTGCCAGGCGGTGGAACCGTCGTAGGCCTGGATGCGGGTCATGCCCTGGATGGAAACCGTAGTGCGGTAGAAGTCAGGACGCTTGCTCTCCTGTCCTACCACGGCCTTAAAGCCGCCCTCGTCCAGATTGGCGGTGGAACGCAGGCTGGTGATGGCCTTCATTTTCTCCAGTCCGCCATGTGCCTGGATGTTCTTTGCCACCAGTTCTTCGGCAGTTTGCGCGGAGACGTAGAGAGAGAAGCAGAAAAGACACATTACGATTCTGCGGATTGCGATCACGTGTGCTCCTTTGAACGAGCGATGAATTGATTGGTGAGACTTGTCCTTTGAACAGGCGGAAAAAGTACTTAGACCGCCCGTAATCTGTTTTGTTAGCCGGTTTTATCCTTGCTCGCCATGGCCAGTGCTGCTGCCGCTGGGGCCGGGGTGACGCGGCTACCTATCGGGTAAGTATATCGCTAAGCGATATTGCGTGCCTGCGCCACTCAAGGCGTGACAGCTTGGGGCTGCCACGCCTGTCTTGGATGCCTTCGAGCGTCGGTTATTGGTTGTCGTCTTCTTCCTCGTCCTGATTGCCCGCTCCTGATGTTGCCGCGCCTGCCCCGGATTTGATTTCTACCGGGCCGCCGGCGAACAGCGTGCTGGAGCCGTGCTCGGCGGCCTTCTTGTTGAACGCCGTAACCTCGGAGTTCAGGAAGGTGTTGAATTGCGTCAACTGTGATTCCAGTTCCTTGCGGACCGCGGCCGCCTCTTCCAGTTGTATTTCGCTGGGAGCTTCGCCGAACGCGCCCATGACGCCGCGCATGATGCCTTGCAGGCGGTTCTGGAAGCGCTGTAGATAGTGGATATCGTCCTGCCCGCCCGGCTGGATCTCAGAGTTGTAAAGCGGCTCCTGGATTTGAGTGATCTTCTTGTCCAGCGCGCGGGCTTCCTCCAGCACAGGCTTGTAGGCGACGTTGGTTTCCCCGCCTGCGCCTTCGTCGGAACCCAGCATCTCCTGCAAGCTGGTGATCTGCTTGTGCAGGCTGTTCAGCCGGTTCAGGGCTTCATGAAGAGCTGAGACCTCATCGCGCAGTTCCAGAGCCAGCTTGAGCTGCGCGCGCTGTGCATTGGGATCCAGTTTGAAACGCGGATCGTTCTGCACTTCAACCGTCTGGGTCTCCGTCTTGCCTTTTACCGTTACGGCGACTTTGTAGGTGCCCGGAAGCGCAGTGGGGCCGATGTTGGGATCGAAGAAAAATTCTTCTTCGGGGCCTTCACGCGGCGGCAGGAAGTTCAGCCTGCGCGGGCCGTCATAGCGCATGTTCCAGACGGCGCGGTTCACGCCGAACTTCGCCGGCCCGTACATGGTGTGGATGATCTGGCCGGTGCTGTCCGCGATGGTGATCTTTACCGGAGATTCGGCGCCGCCTCTCCGGCGCGGGCCATGTGGCGTTTTGATTTCCTCCGGCAGATAGTAGGTGATTACAGCGCCCGTGGGCGGGTTCGGAGCCGAAAAGCCGCCAGAAGCAAAGCCGTGTTTATTCCAGGCGTGCCAGTTAACGGCTGGGGCGACGGGGAACAGGTGGAACTCGCTCTTGGCAAACTCGCCGCCGGTTTCTTCCAGCGGAGTGATGTTGTCCAGCACGAACAGGCCGCGGCCATGTGTGGCAACCACCAGATCGTGCGTCTTCTTGACGAATTTGATGTCATAGACGGGAACCGTGGGGAAGTTGCTCTTCAAGGCGGTCCAGTGCGCCCCCTCATCGGCGGAATAGAAGAGGCCGGTGTCCGTGCCGGCGACAAGGAAGCCCCGGCGATTGGGATCTTCGCGTATTACGCGCGCGGGATCGTCCATGGGCAGTCCCTGGGCGATTGTAGTCCAGGTCTTTCCGCCGTCGTGGGTCTTGAAAGCGTACGGTTTGTTGTTCTCCACCTCGTGGAAATCAACAGCAACAAAGGCCGTGTTGGCGTCATGCGGTGACGCTTCAATCTGCTGGATGCGGCCCCATTCCGGAAGACCGGGCATGGCCGATGTCACGTTGCTCCAGTGTTCGCCTCCGTCACGGGTTACCTGGACCACGCCGTCGTCGGTGCCCACCCAGATCGTCTTGGGATCAACCGGTGAGATGGACATGGAGAGAATGGCGCCGAAAGTTTCCGCGCCGCTCAAGTCGAAGTAAATCGGCCCGCCGCTGGGGATCTGTTTGGACTTGTCATTGCGCGTGAGATCGGGGCTGATCGGTGTCCAGTGCTGGCCCTGGTCGGTGGAATGGAAGAGAACGTTGCCCCCGAGATAGACCTCATTGGGATCGCTGTAAGAAACCGCGATCGGCGAAGTCCAGTTAAAGCGGTACTTAAGATCTGCCGGCTTCATGGCCTGAACACCAAAGAGATAGGGCCGCACGAACACAGAATGACCGTTTTCCGAGTTGATCCGCTGAATGGAGCCGTCCTGCGAGTCGGCGTAGATCAGGTGCGTGTCTTTACCGTGCGCGGGAACAACGTATTCGCCGTCGCCGCCCACCACGGTGTACCAGTCAAAGCCGGTGATGCCGCCGCGGCTCAGGTTGTTGGAAGGTCCGCACCAGCCGTTGTTGTCCTGCAAGCCGCCACAGAGATTGTAGGGTGCTGAATCGTCATCAGCCACCATGTAGAACTGCTCGATCGGCAGGTTGTCCATGTAGCGCCAGGTGCGCGCGCCGTCAGAGCTCACATAAGCGCCGCCGTCGTTGCCGTTGATGATCCGGTTGGGGTCCATAGGATCAATCCACATGGCATGGTGATCAACGTGCACGCCCCGCGACGTGGGCCGCGCCGTCTTGCCGCCGTCTTCGGAGAGCATGATGTTGAATGAGAGGAAATAAACGCGGCTTTCATCGTTCGGCGCAACCATCAGTTCGCTGAAGTAGAAGCCGCGCGCGGCAAGCTGGTGGTTGTTGCTGACCATCTTCCAGTGGTCGCCCAGATCCATGGAGTCATAAAGCACTCCCTTCTTGTTTTCCACCAAAGCATAGATGTGGTGCGGGTTGCTGGGAGCCGCGCCCAGGCCGATGCGTCCCGTGGCTTCTTCGGGAAGACCTTCCTTCAGTTTCTTCCAGGTATTGCCACCGTCCGTGGAGCGGAAGATTCCGCCGCTGGGTCCGCCGCTGTCCAGATTCCACGGATACCGCCGCACGCGCCAGAGTCCGGCAAAGAGCACCATCGGATTGCCCGGATCCATGATGAGCGAGCTGACACCAGTGTCCTGATCCACGAAAAGCACTTTCTGCCAGCTCTTGCCGCCGTCCGTGGTGCGGAAGACGCCGCGATCGGCGTTCGGTCCCCAGGCATGTCCCAGCACGCCTACGAACACCGTGTTCGGATCATGCGGGTCAATCACGATGTTGGAAATCTGTCCGGCATCGCGCAGTCCCATGAACTTCCACGTGGTTCCGGCATCGGAAGAGAAGAACACGCCTTTGCCCGTGACCACATCATTGCGGATGTTTTTCTCGCCCGTTCCCACCCAGATCAGGTTGGGATTGGAAGGCGCCAGAGCAATGGCGCCAATGGAAGCCGTTGATTCTTTTTCAAAGATCGGCTTCCACGTCAGGCCGCCATCCTGCGTCGCGAAGACTCCCCCTCCGGCAGCGCCAACATAATAGACGTTGGGCTTTCCGGGGATGCCCACCACGGCCGTGACGCGTCCGCCGCCCACGGCTGGGCCCAGATTGCGAAACGTCATGTTCGCCAGGGGATCGGCGGGCTTGTTGTCCTCGGCCTTCACCTCCGCTTTCTGAGCATCTTCGGCGACCGGCTTTTGCGCTTCAGGTTTCTTCGCCGCAGGCTTGGATTTCGACGCGTTCTTGGAATCGCGCTTGGTCTTGGCCTGTGCAGGCACCGGCGCAATCTGCAAACTCAGGGACAGGCAGACAACAATGATCAATCTGATCGACGTTTTCATGCGACATACTCCAGGAGGTAAGTAGGAAGGTGACCGCGAATCATAAACCAAATCCGGCCCCTGTGCACGGGGATGTCAAGTTCATGTCGCAGGCCCGTCCCCACCACAGTTCTGCTCAAACCTGACCCGCAGGGTTTAGAATTGTGCTTCACGGCAAAGCACAATTTGTTTTTGACGGAGTATCACCATGAGGCAGATTGCCATCCTGGCACTGGCAGCGGTCCTGAGCGCCACCTGCGTTCAGGCCCAGGAACATGAACAAGACCGGTTGAAGCACTCCGGCGAAGTGTTGATGGAGATTCTCAACATACCGGACAACATCCCGAAATCCGTTCTGGACAAGTCCGAGTGCGTGGTAGTGTTCCCCTCGGTAAAAAAGCTGGCCATCGGCTTTGGTGGAAACTACGGGCGCGGCGCCATGACCTGCCGCAGCGGCCAGACCTTTACCGGGCCCTGGGGACCGCCGGCCATGGTGGCCCTGGAAGGCGCCAACATCGGCTTCCAACTGGGCGGACAGGCCACCGACTTTGTCCTGCTGGTCGTGAACCCCAAAGGAATTGATTCCATCCTCAAGAGCAAAGTGAAACTGGGCGCCGACGCCGCTGCTGCTGCCGGACCCAAAGGCCGCGACGCCCAGGCCGCCACCGATGTGCTGATGCAGGCGGAGATCCTTACTTACTCGCGCTCACGCGGCCTCTTTGCCGGTGTCTCGCTCGACGGATCCACGCTGCGTCCGGACAACAGCGCCAGTGAAAAGATCTACGGACGCAAGATCACCGCGCGCGAAATCGTGCTGGAACATAAGGTCGGCACACCGGCCGCGGGCCAGTTGATGGTCAGCGTGTTGCAAAAAGCTTCTCCGGTGAACAAGTCTGATCCCAAGTCGCTGCGCGAGGCGGCAAGCGAAGGGAAGAAGTAGGCGGCTTGCATTGCCAGACTGAAAAAGGCGGCGCTGTGGCGCCGCCTTTTCACTGTTTTCCCGCTGAGATTTTACGCCGGAATATCTCGTGCGGGCGTACCCCTGCGATCGCTTGGTCTTGCGCGGCTCAAATCATCATTTAGGCAGGATGGCTGAAGGTCAGGGGAGCGCAGCCACCAGATCTGCCGGAACTGCGTTGTCGCCAAACGTCTCGCTGACATGGACAAAGCGATCCACGTTTCCTGGCGCAAAGACAAAACTGCCGCCGAGCTGGAACGGATCTTTGCCCAGGCGGTGCTGGCGGACTCCAATGGCTTTGGCGCGCTTGCGGGCCTGCATGTTGTCACTGCGCAACAGATGCAGCAGATTGGCATTGCGCAGCTCGATGGCGCGGTAGGCCTGGCGTTCTTTGTCGATGAGGAGAGGGAAGGTGATTCCGGTTTGCTCGCGGAAGTGGCGGGCGTAACTGACGTCGCCCAGCCCTACGGCGACGATCTTTGCGCCTTTGGCTCGGATGGCCTGTTCGTGGTCGCGCAACTGCACGACGTGCTCACGGCAGAAAATTCAACCGTAATGGCGAAGGAAGACGACTACGGCCGGGCCGTCCGCCCACAAGGAGCCGAGCCGAACGGGGTAGCCTTCGGCGTCTGGCAGTGTAATGTCGGAAAGCCTGCTGCTGAATGATCCGGACATGCGCGACATTCTCTAGTCCGCATTGCTTGCGTGTCAAGACGTTCTCGCGCGGCCGGCCTGTGCTGATTCGGGCTGTGCTAGACTGCCCAACGCCTGATCTGCTTGCCCGTGTTACGTCAGGCAGGGGTGCATGGATGAGTGAAATTAGAGATCGTGTTGCCGTGATTACCGGAGCAGCCTCCGGGATTGGCCGGGCGTTGGCGCGGGAGCTGGCTTCGCGCGGCGCACAACTGGCGCTTGCGGACCAGAACTCCGCCGGTCTGGAAGAAACACGGAAAATGCTGGGATCCGCTGTGGCCCGCAGCTACACGGTTGATGTTGCCAATGCCGCTGCCGTGGAAGAATTTGCCCGCCGCGTGCAGCAGGATTTCGGCCGGGCGTCTCTGCTCATCAACAACGCCGGGGTAGCCTTGTTCGGAACATTTGCGGAGTTGACACTGGAAGAATTCGACTGGCTCATCCGCATCAACTTCTGGGGGACGGTGTATGGCTGCAAATTCTTCCTGCCGCTCTTGCTGCGCGAAAGCGATGCGCGCATTGTGAACATCTCCAGCGTATTCGGTCTTTTCGGACCTCCGGGGCAGACTGCGTACTGCGCCAGCAAGTTCGCTGTTCGCGGCTTCAGCGAATCGCTGCGGGAAGAGCTGCGCGCTACTCCCGTGAAAGTAACCTGCGTCCATCCCGCGGGGATCGCCACCAACGTGGCAGTCAATGCCCGGGTTGGCGAGGCCACCAGGGCAGACGAGCAGCAGGCGGCGCTGGAAAGATTTAACAAGGTCGCGCAGATTTCGCCGGAAACGGCGGCGCAAACCATCATCGGAGGAATCCTCAAGAACCAGGACCGGGTGCTGATCGGACGCGATGCCTATCGTATCGACTTCATGTCACGCCTGCTGCCTGCGCGCGCTAGCAAAATGATTTCATCATGGATGCAGAAACGGACCGCTAACGAGGAAACCGCTTCCGCGGCGCCCACGACGAGTGGCAGCAAAGCGACCTCATAATAAGCTGCATATAAGGCGCTGCGCACTTGGATGAGCGTTTCGCCGTAGGCCCCGCGTGACTCAGGCCGTTTGCCGGTCCATGGCAGGCCCTTCCTGGGGCGGCAGCTAAGATTTTTAAGTTTTTGACAAATTAACTTGACCGGGACATAATTCCACGCCGTAAGTTCCTGCTGAATTTTCATGGGCTTGCAAAGTTTCACTGGGCCGCAAGCGGAGCGCGACCACAAGGATGCGCAGAGCGGCTCTGGCTACCAGGTAACTTTTGAATGAGCATTCATTCACACTTCGCTGGCCGCCTCTTGTTCAGTCGCAGAAGGCCTTTGCCAGTCATGTCACACGCTTCGCCATTAGGAGGTTCCATGAGGTCGTTCAAAATTCTCGCCATTTCCCTGATCAGCCTTTTCTTCACCGGTCTGGCATGTGCCCAGGGCCTTGGCGCCTCGGGCGACTTGAAGGGCACCGTCACTGACCCTTCCGGCGCCATCGTTGCCAATGCCACCGTTACCGTCACTGACGTCGCCAGGGGCATCAAGCGCACGGTGACCACGGACGCGACAGGTGAGTACCGCGTGCCCGGCCTGGCGCCTGCCACCTATAGCGTGAGCGTGAGCAAGAGCGGCTTCCAGTCGGAAATTGCCAAAGCAGTCGCCGTGACCATCGGCCAGACCAGCTCCGTGGACTTCCACCTGAAGTTGTCCCAGGTTTCGGAACAGATCGAAGTGACCGCTGAGGCTCCGGTGGTAGAAACGGACAAGGCACACCAGTCCGATGTCATTAGCCAGCAGTACATCCAGGATCTGCCCATCAACCGGCGTGACTATCTCACATTTACACTGCTCGCGCCGGCGGTATCGGATTCCACCCGTCTCTCTTCCGACCAGGATTTTCGCGTCAAGCAGACGCCACAGAGCGGACTTTCCTTCTACGGCAGCAACGGACGCGGCAACAGCGTTACCGTGGACGGTGGTGAAGCCAACGATGACGCCGGCGGCGTACGCCTCAATCTGGGCCAGGACGCCGTGCAGGAATTCCAGATCAACCGCAGCAACTACGGGGCCGATATGGGCGGCGCCAGTGGCGCCACTATCAACATCGTCAGCAAGTCTGGCACCAACAACGTGCACGGCGGCTTGTTCGCTATGTTCCGCAACGATGCCATGGATGCGGCCAACCCCTTCTCCATCACCCAGGCGCTTGCTCCCGGCCAGCCTTTTAATCCTCTTGCTGCGGATTCCACGGGTACGCATATAAAGGACTCCCTCAGCCGTCAGCAGTACGGCGCCAGCATCGGCTTCCCCATCACCAAGGACAAGACTTTCCTATTCAGTTCGTTTGAAGGCCTGCATTCCGATGCGCAGAACGCCGTTCCCCTTTTGGACAGCACCTCGATTTTCCGTCCGGATAGTAATCCTTTCAATAACCAGCAGGCGATCATTAACGACTTGGCGGCGGAAGGCGGCGCTCCAGTTCCGTGCTTTACTGCGCAGCTCGCAATTCCTGCCGCACAGTGCGCGCAAGCTCTTACCGCACTCTTTACGGTGAATCCGGCCACCCCGGTGGGCTCGTACCTGGTGAACCAGTTCGAGAACAACGGTGGGCTTTTCCCGTACGATACTCGTTTGTATCTCGCCTCCGCCCGGCTCGATCACCAGTTCAGTGAAAAGAACCAGGCTTTCGTGCGCTACAGCTTTGGTCACGATAATGACCAGAATCCTGATCTGCAGTCGCTCACCGGGTTCTCCCGCGGCAGCTCCGTACACGCTTTTGATCACACGCTCCTCGGGGCCTGGTTCCACCAGTTCAGCAGCACCAAGCTCAACGAAGCGCGTGCGCAGTGGAATTACAGTGACTTCAACGTGGAGCCGAACTTCCCCGGCCAGGTAGGAATTGATCTTCCAGGTTTCGGCACTTTCGGTTCCAATATTTTCATTCCCAGCCGCACGATTATGCGCCGTTACGAAGTCGCGGACAACTTTAGTGTTGTTCGTGGCAAGCACTCCATGAAGATGGGAGGATACTTCCTCTATCGCGGCAATCACACCGAATCGGACACATTCTTCCCTGGCCGCTTCGTCTTCGGAAGCTTGCCTGGAGGTCTGGTTTCGCCGTGCTTCCAGGTTCCTGGTGCATGCGCCGACACGAATCCCAATGCTCCCATCCTCAAGGCTGCCCCGGCTACCATCAATTCGATTCAGTCCCTGGCGGCTCCAGTGTTTCTCGGCGGAGCTGGACCAATACCGCAGTTCTACCAGCAGGGATTCGGCAACCCGATTTACAACTATCCCCGCCCGTTCACCTCGGCATATTTCCAGGACACTTGGAACATAAAATCCAATTTGACTCTGAACCTGGGCGTTCGCTACGAACTGGATTCCCAGTACGGACCGCTGAATACTGACAAGAACAACTTTGCGCCTCGCGTCTCCTTTGCCTGGGACCCGATGGGCGACAAGAAAACCGTGGTCCGTGCCGGCTATGGCATCTTCTACTCGCCCATCTACGGCCAGATCGGCGACGTCGCCCAGACGCTGGGTGTTGTCGATGCCAACGGCCAAGCTGTGACCAATCTTGCGCAGTGTGCAACCAGTCCTTGCAACCGCCAGATCGCGCAGGTTTTTGTGCCGGCGCCGAACTCGACGGCGGTTTTCAATGCGCTTTTCCCAGTCATCAGCACTTGCCAGGCTGCTGTCGCTCCGAACGTAGCCTGCATTACACCTGCAAATCTGGCCCTGCTCGGCATCAACATTACCCACACCGGTCCGGTTCCTCCGCTCAGCGTGGTGTTCAGCGCCCAGCCTGACTACCAGAACCCTTACTCGCAGCAGGCAGAGTTCGGTGTTGAGCGCCAGGTAGGACGCGGCATGTCGATTTCGCTCAGCGGCATTTACGTCCACACCATCGGATTGCCGGTTGCCATTGACAAGAACGCTTTGGCTGTTCCGCTGCAGACGGTTACGCTGGCCAACGGGGCAAAGGTTCAGGTTCGCAATTGGAACTCGCGTACGCCCAACCCGCTTGGCACCGCACCCTGTGCCGGAGCAGCCATCGTGAACTGCTTTGCCGCGCCACTCATCCTTCAGGACAACGTCTACTCCTCCGCAGCCTCGGCGGTGTATGAAGGAGCGATCCTGGAAGTCAAGAAGCGTTTCAGTGACAACTTCTCCCTGTTCGGGAGCTACACACTGAGCAAGGCCTTTGACACATCCACCGATTTCAACAGCGACTACGGGCCGGTGGACTCCACCAACCTAGCGTCTGAGCGCGGTCTTTCCAACTTTGATCAGCGCCACAAACTGGTTGCTTTGGCACTGGTGGATACCGGAAAGAGGAGCAACCCCTTCATCTCCAATTTCCAGTTCTCGCCCATCTTCCGTTACAACAGCGGCCATCCTTTCAACCTGCTGGCCGGCACTGACGTCAACGGCGATCGGCACTCCACCAATGATCGTCCCATCGGTGCTGCCCGCAACACCGGGCTGGGGCCGGACTTCTTCTCCTTCGATATGCGCATTACGCGCCGTATCAAGCTGAATGAGAAGAGCGAGCTCCAGGTGCTGGCGGAAGGCTTCAATCTGTTGAACCGCACCAACTACGCGAGCGTCAATAACGTGGTGGGACCCAACATTATTGGCCTGCCCGACTTCGGAGGCGGCACAATCAATTCATACAACCTGCACGGGCATGTGGATGCCTTGCCCAACACGCCTCTGGCTTTCACCTCGGCGTTCCCGATGCGTCAATTGCAGCTCGGCGCCCGGGTCTCGTTCTAACTTCAAACCATGGACGGCGGGCGTAATCCTGCCGTCCTGTTTTTTCTACGAAGGCTTGTTGTTCCACAATCGCCCCTGAACATGTCTTCTCCCACGCCAACCTCTGCTCCGGCAACCATGGCAGGCGCGCAGGCCGTTGTTACTGCTCTGCTGCGCTGCGGCATCAACTGCGGCTTCGGTATACCCAGCATTCACAACATCCCAATCTATGAATGTCTGCGGCAGGCGCCCCAGTTTCATCACTGGGTAGTGCGGCATGAGCAGGCTGCGGGTTTCGCTGCGGACGGCTTTTTTCGCCAGAGCGGGCAGATTGCCGCGGTCTTCGCTTCCACTGGTCCCGGCAACCTCTTCACTGTGGTGCCGCTGCTGGAAAGCCTGCAAAGCAACAGTTCAGTATTGGTGATCGGCAGCAACATTGCCTCCGTGCTGCAGACGAAAACCGGCGGCGCTTTGCATGAGACGCCGCAACAGATTGAGATCGTCCGTCCTCTAACACGCTACGCGCGGCGCGTGGAGTCGCCGGAGGAAATCCCTCGGGCCGTGGCCGAAGCCGCGGATGCGCTGCGCGGGCCTCTGCCTGGCCCTGCCTTCATTGAAATCCCGCATGACTTTCTCGCTGCGCCGGTAACCGCGCCTTTCCCAGGCAGCAGGCATGCAGAAGCAAGCGCCGCGTCGCCGCAGGAAATCGCACAGGCCACAGCGCTCGTGAAACAAAGCCGCCTCCCGGCGATCCTGGTTGGTGGTGGCGTTCACGCTGGGGCCGCTGAGGTTCGTAAACTGGCGGAGCTGCTGCAGGCTCCGGTCTTGACCACGACCAGCGGCAAAGGGAACTTCGCCGACGATCATCCGCTCTCCCTGGGCTGTATTTCCCGGCTGGGGAAGGTGCAGGAGGTCCTTCAGCAGAGTGATCTGCTCATCTCCTTTGGGGCGCGTCTGACCGAATTCGATACCGGCCGCTACTCCCTGCTCCCGCCCGCAAATCACATCCAGGTGGTCGAAGATCCCGCCTACCCGGGGACCCGCACTACCGCCACGGTGCAACTCGTCAGCGAGATTGGCGCAGCAGCAAGAGCTTTGTCGGAATCGACCGCCCCGCGCGCCGGCTGGTGTGAGATCGCCGCGATCAAAGCGGAAGAGAAAAGAAAACTCGAGTCGCTGAACCAAGACGCCTATTCCGCCCTGATGTTGCTGCGCGAATCCCTTCAGCGCGAAGACGTTGTCGTGAATGACCAGTCGATTCTCAACTACTGGGCCTCTGCTTTCTTCCCTGTGCATGGGCCGGGCACGTTCCTTTATCCTTACGGCTCCGGGACCCTGGGCTACGGGGTGCCGGCGGCGATCGGCGCCGCGTGCGCGATGGGGCAAGCCGGAAAGAAGCAGAACATCATCTGTATTGCCGGCGATGGCGGCTTTCAATACACGCTGCATGAGCTGGCCACGTTGGCGCAGTACAACTTGCCGGTGAAGGTCCTTCTGGTGAATGACAATGCTTACGGCGTGATTGGCTTTTTGCAGCGCTCGCTCTTTGGCCAGACCCATGAAGTTGGGCTCAAGAACCCGGATTTTTGCCGGCTGGCGGAAGCCTACGGCATCCAGGCCCTTCGCGTGCGGACGTTCAGCGAGCTGAAGCAGGGCTTACCCGCGTGGCTGGAGACGCCTGGGGCGGCGCTGCTGGAATGGCAAACCGAACTGAAAGCGCCCTGGGAAGCCGGCGCAATTATCCGGCCGGTGAGCATTTTGCCGGCGCAGAAACAACAGGACCAGCAAACAAGATGACAGGACAGAGTTCCTCCAAGAACGTGAAACAGTTGTTTGATCTCAGCGGACGCGTCGCCGTGATCACCGGCGGCTCCATCGGCCTGGGACGCCAGATGGCGGAAGGCTTGGCTGAGATGGGCGCGGACGTCGTCCTCTGCGCGCGCAAGAAGGAACGCTGCGAGCAGGCTGCACACGATCTGGCGACGCTGGGTGTGCGCACTGCCGCGCTCGCTTGCGACGTAAAAGATCCGGCCAGCATCCAGCAGCTCATGGATAGCACGGTTACCAAATTCGGCCGGATCGATATCCTGATCAACAACGCCGGTATTTCCTGGGGCGCTCCAGTGGAGCAGATGACACTGGCTGACTGGAACAAGGTCATCGAAACCAACTTAACCGGCACTTTTCTCTGTTCGCAGGCAGCCGGCAAAGTGATGATCAAACAGGGCGTCGGCAAGATCATCAATGTTGCATCCGTAGCTGGACTGCGGGGAGCTCCGCCGGAAACCGTGCAGGCCATCGGGTATCATGCCAGCAAGGGAGGCGTTATCGCCTTTACCAAGGACCTGGCATGGAAGTGGGCGCGGCACAACATTCAGGTGAACGCGCTCGCGCCGGGCTGGTTTCCAACCCACATGTCAGACTGGGTGATTGAGCACAAGAAGGATGACTTGCTGGAGCACATACCACTTCGCCGCTTTGGCAGCGACCATGACCTGAAAGGCGCGGCAGTATTTCTCGCGTCGGCTGCCTCAGACTACGTCACCGGCCACGTGCTGGTCGTAGATGGAGGCCAGTCGGCCTGAGCGGCGCCAGGGGCAATCATGAACATTCCACTTACTCCCATAAGGTTTCTTCGTTACGCTGCCCAGCAATATCCGGGCAAGACTGCCATTGTCTGCGGCGATGAACGATTTACATTCGCGCAATTTGCCAATCGCGCCGCGCGGCTGGGCGGGGCGTTGCGCCAACTCGGGGTCAAGCCCGGCGATCGCGTGGCCTTTCTCAGCGGGAATTGTCATCGTCTGCTGGAAGCCTATTATGGCGTGCTGGAGGCCGGAGCTGTTCTGTTGCCGCTGAACATCCGCCTGAACCCTCAAGAGCTGGCTTTTATCCTGAACGATTCCGGCGCCAGGTTCCTCTTCTTTCAGGAAATGTTCACGCCCATGGTCGATGGCTTCCACCGTCAACTGCTGACTGTAGACAAGTTTGTGGCCTTGGATCATTCTCCCAAATCGACCTGGGCCGTCCCCGAAGGCTACGAGCAGCTTCTTGCCTCAGCTGAGCCGAACCAGGCTGACATTATGCAGGTGGATGAGAACGCGCTCGCCGAACTCTTTTACACCAGCG
>Ga0316628_100002486_pt1 | contig 13697 bp, 10 predicted proteins | sample OWC_Aug_M2_C1_D5_FD_207648 | JGI IMG/M metagenome (GOLD analysis project Ga0316628, IMG submission 207648) | Wetland soil microbial communities from Old Woman Creek delta, Ohio, United States - OWC_Aug_M2_C1_D5_C | ecosystem: Environmental > Terrestrial > Soil > Wetlands | place: USA: Ohio... | reverse complement strand
TGGTCGAGGCGATGCAGTTCTTCACGATGCGTGCTGCAGTAATCACCCGGCCCCGCGTCATCCGGGTTGCACACAACGCAGGGGGGACGTTCCTTCCGCGCAGGCATGATTCGATTCTCCTGTGAAACCAGCAATTGTTTCACGGAGCAGCCGCCTTGTCCATCCCGGGCAACTCAGTGAAAGGTGGCCTCACCGCCGCTCGCGCCTACGGGATCCGGCGTTCCCAAGCCTCGCCTGTTCGATACCAGGGTCCTGCCGGCAGAGCGGTGAACGAGGTAAAAAGGCGACAAACGCAGTGAGCCTACGTCCTCGTCCCTTGCGAGCAGGAAGGTGCGCGTCGGGCCATACCACCGACTCTCGAGGTCCGCCCGGGAGAGGACTACGCGGGGAGCATCACGATAGCTGAAACCCGCTTCGAGAACAGCAGCCCGTCCCGCGTAGACGGCAATCGGAATCGGGGATGAGAAACTGATGGAGTTTGCGGTCTCGTAATCCCCGACAACAACCAGGCTGTCACCGGCGCGATATATCGGCGCCAATAGCATCCCAAACTCGCGCGAAGACAGCGCCGGCTCGCAAATCCCCTGGGCGCGGAAGACGAAGAAGCTGAAAACAGCCATCATCGTGCCCAGCGCAAAGGCGGCGCTCACGCGCCGTCCCGCAAGATTGAGACGCCAGGCCGACAGGGTCCCCGCGAACCATGAGAGCACCACGCCAGCCGCGAGCAACTGGAACCCAGCCCAGACCTCGCCGGGCAAGTCGAACATGGGACCGAAATAGTTCTGGTATGCATGAGAGTTGCGGCCCACGGTTTCACGCATTTCGTGCACAGGCCAAAGGCCGAAAATCCTGATCGCGGCGGCACCTGCCAGGAGCAGCAAGAAGAAGCCGCCGATGATGGCCAGGATACCAAATCCCCTCTTCACAGCCCGCTCCAGCAGTAAGTCCCGCGAAGAACCGGCAGGGATTCCCTGTGTCAGAGCCAGGCCGACGAGTAGAGCTGTGGGCGGAAAAACCGGCAGTGCGTAATGCTCGATCCGGCTCGACAAGGAGAAGAAGACCAGGACCACCACTGCCCAGATGAGATGGATGCACACGGCCGTATGTGTTCGACTGTCGTTCATGCTGGAGCGTCTGAGCAAGCGGAACACTGCCGGGAGGAATGCGCTCCATGGAAAGAGGAAGAGCAAAATGAGTGCCCAGAACACAAGCAGCGGGATGGATTCGTAGTCAAAGGGCTGTCTCCGGCCCAGGAATCTCAGCAGGTGTTCGTTTACGAAGTAATGCCACAGGAAACCGGAATTGCGTTGCGCGGCAATAATGTGCCATGGCAAGGCCACAGCCAGGAACAGCAGGCTCCCGCTCAAAACATGGAATTCACGCAAAACCGCCCACTCCCGGTGCCAGGCAACAAAGATCAGGACCACCGCCGCCGGGAAAACGATTCCGATCAGACCCTTTGTCAGCACGGCACCTGCCAGCCCGCCGTAGAACAACATGGCCGGCAGCAGAGGCCTTCGGTCATCCATGTACCAATCAAGAAATCCATGGATGGAGAGCGTCAGCAGAAATACGAACAGGATGTCCGGAAAAACCATCCTGGTGAGCAGAAACGTACCGACCGAGAACGCGAATGCCAGGCCGGATATGAGCCCTGCGGGTTCCCCGCCGGCCTTCCTGCCGGCGAAGAAGAGCAGCAGCGTTGTGCCGACCACCGCCAGTGCGGATGGCAGGCGGGCGGAGAACTCGCTCACCCCGAAAGCGGCATAGGATGCCGCCATGAGCCAATACATCAGGGGAGGCTTGTCGAGGAACCGTACGCCGTCTGCGTACGGCGTAACCCAATCCCCACGCCGCAGCATCTCTTTCGCCACACCGGCATATAGAGCATCCCCATCATCGGTTATTGCCAAGCGGGTGGCCGTGAGCAAATAAGTGCAGCCAACAAGTACCAGAAGGAGGAACAAGGCGGAGCGCCGGGAATACCACCCCTCTCTACATTTCAGCAGCTTAGGGATCCTGCGAAACCAGACGTTCGGATTCGACTCTACTGGGCGCGTGGACTTCGTGGCAAGCTTGGTCACAATAGCCGGGACATTCAAGGGGCCGTGCAGGCCCGCCTGCTCTCAGCGGCCAAAACGCACTTCCGCTATCACACTCCGTTTCAACACATCTCCGAAGTTGTGCTGCTGGATCTCCTGGTTTGCGATGTTGACAGCCTTCACAGAAGTTGTGATTTTCCCATCAGCCCATCGGATGCCGAAGGTGGCGTCCACCATGGTGTAGCCCCTGCTGTACCCGTAGTACTGTTCGGAGAGCACGTCGGTCCAGAAAGCCTTGTCAGCATGGTTCACTGCAACCACTCCGAGATAGCGGCTTCGGTTGATCGTTATGCCCGCGTTGTATCGGTTCGGCGGAGCGACACCGATGCTCACCGAGGGCACCCGAAGCAGGTCACCTGCCTCTTCACGCTGCTTCGGTTTGTCCTGAAAGGAGTAATTCGCATACCCGTTCAGCCAGGAGTTAAACGAGTGGTTTATCGAGAACTCCAATCCCCGGTTGCGCAAACCTCCAAGGTTGAGAGTCTTGACGACAGCCGGGAGATAAATCCCCGCGTTTGCCAGAAGATCCAGGACAAAAGGAGGCAGAGGCCAGCCCGGCGGCGGATTCTGTGAAGTGTAATAGGGATTGTAGCCGAGCAGTTCCGGATTCTGCGCACTTGCGGCGGAACTGATGACGTTGTCGGACTGGTTGATGTAAAAAGCAACTTCAGCGGTCGTGCGCCGTCCGAACATGCCGCTGTAGGCCACTTCGTACGCGTTGAGGCTCTCGGCCTTCAGATCGGGATTGCCCACCGTCCGCGTTGGAAATGGAAACTGGGCAGGCACGTCCGGCGGAAGTATTGGCAGGATCTGATCCAGCGGAAGAACGCCGCCGATCACGGTAATGTCAAGGTAATTGTCGATCGCAGAGGGGGCCCGGTAGGCGCGATTGAAGGAGAACCGGACAGACTGCTGGCTCGCGACCTTGTAAATAAAAGCCGCCCGAGGCGCGAACAGCGGGTTCACGACGTTGTCAAACTTGTCAATGCGTGCGGAGAGTGCGACTCGCGCCCTTCCGAACGAAATGTCGTCCTGCACATATGCGCCGACTTCCGTGCGGTCCTTGGCAGACGGCGTAATGGAGATGTCAAAGGTGTTGCGCCGCAGATTCCCGCCGTAGCTCAACATGTGACGGCCTGCAACCAGTTGCGAGTACCCCCCATCCACGTCATATGTATCGGTGTTGAAGTCGATTCGGAGGGGGTTTCCCATGGCGTCGCGCTCGATCAGGTTGGGCGCCTGTCCGCTAAGCAGGTTCGCAAAACCGGATACCCTGAAGGCCCCGCGATCATACGAGATGCGGGAATATCCCAGGTAGTTCCCCCTCTGAAGGTCGAAGGGGCCTATCGGCGTGTGAATAATTCCGCTGCTCGAGGCCATCCCCCCGGAGTAACTGAGGTGCCCGCCGTCCGTGAAATCCCGGTCTACGCGTAGGTCGAGTTTCGGCTGGTGGGTGCCGCGGTTCGAGAAAGCGGTGGCATCATAGGATCCCCCTCCAACTACTATGGTTGGATCGATGGGACTGGTCGATATCGGAACCTGTCCGGTGGGGCGGGAATAGGGGTCCGCCGAGAAGTACCCGGCCGACATTCGGTAGGCCCACTTCTCATTCGGCACATGGGAGTAACTTGCATTGACGCCGAAAAGACCCCCCGCATCCTGGTTCACACGGCTGAATCCGCCGCCCGTGAGCGTAAGATTGACTCCGGGGGCTTCACGCGGGGGCTTCGTTATGATGTTGACCACACCTGTGGCAGCGTTGGCGCCCCACATTGCCGAGGCCGGTCCACGGACAACCTCGACCTGTTTGATGTCGCCTACGTTGGTCGGGATCAGGTCCCAAAAGATAATGTTGAAGAAATCAGAGTAGACAGTGCGTCCATCGATCAGGGCAATCTGTGAGTTCGTAAGCAGCGGGGCTGACTGCCGCGAAGCCAGGTTGATCTCGCGAGCCGAGGTCTGCACAACATTGAGACCCGGCACCGAACGAAGCAGGTCGCCGAAATTCTGGCCAGGACTTGAAGCGATAGCATCCGACTGAATTACGCTTATGCTGACCGGGGCATCCTGTATGGACAGTTCCTCGTTACGGGTCGCGGTGACTACCAGGGTTACTCCGATTGCTACGTCGAGCTTCAGCGTGAGTTTGCTCGTCTCGCCTGCTTTGACCACTATATCCGTCTTCTCCTGCGGAGCGAAGCGCGGATGCGAGGCGGTTACCGCGTAGGAGCCCGGCGGCAGATCCGGCACGTGGAAAGTGCCCACGGGACCCGTGCGCTCGGCGCGCGTAACCTGCCCCTTTACAGTGACCGTCGCGTTCGGCAGGACCGCACCGGTCGCGTCAACGACCGTGCCTTCTATAGTGCCAGCCGCTTCCTGGGCGGTCGTGATTGACGATCTGCATAGGCATACCGCGATGACTCCCAAAACAATCACCGTGAGACGGGTACGATGCATTCAGACCTCCTGCATTCGGGTCGCCATTTGCATGGCGGGCATCCTCCATGGAGCCGATACTGTTGCCAGAGCTTACCTGAATGAGTCCGGACTTGCTAACGAAAATCGAATGAAAACCGACGCGAGTGGCTATCATAGACGCGGGTATCCCCGGTGCCGCACGGCGGGAAAATGGACAGCGGTCTGGAACCGGACGTCCTGTTTTAGAAGCGCGATAACAGGCCAGTAAGGAACACATGGACACGGGAAGGAAGGTACAAGAGCCGATTGAAGTAACCTGCGAACCTCCAGCTTCGGCTGCTCCATTGCCTCGGGTGATACGGCTTTCGCACAGGGCATGAAAGTGCGTATCATGACATGGTGAAGCTCTGTGCCGGTGTCGTTTTCGTCTTTCTCGCACTCCCCCTGGTGCCGAGTTCTGTGGACATGGCCGGGGCCATTGAGTTCTATGGCCGAGGGGAGTACCAAAAGGCGATCGATACGCTGACTCGAGGTGCGGCTGCGTCACTCGATTCCCCGGAACGGCGGCTGTGGATTGCGAAGGCCTACCTCCAGTTGAGGCAGTGGGACGGCGCTATAGGAGAACTGCAAAGGGCGGCGGAACTCGAAGGATCGAACTGTATGCTTCATCTCTGGCTTGGCCGGGCGTACGGGAGGAAAGCTTCCCACGCCTCCCTCCTGAGCGCATTCGGCCTGGCAAAAAAGGTAAGGGCAGAGTTCGAACTTGCACAATCGCTCTGCCCGGAAAATCACCGAGTACGTTTCGATCTGCTCTCCTACTATCTCGAGGCTCCGGACTTTCTGGGAGGCGGCAAGGACAAGGCCAGGAGAGAGGCCGACGAGATCGCCGGCCTCGATCCCCGATTGGGCTACGCTGCAAGAGCGGTGCTGGCGACCAGGGACAAGAATTGGGACCTCGCTCGGAACGAGTTGATACAGGCCGTGCGCAGTTTCCCTGATAATGCAGAAGCCCACGCCGACCTGGCGGATTTTTACTACCGGCGCGGGGATTTTGCTGCGGCCGCTTCCAGCGCGCACGAGGCCCTTAAGCTGAGAAACGCGTACCCCAAGGCGCAACTAATCCTCGCGGCCTCACACATCGAAATGCGTAGGGACGTTGCTGCCGCCGTCCGATCGCTCGAGGCGCTTTCTGCCGGGCCGTTGCTTGATGACGATCCGCCGTTTGCGGAAGTCTTTTACGAGCTGGGTAGGGGATACACCGCCTTCGGCAGGATGCCGGACGCGATACGAGCTCTTGAGTCAGCCTTGCGCTTCAATCCGGAACATGCCGGCGCGAAATCGGCGCTTGCAGAGGTCCGTCGACTCCCATGAATTGGAGTTTCATGGCCCCTGACCGTCAATGGTTTCGTGGATTTTGCTCTCCGGACCCACTGGATCTCAATCTTGCCGGCCCGGATCATAGCCCTCATGGTCGGATTCACCTGCAGAACCATTCCCGCCAATCTCGCATCGAGGCACAATCTTACGGAGGCGCTTCGCCATGAATAGAACGTGCGTAATACACAGCGGTAGGTTCCGCAGTCCGGGACCTATGGTTGCCTCCCTGAACAATTGCCTGCCGTCGCGCGCGGACGGCAACGCCTGCCGCTGCGCTTTCCGTTTGATAGCCCTTCTCAGTATCTTCGGGAGCCTGGCAATAGCCTTCGGGGCGCAGGCTGCGGGGCGCAGCGGGAGCCCTTCCCAGGGAACGCTGACCCTGTCGGAAGTCGTACAGATGGTCCTTGGCCGTGCGCCCGAAATCTCGCTGGCGGAGGTCCAGGCCGCGCGCGCTCAGGCTGCCGTAAGAGAGGCCAAGTCCCTGAACCTTCCCCAGGCTGTTATCGGCAGCGGTCTGGCATATAACAACGGGTTCCCGCTGAGCATCGAAGGCGCGGCGCCATCAATCTTTGAGGCCGGAATCAGCCAGTCGATCTTCAGTCGAAAGAACAAAAGTCTGATCCTCGAGGCCGAGGCGAACGAGAATGCCAGCCGGGTCGTTGCCGATGCCTCCCGTAATGAGCTGGCATCCAGGACCGCTATTCTATACTCCGAGCTCTATCGGGCCCGACAGCTCCTCACCCTCTGGAGTACCCGATTAGAGGGGACCATCAAGGAGCTGCAGGTGGCAGAGACGCTCCTCGAGGCAGGCAGGATCAAGCATCTCGATGTGACCACGGCCAGCGCTTCCGTTGCCACGGCGCGACACCAGGTGCTGGCATGCGAGGAGCTGGCGCGACTCCTCGAAGTCGAGTTGCACGAACTCACGGGACTTCCCCAGGAGATGCCGATCCGTACAGCTGAGCCAAAGATTGAAAACGAGGCCTTCTCTCTGTCCCCGGAGGCGATGTGGCAGCGCGCGCTGGAGATTCATCCCGCGGTCCGCCAGGCCGAGGCCACGCTGCGGGCACGGGAGCTGCACGTGGAAGCCGAGAAGGGCGGCAAATGCCCGCGGCTGGAGATCGTCGGCCAGTACGCGTTGTTCAGCCAGGCCAATAATTACCAGGACTACTTCAATCGCTTTACGAGAAACAACTTCCTCCTGGGCCTTTCAGTGCAGCTGCCCCTTTTCGATGGCTTCCGGACTGACGCCCGCGTCGCCCAGAGCCGGCAGGAGGCTGCCGAGGCCCGCCTCCGCCTTCAGTGCTTGAAATCGGAACTCAGGCTCAGCGTAGAACGGTCTGCCAGCGCGCTCCGCCTGGCACGCAGCGCCGCGGACCTCGCAACCCGGGAAGAGGAGGCGGCGCAGGAGGCCCGCGGCGTCGATGAAAGCCTCTACGAACAGGGTCGGATCACCTGGAGCGAGATCGAGGTGACCCGCAATAAGCTGAGGGAAAAGGAGATTGGCCGAATCGACGCCGAGAGACTCCTCTTCCAGCGCAATGTCGAACTTCTCAGAGCGATCGGCAATCTTGTCGATTGTTTCTGACGCTCAAGGTCAGCCTTGCATCTCACCGCAGGGGAGGGTGCCGGCCCCTCCCCGAAACAATTGATCGGGACTTTTTGACGCTCTTTGCCTACAATCCAATGCGTTCGACCGGAGTAGGTTTATGCTCTCCTCCCTCGCCTTCATGGCTCTGTTGCGCTGGCTCGTACTGATCCCGGTCATTTGCGGATCCATCTTCTACTTCCTGTGCCTCGCGACGGCTTTGCGTTTCCGCCGACGCAGGTCGAGGGCCACGGAGGCACCAGGACAGCATTGGCCGGCAGTGACCGTCCTCAAGCCGGTTTGCGGGCTGGAGAAAGGCCTCGAGGAAAACCTGCGCAGCACCTGTTTGCAGGACTACCCGGAGTACGAGGTAATCCTATCCGCCCAGAGAGCCGACGATCCCGCCATTCCGTTGATGTGGAGCATCCAGCAGGAGTTCGGGGCCAGCCGGATTACGGTCGCAATTGAAAACCGCCGGGTCGGCACCAACGGCAAGATCAACAACCTGCTGGGAGGCATCGGGCATGCGCGGCACCAAGTCCTCGTCATCAGTGACAGCGACGTCCGTCTGCGGCCCGATTACCTGCGGACGATAGTCGCAGGTTTGGCGGAACCTGGCGTAGGTTGTGTTTCCACCCTGTATAAGGCAGCCGGGGCCGACACGTGGTACGAGAAGATGGAATTGCTGACCTTGAACGCCGAACTCATCCCTAGTGTTATCTTTGCTTACCTGACCGGTGCGTCCAAGCCCTGCCTAGGAGCCTCGATTGCGCTGCGACGGTCGACGCTCGAGGGCATCGGGGGACTGGAGGGACTGGCAGATTACCTCGTGGAAGACAGCGAGTTAGGCCGCCGCATAGTGAGTTCAGGCCGGAAGCTCGCGATTCTCCCTTACACTGTGGACACCATCCTTGACCTCAAGAGCCCGCGGGAATGGTGGAACCACCAGATCTATTGGGACCAGAACCACCGCGCTGCGCGACCGTATGCCTACTTCTCCGCCGTCATCGTGCGCGCCGTGCCCTTCGCCGCGCTCTACGCCCTCGTGAGATTCTTTGACAGCACGGGTCTCTTCGTCCTGGCGTCGGCAGTTGCGCTGCGCCTCGTTGTTTCGGGGTTCATCCTGGGAGTGGCGCTCCGCGATCGGGAAGGACTTCGCTGCCTGCACCTTCTGCCGATCCGGGATCTCATCGCCCTCTGGTTTTTCATACTGGCATACGCCAAACGGACCACGGTATGGCGCGGCACCCGTTTCGCATTGACCAGAGACGGAAGGTTAGTAGACGCTGAGCCGCAGGGATGAAGAAGGCCATTTTCACGGGGGACGACTTCGGACTTGCCGTGCCCGTAAACGAGGCAATAATAGACGCTCACTCGAGGGGCGTCCTGACGACCGCCAGCTTGATGGTCTCGGGGGAAGCCAGCCAGGACGCCATCCAGAAGGCACAGGCCCTCCCGACGCTGAAAGTCGGATTGCACCTCGTCCTCGTCGAGGGCCGCTCGCTGCTGCCACGCAAGCAGGTGCCGGATCTCGTGAACGCGAGCGGAGAACTATCCGGGCACCTGGTGCGTTCGGGATTCAGGTTCTTCTTCGTGCCGGGAATCAGGAGACAGCTGGAAGCAGAGATCCGCGCCCAGTTCGAGGCATTCCAGACAGCAGGATTTCACCTGGACCACGTCAACACCCACAACCATATGCATCTCCATCCGACTGTACTGGAATGCGTTCTGAAAATCGGGCGCGAATTCGGGCTTAGCGCGATCCGGGTTCCCCATGAGCCGCCCTTGCCTTCATTCCGGGCCGCTGGGAAGTCCCTGGTTTCCAGGGCGGCATCGTCCTTTTTCCTGTACCCGTTGATCGCACGCATGAGACGGCGTGTCAGAGAGGAGAAGCTGCACGCCAACGATTTCAGTTTTGGAATGAGGGACAGTGGCGCCATGACGCTGGATCTTGTCCTGTCCTTGCTGAGGCACCTCCCGGTAGGCGTTTCAGAGCTACATTTCCACCCGGCGACCCGGCGCTGCGCCGCTCTGGATCGCACGATGCGCGAATACCGCCACGAAGAAGAATATCAGGCGTTGACCAGTCCAAGCCTGCGGGAAGCCATCCGGTCCGCAGGAGTACATCTGAGTTCGTTTGCTGACCTTTGATTGTCGCCGGAGTCAGGAGAATCCATGCTGAGAGTTCTTGTTGCGATGATAGTTGCCACCGGGTCGGCGGCCGTGGGGCAGATCCTGGTGCGTCGGGGAATGCTGCAAGTCGGTCCCCTGGAAGACTATGCACCTCAGGCACTGGTTGTCTATTTCTGGAATGCGGCATGCAACCCGTACGTTATCGGTGGCACCGTTCTCAATACCGTCTTCTACGTCCTTTTCCTGGCGGCGCTCTCCTGGACGGATGTGACGGTTGCGTTGCCGCTCACGGCGATCGAATATGCGTTCGCCGCCTTCCTGGCAGTGTTGATTCTCAAGGAGGCCGTTTCTCCCGTGCGATGGGCCGGCGTGACGCTCGTCATCGTCGGCGTCATTCTCATCTCGCGCGGAGGAGGCAAGGTGTAGTGGCAAGGGTTTCGCGATATGCAGGCCGCAATGAATGGTTGTATGATTGGCCGCGCCCGTCGTCCTTGTCACAGGGGCCTGGAAGAAGCAGCGGGCAAAAGATAGGAGAGAACTTCGATGAGCAGCACAGGAGGCGAGAAGACGGCAGGCGCCGCAGTATCGCGGGTCCCCGCAGCCAGGATCGAGTTCCTTCCCGCCGACCGGGCGTGGATTGGCGAACGAATCCAGGAGGTGCTGGCTACGGGGCAGTTGACCCTCGGCAGATACGGCACCGAATTCGGACTCAAGTTCGCGCAACTCTGCGGTCTTCCCCACGGCATAGCTGTGAACAGCGGCACGAGCGCGCTCGAGATTATTCTTCGCTCGTTGGGGGTGGAGGGCCGCGAAGTGATTGTTCCCACCAACACTTTCTTCGCAACCGCGGCGGCGATCGTCCATGCCGGCGGCACGCCCGTGTTCGCCGACATCGAGCCCGAGCACCTTTCGATTGACGTCGAGTCTCTGGAGCCGTTGCTTACGGCAAAAACGGCGGGAATCATAGCAGTGCACATAGGAGGGATCATATCCTCGCAGATGCCTGCACTGGCCGACTTGGCGCTGAAGAAGGGGCTTTGGCTCGTGGAAGACGCCGCCCATGCGCATGGATCCTCCAACCGGGGTGTGAGCGCCGGCGCCTTCGGGATCGCAGGCGCATTCAGTTTCTATCCCACGAAGGTCATGACGTCCGGCGAAGGCGGTATGATCGTCACGGCCGACACCCGGCTCGCTGAGGAAGCGCGCATTTACCGCGACCAGGGCAAGGCCAGTTTTACTCAGAACGCCCACGTACGCATGGGCTATAACTGGCGCATGTCGGAGCCTCACGCCATCATCGGCCTCCGCCATCTCGAACGCCTGCCTGCGATGATCAGCGACCGGCAGAGAGTCGCGGCGCATTACGACAGCGCGCTGCGGGAATTTCGGAATCTCGTACCGTTGCGGGTGCCTGCAGGCGGCATCTGCAATTACTACAAGTACATCGCTGTGCTCAAGGAGCGGATAGATCGGGGCGCCTTGAAAGCGCGGCTGCGGGAGCGTTACGCAGTATCTCTGTCTGGAGAAGTCTACGAAGAGCCCCTGCACAGGCAGCCGGTCTTTCAGAAGTACGCCACGAGGCCGCTGCCGGTTGCCGAGGACCTTTGCGCCAGGCATATCTGCCTGCCGGTCTACTCGGGGATGAGCACCTCTGAAGTTTGCCAGGTAGTCGATGCAATGAAGGAAGTCCTGGAATAAGGAGAGCGCACATGCAGAAAGTTGTGGTTACGGGAGGGAGCGGCTTCATCGGATCTCATGTCGTCGATTCACTGAAGGATGCGGGCTATGACGTCACCGTAGTGGATTATCAGGTCCCACCCCATCGGCAGGATGTCGGCTTCGAAAACGTCGACCTCATGGACCTCTCCTCGGTGCTCTCTGCCCTGCGGGGCGCAGAGCATATCTTCCACCTTGGGGCGGTATCCAATGTGAATTACGCGTTCAAACATCCCGTATACACCACGGCCCTGAACATAGTCGGCACAGCTAATGTCCTGGAAGCAGCCCGCATCAACGGAGGCGCCCGCGTGTACCTGGCATCCACGGTCTGGGTATACAACGGGTCGCCGAATCACCAGCCCATCGACGAGTCAACTCCGTTTTACCTGGATGGGGCGGGCCACATCTATACTTCCACGAAGATGGCCAGCGAGATGATCTGCCACAACTACAACCAGCTCTACAACGTCCCGTTCACTGTCCTGCGGCTCGGGATCCCTTACGGACCGCGTATGCGTGAAGAGCTGCTGATCCCGATTTTCATCAGGAAAGCACTCGCCGGGGAACCGTTGACGATTTCCGGCAAGGGTGACCAATATAGGAATTTTATCTATGTGCGTGACATTGCAGATGCACATGTCCTCGCCATGTCGGAACGGGCAGTTAACCGGACCTACAACCTCGAGGGAACGAGAAAAATAACTGTCCGCGAGGTAGCCGAAGGAATCCGGCGCATTGTAGGAGAGCACATCCGGATCGAGAGCGTCCCCCCGCGCCCCGGTGACTTCGGGGGCAAGGAGGTGTCGGCTGCGAAGGCCGAAGCCGAACTCCACTGGAAGCCTACGGTCGACTTCGAGGAAGGACTCTGCCGGACGGTAGATTGGTTCCGCATGAAGTGGGGGAAATAGGAGCGGCGACCACCTCGACCTTCCCCGCCCGGTGAGCCGTCGTCGCGGGGAGCGAGGTCTCGGGCCTGCGGGAATTGTGGTGCCAACGGGGGCAATACGATCGGCCCGCACGGTGTAAGGAAGCCGCGCGGGACGGCAACACGAATCCTGGCTTTAACCCGGCACGGGCGCTAAGTTCGGCCCGAGGTCTCTACGTAACCGTTGGCGATGTACCACTCTACTGCTTTGCGCAGGGCTTCCCGGGCAGGTCTCAGCGGGAGGCCAAGCTCGCGCACTGCCTTTCCGGGATCAAAGAATTCGTAGCGGCGCGAGAGCCGGACCTTCTCGGGTGTAGCGGAAGGGGTGCGGGGCGGATTGAGCCAAGCCAGCGTCACATCTACGTAAGCCCAGGCTTGCGCCACCCCGTGCGGCACGCGAAGGCGCACGCGCGGCCGCCCTGAGACCTCGGCAAGAATGTCCAGAATCTGTTTCAGCGTCAGATTTTCTCCACCCAGAATGTAGCGCTCCCCCACCCTTCCCCGCTCGGCGGCCAGCAAGTGGCCTGTAGCCACATCATCCACGTCCACGATATTCAGGCCGGTATCGACATAGCCGAACATGCGCCCGTTCAAATAGTCGACGATGATCTGGCCGGTCGGCGTGGGTTTGTGATCGCCGATACCGACAGGCGAACTGGGATTGACGATGACCACGGGGAGGCCCTGGCAGGCGAACTCCGACGCGACCTGCGCGCCCAGGAATTTGGACCTTTGGTAAAGGCCGATCCGGTCGGCCAGAGTGGCAGGGGTTTCTTCCGTCGCAGGAGTGCGGTCCCTGCAAGTCCCGAGAGCGGCGATGGAACTGGTGTAAATGACGCGCTCGACTCCCGTATCGCGTGCCGCCTCCATCACCCGGCGTGTGCCTTCGACGTTGGTCTGAAAGAAGTCATCCCACCGGTCTCGCCAATAACTGTAGAGCGCGGCCGCGTGAATGACCCACTGGCATCCTGCCATCCCCTTCCGCAGGCTCCCACCTTCCCGCACGTCCCCCGACACCTGCTCTACGGGCAGGCCAACTAGTTGGCGAGTGTCGGAAGCCGGACGCACCAGGGCGCACACCTCGTGCCCGGCCTCGAGCAACCGGCGTACAATCGCACCGCCGATAAATCCCGTGGCTCCAGTTACAAATACGCGCATCCTGGCTTCCTTTCTAAGAGGGCTCTGCATGTCGTCCGGCTGCAACGGATCGCCCAATGCTGTCCAGCTCTCTCAACAGACCCATCACGAAACTTGCCGCATGTTCCATGAAAATGGCGGAAACGGTGTCGAAAGTGTCGTCTGCTCGATGCCAATGAGGCAGGGTCCCGCTCGAAGGGTCGCGCCCGGCGATGCAGATGGCCCGGTATCCGGCCCTTCGCAACGTACCCGTCTCATCCTCGGCGACCATCTCGGCGGGCCGAACGCTCAGTTCAGG
>Ga0316628_100002485_pt1 | contig 13699 bp, 8 predicted proteins | sample OWC_Aug_M2_C1_D5_FD_207648 | JGI IMG/M metagenome (GOLD analysis project Ga0316628, IMG submission 207648) | Wetland soil microbial communities from Old Woman Creek delta, Ohio, United States - OWC_Aug_M2_C1_D5_C | ecosystem: Environmental > Terrestrial > Soil > Wetlands | place: USA: Ohio... | reverse complement strand
CTGCGGCCCGGCACCAAATCCGGGCGGTCCAGGTTCGTCCCGCCACTGAACACCGCGGATCTAGACTGGTTATTGGCGAGGTTTACGGTAAACGGATAGCCGGTCTGAATCGTTTCGATGGCGCTCACTTGCCAGCCGTTTGCGACTTTTGCCAGCACGCCTGATTTCACGGACATTTGAGGCAGGCGATAGGTCGCGTTGAAACGCCAATTATGTGTAGCGTCGTAATTGGACACGGCATAATCCGGCCAATTGTTGAATGCGTCGACCGGATAGACCGGCGCCGAACTCATCTCGTTTGGCGCCTCCGATTGAGGGAAATCCATCATCTTGCTCCAAGTGTACGCGCTTTGGAATTGCAGCCCCCTGCTGGTCCGCTTCGTCAGGACAACCTGGAGCGCGTTATAGTTTGAACTCGCCGCCCCGGTCTGCAACAGGATACTGGCCCAGGCAGGGTTGATATAGGGATTAGGGTTTACTCCCGCAACCGTCGGAGCCCAGCACGCCGTTGCCGATCCATCCATCATGCTCGTTAAGTCGGGAGTCCCCGAAGCAAGGGGCACGCAGGTTTCCACTCCGCTCACGACCGAAGGGACGCCGCTGGGGATCCTGGGATTGGCATCGCGGCGCGACATGAGGTTAAGTCCCCGCGATCCCGCATAGGCCACGCTCAAGCCCATGGAGAAAGGCAACTGTTGCTCCAGGGTCAAGTTGTAGGACAACAGGTGCTGCTGCTTGATGTTGTAATCGAACAAGGCGATATCATGCGCGACGATTGCCGTGCTTACCGGGAATGGAATCGTAACCGTAACCGGAGCCGAAGCCGAACCGAGTATCGTGCTGGTGGAGGTGAATGGTTTTTCGTTGGTCTGGATCACGTCCATGGCGGTGCCATACGGGCTGAGGTCATACAGCAGGGCGTACCCACCCCGCAGAGCCGTCTTGCCGTTTCCTCTGACATCCCAGGCAAAGCCGAGCCGCGGACTCACGTTGCGCAACGTCGGATTCTTAAACGGAGGCCCCACAGTCGGGGTGACATCGGTTCGCACATTCACGAGGGCATCCTGAATGCCGTCTTTTTCATGCAACTGGGTCATGAACTCGTAGCGCAGGCCCAGGTTCAAAGTGAAGCGCGAGGCAACCCGGAAGTCATCCTGGGCGTAAAATCCGATGGTTGTGGAGCGGTAATCGCGGACGAAGGTCGAGGTGGGCGTGAGATACGCCATAGTTGCCGACGTTTGCCCCTGCAAGAATTCCGAGATCGAGTTGAAGGTCGCCGTGCCGCGGTAGCCCCGGGCCGTATAGTTATGCTGCTGATACCGGTTGATGAGGGTTCCGAATTTGAACGAATGACGGCCCCGCGTGTAGAAGACGTCATCGCCCCAACTGAAAATGTTCTGCGGAAGGTACGCCGGGGCAGTCGGGAATGGACCCAGGGGGGAAATGGTAACACCTCCAATATTGATGTTCCCCACATCGCTGGTAGCTGCGCCCGGAACAAACTGGTATTGCGAGCCGGCATAAATGGAACCCGAATCGATTCGCGGGGTCGTCCGGCTGAGGGAGAATCGGGCCGTATTCAACAAGGCCGGAGAGAAAACATGGTTCTCCGCCAGAGTGATGTATTGACTCTGGCTGGTTATGTCCATGGTGAACCCGGGATAGGAGTACGGCCCGGAATTTTGAATCACGGAACTATGGAGCGATCCATTGTCGATGGTGTACCGGGCAAACATGCTGTCCGAGGATGAAAACGTATGGTCGACACGAATCTGCCCGTAATCGTCGCGAGTCGGCTCGACAAAGGGATAGGTGAACTGGTTGCCGGGCATGTTGGGGTTCGGGTATAGCGCCAGCAGGGGAAGGATCTGCGAGGCCACGGTGCATCCTCCGCACCCCGGGTTAGCTGTCGCCACATGGTCCGCGGCAGGGAATACATTGTCAATGATCGTGACTCCCCGCCGCTGTCGCACCCCTTCGTAAACCGCAAAGAAGAATGTCTTGTCTTTCTGGATCGGACCTCCAAACGCTCCGCCGAAATTGTTCCGCTGATAGGGCGGCAGCCTCTTTCCCGGATACGTAAGACTCTTGTCCGTGCCAAAGCCGTTTATGTTTGCAGCATCGGTCGCGTCGAAGAAGTTTCTGGCGTCCAGCGCGCTATTGCGCAGATATTCGAACACGTCCCCGGACCATTTATTTGTTCCGCCCTTGCTCACCATCAGCACCTGGCTACCCATGGTCATCCCCTACTCGGCGCTGAACGAATTGGTAATGATGCGGTACTCCCGGATTCCGTCCACCCCCAGGGTGTAGCCGGAGGCGGAAGCCGAATTGACTCCTTGCAGGTTGGACATGGAAGCGCCATCCAACAGAAAGTTATTGGAGTGCACGGGCGCCCCGTTGCTGCTGTACCAGAGCCCGGCGTTCGAGGGGTTCGCTCCCAGGCTTCTATGCTGCGTGATACCGGGCTGTAGAAGCGTCAGATCCACGTAGTTGCGGCCGTTCATGGGAAGATTGGCGACCTGATGCTCGTCCACAAGGCTTCCCAGGGAACCACTGGTGGTGTTCACCAGGGGAGCTTCGCTCGTCACGACCACCTCTTGCGTCATGGATCCCACCTGGAGCGCAAAATTCACGACCGCTTCCTGCGCTACGTCCAGCGTCAGTCCGGAGCGCACATTGGTTTGGAATCCGGTCTTTTCCGCGCGCACTTCATACCTGCCCACCGGCAAAGCGGAGAACCGAAAGGAGCCATCCGACCCGCTGGTCGCCGTGCGGGTTTGCCCCGTGTCAACGTTGCGGGCCGTCAATCTGGCGTCCGGTACGGTCCCTCCCGTGGAGTCCGTCACGATACCCAGGATTGTCGCCGTTGGTATTTGAGCCATTAGTACCGACGCAGCGAGCAAAAACAGCAAGGATACACCAAGCCAATTCGTTCCCAATTGCATAGCTGAACGCTTCATTGCAGTCCTCCCTATTGTCGCTTCCGGAATATTTCCACCCCAAAATATTGTCGCGATTGTGGAGAAACTTACGCGAGCTCTTGAGGCCTTGTACGCCACCTAAAAGCACAAAGATGTGATGGCAGTCATAGATCATCGTGATAACGGTCACACCTATTCTCCCGAAGGGAGGATGGCGCCGGAAAATTCAACGGGAAATTCGTATCCGCCTGGGGAAAAGAGCCTGCAAACGCCGATTCTCGGGCAGCGCGGAGGTGCAGCGGTTCGGGCGTCTGGACTCTAAGAACTTCCTCTCCAAGAACTCGTCGAACGAACAGACGTTGTCCACCCCCTAGTACTTCCTTCCGATAAAAGTCAGTTCTCGGCTTTTGATTTTTACGACAGTCGCGGGAAAGGCGCTGCGTTCAAGAACATGACTCGATGATTGCATATTGATAGGTGGCGGGTGTACGTTGTCGGTCAGCCGGAAAGTCAAAATAGAAATCCCGGATGGATTGGCGATACAGAGTACCCGGAACCGTCGCCTGCTTCCTGCCGGTTTTACGGAGAATCGCGCAAAACGATCCAACTATCCTGCGGGAGTGTGACCTATGCGAATGATTCGATTCTGTGCGCTAGCTGCAGCTCTTGTGTTCGCTGCGAATGCGCGGGCCCAGGAAGGCAGTGAGCCCGTCGATCGCAGCCAATATGCTTCGCGGGAAATATTGCCTGATCCCACCGCAGGTCCTTGCAAAGAGACGGACCGGCACAAGCTTACGCAGATCAGCGGCAATCTCTACCGCCACGTTTTGGTGCCCTTGACGGGACCCAGTGGACTTGTGCTCATCACGAGCGAAGGCGCCGTGGTGGTCGACTCGGAAGGGACCTGCGCCGCGCAATTTCTCCTGGAAGATATCAAGAACCGGTTTCACGTCCCGGTCAAATATCTCATCCTAAGCCATGCGCATTTCGACCACATTGCCGGGTCCCAGGTGTTCCAGCAAGCGGGGGCTATCGTCATCGCTCACAAGAACGCGGTGGAACCGATTGTTGGAGAACGCTTGCCCGCCGCCGTGCCCGATCGCGTATTTGATAAGCAACTGACAATAACCCTGGGCGGCGAGACGGTGGTGCTAACCCGCGTTGCGCCCAGCCACTCCAACAGCATGATCATGACGTACTTCCCCAAGTACAAAGCGCTGGACTGCCCGGACGTGTGCCGCGGCGACACCCTTCCCTTTCAGGATCTTCACGATATGTATTACGACGGCTGGATCGAAACCGTTCGGTGGATTCTGAAACAGGATGTCACCTTCATCGATACCGGACACGACACCGCGAATCTGCCCCAACAGCAAGTGCATCTCGACTACATGATTGACCTGCACGATCAGATCCTTGCACAGGTTCGCCAGGGGCGGCAGTGGGAGGAAATGTTCCGCAACATTCACTTTAGCAACAAGGTGAAATCATTCCGCAACTTTGACAACGCGACGATGAACATGCTGGGAATGTACCGGTGGGTAGTGGAGCATCAACGCGGCGAATATTAAGAAGTGTGGCGCAGTGTCCGCAACTGTTGGCAACGGAGAATCACTCATGTCGGGGTTCAAAAGATCAGCAAGGCGCTATCTTAGCGTGTGCGCGACTGCGAATTTGTCTCTGTTTTTGACCCTCTTCGCGGGGGCGCGTTTCGCCGGGGCGCAGGAACCTGCGGCCTCGCGAATCGCGCGTGCCGACAAGGAGCCGCAGAACTGGCTTACGTACTACGGGAATTATGGCGCGTGGAGCTACAGCCCACTGAACCAGATTACTCGCGACAACGTCAAGCAACTCGTGCCGGTCTGGGCGGTGGCCGCGGGCTACCCGACGCACCCTTCGCTGATCGGTGGACTCGAGGCGGCGCCACTGGTCGTGGACGGCGTGCTCTACCTGGTCGGCATGCAGAACAACGTCTACGCCATGGACGCCGCCACGGGCAGTCGCCTTTGGAACTACATTTATCACTGGCCGGACCACGACATTCTCGGCAACAAAGGGTCGCGTGGCCTCGCGTTTGGCGAGGGGCTCGTGTACATGGGCACGCAAGATGATCACGTGGTAGCTCTGGACGCCAAGACCGGCCGGGAAGTCTGGAACGTGGTGGTGGACGACAATCTGAAATGCAAATGCTCGATCACTTCTCCTCCCCTCTACGTGAAGGGCAAAGTGATTACCGGCATGGCTGGTGGCAGCGGGGGTGGGCGCGGTCACATCCAGGCGGTGGATGCTAGAACGGGGAACCTCGTATGGCGCTTTGACACGGTCCCGGCACCCGGTGAGCCCGGCTCGGAAACCTGGGCGGGAGATTCGTGGAAAAACGGCGGTGTGTCCACGTGGTTGCAGGGCTCCTACGATCCAGACCTGAATGCGGTCTATTGGGGAACCGGAGACCCATATCCGAATCTGAGGGGTGAGACTCGCGAGGGCAGCAATCTTTATTCTTCGTCCCTTGTGGCCCTGGACGCCGACACGGGAAAATTAAAATGGTATTACCAGGAAATTCCCCACGACCTGTTTGATTATGACTCGGCCATGGAGCCTGTGTTGATTGACGCCAACGTCGGGGGCCGCGTGCGCAAGCTGGTCTTGCATTCCAGCAAGAATGGATACGCATATCTGCTGGAGCGCGATACCGGGAAATTTGTGAGGGCGTTTCCATTCGCAGCCACGGTGAACTGGTCGAAGGGCCTGGACGCGGAGGGAAAGCCGGTGGAATATTATTTTCCCATGGGGAACAAGGCCGGCCAGATCACCTGCCCGGGCACGGCCGGCGCGCGCAACTTCAATCATTCGGCGTACAGCGCGCGGACTGGCTGGTGGTATACCTCGTCCGCCGAACTCTGCAACCGCACGGCTCCGTCCGCGGAAGGAGCCAACGCGAATGTTCGTGTGGGGCGAATGCTGAACCCGGATTCCCCTCCTTTCATCGCCGCGTTTGATCCCTTGACGGGCAAGAAGCAGTGGACGTTCATCACCAAGTACGCAAACCAGTCATCGCTTTTGGCGACCGCCGGAGATTTGATTTTCGGTGGCGACCTGGATGGCGAGGCATTCGCGCTCGATGCCAGAACCGGGAAGAAACTCTGGTCGTTCAACACCGGCTCCTTTATCGTTGCTCCGCCCATCAGCTATTCCGTCAACGGAAGGCAATATGTAGCGATTGCTTCCGGCGGAGGCTCCTACATGGACAACCAAATCGCGCCATACTGGCCGGAAGCGAAGGGACGCACCGCGCAAACCGGAGCGACACTTTTCGTTTTTGCGCTACCGGAGAAAAGCAACTGATTCGCTGAGAAAAATCGGACAGGACATCAAACGGAAAGGACGAGGCTCATGCACCGTCTGGGATTGTTATTGGGATGGCTGGCCGCGATGGCGGTTATCCCCGCGATCGTTTGCGCGCAGGAACAGGCGCCGGCAACACAAAGGCCCGGACCGGGGCGCTCGTTTGCGCAATGGGACAAGATCCAGATTTCCGTGACGGACAAGCTGGCGCCGAATCTTTACATCCTTCAGGGTTCGCCTAATCTTGACACGAACCACCCTGACGCGGCGGGCGGAAGGATCGCCGTGCTCTTCGGCCCTGACGGCATCCTGATGGTTGACTCGCAGGACGAGGAACTTCACGAAAAAGTCCTGAACACGATCAGAACATTCAGCTCCGCGCCCATTCGCATTCTGGTCAATTCGCACATCCATTCCGACCACACGGGCGGCGATCCATTTTTTGCGAAGCAAGGGGCCTTGATTTTCTCGCGCGAGGAACTGCGCGAGGAAATGTTGCACCCGCCGCGCCGCGGTAATGGAGATCCGGCTCCCGCGCCCGACCCGGCCGGCGTTCCTGTCGTGACTTATCCGTTGGGCACTCCGGACGCTGCCGCTGTAACGATTCATATGAACGGGGAGGTGGTCGATTTTATTTCGGTTCCGGCGTCTCACACCGGCGGGGACACGGTCATCCGGTTTCAGCATGCAAACGCGATTTATATCGGCGATTTCTACCGCAATTTCGGATACCCCTTTGCCGATCAGGCGAATGGCGGCACGATCCGGGGCATGATCACCGCGATCGACATGATCGCGGAGACGGCCGGCCCCGACACAACGCTTATCACGGGCCACGGCACGATGGTCAAGAAGGGGGAACTGCTTCCCTATCGCTCCATGCTCGTCGATATCCTGGCAAAAACAAAAAACCTGGTCGATCAGGGCAAATCGCTGGACGAGGTTCTGGGCGCCAACCTGACCGCTCCGTATGACGCGACGACGAAGGGCGACACGCCGGAGAGCAAAAGGCGGTTCATCACCGAAGTGTATGACGAGGTGAAAGGCAAGTAAGTATCGAAATTCCTGCTGATATGGAGGACAGGAATTTCCCCTGGTTGCGGACCGGATTTATCAATCACGGCCAACGCCTCTCGCCCCGGCCATTCCTTATCGATTCGCTCTTCCACCATCTGCATCTACACACAGGAGCTGCAAGGGCAAATAAAAAACCTGCCTGGCCTGGTGTGAGGCGAAAAAACAACCCTTTCAAAAACCAGGAAGGGTTGCAATCCATCCAATTGTAATGTTATGGGTTCAAGAATATTCGCCTTAGGGAAAGACACGTCCGCTGCGCCGCTTCTGACGCAGCGGACATATCCTGTTTAATGCGCTCCTGTATTCGTGCGGAACTGCACGCGCGCGATTTTCCCCGCTCCGATGTAAGGCACCCAGACGGTCGGAGGATCAGTGCTGTTGTCGATGGCCAGGTGGCGAGAGTTTGTGCCACGCGTCGGCAGCGGGTATAAGGTGAACTTGTCAGTCGTCGGATCGAGCTTGCCCAGGAAATCGGCGCCGGCATTGCTAAACCAGACCATATTGTTCTTGTCCGTCATCAATTTGTAAGGTTGCGCCCACCGGCCATTCGGCACTTGATAGATCCCGACCAGGGTCTTTGTTCGGACGTCGACCTTCGCGATGCCACCCGACCAGTACAAACCGGCCCAGACGAAGTTACCGGTTCGATCTGCTCCCAAGCGGCGCGGCCCCTGCTGACCGAGCGCCGCGTTGTGATCCCAGGAACCGATCTTATTAAAAACTTCGATGTCTTCCGGACGGAGGTCCGCCGACTTCAATGGCGGCAACGAAACTTCTGAGACTTTGCCTGTCTTGCCATCCACCACGCCGAGCTTGTCGACCGCGAGCTCTGTAAACCAGACATCATCCAGGCGATCGATGCTCAGGTCATAGGGCCTGCTCCACGCGGTCGGCGCTTTGAATTCGGTCCATTCCCCTGTGGTCGTATTCATGCGGATCGCGCCGTCGTTCGACGATCCCCAGACATAGCCCTTCGTGTCCACGTCTTTGCCGTGGGACATGACCGGAACCTTGGGAAATGCGGTGATGGTTTGAGTCTCGATATCGAGCTTGTTGAATTCGTTTGTTCCGTACCAGACATAGCCTCTGGGATCCGACATCATCCCGTTTGGGCCGTAATAAATTTTGCCGTCGGTGCCGAGCGCAATATCGTGAGCCGCGCGTTCCTCGCCTTCGTGGCGTGTACCCAAGCTCCAGTCGCTTCCGCTCCGGAACTCATTCAGCGGCTCGGGTGGTAATTGTTTGGCGTCGGTGTGACCATTGCGTGCAACCAGCATCGTTACGCGGCCAGTCTTGGGGTCGAGGCTGAATATGTCGCCACTGCGCTCGCGGGGCAGGTCGTATTCAGTGACTACAATTTGGGTGGCTTCGCCTGTTGGGCGCGGAAACGGCTTCAACTTCAACGGAACCGCTTGCGGGCCACGGACTCGCGCCAAATATTCAATAACGTCTTTGCGATAGAAATTCCAGAGCTTGGTGTGGATGCCGGCCAGATTGCCGTTGGCATCCAGTTCCCCATCGTCGAACATGCCTCCGCCTGGTTTGATTCCGGGGGGATCCCCGGCCGACTTCTCGGGCGGACCACCGTCCGCGGTGATCTTGGCCATCTGGTTCATCAAGATTTCCCAGCCCGCCGCATCGAAGCGCTTCTCCAGAATGAAAGCGGGCAAATGGCAATTGCTGCATTCGTTGAGTATCACCATCTTCATGCGGCGATCGGCGCTGGTTGCGTCGGGCAGACTTTCCAACCATTCCGGCGTCGAAAGTTGCCGTTCGAAGTTCTGAATGGGTTTAAGAGCGAAGTTCTGCTGCGTGGCCTTGCCGGAGACGATTTGATCCTGGGCCACTGGGCGGTCGAATCCGACGGCCTGTGCCCACACCTGATAGGAGCCGGCTTCGAGCTGCGGAAACGTATAGGCGCCGGCCTGGTTGGTCCAGACAGACGTTGTAATCGTTGCCCCCTCCGCCTTGGCCGATACCGCCACGCCTTCCATCGGCTTACCGTCAGCGGCAACGACCGTGCCTGTGAGTGCAGTACTTGGAGCGGCAGATGTCTGAGAGGCGCCGGGGAGACCGGTCAAAAGCACAACTGCACCGAGGCCGAGAATCAGCAGTATCGTGTAGGATCTCGACATCACCATCCTCCTGATCAGTTCCTGCGAAAACTGTTTTCCAAAGTAATGATTCAGCGAATTTTCAAATACGCTATCAAGCTGTCCAGTTCCGAGGGCTCCAGCGTGTACTTGAAGCCCGGCATCTTTTTCGGTACCCCCGACAGAATCAGATACCGCACCGCATCCTCACTAATCTCGGGATCTTTGAGCAAGCCGACCAGGTCCGACGACGCCTGAATCTTCAGGGCTTTTTTCTGGTTCGTGAAGATATGACAGAGAGGACAATGCTTGGTAAACAGCGCTTCGCCACGCTTCTGTTGTTCGGTTTCAGGCTTGCCTGGCGCAACCGTGGCAGCGGTTTGCCCTTCCTGTGCAACCGTAGCAAGAGGAAATGCCAAAACAGACGCCAAGCACAATAGTCGAGTTACTTTGTGAAGACCCAAGTGTCAGCCTCCAAAAGTCGAAAGGTTTCCCGAACAGATTTCCGTTGGTCTTACAGCTGGGCATACTTATACACCCTAAAGGTCCCTCTATTGAACAATGTTTTGGCCCTCTTGTTCGGAGAATATTCACACTTCAACTGCTTCGCCTGATTTCATTGCAGGCCGCACAGCGTGCCGCGTGGTTTCAACGACCGCCCCCGCGGCGATCACACTTTATTCAGTCGCGGGAACAATCGCAGGGCGTTTTCGCGGTCGATGGCGCGCCGTTCGGCGCGGCTGAGGCCGCAATCGTCCAGCCCCTTGGCGACATCGTATGGAGTAACGAACGGATAGTCCGTTCCGTAAAGCATTTGCGAAACGGGGACAACTTTTTTGAACGTGGGCCACGAATTCGGGTTAAAAAACATCGCCGTGTCGTAATAGAACTTCTGGACTTCGTACAGCAAACCCTTGGGCAATCGCGCCGCAATGTCGGGGCGCTGCATCACGGTCACGAAGCGGTTCATCAGATACGGCGCGGTGCCTCCGCCGTGCGAAAAGATGAAGCGAATCTCCGGATACTTCGAGGCCGTGCCGCTGAACAGAAGGCTGGCGATGTTGCGCGTCGTGTCCGTGCCCAGCTCGATGACGGCCGTGCCCAATTCCGGCTGCAAGTCCTTGCAGCACTCGGCTCGGAAGGGATGGAAATACACGATGGCTTTGCGCCGGTTCAATTCTTCCATGACCGGAGTGAACATGGGATCGCCGAGATATTTTCCTATGTAGCTCGTCATCATCCCAATGCCATCCAGCTTGAGCGTGTCCATGCCGTATTCAATTTCCCGGAGGCATCCGTCGATGTCGGGCAGCGGCACCGTTGTGAACATCCCGAAACGTCCGGGATGATCGGAAATTAATTTCGCTCCGTATTCGTTGCATTCGCGGGCGAGGCTCCGCGCGGCTTCGTTGTCACCGAACCACACGCCCGGTTCGCTGGTGGACATCACGGCCGTCTGGACGCCCGCTTTGTCCATTTCGGCGAGCGATTTTTCCGGAGTCCATTCCATCAAAGGACGCTGTCCGGTCTTGCGAGCGGTGATGGCGGCGATGAAGCCGGGAGAAGAAATGTGGTGGTGGGTATCGATGCGATACAGTCGTGACGTGAAGGCGGCCATGCCTTGCGCGAAGGAAATGGCCTCCGGAATCAGCGCCGCGGCGCCGACCGCTCCGAGGCCCGCCAGAAATTCACGGCGCAGAAACAGCGCGCTATTCTTGCAATCCGATTTGGACATGTTGTTTATCCTTTGAAGTCGAAAGGCGACGGTCGACACCCACTGCTTGTTCGCTGTTAAGCGTACGTTACTACAACAGCGGGCGGGAGCGCCATGGAAACTGCGCGGCGCTGGGACAAGAATCCCGGCTCAGGTCACACTGCAGATAAGGATGTACGGAGAAATCGGCGGGGTCTTCGCCGCCTGAATGCCGTGCTTGCGATCAGTAGCCCGTCGCCGTGATAGGCGCGTGATTTCCGGCGGCCGTGAGTACCGGCATGGGCGCAACCGGAAGGCGCTCGTCCGCGTCGGGACGCTCAAACACTTTGCGAATTCCATACGTTGTGGAGCGCTCGGCGGGGATGCGTCCGATGGTTCGGATCAGGGCGCGGAATTCGCCGGGGGAAACATACTCGCCGAAATTCGCTCCCGCCGCTTTGGAGATGCTTTCCTCCATCAACGTGCCGCCGAAATCATTGGCTCCGGCCTGGAGACACGACAGGGATTCCTGATAACCAAGCTTGACCCAGGAGACTTGAATGTTGGGGATGTAGCCGTGCAAAAGCACGCGGCCCAGGGCATGGACGATCAGATCCTCATGGACGGAGCGCCCCGCGCGGGCGCCTCCACTCTGGAAAAGTTTGGTTTGCGAATGGATGAATCCCAGCGGAACAAATTCCGTAAATCCGCGGGTTTCCTTTTGAATTTCGCGGAGCAGCAGGATATGCCTGACCCAATGCTCGGGAAGCTCGGTATGGCCGTACATCATCGTCGAAGTCGTGGGAATGCCGAGACTGTGCGCCGTGCGAATCACTTCGATCCACTGGCGCACTTTCAATTTGTTGGGACTTAGTGATCGGCGAACACTGTCATCGAGAATTTCCGCGGCCGTTCCGGGAATACTTCCCAAACCCGCTTCTTTCAGCATGAGCAGATACTCGCGCAGCGGCATTCGCGTTTTTTCAACGCCATAGACGATCTCCATGGGTGAAAAGGCATGCACATGAAGTTCGGGCAGGCGCGCCTTGATGGCGCGCAGAAGTTCCACGTAGTAGTAGCCGTCGAGATCCTTCGGCAGGCCCCCCTGAATGCACACTTCCGTGGCGCCTTGCTGCACCGCATCGAGCGACTTGGCAATCAGCGAGTCCGTGGATTGGAAATAAGCTTCCGGCGAATCCGCACCTCGACTGAATCCGCAAAAGGCGCAGCCGACGATGCAGACATTTGTGAAATTCAAATTCCGGTTCACCACGTAGGTGACGCGGTCGCCGACCGTGCGCCGCCGAAGTTCGTCGGCGACTTTCACCAGGGCCACAAGGTCGTTTCCATCGACCGTGGCCAGCGTCATTCCCTTCTTGAAATCCAAATCGGTCCCCGCGAGAACTTTTTCCAGCGCGCCGGCAACGTTTGGACTTGCTGCCGCGAGGGCTTGATCCCAGGGAATTTCTTTCCAGTCAGGATTCACTGTTTTCAGCACGGGTTAATACTCCCTTCGAGCGTAGCCGTCCTCGCCCTGAAGCTTTTGAACGTACGGCTGTAGACGCTCGTTCACGAATTCAGTCCGCATGGAAAACTCGGGATAAATGGCCAACCGTTCCCGCAAAACAGATCCCGCCGAGGCGGTTCGCGCCGCTAGCGAAGAAATCTGCGGCCAGGCCGCTTCCGGATTGATGAAATCTCTTGTCACCGGGGAAATTCCACCCCAGTCGTTGATGCCGGCCTTCAGCAGATCCGGATAGTCCTTCGAGAGCAGATTGGGCGGCGATTGTAGATTCATCCGGCCGCCGAGAATCAGGCGCGCAACTGCAATGGTGCGCAGCAAATCCTCGTTGGAAGGCTCCGGCGCGAGCGCCATGGGAATATCCGGCTTCGCGCGAAACGGCTGGACGATCACTTCCTGAACGTGGCCATGTTTCTCATGGGCGGCGCGGATCGCCAGGAGCGCGTCCACGCGTTCCTCCGGAGTCTCACCGATCCCGATCAAAATGCCCGTGGTGAAGGCCATGGACAATTGCCCCGCATTCTCGATAGTCCGCAGGCGAAGCGATGGAACTTTGTCGGGCGCTCTCCAATGCGGCCCGCCGGGGCGGCCGAGTCGAGGGCCAACGCTCTCAAGCATCAGGCCCACGCTGACATTGGTCTCCCGCAGGCGGCGAAGATCTTCCGCGGCCATCAGTCCCGGATTGGAATGAGGGAGAAGGCCTGTCTTGGTAAGCACCAACTCGCTCATGGCCGCAACATATTCGAGCGTGCGCTCGAAGCCAAGCGATTGCAGAAACTCTTTCGCTTCCGGAAACACGCGCTCGGGCTGGTCGCCAAGGCTGAACAAAGCCTCTTTGCAACCCGCGCGGCGCCCCGCCTCGGCTACCGCCAGCACTTCGTCGGGAGTCATGTAGGGCTGCACACCGGCTTGGGGATCCGCGCGAAACGTGCAGTAACCGCAATAGTCTCGGCACAGATGCGTGAGCGGGATAAAAACCTTTTTGGAATAGCTGACCGAATTGCCTTTGAAATTGTTCCGGACCGTAGCGGCCGTCTGAAGCAAA
>Ga0316628_100002484_pt1 | contig 13700 bp, 12 predicted proteins | sample OWC_Aug_M2_C1_D5_FD_207648 | JGI IMG/M metagenome (GOLD analysis project Ga0316628, IMG submission 207648) | Wetland soil microbial communities from Old Woman Creek delta, Ohio, United States - OWC_Aug_M2_C1_D5_C | ecosystem: Environmental > Terrestrial > Soil > Wetlands | place: USA: Ohio... | reverse complement strand
CCCGCTACACGGAGGACGAGCTCGTCCGGGCGCTCGGCCGATCGGCCGGGAGCGCCGCGGAGGCCGGCCGCGGGCCCGAGGTGCTGGCGGCCGTGAGCGAGGTGGTTCTGGGAGTGCTCACGCCCCGCGCCGGGTGAGCAGGGCGTACAGCTCCCTGCGGGTGAGGCCGAGCTGCCGTGCCGCCTCGCGGCGCGCCTGAGCACGATCGAGACCGCGGCCCAGCGCCGCATCCAGGGCCGCGCGGGCCGAGTCGGCCGAGGCTGCCGACGGGGCCCTCGGAGGAGGTGGCCCCACCACCAGCGTGTACTCCCCGCGGGGGGTCGCTTGGGCGGACCACTCGGCGAGCGCCGCCAGGGTGCCGCGCTCGCAGCGCTCGTGCACCTTGGTGAGCTCGGCCAGCAGCGCGGCCTCGCGTTCTCCTCCCAGGCAGGCGGCGCAGGCCTCCAGCTCGGGGCGGAGGCGGTGTGGCGAGAGGAAGAGCACAAGCGTGTGGGGCACCGCCGCCAGCGCGACGAGGGCCGTGGCCCGCTGTCCGGCGCGCGCGGGCAGGAACCCCGCAAAGGTGAACGGCATCGGCGGCAGGCCGGCCACCGCCACCGCTGCCGCGATGGCGCTCGGCCCCGGCACCGCGAGTACGGGGATCCCCTGCTCCCGGCACGCACGTACGAGCCGGTACCCCGGGTCGGCCAGCACCGGCGTCCCAGCGTCCGAGACTAGGGCGAGGTCGTTCCCCACACCCAGCTCAGCAAGCAAGCGCGGCACCTCGCGGGCCTCGTTGTGCTCGTGCAGCGACCTCGTCGGCGTTGCCACCCCGAAGGCGCCAAGGAGCTTGCGCACGTGGCGCGTGTCCTCCGCCAGCACCCAGCGTACGCGCGCGAGCACCTCGCGGGCGCGCGGCGAAAGGTCCTGGAGGTTTCCGATCGGAGTGGCGACCACGAAGAGGCGCCCGGTCCCCCGCCCCGGGGTCACGGGGCCGGGGTCAGGGGTCGGGGACGCTGCACGCACGTCGCTGCGCCCTGTCCCCGGAGCCCTGTGCCCAGTCCTCATCGTTCCGGGTTGCGCGGAAGGATGCGGTCCACGTTCATGCAGCTCGCGGACACGCGGGCGACGACCGTCGGGCGCCACTTGAAACGGTTGCGCCGGTAGGCACTCAGGGCTCCGTCCACGAGGGCGGGCGGGAAACCCGCCGCCACCAGCTCCTCCCGCCCCATCCCCCCATCGTGGTGCCAGTAAAGGACGGGGTCGACCGTGGGGTAATCGAAGCCCAGCTCGCCGGCGTCGGTCTGCCCGGGCCACAGGTCCGCCGTTGGCGGCTTTCCTACCACGCCGTCCGGCACGCCGAGAGCGCGCGCGAGCTCGAAGATGTGGGTCTTCCACACGTCTCCGAGCGGCTGGACGGAAGCGGCTGAGTCGCCGAAGAGCGTCGAGTAGCCGAGCAGGATCTCCGACTTGTTGCTGGTCCCCAGCACCAGCGCCGGGACCGTCCTTGCGCGGTCGAACAGCGCAACCATGCGCAGGCGCGCCAGCAGGTTGCCGAAGCGCACGCGGTCCGCCCGCGCACCGAGGGCCACGGCGAGGGTCTCCGCCGCGGGCGCGATCTCGACCGTCTCCAGGCGCAGGTCGAAGGCATCCGCCACCGCCCGAGCGTCGCGCAGGCTCTCGGGCGAGCTGGCGGGCCCGGGCAGCGCGAGGGCGTGTACGCGCTCGCGACCCACGGCCGCCACGCCGAGCGCCGCAGAGACTGCCGAGTCCACGCCCCCCGACAACCCCACGACGTACCCGGAGAGCCCCGAGGCACGCAGCTCCTCAGCCAGGAACCTCTCGAGCATCTCGGCGAGCAAACCGGTGTTGACCGGCGGCAGCTCACGCACCGACGCGCTCCAGGGCGGCCCGCCAGAGGTCGAAGCGCTCGGCGTACGGGATCGGGGCGAGGGTGCGGGCACGCGCCGCCGCGCCCGGGGAGAACGGCGCCAGGACGAGCGTCTCCTCGTGAGCGGGGGCGGGCTCGGCGAGGCTGCGGCCGCGCGGGTCGACGGCCCACGAGCAGCCGCCGAAAAGGATGCCCTCCTCCCAACCGCAGCGGTTGGCGAAGAAGACCGGACGCACCGTGGTCACGGCGGTGGCGCCCATGATCCAGTGCCAGCGCCGTGACGCGGCCGGTTCATCGCCGCCGTCGAGCTCCGTCGGTCCGCCGGCCACTACCAGCAGCGCGTCCACCCCGTCCTGGGCCAGCATCACAGCCGAGGAGAGGTGCCAGGCGTCCTCGCAGATCAGAACCCCGAGGCGCCCGAGCGAGCACTCGATCGGCGCCAGGCGCGGACCGGGGATGAAGTAGCGCCCCTCGTCGAACATCCCGTACGTGGGCAGGTAGAGCTTGCGGTGCACGCCGCGGACCTCGCCGCCCTCCATGAGCACCGCTGCGTTGGAGATGCCACCGTGCGGCTCGCGCAGGGGCAGCCCGACGAGCAGCGCGATCTCGCGGCTCGCCTGCAGGAGTGGGTTCAGTCGCGTGTCGTCGAGTGCGAGCGCGTGCTCGAGGACGCCGTGGGCGAGCAGGTACCCGGAGAGAGAGAGTTCGGGAAAGACGACGAGGCGGGCGCCCGCGGCCGACGCCCGGGCGACCATCTCCATGTGGCGTTCGAGGTTGTGCCGGAGCTGGCCGGGGCAGGTCGCGATCTGGGCCAGCGCGATCACCTGTTCGGCCGCCCGCGGCGCTGCTTTCCCCACCGAAGCCTCCGCGGCGAGTGTAACATGAGGGCGTGCTGGCGCTGCTTTTCCCGGTCTTCCTCGCCGCGGCGGTCGAGGTGGAACGAGTCCTGGCCCTGGTCAACGGCGTCCCGATCCTTCAGTCGGACGTCGATCTGGCGGAGGTGGCGGCGCTGGTGCCCCGCCAACCGGGCGAGAGTGACGCGGGCTATCACAAGGCGATCGTCGATGCCCTGGTCGACCTCGAGCTGCGGTGGCAGGACCTGGAAGCCGCGGCCATCTCCTCGCGGGTCCCGGTAGACATGGACGCGGCGTGGCGCGCCACGCAGAAGCGGGTGGGTGGCGAGGAGGAGCTGCGGCGGCGGCTCGCGGGCATCGGGCTGGATGAGGCGGCGGTGCGGGGCCTCGTGCGCCGGGCCGCGATCGTGGAGGCGTACGTGTCGACCCGGTTCGGCCCCTTCGTGCGCCCGACCGCGCAGGAGGTCGAGAAGACGTGGCAGGATGAGCTGGTGCCCAAGCTGAGGGCGGCGGGAAAGCCGGTCGTGGACCTCGCCGAGGTGAAGGCTCAGGTCGAGGCGCTGCTGCGGGAGCGCAAGCTCACCGCCGAGGTCGAGCGCTGGACCTCCGATCTCGCCAAGCGTGCGGAGATCGTTGTGTACGCGGTGCCGGCTCCCGGCCCCGCACCAACTCCCTCGGCGACCCCGACCCCACCGAATGCACGGACGCCCGACGCGCGCGGGCCGTAGATCCCTCGGCCTCACTCCTTGCGAGGGCCCGTCGCACTCGAGAGATAGCGTGCGAGCTGCACGCCCTCGCGGACGGCCACCACGTATCCCGAGGTCTCCCGGTAGGGGATCGCGGCGGTGAACACCACCCCCTGCGCCTCGCCTCCCAGCACCCTCAGCCAGGTTGCGACCAGGGTCTCGCCGGCGTTGTAGGCGGAGGCAACCGGTGCGAGCCGCGGTCCGAAGGCGGCCGCGAGACGTGCCAGCTCGCGGGCCGCGAGCAGCAGCGCGCGCTGGCCGTCCCTCAGGTCGTCGGGTGAGCCGCCGAGCGCCCGTGCGGCCTCGGGCACCATCTGGGCCACCCCGATGGCACCCGCTGGCGAGTAGGTGTCGGGGTCGAAGCGGGACTCCTGGCGGACGATCGCCGCTAGCCATGCCGGCGGAACCGCGGCCGGCGCCGCCGCCGCGACGCAACCGGCCACGACCGCAGGGGGCAGGATCGCGGGCAGGAGCTCGTCCGGCAGGAGCACCGCAGGCAGAGGGCCCAGCCGACCCCACAGACGCTCACCAGTCGCGAGCGCCGCGTTGGGGTTTTCCCACAGCGCGAGCGCTCTCGCGCTCCACGCGAGGGCGTCCGGAGACGCCGAGGGGAATGCTTCCGGGTACAGACGGGCAGCCTCGCGCTCCAGCCCAACGTCCACGAGTTGCCGTGCCGGCCCATCCCAGTCAGCCGGTTCGACCAGCTCGCCCGAGAGCACCTTCGCCCACGCCGGATCGGTAGTCAGGGCGCGTACGAGCGCCTGTCGCGCCGAGGGTGCTCCCCTCTCCGCCGCCAGGAGCGCAAGTGCCTGCAGGTCGCGGGTGGGCGCGACCGCCCCCTGGCCTTCGGTGGCCGACAGTAGCTCGACCACGCCGTCGCGCCACGCCCCGGCCCGCGGGTCCGCCAGCACCCTGGCCGCCTCCGCCCTGGCGGCGTCGGGTTCGCCGCGCTGGAGATGAAGGGCGACCTTGAGCACGCGGGCCACCGGCACGCCGTCGGGGAGGCGGGCCAGGACGGCGCGTGCGCGCGTCGGGTCACCGCGGAGCAGGAGCGCCGCCGCCAGGCGTGGGCCGGCCACCTTGAGAACCGGGGAGGGGCAGCGCGCGAGCAGAGCGACCGCCTCGTCGGCGCGCCCGAGAGCGACCCGGTCCCGCATGCCTCCGTCCCACCCCTCCACCTCGCGCGGCTGGGCGCCCCGCGCACGGTCGAACAACGGCACGGCGGCCGCGAGGTCGCCGGCAATCTCCGCGATCCGTGCGCGTTGCACCGCCGCGGTGAACATATCCACATCCGAGTCCGCCGCCGAGCATGCAAGGTCGAAGCTCTCGGCCGCCCGCGCGTAGTTCCCCAGGCGGTAGGCAGTGCGGCCGCGCAGGAACGCCAGGCGCCAGCGCAGGGCCGGCTCGGGCGGGTCGGCGACCGAGGAGAGCACGCGGTCGGCCTCGCGCCAGTCACCGCCGACGAGCAGCGCCTCGCCGACGGTGAGACGGGAGGCGATCGGGAGCCCCTCCCCCACGGCCAGCCAGCGGGCAGTGCGGAGTGCCGCCTCGTCCCCTACACGGTCGGCGAGCAGGCTGACTGCTGCGGCGGAATCGTTGGAGCGGATCGCGATCGTCGACGCGAGCTCGCGCCGGAGCGAGTAGGGGAGCGCACGGCGAGGGACGCGCCCGAGCGCCGGCAGGGGGAGCGTCTGCCAAGCCGATCGCATCACCGCCGACGCGGCGCGCCGTTGGGCCGCCGGCGCCGCGGCGGCGAGGAGCGGGGAAAGATAGGGCCACGGGTCCTGTTGCAGGGCACGGGCGGCTTCTGCGGCCTCCAGGCGGAGCGCCGCACCGAGTGCCCCGGCGTGCGGGATGGCGGGACGCAGCACCTCCAGGGCGCGGGCCGGCTCCCCCATCGCGCGCGAGGCGCGCGCCGCCAGCAGCGCGACGACCGGCGCGAGCGGCCTGCGCGCCTGGTCGGTCATCGTGCGGACCTCGGTCCAGCGTCCGTTGCGCACCGCCTCGGCGAGGGCGGGGTCGGGCGGGGGCGGTGCCGGCATCATCCCGGCGGCCATGACAGGTGCCGGCCGCCCAGCACGTGGAGGTGGAGGTGGAAGACGCTCTGGCCGGCGCCCGATCCCGTGTTGGTCACCACGCGGTAGCCGCCCTCGGCGATCCCGGTCCGGCGCGCTACCTCCGCCGCCGCGAGGAGCAGGCGGCCGAGGATGTCGCAGTCGTCCTGAGCGGCGCGATCGAGCGAGCCGATGTGACGCCGCGGGATCACGAGCACGTGGACCGGAGCGCGCGGCGCGATGTCGTGGAATGCGACGACGTCCTCGTCGGCGAAAAGGACGCGGGACGAGAGGGTGCCGTTGGCGACGCGGCAGAAGAGGCAGTTCTCCATGACCCGTGAGGATAGCAACACTTGCAGTCCGCGACCGCGCGGTGGGACGGTGCACGATCGTCGGGTGGGTGGAGCATCACAGAGCCCCCCGCAAACTACATATACGGCCCGGGGTTGAAGCGCTCGATCGCCGCGCCGAGGGCGTTGAGCTTGACCTCCATCGCTTCATAGCCGCGGTCGAGGTGGTAGATGCGGTCGATGACCGTGGTGCCCCGGGCCACCAGGCCCGCGAGCACCAGCGCCGCGGAGGCCCGCAGGTCCGACGCCATCACCGTGGTGCCGTCCAGTGGGGCAGGGCCGCGCACGTGGGCGGTGCGTCCCTCCACCTCGATCGCGGCGCCGAGGCGCTTGAGCTCCAGGACGTGCTGGAAGCGGTTTTCGAATATCGCCTCGGTGATCCCGCTCGCCCCTCGCGCCTGGGTCATGAGCGCCATCAGCTGCGCCTGCAGGTCGGTGGGGAACCCCGGGTACTCCGCGGTGGTGACCGAGACCGCGCGCGGGGGTTTGGGTTGAGCGGAGACCGTCACGGCATCGGCGTGCACGGTGCAGGTGACCCCGGCCTCAGCGAGGGCGGCGAACAAACCGGCGAGGTGGTCGGGGCGACACCCGGCGACGGTCACCCCTTCCCCCGCCAGCGCAGCGGCGATGATGTACGTTCCGGCCTCGATCCGGTCGGGGATGACGCGGTGGCGTACGCCGTGAAGCTCCCCGACGCCCTCCACGTCCAGGGTGTCGGTGCCCACGCCGGCGATGCGGGCGCCCATCGTAATGAGCATCCGGGCGAGGTCGTCCACCTCGGGTTCGAGGGCGCAGTTGTGCAGCACGGTGTGCCCGCGGGCGAGGGCCGCGGCCATCAGGAGGTTTTCGGTCCCGGTGACCGTGATGCGCGGGAAGGTGATCTCCGCCCCCCGCAACCCATGCGGCGCCCGGGCGACCACATCGCCGCTCTCGAGGTGTAGCTTGGCGCCCAGGCGCTCCAGCGCGTTGAGGTGGAAGTCGATAGGGCGGGCGCCGATGGCGCACCCTCCGGGCAGCGCGACGCGTGCTCGCCCCCGGCGCGCCAGCAGCGGCCCCAGCACCAGCACCGAGGCGCGCATGGTGCGCACCAGCTCGTAGGGCGCGTGGTGGGCGCCGCTGGTGCCCGCCACCGCGGTGGTGGCGCCCCCGCTGTGCTGGCACGACTCGCCGAGGGCGGCGAGCACCTTCTCCATGGTGACCGTGTCGCGCACCCGCGGCAGGCCTTCGAGCGTCACCGGCTCCGCGGTCAGCAGCGTGGCGGCCAGGCACGGGAGGGTGGCGTTCTTGGAGCCGGAGATCCGGACCTCCCCGCGCAGCTTCCGCCCCCCCTCGATGCGGAACTTTTCCATGCGGCAGGAGTTTCGCCCGCCCTTCCGGGGCCGTCAAGCTCCCCGGCTTGGCCGAGCGCTCGTTCCACGGCCGTCCCACGTGGCCCGGCCGCGGGCGCCTACAATCGGGGTGTGGGCACCGTGCGCGAGCTGCTCAACCGGCTGAGGTGGGACCCGGGTGCCGGAGGGGAGCCAGTCGTGCTCGAGGTCAGTGTCCGGGAGGGAGGCGAGGAGCGGGTGCGGGAGGTGCGGTTCGAGGATATCGCCGATATCCTTCCCGCCGGGGTGACGGTGACGGATGGGACGTTCCTCCCCTACCATCGCGTCGCAACCGTACGCAGGGGCCCGGAGGTCGTGTGGCGAAGCGGCAGGGGATGAGCGATCGGGCGCGGGCGCTGGGGGCGCTCGCCGCCGCTCTCGGGCACCGCTTCTCCCGGCCGGAGCTCCTGGAGGAGGCGTTGCGCCACCGCTCGGCCGCGCACGAGCGCGGCGCGCCCTCCTCCGAGCGGCTGGAGTTCCTGGGTGATGCCGCGCTCTCGCACGCGGTGGCGCTCCTTCTCTTCGACCGCTTGCCGGAGGCCAGCGAAGGCGATCTGACGAGGGCGCGCGCCGCCCTCGTGCGGGAGGGCTCGCTCGCTGCGCTCGCGGAGAGCCTGGGCCTGCCTTCGGCCCTTGAGCTCGGGAGCGGCCTGAAGCCGACGAGCAGCGGACCGGCGATGTTGGCCGACGCGCTCGAGGCCGTGCTCGGGGCGCTCCTGCTCGACGGGGGGTGGCGCTCGTTCCGTGCGGCGGTCAACAGGCTGTTCGGCCCGCTCGTGGCCGCGCTCGATCCCGGCGAGCTGGCGATCGAGGAGGCCAAGTCCACGCTCCAGGAGTTGGCGCAGAAGCGGGGCAAGGGCCTCCCGATCTACCGCGAGGTCGAGACCCGGGGACCCGCGCACCGGCGGACGTTCGTGTACGAGGTCGAGTTCGACGGCCGGGTGCTGGCGCGCGGCGAGGGGAGCACAAAGAAGGCCGCGCAGCAGGAGGCGGCCCGCCGTGCGCTCGAGGGGCTCGAACCCTGAGGCGAGGGTCGGGTCGCATCAAGGGCGTCTTTGTGAACTCCTTCACATATTGACGGGGCCGTGCGGCGCGACGACCGCCCGCGGCCTACTTGGCGGCGGGGACCTGTGCGGGGCCGAGGCCCGGGATGCGGAGCTGGGCAAGCTCCTGGACGAGGCGCAGCTCGAGCGAGCGTGTCGCGTAGAGGCGCGAAGGCGTGCCGTCCCAGTGGGTGCGGAAGTCCGCCACCAATTGCTCGCACCAGGTCAGGAAGGGCGTCGGTTCGAAGAGCAGGTCGCGCTGCGCCGCCTGGGTGTCGAGCACGACGTCGTGGTCGTGCGTGTACGGGGAGAACGTGGTGCCCAGGTTGATGCGGGTGAGCCACTCGAGCGGCACCGACGCCAGGGAGGGGCGCAGGCCGAGGTGCCCGGCGGCGGTTTCGACGAACTGCCGCAACGACACGATCTCCCGCTGGGCGATGTTGTACGCGCGCCCGAACGCGTTGGCGTTCATCAGGTTCGCGGCGATCGTCTCGGCCACGTCGTTGACCCACAGGAAACCCCAGGAGTTCAGGCCGCCGTCCGGGAGGATGAGTGGCCCGCCGTCCAGGAGGCGCTCCAGGTACGTCTGCGAGCGCTCTGTGTAGTCGCGAGGGCCGACCACCATCGGGAGACGCAGGGTGGTGTACGGGAACTGCGCATTCTCCCACGCGTGGACGAGCGCGAGCTCGCAGCGGCGCTTGTGGTAGGCGTACGTCCACGAGGAGCTAGACGCCTCGCTTTTGGGCGCCAGGCGCCCCGCGAAGTCCTCCTCCCGGAAGGGGCACAGGAGGCGCTCGCGGATCAGGTACACGGAGGCGGTGGAGATGTGGATGAAGTGCCCGATCTTGCCGGCGAGCTTCTCGACCGCCGCCTGGGTGTCCTCCTCTCGGAACGCGACGACGTCCACCACCGCGTCGAACTCGCGCCGCCCCACCGCACGCTGCAACGTCTGGGGGTCGGAGCGGTCGCCGATGACGCGGCTCACGCGCGTGCCGAACGGGTCCTCGGTACGGCCGCGGTTGAGGAGCGTGATGCGGTGCCCGTCCATCAGCAGGCGCTGCACGACCGCGAGGCCAATGAACCGGCTCCCCCCGATCACGAGCACCTGCATGGTTCGATTCTACCTTTGTTCCACGCCGGTCTACGCAACGTGCTCCGCCGCCCTGCGAGCGGCGGCCAGAGCGGCGGCGATGGCGGGGTCCTCGAACCCGGGCTGGTCCTCCGGGGCTCGAGCGTTTCCGACCAGCTCTCCGACGGCCAGTCCGACGAGGCCGGTGAGGCGTGCGGCCGGGTGGTCGTGGGGCGACGAGGTGAGGGCCGCGAGCAGCACCTCGGGCATCCCCGCCGCAGTGCCGGCGGCTCGGCCGACTAGAGGCAGCAGATGGTGGAGCGCAGTCCGTTGCATGGCCGAGCTGGCGAGGGGAGACGTCGCCAGCGCGGTGGCGACGAACTCCAGCAGCACCACGGGCAGCACGGCGGAGGTGGCCGCGGTGTCCGCGTCGAGCCCGACCAGCTCGGCGAGGGTTCGGGCGGCCGCCCCGCGCGAGAGCGCCGCCCGGTAGAGCAGCGCATCGTTCTCGCCCTCGCTCTCCCTCCGCCAGCGGGGGGTGTCGAGGATGAGGTGGACCCACTCGGGGCCCTCCTCCCCCGCCATGATCCACGCCTCGCTGGCGCTGCTGGCCCTGGGCGCGAGCGGGGCATCCAGGCCGTTGACGAGCGCGAGTAGGTTCCAGGCGAGGGTCGGCGAGTCCTCGAGCCGGATCGGCCTGCCGTCCTTGAGCCTGCCGAGCACGCGGCCGGCGTCGGCCGGGCCGACGGGCAGGAGCGGCGGGCCCTGCACCACCCAGCGGTTGAGGAGCTGGCCCACGGCGTGGAACGAGCGATGGGCCTCTTCGACGGCCGTGGCCTCCACCATCTCGCCCTCGAGGTGCGCGAGGATTTGCCAGAAGAGTTCCTCCAGCGTCGCCTGGGTGAGCGTGGTGCGCGGCGCGTGGGAACCGCGCTCGCTTGGCGGGTGCGTGTCCACGCGGTACGCCGCCTGCATGACGAGGTTGCGGCAGTCGAGCTCGAGGTCGATCTCGCGCAGATCGGCCACCGGCCAGGATGGATCGAAGGTGAAGGCGACCTGGTCCTCGCGAAGCACTCGGCTCGCGAGGGCGGTCGCCAGGCTGCGCGAGGCCTCCACGAGCTTGCTGTGGGCGATGTGGGCGTCGCGCTTGAGGACCGCCGTGAACAGCTCACCCCTGGTCTGCGAGACGGCCAGCGCCCGGAGCAGCACGTTTCGCGGGACCACCTCGTTGCGCAGCAGCCAGGAGCCGAGCCGTTCGGATGCCCGTGAGGAGGAGGCGAACGCGAGCTTGCCGCAGTAGAGGTCGAATGCGCGGGTCACGTCCTCCGAGGAGAGGAGCAGGCGTCCCGTGGCGTGGGTGAGGTGCAGCCACTCGAGCAGATCACCGAGGTAGAGGCGCCCGACCGTCCCCGAGAGCTTCAACATCACGTTCAGTATGCCAGAAAGTGCGCGGACCCGGTTGCTATACTCGGGGTCCTTGGGGCGCGGAGGACCTGCCATGGATTCGAAGGCGTACCTGTCCTGGAAGGAAAGGGTCTACCGTCCGGCCGCGACGCGCGAGCGTGCCGTCTTCACCACCTCCTCGGGGTTCGACGTCGAGCCCGTCTACGGTCCCTGGGATGTCCCCCAGGGCGAAGAGCGCCTGGGCCTTCCGGGCGAGTACCCCTTCACCCGCGGCATCCATCCCTCCATGTACCGGGGCCGTCTGTGGACCATGCGGCAGTACGCGGGGTATGCGAGCGCAGAGGAGTCGAACCGGCGCTACCACTACCTCCTCGAGCAGGGGCAGACCGGGCTGTCGGTCGCCTTCGACCTCCCGACCCAGATCGGCTACGACTCGGACGACCCGCTGGCGCGCGGCGAGGTCGGCAGGGTCGGGGTCGCGATCGACACCCTCGAGGACATGGAGACGCTGCTGGCCGGCATCCCCCTCGACAGGGTCTCGGTGTCCATGACCATCAACGCCACCGCCTCCGTCCTGCTCGCGATGGTGCTGGCGGTCGCGCGCCGGCAGGGTGTCGCCTGGGAGACGCTGTCCGGCACCGTCCAGAACGACATCCTCAAGGAGTACATCGCCCGCGGAACCTACCGCTTCCCGCCGCGCCCCTCGCTGCGCCTGATCACGGACCTCCTGGCCTTTTGCGGCGAGCGGGTACCGAAGTGGAACACCATCTCGATCTCCGGCTACCACATCCGGGAGGCCGGCTCGACCGCGGTCCAGGAGGTGGCGTTCACGCTGGCCAACGCGCGCGAGTACGTGCGGGCGGCGCTCGCGTCTGGCTTGGCGGTCGACGATTTCGCGCCGCGCCTCTCGTTTTTCTTCAACGCCCACAGCGATTTCCTCGAGGAGGTCGCGAAGTTCCGCGCGGCGCGGCGGATGTGGGCGCGGATGATGCGCGAGGAGTTCGGCGCCCGCGACCCGCGCTCGTGGCTGCTGCGTTTCCATACACAGACGGCGGGCTCCACCCTCACCGCGCAGCAGCCGGAGAACAACATCGTGCGGGTCACCGTGCAGGCAATGGCGGCGGTGGCGGGCGGCACCCAGTCGCTTCACACCAACGCCATGGACGAGGCACTCGCCCTCCCCACCGAGGGGGCCGTGCGGGTGGCGCTGCGCACCCAGCAGGTGATCGCTCACGAGTCCGGGCTGGCCGATACGGCGGACCCGCTGGGCGGCGCCTGGGCCGTGGAGGCGTGGACGGACCGCATCGAGGCGGAGGCCCGCGCCTACCTCGAGAAGATCGACGCGATGGGCGGTGCGCTCGCGGCGATCGAGCGCGGCTTCCAGCAGCGGGAGATCCACGAGGCGGCCTACCGCACGCAGCGCGCCATCGAGGCGGGCGAGCGGCTGGTCGTGGGCGTCAACTGCCACCGCGTCGAGAGGGAGGAGCCGATCCCGGCGTTTCGCGTGGACGAGGAAACGCAACGCTCCCAGGTGGGCCGCCTGGCGGCGCTGCGGGAGCGGCGCGACGGGGCGCGGGCGCGCTCGGCGATCGCGGCGCTCGAGGGTGCGGCGCACGGCAGCGGGAACCTCGTGCCGTTCATCCTGGAGGCCGTGGAGTCGTACGGCACGATCGGCGAGATCTCGAGCGCGCTCGTGCGGGTGTTCGGCGAGTACAGGGAGGGGGTGGCACTGTGAGGACAGGGCACCGGGCACAGTGGACGGGGCAGAGGGAAGGCGTCAGAGGACTCAGTCGGCTAGGCGTGGCGCTCGCGACCGCGGCTCTGCTACTGGTTGGGCTTCGAGGCTCGGCGTTCGCGCAGGAGAAGGCGACTCTCACCGTGCTGTTCACCTCCGACATGCACGCCCACGTCCTCCCGTTCGACGACGTTCGCCAGAAGCCGGCATCCGGATCGATCGCGCAGGCGGCGACGCTCATCGCCCGCATCCGCGGCGAGAACCCGCGCACCGTGGTCCTGGACGGCGGGGACGCCATCCAGGGCACGCCCCTGGGCTACTACGCGATCGCGGCGAGCGGCGCGCCCGGGCAGGATCCCACGATCGCAGCAATGAACCTTGTGGGATACGACGCCTCGGTGCTGGGGAACCATGAGTTCAACTTCGGCCTGGACGTGCTGCGCCGCTCCGTCGAGCAGGCGCGCTTCCCTTGGCTGGGCGCGAACCTCCTCGGCGCCGGTGAGGCGAAGCTGAAGGTCGAAGGCGAGTTGGTGCTGATGCGAGGCGGCATTCGGGTGGGTGTGCTCGGGCTCACCAACCCGAACGTCCCGCACTGGGACCCGCCGTCGCACTGGCGGGGCCTCGAGTTCCTGGATCCGGTGGCGGTTGCGCAGACGCGTCTCGCCGGTCTGCGAGGCCGCTGCGACGTGGTGATCGTGGTGGTGCACAGCGGCTTCGAGCGCGATCCCGACACCGGTGCTCCCGACGGCAGCGAGAGCGAGAACTTCGCCTGGCGACTGGCGCAACTCGACGGGATCGATCTGCTGCTGACCGGCCACACCCACCGGGCAATCGCGCCGCGCGCGCTCGGGAAGACCGTGGTGGTGCAGCCGGGGAGATGGGCCGACCTCGTCTCGCGGGTGGACCTGGAACTGGCGAACGGCGAGGGCGGGTGGCGGGTGACGGGGTGGCGAGGGGAGAACCTGAAGACCGCGGGAGAGGAGGCGAACCCGCAGGTCGTCGCGGTGGTGGCCGCGGCAGAGCAACGCGCGGTGGCGGAGCTGGGGCGACCGCTTGGCGAGCTGACGGCACCGCTGCGGGTTAGCGGGCTTCCCACCTCCGACGACCCGGCCGTGGACCTCATCCACGCCGTGCAGCTGGAGGCGACCGGCGCGCAGCTCTCGCTGGCCGCTCCCTTCGGAGGCGGGCGTGTCGAGTTTCCCGCGGGG
>Ga0316628_100002483_pt1 | contig 13704 bp, 10 predicted proteins | sample OWC_Aug_M2_C1_D5_FD_207648 | JGI IMG/M metagenome (GOLD analysis project Ga0316628, IMG submission 207648) | Wetland soil microbial communities from Old Woman Creek delta, Ohio, United States - OWC_Aug_M2_C1_D5_C | ecosystem: Environmental > Terrestrial > Soil > Wetlands | place: USA: Ohio... | reverse complement strand
GCCGCGGACGCCCCGTCCCGGGGGTGGAACAGGACGGTGTCCACCCCCAGCGGCAGGCGGTGGAGCCGCCCCGCGGGGACGAGCGGCGACGCCATCTCCGCCATCGTGCCCGACCCCACGGTGACGGCGTCGGCGTGGCGCAACGCACGGCGCACCAGCGCGCGCCCCGCCGGCGACAGCCAGGTCCCGTAGCCGATCCCGGGCAGGGCGACCAGCTCACCGCCGAGCAGCGAGACCACCGACGGCACGCCCAGCACGCGCCCGGCCGCGACCGCCAGGAAGCCCGCCTCGTCGGCCCACATCCCGTGGAGGAGCGTGAACGGGGCACGCCTCCCCTCTCGGCGGATGCGGGCGAGCGCCCTGGCGAGCAGGGAGAGCCGGCCCAGCGGCCCGCGGGGCGCGCCCCCGAGCGCGTGCACGCGGGCCGAGAACGCCCGGTAGCTCCCCCGCCGCGGCGGATAGCGCAGCGTGAAGAGCTGCACCTCGTGCACCCGCGCGAGCTCGCGGACGAGCCCGGTGAGCGCCGGGATGCACCAGTCGTGCTCGTCCGCCGAGAAGCCGGGCGTGAGGACCGCGATGCGCATCGGCCTCACCGTGCCGGGGCGCCGGCGGTTGACGCCCCCACCCCGTGGCCGGAGAATGGGCCGCCGTGCGACCGGCAGCGACGAGGGTTCGCGACACCGCCGCCCTGTTCTCTCTCGCGCTCGCGGTGCGCGCGGCGGTCCGCCTGGTCAGCGGTTTCGACGGCCTCTACGGCCAGGACCCGTTCGCCTACCTCGGCTACGCGGTCCGCCTGCACGACGCGCTCCTCGCCTTCCAGCCCCCGCCCCCCTTCTTCTGGCCGATCGGCTACCCGCTCCTGGCGGCGCTCGCCATGCTCGTCGTGGGGCCCCACGCCGCGGCGGCACAGCTCGTCAGCGTCCTGGCCGGCGCCGCGGTCGCCCCCCTCGTGTACCTGCTGGTGCGCGAGGTTGACGAAGACGCGCGCGCCGGCGCCCTGCTGGCCGGGGCCGCGGCCGCGGTGGGCGCGCAGCTGCTGCTCTCCAGCGTGTCGGTGATGTCGGACGCGTGCGGTCTCGCCTGGGTCGTGCTCTCGGCGCTGGCGATGGCGAGGTTCGCGCGGCGCTGCGAGGCACGCTGGCTGGCCGCCGCCGCCCTGGCTCTGGCGCTCGCCGTCCTCACGCGCTGGGTGTACGCCCTGGCCGCGCTGCCGTGGGCGGTGGCCGCCGTTCTCGCTTGGAGGCAGGCCCGGGTCCGGCTCGCCCGTGCCGTGGCCGCGGCGGCGCTGGCCGTCGGCCTGGGCGCCGCGGTGCTGGGCGGGCAGTTCGTCTGGCACGCGCGCGGCGCCGGGCCCTCGCACGCCGGCGACCTGCAGGTCGTGCGCTGGGATCCTGCCAACGCGGTGCGCGCCACCGTCCGCAACTCGGACGGCGTCTTCCGCTACCGCTACCCGATCGGCCTGTTCTACGCGCTGCCCGCCCTCCACCCGGCGTTCCTCTTCCCCCTGCTGGCGCCGTTCCTGCTGCTCGGGGTCGCGGCGCTGCGCACCGTCCCCCGCCCCATCGCGCTGCTGCTGGCCGGCTGGCTGGCGACGGTCTGGGTCTTCCTGGCGGGGATCGCCTGGGAGAACCCGCGCTTCTCGCTCGCGCTGCTCGCCCCGTTGCTGTGCCTGCTCGGGCTGGGTGGGGAGCGTGCCCTGCGGTGGCGGCCGGCGCGGGGCGCCCGGGCGGCGGTCGCGGGCGTCTGCGCGCTCGGCCTCGCCGGGATGCTGGCGTGGGCGATCCGCGACCTGCGCGCCCTGGTGGCGGCCAAGGATGCGAGCGTCGCGGTGAGCCGCTGGGCGGCCGCGGCGCTGCCGCCCGGGGCCACCCTCCTGACGTTCGGCCTGACCGAAACTGCGGCGTACTACACGTCGGTCGACGCGGTGGAGCTCTACAACGAGACGCCCGCCACCCTGCCGCGGCGTGCCTGTGGCCCCCGTCGGGCCTACCTGCTGCTCGACGAGGCCGCCGTCGCGACGCAGTGGGCCGGGCTTGCCCCCCACGTCAACTTCCTGTGGCTGCGCGAGCACGCCGGGCTGGAGCGGATCGGGCAGCGGGGGGGGTACACGCTGTGGCGCCTCGGCGACCGCTGCCCTGGCACGGCAGCGGGCCGCGGGGCTTCCGGGCCTTGAAGATCATCTCGCAGGAACACACGTAGCGGCACCGCTCGACCTCGAACCCGAGCTCCGCCAGCCGGCGGGCGAGCCCGCGGCGCGTGTAGTGGGTGATGTGCTCGCCCGCGTAGGCGTCGGGCAGCAGGACGCCGTACGCCCACTCGATCGCGTGCCAGAGCGGGCGGCCGTAGTCCGGGGTGCCGAGGATCAGGCAGCCGCCGGGCGCCACGACCCGCCCCAGCTCGCGCCACAGGGCGTCGCTGTCGGGAAGGTGCTCGACCACCTGCGAGCAAATGACCGTCCGGAAGCTGCCGTCCGCGAACGGCAGCACCGTGGCGCTCGCCTGGACCAGCGGGCGGTGGCGCGGGTGCAGCCAGCGCAGCTTGGCGTGGTTGACGTCCAACCCGACCGCCGCCGGGAGGTCGGCGATGATGTGGCTGGAACCGCACCCCACGTCGAGGACGGAGCCGCTCTCCTCGACGAGGCCGAGCACCGCCCGGTGACGGCTGCGCTGCCAGCGCCGCTGCAGCCACACCGGGCTGTCGAAGGCGCGCCAGTCGTAGTCGGCGGCGGAGGCCGAGTTGCGCAGCCGCCACATGCGCACGAACGTGGCGAGGAATGCGAGCGCGAAGCGGGCGAAGCGCACGTGCGAGGTCCCGTTGCGCCGCGGCATGTAGGAGAACGGGACCTCGACGACGCGGTGGCCCGCGTTGTGGGCCCGGATGACGATCTCCTCGAGGGCGTCGAAGTCGCGGGCCGCGAACGCCGCCCCCTCGACGACGCTGCGGCGGTACATACGAAAGCCGCTCGACAGGTCGCGGATCGGCAGGGCGAGCGCCCACGCGAACGTGCGGTTGAGGAGGCGGCTGAGCAGCCCGCGCGCCCAGCCGACGATGGCCTCCCCGCCGGCGACGTAGCGGGAGGCGATGACGATGTCGGCCTCGCCGCGCCGGCACCAGAGGTCGGCGAGGAACTCCCACCGGTGCGAGAGGTCGGCATCCATGGTGAGCACCCACGACGCCGAGGTTGCGGCGAAGCCGGCGAGCAGCGCGCCGCCGTAGCCGCGCTCGCGCTGGCGAACGACCCGCGCCCCGTGCCGCGCGGCGACGTCCGCGGTCCCGTCGGTGGAGCCGCCGTCCACCACCACGATCTCGAAGGGCACCGCGAGGCGCGCGAGGGCGGCGCGGAGCGCGGGGAGCAGCAGCTCGAGGTTGGGGCGTTCGTCGAGCGCCGGGACCACCACCGCGAGCGACTCCTGGGGGGCGGCCTCGGGCGCCCGTGCCAGTCCGGCGGAGTCGAGGTCGAGCGCGCGCATGCTCTCACCCCGCCGGCTGGCCGGCCGGCAGCGGGCGGAGGGCCTCCGGGATCCGCGCGCGGTACCAGGCGGCGGCGAGCAGGCCGGCCGACAGCAGCAGGGCACCCGCGAGCTTGGGGTAGGCGAGGAGGGCCCACCCACCGGCGGCGAGGCGGGGCGAGCGGTACGGGAGGTCGGCGGCGATGGGGACGACCGCCGCGACGAGGGTCGCCAGCGCCAGCGGCGAGCGGCGCTCCCGCACCCAGGCGAGGGCGACCGCGGCGGGGAGCAGGAGGAGCGTGTAGGTGTAGTCGAGCGCCAGCGGGCTCGCCACCACGCCTGCGACCACGAACGCCGCGAAGACGCGATCGTCGAGCGGGCACCGGCGCGCCGCCGCCACACCGGCCCCCACCAGCGCCGCCAGCACGAGCCACGGGGCGGCCGCGGCGAGGAGCGGCGCGTGGGCGACCGGCGCCGGGTTCCACAGCGGGTCGCTGGAGAAGAGGTGGTGGAAGAGGCCGGGCACGCTCTGGTAGGCGGTGACCGCGCGCTCGGGTCGCTCCGCCGCGTCGAGCAGGGCCGCGGCGTCCGCCCGCCAGGCGGCCGCCCCCAGCCAGGGGAGCGAGAGGCCGGCGACGGCGGCGGCGGTGGCGGCCCCCCACGCCGCGGCCCGCCAGCGCCGCTCGGCGAGGACCAGCACCCACAGCAGCCCGCCGGCGAGCTTGATCGCCAGCATCGCCGCCAGGGCCACCCCGAGCAGCGGCTCGTTGCGCGTGCGCCAGCCGTGCCACGCGAGGACCGTGAGCCCGAGCAGCACGGTGTAGACGTTGGCGACCGCGAAGTCGGCGGCGAGCGGCTGGTAGAGGAGAGTCAGGGCGACGAAGCCGAGGGCCCACGGGCCGGCGAGGCCCGTCTCCTTCAGCACGAAGGCGACGGTCGCCGCCAGCACCGCCGCGCTGAACACCGTCCAGGCGATGCGGGCGCCGGTGTAGTCGAGCCCGGCGACGGGGAGGAGGAGCAGCGCGGTGGTCGGCGGGTTGACGTTGATGTCGGTGACCCCCGGGGTGACGCGCGCGGTCTGCGCCTCGAACCAGGCGTCGTCGTACGTGCGGGCGAGGTCGACGCCGGAGGTGAGGAGGCGGGTGAGCGTGTAGTGGGTGACGAAGCAGGGCGACGGACGTACCGCCCCCCGCACCAGCGTCGGCACGAAGCGCGCCGCTGCGGCGACGACCAGCGTCGCGAGGGCGGCAACCCCCGTCGCCAGCAGCGGCCGCGCGGCGGCCACGCGCCTGAGGTCGGTCATTTCGTCACCCTAGAACCCGCTGGTCTCTGGCCGCTGGTACGCCAGCACCCGGTGGAGAGCGCGCAGCTCCAGGGGGTGCCGGTACACCCGCATGTGGTAGCGCCAGCCGCCGGCGGTGCGCAGCAGTGCGCGCGTCCACCCCCGCAGGCGGATGTCGGTGACCGTGGGGTAGTACGCGTTGAGCACCCGCTCGAAGTCGTGGACCCGCCGCCGCACGTCCACCGGAAGCCACGGCTGCTCGGTCGAGCGGTGCTGGGCGAAGCGCTGCCAGGCGGGCGAGATCCACTCCTCGAGCGTGTCCGGGAAGCGGAAACCCGACGCCTTGGCCCGCTCGTACAGCTCGCCGTCGAGGGGCACCGGCGTGTACATGTAGAGGACGACTTCGGTGTCCGGGTTGGCGCGCTTGATCTTGCGGATGAACTCCAGCGTCTGCTCGGTGTCGCGCACGGGGTCGGGGGGATTGCCGAGGACGAACGAGAGCTCGGGGACGATCCCGTAGGCCCGCGCCTGCTCGACGATCGCGAGCGTCTTGGCGGTCGAAGCCGATCCCCCCTTGTTCATGAGCTTGAGGGTCTCGTCCGAGCCGGACTCCGCGCCGAGGAAGACCATCTTCAAGCCCGAGTCGCGCATCGCCGCCCAGCTCCTGTCGGAGTAGCGCAGCAGCGTGTCGATGCGCGACTCGCCCCACCAGGAGATGGCGAGCGGCCGGATGCGCTCCGCGAACTCCGCGGTGCGCGCCTCGTGGACGAAGAAGTTGTTGTCGTACATCTCCACCGCGTCGGCCGCGAATCGCTCCACCAGGGTGCGCGCGACCTCCGCGGTGCGGCGGGCCGACTGGGCGAGCCAACGGCCGGAGACCATGTTCACCACCGCGCAGAAGTTGCAGAAGAAGGGGCAGCCGTAGCTGGAGTGGTGGGGGAGGGTGCGCGCCCCCATGAACGTGCGGCGCAGGTAGCGGGGTACGTCGACGCGGTGGTAGGGGAAGTCGGGCAGCCGGTCCGGGTGCGGGATCGGCGCCATGGCGTTGCCGACCGGCTCGCCGTTCTTCTTCCACGCGAGGCCGGCGATGCCGGAGGGATCCTCGTCGCTCGCCAGCGCGTCGAGCAGCTGGCCGAACGCCTCCTCGCCGTGGCCGCGCACCACGTAGTCGACGTAGGGGGCCCGCAGGCAGACGTCCCAGTGCTGGGTCGGGAAGTAGCCTCCCCAGACGATGGTCAGCTCGGGGTGGAGCTCCCGCAGGCGCGCGCAGGTCGGCACCGCGGCGGCGAGCTGCGGCCCGGGCATCACGGTCACGGCGAGCGCACGGGCGCCCCAATCGCGCACCCGTGCGGCGATCGCCGCGACGGGGTCCGCCTCCAGGTTGCCGTCGACGATCACGTACTCGTGCCGGTCCTCGAGCAGTGCCCCGAGCGCGAGCAGCGACATCGGCAGCACCGGTTTGCGACCGGCCGAGCTCGGCGGGTTGTAGAGAACGACCCTCACGCGGCCCTCCAGATCCGGTGCAGGGAGAACGACTCGAGCGCCGTTTCGCGCCGGCGCATCACGCGGGTCGCCAGGCCGGAGGCCGCGCAGGCGGGCAGGAAGCCGTCGGCCTCGGCCCGCGAGGAGAGCAGCACGAGGGCGCACCCGGTTGGCGTCAGGTGGTCGGCGAGCGAGGCCGCGAAGCGCTCGAAGAAGTCTTCGGCGCGCCACGACATCTCCCACGGGTCACGAGGGGTGCCGCGGAAGAACGGCGGGTTGCTCAGGACGACGTCGAAGCGCCGCCCCCGGAAGGGCGCGAAGAGGTCCCCCTCGACCACCGAGACGCGGTCCTCGCAGCGGTTGAGCAGAACGTTGAGGCGTGCGCAGCGCACCGCGTGCGGGTTGATGTCCACCGCGGTGACCGAACGGGCGAGGCGGGCGGCCGTGATCGCCAGCGCGCCCGAGCCGGTGCCGACGTCGAGGACCTCGGCGGACGGCGGGACGAGCTCCGGGCAGAGCGAGGCGGCGAAGAACTCGGTGGTGAGGAAGAGCGCCGGGTTGAACACCTCGGGGAGGACGACGAGCGGCACCCCCGCGAAGCGCTCGAGGACCAGCCGGCGGTGGCGGTGACGCTGGAAGAGCAGGAACCGGCCGCGCAGCCAGAGGTAGGCGAGGCTAGCGCGCAGCATCGTGCCCCTCCCGGCGGCCGGCGCGGCGCATGACCACGACCGGGAACGTCGCGGTCTCGCGGCGGCCGCGGGCGCCCGCCAGCAGCGCGCGGCCGCGCATCGGCCACCAGCGGACCGGCCGGAGCAGCTTCGCCCGCAGGCCGAGCGTCGCGGCGAGCTCGCGCACGCGCCGGTAGAGGAGGAAGCCCTCACCGGCGCCGCCCGTCCCGGAGACCCCGTGCACGTCGCGGAAGCGGCGTTGCTGCTCGAGGACCATCCGCGCGCCGCTCCTCGGGTCGCGGTAGACCGGGGTATCGACGACCGCCACGACCCCGTCCTCGCGCAGCACGCGGAAGGCCTCGGCCAGGGTGCGCCGGACATCCGGCGAGTAGTGCAGCGACGCGTTGAACACCGCCAGGTCCGCCTGGTCGGCGACGAAGGGAAGGTGGTCGAAGTCCGCCAGGACCGGGGTGAAGCGCGTCGGGTACCAGGTGTGAGCGCCGAGGCCGTCGCGCGGGTCGTCGGAGAGGTCGACCGCCGCGAGCGAGTGGCCGAGCTCGGCCAGCCGGTGCGAGAGCCAGCCGTTCCCGGCGCCCAGGTCGAGTGCGGTCAACGGCCTCTGGCGCTCGCGCTCGAGCGGCACCACGACGCGGCGGAGGAGCGTGGAGAAGCTCGCGGCGCGGATACGCCAGATCTCCTCGAAGCGCCCGGAGAGGTCGCGGAACGGCAGGGCGAGGTAGTAGGCGGGACCGGCGCTACCCCACCCCTCGCCGCGACGGACCGCCCGGTACTCGGCGATGAAGCGGCGCAGGTCCAGCTCGCGCTCGGGCGGCAGGAAGCGCCAGACGCCCCGCTCCCGCGTGAAGCGGAGGGCGCACTCCGGGCAGCGGGCGAGATCGGCGGTGGGTGACAGCGGCCGCCGACAGCGGGGGCACGCCAGCGCGAGGCCGCCCGGCGCATGCGCGACGAGGGTGAAGGCGCTCTCAAACATGGCGGCGCAGGACCACGAGGAAGTGGTCGCCGGCTTCGCGCGCCAGGGGCAGGCGCCCGAACCAGCGGTCGAGCCTGGCGAGCGCCCGGCTGGTGCGCGGCAGGCGGCGGTGGAAGCCGACCAGGTACGGGGGCGGCGAGAGGAGGCCGAGGGCGCGCCTCGCCACGCAGACAAAGGCGGGGCGGAAGGCGGCGAGGAACTCCTGCGGTCGGTAGTAACGGGTCCACACGGTGCCACCGGCGAGGGGGACGGGCACGGCGCCGGCCGCGAACCGCACCCGCGCCCGCCGGAGCTCGCCGCGGGCGAAGTAGTAGGCGAGCTCCCAGGGGCAGAGGCGGCCGATGACCGAGGCGACGAGCACCCCACCCGGCCGGAGGGCGGCGGCGCAGGAGGCGGCGACGCCCGCGAGGTCGGCGGCGCAGTTGAGGGCGCCGAGGTCGGAGTAGGCGCCGTCGAAGGCCGCGCCGGCGAGCGTGCCGAGCGCCTCGAGCGGCAGTTCCCGGGCCGTGACCCGATCGCCGAGCCCCTCGCGGGCGGCGCGCGCCCGGGTGCGGGCCACCATCCCGGGCGCGGCGTCGACCGCCGTCACCCGGTAGGCGCGGGCGGCGAGGTGGGCGGCGTCGATCCCGGTTCCGCACCCGAGGTCGAGGAGACGGGCGGGAGCGGGGATCCACCGCTCGACGGCCGCCAGCAGCTCCGCCCGCATGCGCCGGACGATCTCGTTGTTGCCGAGCGGCCCGTCGTAGGCGTCCGCCACCGCGTCGAACGCGTGCCGCGTCTCGGCCAGGCGCGCCTCGGCGCTCACGGCGCGCTCTCCTCCTGGGCGGTCGGGGCGGCGGCCTGCGCCGGCGCCATGTGCGGCAGCGGGCCCATCCCGGCGTGGGGCCGACGGGCGAGGCGGTTCAGACGCGCGCGCGCCAGCGGCAGCGTGAGCAGGTTGTGCGCCAGCGAGGCGGCCGCCCGCAGGTGGCGGCGGCGCAGCGAGGTCGGCCGCCGAGCGGCCTGGAGGATCGCGCGCAGCGCCTTGCGGGCGCGGAACTCCTTGTGCACCACGGTGTGGAGCTGGCGGTAAAACGCGGTGGTGAAGGGGCCGCGGTAGAGCATCGCCAGATCCGAGGAGTCCTGCCAGTTCTGCTTGACCCCGAGCTGCTCCCGCACCGACGCGAAGAAGCGGGTCCCCGGCAGCGGGTAGGATACCGAGACTCCGATGTCGTCGGGGGCGCACTCGCGCACCATCCGCAGGGTGTGGGCGATGTCCTCGCGGGTCTCCCCGGGGTAGCCGAACTGCAGGAAGAAGCACACCTCGATTCCGGCGGCGTGGAGACGGGAGGCCGCCTCGTAGATCTGCGCGACCGTGGTTCCCTTGTCCATCGCGTCGAGCACCTTCTGCGAGCCCGACTCCGCGCCGACCCACACCGTCCTCGCCCCCGCCCGGGCGAGGGAGGGGATCGTGTCCCCCTTGAGGAGGAGGTCCACGCGGTGCAGGCTCTTGAAGGGGACGCGCACGCCCCTCTCCTCCACCAGGTCGGCGAAGCGCTGGATCCACGACGGCTTGAGGCCGAGGATGTCGTCGGCGAACGCGATGTGGTCGGGCGCATACGTGCCCTTGAGCCAGGCCAGCTCGGCGACGACGTTCTCAGGCGAGCGGGCGTTGTAGCGCTGGCCCCAGATTGGCTTGGCGCACCAGTTGCAGTGGTACGGGCAGCCACGCGTGGTGACCATGTTCATCGAGAAGTAGCCGTGGCGCTCGAGCCAGAGCCTCCGGTAGCGGGGCACGTCCACCAGGTCCCACGCCGGGAACGGGAGGGCGTCGAGGTCGCGGATGACGCCGCGCGGCAGGGTGTTCACCACCTCGCCGCCGGGGCCGGCGAGCGCCAGCCCGGCGATCGCCTCCGGCGGCACGCCGGTGCCGTCGAGGAGGGAGTCCACGAGCTCGGCGAGCGTGGCCTCGCCCTCGCCGATGACCACGTACCGCGCGCCGCGGGCGAGGTACTCCGCGGCGTGGTCGGAGGCGTCGGACCCGGCGACGATCACGGTCGCCCCCCGCCGCGCCGCCGCGGCGATCATGGCGAAGGCTGCCTCGCGCATGCGCAGCAGGCACATCTTCGACAGGTAGTTGAAGTTGTCCTCGAAGAGCACGGCCAGGAGCGGCCGCGTGCGCTCGAGGGCGAGCTCCCACTCCGCCTCGGATTCGGCCAGCATCGCGTCGAAGAGCGCCACGTCGTGGCCGTGCTGCTTGAGGACCGCGGCGGCGTACAGCGCCCCCAGCGGCGGGTAGGGCTGCATCGCCTCCCGGAGCTTCGGGTCGAAGCGCAGGAAGTACGACTGCCCGAGCAGCACCTCGCTCATCCGGCCGCCCCCGCGAACCGGTCCACGCGCGCCCGCCACGCCGCGAGGATGCGGACGCCGTGTGCGTCGAAGTGGCCCTTGTAGCCGTCGCGGCCGAACGCCGCCTCGCCCCCCCGGAGCTGCCCGCGCGCGATCTTGCGCTCGAGGTGTGCGACCTGCCAGCGCTCCAGCGTTGCCTCGAGGCGGTCCCCGAGGCGCCCGCCCAGGAGACGCTCCAGCAGGCGGGCCGCCGCCCCGCCCGCCGGTCGGACAGAGCGCGGCGAGGCCCCCCACCCCGCGTTGGGCAGGAAGTCGGCGACCCAGGCGTTGGCTTCGCACAGGCGCCTCCAGGTCTGCGGTCCCGCCAGCGGCACCATCTGGACGAGCTCGTGCGCGGTGTAGAGCGACCGGTCCTCGACGGCGAGTGCCGCCTCGGAGAGCACGTAGTTGGGGCACAGCGGCGCCCCTCCCATGCGGGAGGCCCGCGCGAGTGCAGTCACCAGCACCCGGCACAGCCACACGCGCCCTGACCGGGCGACGATCAGGAAGTCGATGTCGGCGCCCAGGTCGACGGCGTCCACGGCCAGCGCCCCGGTGACCGCCACCAGGCGGACGAACGGGAGGCACGCGAGCGCCTTTGCCCACCGGCGTGCCCGCGGCCACATCCGCACCGCCACCTGCTGGCGACGCCGCCGCAGGGCCACCGACCCCGCGCCGCTGGCGAGCGTGAAGCACTCGCCTTCGCGCCCAAGGTGACGCCGCACCTCCGGCAGGCGCAGCACGCCGGACACCTCCTCCGGCGTGGCCCGGCTTGCCACCAGGAAGCGGTGCACCTCCTCGGCGGTGAGCGGATGGGAGAACACGTCGGCGTAGGCCAGCGTGGCAAGCACCGCCGCCGCAAGGTCGGCGCGCGGCGGGGTGACGACGGGCGGCGGAGGAGCCGCGGCTACGACCGGCAGGGGAGCGCGCGCGGCGTCCACTACGCGACCGCCCTCATCCGCACGGACGCGCCCTCGACCATGCGGAGGATCTGCGCCTGGAAGCTGGCCCTGGCGAATCGCTGCGCGGAGGCGCTGACGACTTCCGGCTCGAAGCGCATCCGGCCGAACTGCGCGAGCGCCGCCGCCAGCGACGCCGGCTCCTGGCGGTCGAAGAAGACGCCGTTGAGTCCCTCGCGCACGATGTCGAGCGCCCCGCCGGCGCGATACGCCACCACCGGGGTGCCGCACGCCACCGCCTCCGCCGCGACCAGCCCGAAGTCCTCGACCTGTGGGAAGATCAGCGCCCGCGCCTCGCGGTACAGCCTCGGCAGCTGCTCCTCCGGTACCCAGCCGAGGAACTCGACGGTCGGCCCGGCCAGGCGCTCGAGGCGCCCGCGCTCCCGACCCACGCCGGCGATCTTGAGCGGCAGCCCCAGCCTGTTGCACGCCTCGATGCCGAGGTCGAAGCGCTTGTAGGGGAGCAGCCGCCCCACCATCAGGAGGTAGCGGCGGGGCGCGCCCGCCGCCGGCGAGAACGAGTACGTCTCGGTGTCGAGCGGCGGGAACACCACGGCCTCCGGCTCGCGGCCGTAGACGTCGCGGATGCGCCCGGCAATGTGGCTGGAGACGGCCAGGAGCACGGTCGGGCGGAGCGCCGCGGTGCGATCCCAGCGACGCAGGCGCCGGAACAGCGCCTCGCCCACCAGCGTCGCCGGAGGGCTGGCGAGCATCCCGTTGACGTAGTGCGTCACGTCCTCCCAGAGGTAGCGCGTGGGGGTGTAGCAGTAGCAGATGTGCGGCACCCCCGGCGGGGGCATGATCCCCTTGGAGTACGAGGCGCTCGAGGAGAGCACCAGGTCGAAGCCGGAGAGGTCGAAGCGCTCCACCGCGCCGGGGAAGCTCCAGAAGAAGAGGTGGTGGTGGAAGCCCAGGCGCCTGCCGGCGAGGGGGACGCGGCTCAGGTAGGAGGTGCGGACGTCACGGTGGCGGAACCGCCCGCGCGTGCGCGCCTCGTCGTAGAAGAGGCTGTAGATCGGCGCCTGCGGGAACATCGCGCACAGCACCTCGAGCACGCGTTCCGCCCCGCCGTACTGGACCAGGAAGTCGTGGGCGATCGCCACCCGCGGTTCGCGGCGTCTTCCGCGAACCCCGGGGGTCGCGCGCTCGCGGGCCGGCAGACTCATGCACGGGTAACCTGCTCGGGGCGCTCGAAAGTCCCGCTCCGGTCGCCCGGAGTTGAGGTGCTAGGGCAGCGCAGGCACCACGCTGCTGAGACTCAGGGGGGAGATCCTCGCGGAGGTGTCATGCGGCCGCCCACGATCGTGGGCGCGCCCGGCGCGGACGACCGCGAGGCTGGGCTAGAACTGGAAGCCGACCCAGAACGAGGTCTGCGCGCCGCGGTCCATGGTGTGCTTGAAGTCCCAGCGCTTGGAGAAGTCCCAGTTCACCGGCAGCCCGAGCAGGTAGAGCGACATGCCGAAGCCGTACGACGAGACGCAGTCCTGCAGGGCGCCGTTGCTCATGCAGGTGAAGGGCTGCTTGTAGCCGGGGACGTCGAAGTAGGCGCCGCCCGCATCCAAGAAGAAGCGACCGCGCACGTTGGCGAGGTGCAACCATGGCAGCACCAGGTGGTCGATGAGCGGGAAGCGCCACTCGACGTTGACGTACCCGGCGCGGTTGCCGACCAGCGAGTTGTAGTCGAACCCGCGCAGGGTGTCGAGGCCGCCGAAGTAGTAGAGGTTGGGCTGGTTGCCGGTGGCGTAGGCGACGAACACGCGGGCGGCCAGCTCGTTGCGGCGCGAAAGCGGGACGTACTCGCGGGCGTCGAAGACGACGTCGCGCGAAAGGGTTCCGCCGCCGCTGGCGTCGAACGCCTGCGTGAGGGTGAGCTGGTAGCGGCGGCCGCCGTGCGGGCCGTACTCCTGCCAGAACGTCGTGTCGCCGGTGAACGTCCCCTGCACGAACGGGACCTTACTGGAGAGCTCGAAGAACCCCAGCCCCTGGCTCGTTTGCACCGGATACGCCGCGGTGCGGTCGATGTAGCCCACCGCCCCCTCGACCCGGTGGTAGATCGACAGCGGGTACTGCATGAAGACGGCACCTCCGGTCTCGCGGTAGATCTGCTGCTGCTGGATGTTCCCTTCGAGCGAGGTCGCGTAGACGTAATACTCCCGGTCGTCGAACACCGTCGCTCCCCACTGCAACCGCTTGGCGAGGTTGACCCAGGTGAACTGGAAGTTCGAGTAGCCGCTCACCGAGTCCCACACCAGGTTGAAGCGACGGTCGCCGTACTGGTCGGCGAACGAAAGGAAAGTCTGGGAGATCAGGGTGTTGTCGCTGTTCACTCCGACCAGCACCTGGGCGTCGTCGACGAACAGCTTGTGGCGCTTGACGGGCTCGATCTTGTCGGGGCTGATGGCGACCGTCACCGACGGCACGAACGGCGCGCGCTGCGTCACCGCCGCCGGTGCCTCCTCCTTGCCTGTCGGTTTGCCCTGGGCGGGATCGGTCTCGTACAGCCACT
>Ga0316628_100002481_pt1 | contig 13706 bp, 12 predicted proteins | sample OWC_Aug_M2_C1_D5_FD_207648 | JGI IMG/M metagenome (GOLD analysis project Ga0316628, IMG submission 207648) | Wetland soil microbial communities from Old Woman Creek delta, Ohio, United States - OWC_Aug_M2_C1_D5_C | ecosystem: Environmental > Terrestrial > Soil > Wetlands | place: USA: Ohio... | reverse complement strand
TCCGGCCGGCTGTTGGAAGCAACCATACACCCACACCAGGAGGCAGAATGAGTCCGACACAGCCTGACGCCACAAAGGGGGTACCGGGATCCGTTAGGCAGGAATCCACCGAATCACGCCAGTTCAGGGTCACGATGGACAATCTCGGAGACTACGAATTCCGCGTGAGTTTTGACAAGGAGTCGTACGGGGCTCTTCTGATGGACGAGCCTCCTCCACTCGGGAAGGACAGGGGGCCCAACGCATCGAGAATCCTGGCCGCGGCAGTCGGCAATTGTCTCAGCGCCAGCCTGCTCTTTTGCGCGCGCAAGTCGCGCATCGATGTAAAAAAGCTCCAGACGGAAGTCACGGTACAATACACGCGCAACGAGCAGGGAAGGCTGCGAATCGGCAGGATGGAAGTGGTCATAGATCCCGTATTCGAATCCGCGGAACCGACCAAAGCGCGGCGCTGCCTCGAGCTCTTCGAGGATTACTGCGTGGTCACCCAGAGCGTGCGGAAAGGGATCGACGTCGCCGTTTCGATCAAGAGTCCCACCGCGTAGGGAAAACAGGCGAAGAGTCTCCGCGTCCTTTGAATCACCGCGGTGACGGCGTTTTTCGTCAAAGGTGCAAAAGGTCGCTTCGGATAAGGCCGATGGTTCGATCCAGGTCGGCCTTTCCGACGTATATCGGCAGCGAAAAGCGAATCGATGCCGGCACCTTGCCGTCTCCGTCGCCGACCTGAAGCCAGATGCGGTGTTTCTGCCACATCCGCCCGGCAAAGTCGCCGATCTTCTGGATCGGCAGGGCCACTTTTACCATCGATGTGGACAGGTCGGGAGGCGGCCCGTTCATGAACCACGTGCCGTCGATCTTTTTCAATTCTTCGCGCAGGTAGGAGTTCAGGTACCTGCCTCGTTCTGCGATCAGATCCTTGCCCAGCCTTTCCTGGAATTCCATCGCTGCAAGGAGGCCCACGAGCAGCGAATAGTTGGACGTTCCGATATTGGTAAGGCGCTCACACCCCAGTTCGCGTTGATCCCAGGTTCCGCTGGCGGTATGACACCACAGTTTCTCCGACATCCCTTTCCTGCAGTAGAGGACGCCTGTTCCCTTCGGCGCGAACAGCCACTTGTGGGGGCTCGTGGCGTAGTAGTCGCATCCGATTTCGTGCAGGTTGAGCGGCAGCTGTCCGATGGCATGCGCCCCATCGAACACGGAGACGACGTTCCTGTCGCGCGCAAGCGCCGCGATTTCCTTCGCGGGGAGCATGCCTCCGGTGACCGTGGTGATGTGGCTGACGCTGATGACTTTCGTACGCGGCGTGATGACTTTTGCGAGGCGTTCGAATATCTCCGCCGGACTGCGCGGGGATGCGGGCACTTCGAATTCCTTTACCGTTATCCCGTAACGCTTCGCTCGCTGAACCCACGGGGACCTCCCGCCCGGGTGCTCCTGGTTACTCATCAAGACTTCGTCTCCCGCCTGGAGATCGAGGCCCGCGGCGACGGTGTTCATTCCTTCGGTGGCGTTGCGCGTGAGGGCAATCTCGTCCGGATCGGCCCCCACGAACGCGGCCACCTTCCTGCGAATCTCGAGGCTCGGTCCGTAGCCCCACCAGGGATATTCGCCGTACTTGCGTGACCGGCTGGTCTCGCTTTCCAGCAGGTGGCGGTACATGGCCTCAACCACCGCGCGGTGCGAAAGGCCGAGGCTTCCGTTATTGAGGAAGAGGACATCGTCGGCAACGTAGAAGAGCTCGCGCACCTTCCTCCAGTAGGTTTCGTCGTGTGGCTTGCCTTGCCCGAGAGCCGATGCGGCCTGGAGGGTGGGAAGTTCGGCCTGCGGATCGGCGGAGACACGCTCGAGTGACGTCAGCAGTTCCAGGGAGCCCAGACCGAGGAGGGAAGCGAAGAAAGTGCGCCGATCTTGCATAGACACCTCGTGACGGAAGTTCCGGTCATTTTCTCATAAAACAACGCCACAGATTGCACGGATTACACGAAAGAGGGTTCTGTGGAATTCGCGTAATCCGTGGCCGGACTTTTATGGTGCGGTCAGTGCGACGGAGCGTGCGAACGAATGCTGAGGAGCACGGATTCGAGGGACTCTCTGGGGGTCGAGCGGATGTAGGAGGCGACGCCCGGGAGGATTCTTACTATCATCGGGATATTCCGGCTCAGGCTCGCGGACTCGCACTCGACGAGGACTCCCTGCGGCGTCTCCTCGAAACGCCACCAACTGACCAGGCGCCAGAGGAATCCACGATCGTCGCCAGGTTGCATTTCCCGTTCGGCCGGTGTACCGGCGCCCTCGATCTCGGCTATTTTTGTTGCATTGCTTCGGCTGGCCACGCGCCCCGGCCCACGATCGGAATACACGCATTCCTGCTCGGTGTTGTAGTACGCCGTCACGATCGCCTTGGTACGCTTCAACCGGAAATAAAACCTGTATCTGTCGCCCTCGTGCCAGAGCAGGCGCGAGCGTTCGACGTCGGTAAATCGACCCGCGTGGTGGTCGTAATCCTTCAGGAATGCCAGCAGCGAGGGGAGCTTGACCTTTGGTACAAGGACGCATCCCCACCAGTGGTGGATCTCGCCGTCGGGAACCTCGAACCTGGCTCCGGCGGGCACGACGCCGCTCATCTTTCGGACAACAGCCGAGCCGGCGACGACCTGTCGGCGGATTGCCAGCCTCTCGGCCCGAGGAAGAGAGTCCTCGATGAGGAAACGCCCGGGATCGGACAGCTCACGCTGAACCTTGGCATCGGCCCACGCCAGATATCGGTCCCAGGCCTGCACGGTGGCCGGCTGAAGCTTCTCGGCCAGGAGCGGCCCGGCAAAGCAGTGAAGCACGGCTATAGAGGCCAAAACTGCAAACGCGGGAATTCTCGGTCGTCGGATCATTTCGAGGTCTCTTTCGAGCGGGGTCAGGTGTCTTCGGAGGGATGGGGTTTGTTGGCGCGCGCCTTGCGTTCGCAGAAGTCTTTGAGCGCCAGCAGGACCGAGTTCCATCCGGAATCCAGCAGGGCAAGCGCGTCCTCGTCGAGCGTGGTGTCGTCTCGATCGCACATGATCACTTCGCTCGTGTTGCTCCTCGGCCGGATAGAGTAGCTGAGGGTGTGGGTAGCGTTTTCGGTCGACACCCCCTGACCATCATCGATCCAGAGCAGGTCCACCGCCGAATCGGGATCGATCCTGACGTATCTGGCGCGCCCCTTGATGCCGGCCTTGCCTGATTTCCAATAGGCGTTGAGCTCGCCACCCTCGCGCGGATCCGAACTCGCGCGATCGCAGAACCACCGAACCAGATCCCGGGCATCGGTCAGCGCGCTGAACACGATGGCCGCAGGTGCCTGGATCAGAACCCTTTTCTGAATATCCCCCTTTTTCAGCTCAGCGCGCCTGTTCATCGCGAGCGCAACCCCCCTCACTTCTGAGCGCAAACTATAGTTGAACTCCATCCGCCGTTTGAAGAAGAAAAGTGCTTTCTCCGACCCGCGGGTCTCCAGAACACCAATCTTCTGGTGTATTTGTTGACTCGGTGGTTCAAGGCAGACCGGCATCTGCTTGATTTATTTGGGAGATAGTGCCATTCTGGCGCGGTCGTTTGAATCCTGCGAACAATCTTCCAGAGAAAGGTCGCGATGCGGCGAAGAATCCTTGTCGGAAGCATTATTATTGCGCTCTTCCTTATTGCCGGCGGTCTCTCGTTGGCCGTGCAGATGTACTTTGATTTTCTTTGGTTTCAGGAGCTCGGCAAAAGCCAGATATTCACGACTGTCCTGTACGCCAAGAGCCTCCTGGGATCCGGGGCACTCCTGGCCGCCTTTCTGTTCATCTATCTCAACCTATGGTTCGCGGAGCGTGGCCCCGGTATGATCCAGATCGGGCTCCCGACACCAACCGGACAAATCACGGCCTACACGGTCCCGCCGCGGTTCTTGCATCGAATGCTGGGCCTAGCGTCCGCTGCCGTGGCATTTCTCATAAGCCTCCGGGCTGCGGACATCTGGGATGTGATCTGGCGTTGGTTGAACCGCGTCAACTTCGGGCAAACGGACCCGATATTCGGCCGCGATGTTTCGTTCTATTTCTTTACGCTGCCCGTCATCGAGCACGTAGTGCGTTTCGGCATGACGCTGTGCATTCTCTCGGGAGTGGGAGTACTGGCGCTCTATCACTTCAAGGGAATCCTTTCGCTTCGGAAGCTGAACACGACCGGCTTGCGCGGGAGGGTCGGGGTTCACATTTCGCTGCTCGCGGCATTGCTCTTTCTCCTGCTCGCCGCCGATTCCTACCTCGACCGTTTCCAGATCCTCTACTCCAACAGCGGCCCGATGTTCGGTGCCACCTACTCGGATTTGCACGCGCGCCTTCCGTTGCTGGGAGTGCTGGTGCTCTGTTCCCTGGCCGGCGCGCTGCTCTGGGTCTACAACTGTTTCTCCGGTTCAAACCGCCCTGCCATCGTCGCCGTCGCCCTTTATGCCTTCGGGCTGATACTGGTCAGCGTCTATCCCGCATTGCTGCAGAAGTTCGTGGTCGCGCCCAACGAGCTGAGCAGGGAAGCACCGCAGATACGGTATAACATTGATGCCACTTTGTCCGCTTACGGCCTGGGGAAGGTCGACGAACGGGCGCTTTCAGGGGATAAAACCCTGACACCGGCGGACATCCAGGCAAATGCTCCGACGATCCGCAGCATCCGGCTCTGGGATCACCAGCCCCTTCTCGACGCTTTCAGCCAGATTCAGGAGATCCGCACTTACTACGACTTCACCACGGTGGACAACGATCGTTACTCGATCGGCGGCGAACCGCAGCAGTTCATGCTCTCGGCGCGCGAGCTCAGCGCCGAAAGCCTGCCGGAGCGCAACTGGATCAACGAGCACCTCAGCTACACGCACGGATACGGCCTGACGTTGGGGCCGGTCAACCGCGTAACCGCCGAGGGCTTGCCGGTTCTCCTGGTCCAGGACATCCCGCCCCGCTCGGCGCTGCCTATCTTCAAGATCGATCGCCCCGAGATTTATTACGGCGAGTTGACCAAGGGCTATGTCGTCGTCAAGACAGGCCAGGAGGAGTTCGACTATCCGGCGGGCGACACAAACGTCCATACGTTGTATAAGGGCACAGGCGGCGTTCCGGTGAACTCGTTCGCCCGCAAGCTGCTCTTTACTATTTACTTCAGGGATCCCAACATCGTTCTTTCCCCGCTGCTCAAGTCCGACAGCCGGTTCCTCTATTTCCGGCCCATCAAAGAGCGAGTCGCCAAAGCGGCGCCCTTCCTTCGGTTCGATCAGGACCCCTACCTGGTGATTTCGCAGGGGCGCCTTTTCTGGATCCAGGACGCCTACACTACGGGGGACCGATACCCGTACTCGACTCCCACAAGCGGGGTTGGCAACTACATACGCAATTCGGTCAAAATAGCCATCGACGCCTACAACGGCAGCACGGATTTCTACGTCGCAGATCCTTCCGATCCGCTCGTACAGGTTTATCAAAGAATCTTCCCTGGGGTCTTCCGGCCTATTTCCGACATGCCGGAGGATTTGCGCACGCACATGCGCTATCCGGAGGACATCTTCCGCATTCAGACCTACATCTACTCGATCTATCACATGACTCAACCGCAGATCTTCTACAACAAGGAGGATCTGTGGGAGATTCCCATGCTGGGCCCGTCAGGCAGCGAAGCCCCCATGTCTCCCTACTACACGACCATGAGGTTGCCGCAGGAGAAGCGGGAGGAGTTCATCCTCATGCTGCCCTTTACCCCAGCGCGAAAGGACAACCTTTCGGCATGGATTGTCGGGCGCTGCGACGGGCAGAACTACGGGCAGCTGGTGGTCTACCGGTTTCCCAAGAAGAAGCTGGTGTACGGGCCCAAGCAGATCGCGGCTCGCATCAATCAGGATGCCGAGATTTCGCGGCAAGTCTCGCTCTGGGATCAGCGCGGGTCCCAGGTCATGCAGGGGACGCTCCTCGTGATCCCGATCGAAGAAGCGCTGCTTTATGTCCGGCCGCTTTACCTGAGGGCGGAAAGCGGCAAGATACCCGAGCTCAAGCGCGTGATCGTGGCTTATGAAAACCGGATCGCCATGGAGGAGACGCTGGAGGCGTCCATCGCTAAAATATTCGAGCTGGAGCAGGGCGAGCCGCAGAGCGCGCCGCCCGAGACGACAGCGGGTGCCAAGACGGCCCCGGTCTCCCCGGCGCCGCGGGATACGGCGGACATGATCAGGCAGGCCCGCGAGGCCTACGATCGCGCCATCGCCGCGCAACGTCAGGGTGACTGGGCGAAGTATGGGGAGGAGATCAAGCGGCTCGGCGCCCTACTGGAGAACCTAAAGAAAAAGGGCGCCAATTGAGCGGCCGAACGTGATCGAAAAGTTTTCACCATCAAGGCACAAGGACAGTGAGCCCATCAGAACACATCTCTGATAAACTGGATCTTCGTGTCCTTGGTGCCTTGGTGGTGGCTTTGAACTGATACGGGAGAACCATCCATGGCGGGAAGGGAATCGTTCGACGTCACCACGGGCTGCGATCTTCAGGAAGTGGACAACGCCGTCAACCAGGCGATGAAGGAAATCAACCAGCGTTACGATTTCAAGGGATTGAAGGTCGGGATCGACTTCCTGCGCCAGGAGAACAAACTCGTGTTACATGCGCCCGATGACTTCAAGTTGAAAGCGATGATGGAGGTGTTGCAGCAGAAGATGGTGCGGCGCAATGTCCCGGTGCGAAATCTACAGCCCGGCAAGATCACGCCTTCCTCGGGCGGCACCGTCACGCAGGATATCAGCCTGCAGCAGGGCATTCCCATCGAGACGGCGCGCGCGATCGTCAAGTTGATCAAGGATCAGAAGAACAAGAAGATGCAGGGCGAAATCCAGGGCGACCAGGTGCGGGTGTCTTCGCCGTCCCGGGACGACCTGCAAGGACTGATGGCAGTTTTGCGCGAGCAGGATTTCGGCATCGAGCTGAAGTTCGGCAACTATCGCAGCCAGTGAAGGAAGACCGCAACAAGGACCCAAGCACGCCGGAGGTAATGCCATTATTTCAGGGCGTCCCTGACGTGAACCCTCATCACTTGGGGGTTGAACGCGTCGCCCTGAAGGACGTCGAGCTGTTTCTGCCAGTAGTTCGGCGCCGGGGGGACCCGGTCCCACGTGATACCCCTCTTGTAGAGAAAGTAGACGTCCCAGGCGGGCCGCCCGGCGGGCAGCCTGATGACCGATGCGACGTCGTGGGACAGTTTAGCGGTCCGGGTCCAGAAGTAAACCGAGTTTGGCGCCCAGTATCTCAGCGTGCTCTGGCGGGCTGCCTCCTCATTGTCCTCCGCGAGTATGGGAACCCACACGAAGTATGCCCTCACCGGCTGATTACCGAATTCCATCATCAGAGTCTGCATTTCGAGGGCCCCTCGAAGGCATTTGCTTCAGGTGGGTGAAAGAAGAAGGAGAAGGCGCACTTTGCTGCGGCTCGCGTTGAAGTCCAGGCGCAGGCGTTCGATGTCGTTTGCCGTGAGCACGTGAAGGGGATTGTCGTCGGCAGTCGCTCCGACGGCCCTGGCCGCGGCGAAAACACTCGCCGGCAGGGCGGCAAGGAAGCTTCTGCGCGCGAATCTCGAGTTCAGGCAATCACAACGATGAATCCTCATGCTTGATGATTGTCCTTAAACGCGATCGCCGCAACCAAAAACCTAACTGCAGAGACGCAGGGAGTTTGTCGGCTTTCCTCCTCCGCGCGCTCTGCATGTCTGCGGTGATTGTTTCAAAGTCCTTAGCGCAAGGACTCGTTGATCTCTTCGAGAGCCTGCGGAGAGGGGCGAACCCGGGCCGCGGGCAGGCTCGCCAGCGGTTCATCGTGCAGGTTCAGCACGTCGATCAGGTCCGGTTTGCTCGGGTCGACGTAAAGAAGCCCGGTGAGAAACTCGCCCTTGGAATTGGAATCCCGCAGCAGGCGCAGGGTCTCGGCCTTGTTCAAGGGGTTGAAGTCACGCTCGAGCTTCTTGAGGGTCAGGTGAGAGCCGTCGTGCAGTTCGACTACCTGGGTTGCGCCTTCGGCGTAATCCACAGTGATCTGCTCGTATGCGGGAACATAACTGATCTCGTGCAGCAATTCCTCTGCTTCTTTCGAATGCTTGTAGCTTTTGGTCGAGCCTTCGTGATTGTTGAACGTGACGCAGGGCGAGATGACGTCGATGAAGGACGTGCCGCGGTGCGAAAGCGCGCCCTGGAGCAGGGCAACGAGCTGTTTCGGATCGCCGGCAAACGAACGCGCTACATAGCCGCACCCCAGCTCGACGGCGAGAATGCAGCAGTCGACCGACGGGAATTCGTTGAGGACCCCGGTTTTGAGTTTGGACCCGGCATCGGCCGTCGCGGAAAACTGTCCCTTGGTCAAGCCATAGACGCCGTTGTTTTCCATGATGTAGACGATGGGGACGTTGCGCCGCAGCATGTGCACAAACTGGCCCATTCCGATCGAAGCCGTGTCGCCGTCGCCGCTCACGCCGATCGACAGCAGATGCCGGTTGGCGAGGATGGCGCCCGTGCCGATCGCCGGCATCCGGCCGTGGACGGCGTTAAACCCGTGAGAGCGGTTCAAGAAATAGGTCGGCGTCTTGGAAGAGCAGCCTATGCCGGACAGCTTGATCACGCGGTGCGGTTCGACGCCGTGCTCGAAAAAGGATTTGATGATCTGGCTGGTGATGGCATCGTGGCCGCAGCCGGCGCAGAGCGTGGAATCCTTGCCCTTGTAATCCTGCATAACCAGCCCGATACGGTTGGTGCCTTTGGGTTTTGGCGTATCAATGGCGGTGGACATGCCTGTCAGGCCTCCCTTTCCTGCGCCGACAGCGCGTCGGTGATGAAGCGCGCGTCGATTGGTATCCCGTTGTAATGAAGAATCGACCTCATTCTTGCAGCCAGGGCAGGGAACTCGAGCGTGAGCACGCTGCGCATCTGACCGTCGCGGTTTTGTTCCACGATATAGATCCGGTCGTGCCCGGCGATGAAGCGCTCCACCTCGTCGGATGGGGGAAGCGCGCGAATCCTCAGGTAGCTCGTGGCCAAACCGTGCTCGACCTTCAACTGGTCGCGGCATTCGTCGATCGCGTGATGGGTGGTGCCATACGCGATGATTCCGACCCTGGCGCCGTCGGATCGGTCGATTTCGGGCTGCGGTACCGCGAGGCGAGCCGTTTCCATCTTGCGCGCCAGGCGATCCATGAGGTTCACGTAGTCTTCGGGGCGTTCCGTATATTCGGCGTTTTTGTCGTGACCGCTGCCCCTGGTGAAGTAGGCGGCCAGGCGGTGCCCGGTTCCGGGAAGCGTGCGCCACGGGACGCCGTCCCCGTCGATGTCCTCGTACCGGGAGAATCTTCCCAGCCTCTCCAGGTCCTCGCCGGACAGAACCTTGCCCCGCTCGATCGGAATGTCGTCCGGATACTTGAACGGGTCCGACATCCAGTTGTTCATGCCCAGGTCGAGATCGCTCATGCAGAAGACTACGGTCTGGAACTTCTCCGCCAGGTTGAAAGCTTCCTGCGCGAAGCGGAAGCACTCCTCGACGGACGCCGGTATCAGCAGGATGTGGCGCGTGTCGCCGTGGCTCAGGAAATAAGTCGACAGGATGTCCCCCTGGCTCGTGCGGGTGGGGAGCCCGGTCGAAGGTCCCACGCGCTGCACGTCCCAGATTACCCCGGGGACCTCGGCGAAGTAAGCCAGACCGACGAACTCCGACATCAGCGAGATCCCCGGGCCGGATGTCGAAGTCATGGCCCGCGCGCCTGCCCAGCCTGCCCCAAGCACCATGCCCACGGCCGCAAGCTCATCCTCGGCCTGGAGGATGGCGAATGTGGCCTTGCCGGACTCCGGGTCGATCCTGTAGCGCTTCATGTAGTCGGTCATCGTCTCGACCAGGGAGGTCGAAGGGGTGATCGGATACCACGTGACCACCGTGCAGCCGCCAAATACCGCTCCCAGGGCCGCCGCGCTGTTGCCGTCGACGATGATCTTGCCGAGCGTTTTGTCCATGCGCTGGATCCGGTACGGGTCGCTTTTGGTCAGGCCGGTTCGTGCGTAGTCCACCCCGGCGCGCATCGCCTGAATGTTCAGGTCGGCCGCCTTTGGCTTGGTTTTGAACTGCTTCCGGATCGCCTTTTCCACTTCGGCGATGTCGATCTCGATGAGTTGTGCCGCGACGCCGACATAGCACATGTTTGCCAGAAGCTTGCGCAGACGTGCGTCGGAGGAAACCTGGCCGGCGAGTTTCTGGAACGGAACCTCGTAATAGGTGATGTCGTCCCGCGTGCCTTTCAGTTTGAGCGTTTCCTCCGCGAGGAGGACGCCGCCCGGCTGCACGGTCAGGGCGTCTTCTTTGGCCGTCTGGGGATTCATGGCAACCAGGAAGTCGATTTCGGCCTTGCGCGCGATGTATCCGCGCTTGCTGGCCCGAATCGTGAACCAGGTGGGGAGTCCGGCAATGTTGGACGGGAAGAGGTTTTTCCCGCTGACCGGTACACCCATCTGAAAAATCGATCGCATCAATACGATGTTGGATGACTGACTGCCCGAACCGTTGACGGTTGCGACCTGTATGCTGAAGTCATTGACTACCGGCGAGCGGTTGCCCAGCCGCTCCGATTCGTCAAGTACCGTGGTTTCCGTGTTGTCCAAATCTGATCTCCCAGACAGGGTGCCGGTTTAAATTCAAGGGCGCATGCCGTCACAACCGGCGGCACATTTCGCCGTCCGGACCAGGCGCCGTGACTCACTCTGGACTGAAAAATACACCCCGAGCAAAGGAACATGTTACCACCGTGAATTGAAGAACCCAAGATCCCGGCGGACGGATAGCTTTTCTTCTCCGATTAAACTAAACTGCGCTGGCCACGCCCTGGACCTGGGTTTCTAACGGTTTCCCTTTATGTGGAGGCAGCATGAAAAGCACGATCTGCACCCTATCAGCGATCGTTCTCGTCGCCGGGTTCGTCGCCATCGCGCTTTGCAGGAGCGCGCCGGAACAGGCGATCGTCGGGCGCTGGGACCTCACCGTCGGAACGGCTCCGAACACGTACCCCTCCTGGCTCGAGTTGACTCAAAGGGACGGTCGACTGGCGGGGCGATTCGTGGGAAAGGTCGGCAGCGCGCGCCCGATCAAGCAGATCGACTACGCAAACGGTCAGCTGGACTTTTCGCTGCCGCCGCAATACGAAAAATTCAAGGGCACGATTACGTTTACTGCGACGCTTGCCGGGGATGAGCTCAAGGGCACGACGCGAGGCGAGGATGGTTTGCTGCCGTTCACGGGGGTGAGAGCGCCGGTTCTCCCCCGTAATTCCAACCCCGCGTGGGGCAAACCGATCACCCTTTTCAACGGAAAGAGCATGGCAGGCTGGAAGCTGAAAAATCCAAAGCTCAAGGATGGTTGGAATGCGGTGAAGGGGGTGTTGGGAAATCACATGCCGTCGAGCGATATCGTGACGGAACGGCAGTTCACCGATTTCAAACTCCACCTCGAGTTCATGGTGGCGCCCAAGAGCAACAGCGGCGTGTACCTGCGCGGCCGATACGAGATTCAGATCCAGGACGATTTTGGCAAACCCGCCGAGAGCCACTTCATCGGAGGCTTGTATGGATTCCTCGACCCGGTGGTGAACGCGGGCAGGAAGGCCATGGAATGGCAGTCCTACGACGTGACCCTGCTCGGGCGATGGGTGACCATCGTTCTGAACGGCCGGACCGTGATCGACAACAGGGAGATTCCCGGGATCACCGGCGGGGCCCTGGAGAGCAGGGAAGGCGAGCCCGGACCGGTCATGCTCCAGGGCGATCACGGCGATGTCTACTTCCGGAACATCATCATTACTCCGGCAGAGAAGTAGGGACATCGGATAGCGGGTTTCGGATCGAAGAGCATCAGTGTCCCAATCGAGGATGGTGGAAACCCCCAGCTTTCAGGCGGGCCGTATGGTTGGGAAGTCGAAGCGGTCGACGTGCCCAAGACTTAACCGGACGCGGATTCACGCGGATTTTCGCGGATCCAAATCCGAATGAATCCGTGCAGATCCGCGTCCGGTTTTGAAGAAAAGCAGGAAGGCGATATCGCAGATCAGTCCACTTCAGTGGACATGGCAGAAACAGCTTCGAGGCGAGGGGCGTTTAGTGTCCCCGTCGGGACTGGAGGAACCCACCCCCGCCTTGCAGGCGGGCCTTAGGGTTGCGCCTGGTGCTTGGCCACCAGGCAGAATCCCATGTGCCGACGGGTCAGTAACCCGTCGGCGGCCGACGCCGGAACCCCGCTGCGACGGTCACTGATCCGTTGCTGCACGGCTCGCTGTTTTTGCGGGCGCGCGGTCCGGCTGATCTTTGAGTACGCTTCATTCGTGGCCGAACCCGGCCAGGTCCGGGCAGGCATAAATACAGTTCTTTTGAGGGAGATCGGTATGACTCGTACGAGGATGTTTTCTTTCATGGTTATCGGCGTTCTTCTCATCGCTTCGGCAGGCGCGCTCTACGGTTTTCCGCAGGCCAAATCGGCGGATGCCGCCGGCTGCACGGACCACCCGCTGTTTTCGCGCATGCAGAACATGGTTCTCACCCAATGCAGGACGGTTGATTTTGACCGATTCGTCTACAAGACCGGTAAGAACACCCAGACCCCTGTGGAGGGGAAGCGTTTCGAGATCAAGTACCAGACCAGTGCCGGAAATGCGGCACCATCGCCGCTGGCCATCATCCGCAATCATCAGCAAGCCATCGCGAAAATCGGTGGGACAACACTGTATGAGGATCAGCGCTACACAGTGGTGAAAGTATCGAAGGACGGCAAAGAGATTTGGGCCCAGGTCGACACGGCGTGGATAAAAGGGTATTTCCTGACGATCATCGAAAAGCAGGAAATGGTCCAGGAAGTGGCATCGAGTGCGGAGTTGTTCAAGTCGGGTCTGAAATCGAGCGGCCATGTCGAGGTCCCGGGAATCTACTTCGACACGGGCAAATCCGAGTTGAAACCCGAATCCGATGCCGCTCTGGCGGAGGTTGCGAAACTTCTCAAGGCGGATCCGGCTCTGAAGGTCTATGTCGTGGGTCACACGGACAATGTCGCCTCGCTGGACCTGAATACAAAGTTGTCGCAGGCGCGCGCCGAGGCTGTGGTGCAGGCGCTGGTTGCCAGGCACGGCATCGCCGCAAACCGCTTGATGGGGCGCGGAGCCGGTCCGCTTGCGCCCGTGGCAAGCAACGACTCCGAGGAGGGCCGTGCCAAAAACCGCCGTGTGGAATTGGTCAAACAATAGCCATCGGGTTTTATGAGTTTCGAGGGAAACAACGTAGGGGCGACCGTGAGGTCAAGTCCGTCCAAAATAGCACGTGTCCAGGAATGCGTGGGCACGGCACGCCGTGCCCCTACTGAGGAATTCGGCCGGCTGCTCTGATTTAGAAACGACCGTCGGAGGAGTGCAGCGCCAGATCGACGGGCCGCAGTAGGGGCACGGCGTGCCGTGCCCTCAAGCTCCCGAGTCTCCCGTGCCCGCGCCAATCCGAACGGGAGGCCGCAGTTAGGGCGACCGTGAGGTCAAGTCCCTGCAAAACAGCACGTGTTCAGGAAAGAGTGGGCACGGCACGCCGTGCCCCTACTGAGGAATTCGGTCGGAGTGTTCGGATTCATAAACTGAGCGTGGGAGGTGTGGCGCGCCATAGAAGATCGGAA
>Ga0316628_100002480_pt1 | contig 13712 bp, 11 predicted proteins | sample OWC_Aug_M2_C1_D5_FD_207648 | JGI IMG/M metagenome (GOLD analysis project Ga0316628, IMG submission 207648) | Wetland soil microbial communities from Old Woman Creek delta, Ohio, United States - OWC_Aug_M2_C1_D5_C | ecosystem: Environmental > Terrestrial > Soil > Wetlands | place: USA: Ohio... | reverse complement strand
GCTTAACGGTGAAGCTCCGCGAAATGCCTCCTAACGTAACATTATGGAAATTACTTGCTCGCAAGCTGACAACCGGCTCCGGTCCATCCTTATCCACTGACACATAGATCAGTACATAGCGTTTGCTCGATTTGCTGTACCACACAGCGTCATGAATGCTCATTTTCAGGAAAACATGGGATGAAAAATTGTATCCAGTCAATCCAACGGATGCAACATCGATGCTTACAGTAGCGTTGGAAGCTACATACGATGTCGGCTTATTCCATGTTCGGTTCACACCCAAGTTGTAGTTCAGGGTAACACCGTATGCAGAGCGAATACCATTTGCCAATGCATAGCCCACGTTGACTCCGTAACCTGGATACGCATTTCTTACGTCCCTGATCCAGAGATTGAAGTAATCCCTCAAAACAGTGGAGTTCAAGGTCTGCCCATATTTGGAAAGCCCAATTTGGAGAATATTACACGATGCCGTCTTGACGCTATCAACGATCGTGACGTACTCTTCCCATCTCTCTTGTCTATAGTAAGTTACAGTTCCATAAATAACCGTGCTAACAGACACTATCATGATGGAAAGCAGCATGGCAGCGATGATTATGAACTGCCCTTTTCTTTCTCTCGCAAGTCTCATCTTATCCATTCACCAACTTCAACACTAAGATCCTTGGATTGTAATTCGTCTGATATCCTGGCACGATGTACGTTACTGAAGCAACCGCCGATGAAGAACTGAAAATCTGCTGATCCCCATACTGAATCAACGGATGACCAATCGACTGATGATTAATGTCATAAATAGACAGGTTGAAGTAGACATTAGTGGGCAATGAGACAACCAATGCCGCGGTCATATTAGCCCACTCAGAATTGTACACATAACGAGCCAACAACTGCTGCTCATCAATGTCGTGCAGCACATTGTGACCGATCTTCTCTAACTCACTTGTATCATTTGCTTGGCTAGAAGGAGTCGCCGCAAAAAAGTAGAGGAAGGTGACTGCTGCGATAACGATCAGCGTAGCCATTATAGATTCAACGACACGCATCTGACCTTTGACGCTTTTACGATTCTTCCCTTTGGTCATTTTTCTTGTCAAGTCTTCCACAGCCGTAACTCTGCAATGTAAGCCATCCCAGCAATTATGACATCTCTCTGAATAGATGCCGAAGCGCCGCTGCTAACGGGTCCTGAGTTCAATTGCACGATTCCGCCTGCGCTCCACAATCCCCACGGACCGATCAGCAAGATCAACGTACGACCTACGTCCACAGCATCGAAGGTAAAGATCAATATTGCAGGCTCAGTCTGGTCCAACCCTTCAAACGCTTGGCTCCACACACCATAACCCGAACCATAAACCAATTTGTATGGATTGGTTCTGCTTCCATTTAGCAAGTTAATCGAAGTCTCAAAATTGTACATCTGAATATTTAGAATCCATCTTGATGGGTAAGGAGGATCGATTTTGATTGGAGGATTTGTTAGGACTATGTTGTCTCCAACTACATTTATCTTGGCAATGTCGTCTGGAGTTTGCGTATCCCGACTTTGCACGACCAGAGTCGATCTGTCACCAACTGTCACTTTGAAGAACACTACGATATCAAGAATCTTCGCACTCGCGCTAACCTCTGAACTGCCCTGACACCTACCAAGAGAGTCTGTCATAGTCCTATATTGCGCAGTATGCGTGATTGGAGGACTGGTATCCGCCACGTACACCATATATGCCGATACGATAGCGTTCGGCACAGGTTGACCATCGTACCGCGAGACGTTGACGTTGAAAGTTATCGTAGCCGTTTTCTGGTCGCCACTGTATGCTGGTGGAGCCACGTAATGGTCAACATTGAAGAGGGGACGGAAGATGATGCTGAAGCCGTAACCGGACAGCCCCAGCAACTCCCTTACCCGATCATACGTTATGTTGCCCAGCGGATTGTTCGCTAACCTTTGAACCTTGTTTGGATCCAACACGTACAATGAAGGGTCTTTCGCATCGGCAAGACCGAACCTTTTGACATCGCTTTGGTTGAACATATTTGCACCATGCATAGAACCCCAATTGGTCGGGTAGCCTTCGTCAAACAGAATCGTCTTCATGGCTGACAAGGCAATGTTCTGCAGCTGCTGCTGATCAAGATACAGGAGGTTCACGTAGCTGAGGCTAGGCACCACTACTACTGATGCAACAAATATGGCAGCTAGAACCACAGCAGCCATCATGTGGTCATACGCTTCACCAGTCATTTAGCCTCTCTCCTGAATTTTGTGCATATTATCACCTAAGACTTGCGACACCATATACGTATCACTCTGGCGCCATAAAAACGTATCGCGGTGTCTGCAGCCTTCATTTGTTAGACAACTCACGTTCTCCGTTGCTCCTCACTCCTTGTAGGCTATCCATACGTAGACGTTTGAAGCAGCGCGTAAGCATCCGGCAACAGCGGTTTTTACGCTGTTACCAATAGTCTGCGTCTTTAGAACATCCACCTTCATGCCTCTTGGAAGCCACGAAGTCACGTTCAGCCAAGACTTGCCCTGTATCACACCGAGTACAGTCTGAGCGTTGTTGCTCGCATCTCGGGTAATTTCAAGCGTATAGAATGAGCCCCCGATATCTACCGGTAGCCTCAGGGTTTTCTCCAAAGGCGGATTCGTGTTAGTAGCATTCAGAAGTAGATACAGATTGGCTACAGTGTCTGCCACATAGTCTGTGAGTTCCCTCAATTCTCTCTTAATCATCTCCGATGAAATATTGTCAACTATATAGAAGTAAAAAACCTGGACTGCGAATATGATGCCTATTAAGGCAGCAGTCAGAATGAGATGACTGATAGTTGGTGCCGCCATGCGAACTTGCTCCTAGACGTTTACCTGCACGTCGGCGACAACTACGTTGTACACGACTGTTCCAGGCACTGTCAACATAATAGGCACTTGGCTAGCCGCAGTGTTCCCGATTTGAACAGAGATAACGCTTGTTTGATCGGTTACTCCCGTGAACCTGTGTGAAGCGGTGACTACGCTCAAAGTCTTGGCCTGCAAATCGAATTCGTTAACATAGGACCAAGCGCTCGGAACAAGCATTGAGAGCTTTATTACCCAAATGTCCACGTAATTGGTTCTTGTTGGTACGCCACCTTCAATGACATCTATGACAGAGGTTCTCATAGCACGAACTCGATAGTCCAAGGTCATGGTTATCATACCGGGCTGTTGATTGATGACCGCCCTACCATAGCTGTCTGAACTACTTGAGATCAGAGAACTGCTATTGCCTAAAATGTATGATTCATAGTTCTCGCCGTATGACACGTATTCCGTGCTCAACCAGTACTTTATCGAACCAGACATGCCTGGATACGTAGCATTAGAAAGCGCCTGAGCGACACCGTTGACCGTTGCACTTACTGTAATGCTGTTTGCATCAGGAATCAATTGCACGTAACCATACTGTGCCGTGAATCTTGTTGAGCGGGTTGCACCTGGTTTCCATGCCACGTTCTCTAAGGCGTCGTTATAGGCCAAAAGGGACTTTCTCGCAATTTCCCATTCAGACACTCCTCTCTGTTGGTTCAGCATCTGATACGCGTAGACAAACGCTGCCAAAACCAAAGCAACTGTCACTGCTGTCATGATCATAGCTGACAGCGTGTAAGCAGCGGCTCTGCTGTGCTTAAGAAAAGGGGGAAGTTTCAGCCTTTTCAAAAGGTCACCAGCTTTGGAACGACTACTGACGCCAACAACGTGATTACTACGAGTAGAGCTGAGTGCTTGAAGCCCGCAGCAATGGATTCCTCACTGATTTTGCCTGCTACCAAGCCAATCATGAAAACATGAACCATCACGGACACGCTGAAAGTCAGTGAAAGGCCTGCTATGTCAATGCGTGATCCCGCAACGCTCTCAGTGGCCATGCTTGCGGTCTTGGTCACGAATATGAGCGTCAAGAGAGTTGTAGACACTAGCATAATGGCAGCGAAGTACGGGATCAAGAGGAATGGTCGAGAGTTGCTTCTCTTCTCTCTTTCAACTTCCTGCGTCATGTTGTTGAAACGAGTCAAAGATTCAATCATTGCGATGGTTCCGCCGCCTACGTCGATTCCTTCAACCAATAGGAATATGACTAGCTGAGACAGCCAACTCTTCGTCCGCTTTATGAAATTCATGAAAACCTGCCTTAGTGGGATACCCCAAGAGAGCTGCGATGAAATTGTCTTCAAGTCCTTGGAAAACTCACCGTATTCTCTTTTGGACAGGTTCTCAATGCATCTCTCAGGCGCCATACCAGTCTTTCTAATTTCGGTTAGGTCTCTGAGAAAGCTGGCAATTCCTTTTTCAACATCTGACTTCTTCCTGGCCAATCGACTGTGCACAATCGCCGCAGGCATTGTAGCTATGAACAAGCAGATTGCAAGAGCAGTTGGCAAATCAATGATATTTCTGATTGCATCGAAAACCGGAACTTGAAGGAAGCCAGCAAAGCCAGTGAGCAAGAAGAAGAGGACTACCGCAAATACGGTTGATATAGCAGCAACTTTGTATGGCCGCCACTCAGTTATGGGGCTCTTAGGCTGCATGTCATGAGCCAAGTATATGAATACAAGAGAGAGCATTGGCGCGAATACATAGGTGTACAAGATCATGGTGGAGTACATCCCTACGCCCGTGCTGTAAATGGCGTCAACGCTGAACAGGATGTAGAAACATAGCGACATCAGAACCATGACGATGACGAAAGACTCAAGTAATGTGCCCAAACGTTCCGCTGCAGCTTTGATTCTTAAAGATCTCTGTTTGAAGATATCATGTGTCTTGGCTTCGAGAAAGTGACTAATGTCTCCTCCAGTTATCACCGTGGATGCGTATCCAGCCATAAAGTCTCGGTAAGTGTCCAACGGATGATTCTTAGCTGAGTCTTCGAGAGCGGAGAGAGGATCAATGCCGAAGATCTCTACGTCACGCATGATTTCTCTAGCTTCACGCCTCATGGCCGGCATCAGTTCAACATTACACAATCGCTTAACACTCATGTAAGGCGAGATACCACCAGTAGCCATCACCGTAATGTACGCTGCCGCAAAAGGAATCTCACGTTCCAGAGAACTCGCTCTCTCACTTGCTTTCATTGAAGGCGTGATCATGAAGATTATCATAACGAAAAAGGGCATAGGAACCAAGAAAATCAGGAAAGTGAACTTCAAAAAGTACAGCAGGATCAGAGCCACTACCGACACCGGTATTGCCAGAACTGCACAGAGAAACATCAAGGTGACGTAGGTTTCAGGATAGATTTTCATTCCTGCCCGTTTGAGATTGCCCTTGAACTCAAAGATCGTGCCTAAGAACTTGGGAGCGATGTTGCTGAAGAGGCGGTAGGACCAACCTTCGAGACTATTGAGAAGTGGCAAATGCCTCCACCCTCTTCTGATAGAACTCGTCAGGTCTTGCATAATATTCCGAGATGATAGCGGCTACGTCACGATAGCTTCGTATCTTATGAGCCCGCATCCATTTCAGAACATTCTTGCGCTTCTCAAGTTCATCCAAGACTTCTTGCTCTGTCTTGCCATTTTTCTTCGCAATTGTAGGAATCAGCACGCCTTTGTCGATTGCAGAATCAAACTCGTCTTCGGCTGGGTTCCATGTATAAGCCTTCTTGTATTTCTCATAGTCCGCTATTTCTTCCACTGCAGTCATGCGTCGATAGGCCTTCAGTTCACCTGCCTTTGGCAAATGCACACGTTGAACCACAGCGATCACGTTCATCAGTGGTATGTAAGCCGGTGAGATGTCCATGGGCTTCTGAGTCAACCGTTTAACTGCTGAATTGACGTTTTCAGCGTGCATAGTGCACATGCCGCCGTGCCCAGTGGCCAAAGCCTGGAAAAGAACGTAGGCTTCACTGCCTCGAACCTCTCCCACGATGAGATAGTCGGGGCGGTGCCTCATTGCGGCTTTCACCAAGTCGAACAACGAGACTTCACCACTATGGTTCTCACCCAAGCCGTAGCTTTGGCGGGATATGAAGGCGACCCAGTTCTCATGTGACAGGTTGAGTTCAGCGGTCTCTTCAATTGTCAGAAGCTTGCTACCAGGACGAATAAGACAAGCCAAAGCGTTTAGAGCAGTGGTCTTGCCGGCACCTGTTCCGCCTAGTACCATGACTGAAGCTCTGTTCTCGAGGGCCGTCCAGAAGTATGCTGCCACTTCCTCTGACAGCGTGCCCAAATTGATCATGTCGATGATTGAATATGGATCTTCCCGGAATTTCCTGATTGTAAAGGTTGTGCCGAACGGCGTCACTTCTCGCCTGTAACAAACTGCGAGCCTGTGCTTGCCTGGCAGTGAAGCGTCGACAATTGGAAAGGCTGAACTAACGTGTTTTCCAGACATGTGAACGAGTTTTACTATTAGGTTGTCTAGTTCCTCGTCGTCTTTGAAGGACATGTTTGTTTCAAGGCTCTCATACTTTCTGTGCCAAATGTAGACTGGTTTGGTGACACCGTCGCAGGAAATGTCTTCTATGTTTGGGTCACGCATCAGGGCGTCAATGTGGCTGAATCCAACTAGATCTCGTTCAGCATGGTAGATGATCTTGGACCATGATACGTCGGGCAGCCAGCCTAGACTGATGCGGTATTTGTCGACAATCTTCTTGGCTTCGTTGTCGAAGAATTCTCTTGGGCTTTTTATTTCCTCACGGGGTGATTTGATCTCGGCAAGCAGTACTTCGAGTATTTTGTTATAGATTTCTCGTTCAAAGGTGTCCAATTGGAGTTCGTCAAGGATGTACTTGTATTCTCCCGTTGCAGGGTTTTGAACAATGACAGCATGGGCAAATGGCTCATAGAGACTTGTTCTTTCAACAACGGTGTATCCACGCGGAATTGACAATGGCGGTGCAGGAGGAATAGCATCAACTTTCGGTTTTTTCCCTACACCTATCTTAACACCTGGGATTTTCAAGTGTACCAATGTAGTTCTCCTATACATAGGGTACATTGACCTTCTCTTAAATCTTGCGTCTTACTACAACATACTCGCGAGCACTATATGGACAAAAGCATATAAGATATGGCAAACCGAAGAGCTAGAAAGCCCGGTAATGTCAGTATCAAAGCTGATTTAGTCGTGCTTGAGCGAAGGAAGTCTAAGCACAACAGCCTCGTAAACAAGAAAGCCGCCAAAAACGCTCACCGCGCCTTGGACAGCGTTGAACAAACTGATCAATGGGATCAGAACGATCACAGCATCATAGGTCTTGTAAAGTGAAGCGTAGAAAACGGGTAACAAGGCAATATTAGCGACTGCCATGACAATCACGCGCACCAACACACCTGAGACCATAGCCAGACTTTTCCACCATGCGTTACGCGGGTTTCTAGCCCTTAGAACGATGTAAACGCCTATAATAGTTGAGAATTCTGCGGCAAACTTCATGAACCCGCTGAACCAATCTCGTGTAGCTATGGTCAACCATGCAACCAAGCTTGTTATTGAACCAGAAAAGAAGCCAAAAAGAAAAGAGGAAAGCAGCATGGGAACACCAAGCACATCAAGTTTAAGGTAAGGAAGAGGCGGAAAAGGAATCTTGAGCCTAACCACCAAGTCCAGAACTGCAACGACTGCCCCCAGAAGAGCTGTCCCCGCAACGAAGACGCTTTTCCTCCGTACATAGAACAAACTCATAGCGTGATTCCTGCGGACCCAGCAGTATTTGTTGCACTGTTATTTTTGTGTTTCGCCGAACCTTTTATGCATAGAAAGTCATAATAAATTCGCTACAAAATCTCATTCGGTCTTTACCTGTAATGCTAGGGCCAGAATTTGGCACACCAACTCACCGTGTAACAGCGACAACACGCGAGATCTACCAACCTCAAATATCTGCACAAGACCAGCCTCCTTCAAAACCTCAACGTGCCGATACACAGCTCCATAGTCCATTTGTAGTATGTTAGCAACAGCCTTGATGTGCAGGGGCCGTTTGGTTTTACGGACAAGCTCTAAGATTCTGAGCCTTACCGGACTGCCCAACGCATCGAAAATCCTTGAGAGATGCTCGTGTTCAGCTTTGCTGGTGTCAAGCAATAGTGCTTCGCCTTCCCACTGTTTACTATTTTCACACCTAATTTATGACATTTTTGCATATTCTGGTGCTGGAGAAACTTGGTCTGTGGTCCAGAGCCTAGTTGCACCCAGTATAAATCAAAGAGGAGAGATCAGAAGATTTCTTTTTCGCCCAGTTTGCGTAATGCCTTGCCCTTCAGCTTCACGGTGGGGATCGTGGTTTTCTCAGGATCAGTTTCTACGGTTTTTCTTCTGACACTTTCTCCGCATACGCCCTGAGGGAGAAGCCGTCTTTTTGTGCAGGTGGCGAAGTTACATTTGGCGACATCACAGTCGTCTTCGGTCCATCTGCACCACACCGCGTTGCCACGATACATCATGGCGTTTTTGCTGCATCTGAACAAGCTGCACTTTGGAGAACAATGTTGAACTCCAGCCAAAAGCAACACGACCTGTCTCGAAAACTCATTGTCTCAGGTGGTCAAGTCGTTCCTCGACAAATATGGCTAAAGGAAATGTGGATAATAAAGCTTTCTTGGACTTACCGTTTGGAGGATCTTCGAAACACTTGCATCACGCGCTTTCTAGCCGCGACCAACACGACGACAATCAGCACCAATATGAAGCTGAGCAACACAAAAGCTCCTGTTTGAAGCGGATAGCCCAATACTGCAACGTACTCACCTACTCTGAAAGTGACCTCACTTGCCCCGGCGCCCAAGAACTGGGTCTGAATAGCGACCTGGGCTCCACCTAAGCTGACTGACACGCGTGACTCGCCACCAACCATATCAACGAATTGAGCAGTGCCGCCAGCATCTGTTAGCTTAGTTGAGACCAACACGAAATCTTGGCCGATCTTGCGTTCGATATCTACTTCAGCATTTGGCAAAGCCAGACCAAAGTAGTCCGAGACCGAAACAACCACATTCACGTTGAGTGTTGTAAGGTCGAAGGTCAATGCTGTTGGTCTATCGAGGTCCACAGTCAGCTCGTTGAGAAAATCGTCGCCTTTGAAAGCTTTCAGAATGTATCTTCCAAATGGCAGGAGAAAGAAGACGTCGCCGCTGAAATCTGTTGTGGCTGAGTCAATTGGGATTGTGGTGCCAGAGGTCCACTCGTAGACTCTAACATCAACTCCAAGTGGACTTTCGTCTTCGGCGTCTATAGTGTGCACGTTCAGCTGTTGACTCGGCAGAATCAAGTTGAGGAATATCCAACCACCTGCCGGTGAAGGCACAACATCTAGCGTCCTGTTGCTGAACAGTAACCCGTAACGCGCGGCTTCACTTCTGTACGTTCGGTTAGTGAATAGATTCCTCACCACAGCCATTCCGGTTGCATTGGTCTGTCCCGCTGATTCTATGCCAGTCTTGTTTTCCTTCAAGGTGACATCAATCAGAGGAACCCCTTCGTCGTCTACTGTTCTGACCGTGGCCAAGAGGTTAGTCAGTGAAAGGTTCATGTGAAGTTCTATATCTGCGGTTATCGTTTCATTGGCTCGTACGCCAACTTCCACGTTTCGGAAAAACGCCTTGAAAGTGTAATTGCCTGTATCGCGGTTGAACAGTATCCAGCCAGTTGAGTTCGTGAGTCCTTCGTTCAGGACAGTCGTGGTTGCAGAGGCGTTGTAGATTCTAATTGAGGCACCTGCAACAGCTTCGCCAGCTAGGTTTGTGGCTTGGACCAGACATGCAAAGCCCAAGATTACAAAATCCTGGGTGTCAGATGGTGTCTTGACGGTACCGTCAGCTGTCGTATTTGTGAGTGCAACTTGGTATGTACCACTAGTAGCGTTGACAGGAACTGACCATGCCAAGGTCACTAAGCCTGAAGAGCTTGCTGTGGCGTTCTGTGGGAAACTCGAGACCGACGCCGAAGCTGTTCTTATGTCCACTTTTACTTTCTCAGACGCTTTGTACCCTGAAGCTTGAATTCGAACATTCTCCTTTCTTCGATATTCTATCTTGTCAGTTAGCCCGATAGAGAACTCCTTGGACTCTACTCCTGTAACGTTGGAGGATGCAAAATACGTTCCAGTAAGATTTGCGTGGGCGCCCGTACCGAAGTTAGTGGGAAACGATGCGGTTCCATTGCCGGCACCTGTTTCAGTCGTATTGCTCAGCAATGTAATTGCAGAATGCGTTTTGTTCGCAGGATTTTTCACCGTGATATTCGCAGGGTATCTTGTGTTCGGAAGCCCCCCAGTGACGTTGATCTTCACATTTGTTTTGTTGCCCTCTTGAAACTGTCTCGGTGAAGGCAGAGTGCCCACACTAATGCTGAACTTGGCATCAAGCGTGAAATTCGTCATTGCTACGATTTGGTCAAGAGCTTCATCGATCAGTTCAACTAGTATGTTGCCGCCTGCAGTTGAGGGAACACTGAAGGATCTAGTGAAGTCGTTGCCGACGGCGACCCCGGTGAAGTTGAACGCTTGTTTCCATCTGATTGTGAAAGCTCCATCGGTAGTGTTAATCTGGCCACTCGCCGTGACCGTGTCGCCCACAACGCCCGACGTAGGATTGACTGAAATCGAAGGAGTGGCAGCTATCGCGCTCGGGATAGGTAAAAGCTCGAACATGGACAGCAATATTGCTACGACAAAATACACTGCAATCTTCTTCTTCAAGACCCTCTTGCTCATGATGATTCTTCCAAATGCATTCTTGTCTGGACTGAGGACATCGGAGTCCAAAGTTGTGAATCACCTTTCCACAGTGCATATCTTAAACTTTACCGTTCCATAGCCCCACTGCAGAAAACCTTAGTATGTCAGGGCCCTTGTTTGTATAGAAAAATAGGATGTAAACAGGGAGAAACAGCATGCGCTTGATGTTAGTTGTAGGCGCACGCCCGCAGATCATTAAGTCAGCCCCTATAATCCACGAAGCCCAAAAGCACACCGAGATCGACCTTCAGCTAATCCACACGGGACAGCACTATGATTTCGAGATGTCAAAGATCTTTTTCGATGAAATGACGTTGCCGGAACCTTTGGCCAATCTGGGCGTAGGGTCCGGCACACACGCTTGGCAAACAGGCAACATGATGATCGAACTTGAAAAAATAATGACGAAGTGCAGACCGGACCTGGTCATGGTTCCAGGCGATACAAATTCCACTTTGGCGGGAGCATTAGTTGCGGTCAAACTGCATGTGCCAGTGGCTCATGTTGAAGCAGGCGCAAGAAGCTATGATATGAGAATGCCTGAGGAAATCAACCGCCGCCTAACAGACCACTGCTCATCTCTGCTGTTTGCACCAACCAGTAACTGCGCCAAGAATCTGATCTCTGAAGGCTTCGCTCGCAAAGCCCTAAGGGTGTCCGGCGACCCCATGTATGATGCGTTGCTCCAACATGTCGCTGCCGCATCCAAAATTGACATCTTGAAAAAGCTCGGTTTGAAGAGCGAAGAATACGCGGCATTGACTCTCCACAGACCTGAGAACGTGGACGATTCGAGGACTCTGGGGCGAATATTGAAGGCAATCATATCATTGAAGCTGACAACAGTTTTCCCCGTTCACCCGCGAACGAGGCAACACTTGGAGAGAACTGGTCTCCTAGCAAGATTGCAGGAAAATCCTCACATCAAGTTGGTTGATCCTCTAGGCTACCACGAAATGCTGCAACTTGCAAAACACTCAAGAATGGTTCTCACAGACTCAGGAGGCTTGCAGAAAGAGGCTCTCTGGCTTCACACGCCTTGCATCACACTTCGAGAAAGAACAGAATGGATTGAAACAACCGAGTCACACGCGAATGTCCTTGTTGGAAGCAACCCTGAAAAAATTAGCAAAGCAGCGGCAAAAATCATGAGAACACCGGAAATCAAAACGAAGCTCAACAAAATCAAGAACCCCTTTGGCGATGGACATGCCTCTCAAAGAATCATCTCCGAGACATTGAAGAGCCGGTGAAGACAATCGGCGCCACAATGATAATAGTTGGCACAAGACCCGAAATAATCAAGATGGCTCCGCTAGTCAGATCTTTCAAAAAGAGAAAACTGCCCTTCATCTTTGTTCATTGCGGACAGCACTATGACTATAACATGTCGCAGCAGTTTATTGAAGAGCTGAAACTGCCGAAACCCGACTTTGGCTTCAAATTCAGAGCTCAGTCGCAAGGTCTTCAAACAGCGAGGATCCTCACTCTGGCTGAGTCCGTTGTCATGAAGGCAAAGCCCAAAAGCGTTCTCGTGGAAGGCGATACCAATGGAACCCTCGCGTGTGCGCTTGCTACGGCAAAGTTGAACGTTCGAGTGGGTCACGTGGAGGCTGGACTCCGAAGCTTCGATCTGCGCATGCCAGAAGAACATAACAGACGCCTAGTCGATCACTTGTCAACGTATCTTTTCGCCCCCACAGAGGTCGCCAAGGCAAACTTAGTCAAGGAAAATGTTTGGGGCACAATACGTGTCACGGGAAACACGGTGATTGACGCGGTGATTCAGCATGTCCAATTGGCGCGGGAAAGATCAACTATTATGAATACCATTCGCTTCAAGCATTTTGCACTGGCTACGGCGCACCGTGCAGAGAACGTAGACGACCCAGCAGTTCTTGAAAACCTCGTTGAAGCTTTCACGCATTCTCCGATTCCCATAGTGTACCCGATTCACCCCCGAAGCCTCAAAAGGCTGCGGCAGCAGAAGAAGCTAAGAAAACTTTCCAAGTCAGGAAATGTTCAACTACTTCCACCCCTGGGCTACTTTGACTTCTTGACTCTCATGAAAAACTGTGACTTGATAATCACGGATTCTGGTGGAATACAGGAAGAAGCCACTGCTCCTGTGATACGCAAACCCGTGTTGGTTACTAGGCTGTCTACGGAAAGACCCGAAGCTGTGGCAGCAGGTTTCGCAGAAGTTGTTGGATTGAAGAGCAAAGCCCTTCTTTCCGCCATAGAACGCACTCTTGACCGAAAACGTAAGTTGCCCACGGATTCACCTTACGGGGATGGAAAAGCCGCGGAAAAAATCGTGGATTTTCTGGTTTCCGAGGGCATTGCATGAGAACGAATATCTTGCCCTAGATTCGCTGGATCGTTAACGCGCTTCAGACTGTTCAATCAGACGGCGTCTAGTAACGCCATCTCCAACGGTGCTTTTCGTACCCCCATGTTTGTGCATTCTCAGAATACCATTGTATGGTTTTCCTGATGCCTTCCTCGAACGTCACCAATGGTTTCCATCCTAGAGTTTTTCTTGCTTTGGTGTTACTTGATACAAGCATTTCGACATCTCTTGGTCTGAGCCTTTCTGCAGTTGACACGACTTTTTTGTCTTCTGTGCGCATTTCTTTTTTGATGAGGTCTAGGATTTCCCGCATTTTGTGGGTTTGCCCTGTTCCGATGTTTATGATTTCGCCTTCGACGTTTTCGGTCTCAAGCGCCTTGACTAACGCGTCTGCCGTGTCTTCAACGTAGGTGAAGTCTCTGCTAGATTCCAAGTTTCCGACCTGAATCACTGTGTCTTTCAAGCATTGGCGAATGACTTCTGGAACAAAGTATGGAAGGCTTTCTCGAGGTCCAAAGGTGTTGAAGGGGCGCAGTATAACAACCGGGAGTTTGTGTTCCCAGAAAAAGGCTTGTGCCCAAAGGTCCGCTGCCGCTTTCGCC
>Ga0316628_100002479_pt1 | contig 13712 bp, 11 predicted proteins | sample OWC_Aug_M2_C1_D5_FD_207648 | JGI IMG/M metagenome (GOLD analysis project Ga0316628, IMG submission 207648) | Wetland soil microbial communities from Old Woman Creek delta, Ohio, United States - OWC_Aug_M2_C1_D5_C | ecosystem: Environmental > Terrestrial > Soil > Wetlands | place: USA: Ohio... | reverse complement strand
CGAGCCGCACGTCGAGCGCCGGGGAAGCGCGCTGTCGCTCGTCGGTGACGGCTTCGTCGCGTGGGTCGATCTCGATCGCGGAGAAGGCGAGGTGAGGGGCCCGCTTGCCACCTTCGCGCTCGATATCGTCCTGCGTGCGGTCCTGCCCGAGCTGCTCGAGGACGGCATCGTCCTGCACGCCGCCGGGCTCGCCGAGGGCGACTGCGGCTACGTCCTGGCCGGCCCGCCGGGTGCCGGGAAGACGACGCTCGCCGGCCTGTTCCCGGAGCGGGCCCTGTCGGAGGAGCTGGTCGCGGTGCGGTTGGGACCGGGTGGCGCACGCGTGCACGGATTGCCGTTCTGGAGCGGACGGCGGCGCTCGGCGCGGCTGGCAGGCATCTTCCTGCTGCGCCACGGCGACGCGGACCGCGCTACGCCCCTTCCCGAGACGGCGGCGCTGCGGCGCCTGGCGCGGGAGACGGTGTGGCCGCTCGCCAGCTGGCCAGCGACCGCAGCGACCTTTGCTGCACTGGCGGATCTCGTCGAGAGCGTACCGCCGGCCGACCTGACCTTCCGGCCGACCCCGGCGGTGTGGGCGACGCTCGCCGGTTGGAGGGGTGCATGAACGGGGTCGGCAACTGGGCGCGGGTGCTGAGCGAGGCGGCGCAGCGGGCGATCCCGATCGACGTCGCGATCGAGATCACCCATCACTGCAACTTCCGCTGCCAGCACTGCTACATCCCGGATTTCCAGGCGCCGGACTTGCTGTCGACCGAGCGCATCTTCCGGCTGCTCGACGAGCTGGCCGAGATGGGCACCCTGTTCCTGACCCTGACCGGAGGCGAGCTCTTCCTGCGCCGCGACTGGATCACGATCGCACGCCAGGCGCGGCGTCTGGGCTTCAACCTGCGCCTGCTGACCAACGGCTCGCTCATCGACCAGGGGACGGCGAGCGCGATCCGCGAGCTCACCGCGGCGGTCGAGATCAGCCTGTACTCGATGGAGCCCGAGGTGTTCGAGGCGATCACCCAGCGTCCCGGCTCGTTCGCCGACACGCTCGCCGGGGTCGAACGGCTGCGAGCGCTCGGCGTCGAGGTGCTGCTCAAGGTGCCGATCATGAGCCTCAACCGGGGGGCGACGCGTCGCGTGCTGGAGTACGCGCAGTCGCTCGGCGCACAGTGCCAGGCCTTCCCGACCATCATGGCGAAGAAGGACGGCAGCCTGGCGACGCTCGGCCTGCGGTTGCCATACGCCCAGGCGCGTCCCGACCTGCTGGGCGGCCCGGTGACCGGCTGCGCCTCGGACCCCCGCGGCGAGAGCCGGGACGGGCCCCTGTGCGCCGCGGCCAGCCGCTACTGCTGCATCACGTCGGCGGGCGACGTCATGGCGTGCAACATCCTGCCGGGCTCGGGCGGCAACCTCCGCGAGCACAGCTTCCGCGAGATCTGGGAGCGCTCGCCGTGGCTCAACGAGGTGCGCTCGATTCGCCGCGGCGACCTTCGAACTTGCGGCACCTGCGCGAAGCTTTCTTACTGCGGTCGCTGCCACGCTCAGGCTCTGGTCGAGGACGGCGACCTTTACGGTCCGTCGAGCTACGCGCGCAGTCGGGCGGAGGAGCTCGAGCGCGGGCGGCGAAGCGGTGGCCGAGGGGACTGAGATGGCGGCTTCGCGGCAGCCGGCGATTGTCGCCGCCGTCGAGACGATCTGGGCGGCGCCGGTGGTGCTGATCTCGGCGCGGCGCGTGGCACGCCTCGAGCGCCTGGGGCAAGGCACCGCGCTGCTGCAGCTTCTCGAGGCCCTGCGTCGCGTCCGGCGCTTGCCGCGGCTGCTCGCCCGGCCCGAGTGCCTGGCTCGCGCTGCGACACGGCTGCTTCCCTGGTTGCCGCCGCGCGGCATGGGGCCCTGCTTGAAGCGCAGCCTGATCCTGCTCGATCTCTGGGCGCGCTGCGGCGTCGAAGCGCGGCTCCACCTCGGGGTCGCCGGCGGTGCGGCGGGCGGCGGTCGCGGCCACGTCTGGGTGAGCGCGCCGGGTTTCCCGCCCGAGTCGGGCGGCGGTCTCGAAACCTGGAGCGGGTAGAGCCGGCGGCTCAGTGCACGCGGCTGTGGTCGGGCTTGCGGGCCGGCTCGTAGCCGTGCGAGAGGACGAAGAAGTACGCCGCGAGGCGCTCGTTCTCGCTCTCCGCGATCAGCTCGAACACGAACTCGCCCTCGCGGTCGCCGGTCGAGGCCTCGACGTAGGCGACCAGCTCGGGCTCGAGGATGATCTCGCCCACCAGGCGCTTGCCGTGCAGGAGCTGGATCAGCATGCGATCGGGCTCCTCGCTCTCGAACTGCCAGTGCAGGTCGTCGTCGTCGTACAGCACCGCCTCGGGCGTGCCGGCCCGCACGATGCAGCTCGGGTGGCCGAGCAGCCAGTTCCAGAAGGTGTCGAGCGGCAGCGTCTGGGCGTCCATTTCGAGCGCCAAGCTTATCGCGTCGGCCCGATCGGCTACGGGTTAGGATCGAACCATGATCGCGACCGCGCTCACCCGCCAGGCCGGGATCGAGGTGCCGCTGCTGTGCGGCGCCATGTACCCGTGCTCGAACCCGGAGCTCGTCGCCGCGGTCTCCGCCGCCGGCGGCCTGGGGATCGTCCAGCCGGTGTCGATGGAGTACGTCCACGGGCGCAAGCTGGGCGACGGCCTGCGCTACATCCGCACCCTGACCGACAAGCCGGTGGGGCTGAACGTGATCGTCGAGAAGACCGCCCGCGCCTACCAGGAGCGCTCACGGCGCTGGCTCGACGAGGCGCTCGCTCTGGGCGTGCGCTTCGTCGTCACCGCGCTCGGCAACCCGCGCTGGGTGGTGGAGCGGGTGCACGCCGCGGGCGGCGTCGTCTACCACGACGTGACCGAGCGGCGCTGGGCGGACAAGGCGCTCGCAGCCGGCGTCGACGGGCTGATCGCGGTCAACAACCGGGCCGGCGGGCACACCGGGCCGCGCTCGCCGCAGGAGCTTTACGCCGAGCTCGCCGGGCTCGGGGTGCCGCTGGTATGCGCCGGTGGAGTGGGCGACGAGCAGGGCTTCGTCGCCGCCCTGGCGCTGGGCTACGCCGGCGTGCAGATGGGCACCCGCTTCATCGCCACCGCGGAGTGCCGGGCGCACGCCGACTACAAGCGGGCGATTGTCGCGGCCGGCGAGGGGGACATCGTGCTGACCGAGCGCCTGTCCGGGGTCCCTTGCTCGGTCATCCGCACGCCCTTCGTCGAGAAGGTGGGGACGAAGGCGGGACCGCTCGGCCGTCGCCTGCTGCGCGGGCGGCGCACCAAGCACTGGATGCGCACCCTGTACTCGCTGCGCGCCCTCTGGCAGCTGAAGCGGGCCTCGCTCGAAGGGCAGAGCTACCGCGACTACTGGCAGGCGGGCAAGAGCGTCGCCGGCATCTCGTCGATCGAGCCCGCCGGCGACGTCGTGCGGCGCTTCGCCGACGCTGCGGAGCGGGAGCTCACCGGCCGACCCTTGCCGGCGAGCGCCTGAGCGGACAGCGGTCAGCGGCTGGGTTTCGCGCCGGGGCAGGCGGGCGCCCACCCCGGGGCACGGCGAAGGGCCGGTTCGGGACTTCCTAAGATTTCTAGTGGTGCTCCGGGGCCGTTCGAGGCCTCGCGAGTCCGGGGGAGCGGGGCGATGGAGATCGGGATTCCCAGGGAAAGGCTGTCGCGGGAGCATCGGGTCGCGTTGACCCCTTCCGGCGTGAAGACCCTGGTGCAGCGCGGTCACCGGGTGTGGATCGAGACCGGCGCCGGCGTCGAAGCGGGCTACCCCGACGCCGACTACGAGTCGGCCGGCGCGGCGATCGCCTTCAACCGCATGGAGCCGTTCGCGCGCGCCGGGCTGCTGGCCTGCGTCCACGCTCCGGACCCCCGCGAGTACGAGCTGCTGCAGCCCGGGCAGGTGGTGTTCGCGTTCTGGGCCCTGCCCGCGGCACGCCCCGAGGATCTGTGGGTGCTGCAGTCGCGCGAGGTGACGGCGGTGGGGCTCGAGGCGATCGAGGACGAGCAGGGCCGGGCGCCGGTCCTGACCTCGATGTCGGAGATCGCCGGGGGCCTGGCGCCGCTGATCGGTGGCACCTTGCTGCTCAACGAGCAGGGCGGCAAGGGCATCCTGCTCGGCGGCGCGCCGGGGGTGCCGTCGGCGAGCTTCGTCGTCATCGGCGCCGGCGTGCTGGGCTGCGCGGCGGCGCGCGCCGCGGTCGGCCTGGGGGCTCAGGTCACGCTGCTCGACATCAGCATCGAGCGCCTGCGCGAGGCCGGGCGCGAGCTCGACCAGCGGGCGCCGACCCTGGTCGCGACGCGGCCCAACATCGAGAAGGCGCTGGCCTTCGCCGACCTCGCGCTGATCGCGGCGGCGGTGCACGGCCAGCGGGCGCCGCGCATCGTCACCCGCGACATGCTGCGCCTGATGAAGCCGCGCTCGGTGATCATGGACCTGGCGATCGACATGGGCGGCGGCTGCGAGACCTCGCGGCCGACCGAGTTCCCCAACCCGGTGTACGAGGTCGACGGCATCCGCCACTTCTGCGTCCCCAACCTGCCTTCGGTGGTGGCGCGCTCCTCGACCCTGGCGCTGACCAACGCCGCGCTGCCGTACCTGCAGGCGATCGCCGATGAAGGGCTGGAGCCGGCGCTGCTCGACCGTGCCGAGCTGCGGCGCGGTACCTACCTGTACCGCGGCAGGGCGGCGCGCGAGTCCCTGGCGCGGGCGTTCAATCTGCCCTACGAGCCGCTGCCCGGCGCCGGCGCGGGGAGGGCGTGAGCGTGCACTGGTCCGAGATCTACCGCAGCCGGGTGACCGCGGTCGAGGAGGCGGTGAAATCGATCCACTCCGGCGACCACGTCTGGATCCACGCCGGCTGCAACAACCCCGAAGAGCTGGTGCGGGCGATGGTGAAGCGCGCCCCCGAGCTCGAGCGGGTCGAGGTGTCGCATCTGATGACCTTCGGGGCCGCCGACCACATGGCGGCCGAGAGCGAGGGCCACTTCCGTCACCGCTCGCTGTTCACCGGCGCCAACGCGCGCCTGGCGGTGAACGAGGGGCGCGCCGACTTCGTGCCCGTCCACCTGTCGGAGATCCCGCTGCTGATCGACTCCGGCCTGCTGCCGGTGGACGTCGCGCTGATCCATATCTCGCCACCCGACGAGCACGGCTTCTGCTCCTACGGGGTCGGCGTCGAGTGCACCAAGGCGGCGGCGGAGCGGGCGCGCACGGTCATCGCCTTGGTCAACCGGCGGATGCCGCGCTCGCTCGGCGACTCGTTCATCCACGTCTCACGCCTCTCCCATGTCGTCGAGGTGGACCGGCCGGTGCTCGAGCTGCCGCAGGCCGGCCAGGTGGGGGAGGTGGCGAAGAACATCGGTGGCCACGTCGCCGAGCTGATCGAGGACGGCGCCACCCTGCAGATGGGCATCGGCGAGATCCCCGACGCGGTGCTGCTGTTCCTCAAGTCGAAGCGCCACCTCGGCATCCACACCGAGATGTTCTCGGACGGCGTCGTCGAGCTGTTCGAGAGCGGGGTGATCACCGGCGAGGCGAAGACCCTGCACCGCGGCAAGATCATCGCCTCGTTCGTGCTCGGCTCGAAGAAGACCTTCGACTTCCTGGACAACAACCCGTTCGTCGAGTTCCATCCCTCCGACTACGTGAACGACCCGTTCGTGATCGCGCAGAACGCCAAGATGGTGGCGATCAACTCGGCGCTGGCGGTCGACCTCACCGGGCAGGTCTGTGCCGACTCGATCGGCCGCTCGATCTACTCCGGCTTCGGCGGGCAGCTCGACTTCATCCGCGGCGCCACCCGCTCCCGCGGCGGCAAGCCGGTGATCGCCCTGCCCTCGACCGCCAAGCAGGGCACCCTGTCGCGCATCGTCGATACACTGCAGGAGGGCTCGGGGGTCGTCACCACCCGCGCCGACGTGCACTACGTGGTGACCGAGCACGGCATCGCCGACCTGTACGGCAAGTCGCTGCGCGAGCGCGCCCTGGAGCTGATCGCCGTCGCGCATCCCGACTTCCGCGAGCCGCTGCGCGAGGCGGCGCGGCGCCGGCGCCTGATCTGAACCAAGAGGAGACTCCCATGAATCACCCCATCGCCGAAGGCTCCCCCTGGCGCGAGCGCTTCGCGCAGCGCACCGAGCGCATGACGAGCTCCGCGATCCGCGAGCTCTTGAAGCTGATCGAGGATCCGGCGGTGATCTCCTTCGCCGGCGGCCTGCCGGCGCCCGAGGTGTTCCCGCTCGCCGAGGTGCGCGAGGCGACGGCGCGCATCCTTGCCGAGCAGGGCGCGAGCGCGCTCCAGTACAGCACCACCGAGGGCTACCTGCCGCTGCGCGAGCTCCTGGTGCGTCACATGGGCCGCTATGGCATCAACGTCCAGCCGAAGAACATCGTCGTCACGACCGGCTCGCAGCAGGCGCTCGACCTCTTGGGCAAGCTGTTCCTGAACTCCGGCGACCGCATCGTGACCGAGGAGCCGACCTATCTCGGCGCGCTGCAGGCGTGGACCGGCTACCAGGCGCGCTACCTGGCGGTGCCGATCGACGACGACGGCCTCGACGTCGGGCGCCTGGAGGAGCAGCTGCGCGCCGGTCCGAAGTTCATGTACGTGCTGCCCAACTTCCAGAACCCGGGCGGCGTGACCCTGGCGCTCGACCGCCGGGTGCGCCTGGTCGAGCTCGCCGACCGCTACGGGGTGCCGATCGTCGAGGACGATCCCTACGGCCAGCTGCGCTACGAGGGCGAGCACCTGCCGCCGCTGGTCAAGGTCGACGCCGAGTTCCACCAGAACGGCCACGGCCGGGCGCCGTTCCATGGCGACGTGATCTATCTCGGCACGCTGTCGAAGACCCTGGCGCCGGGGCTGCGCATCGGCTGGGTGGTGGCGCCGGAGGAGGTCGTCACCAAGCTGGTGCAGATGAAGCAGGGCGCCGACCTGCACTCGAGCACGTTCGATCAGATGATCGCCTACGAGGTGGCGCACGGCGGCTTCCTCGATCGCCACGTGAAGGAGATCCGCCGGGTCTACGGCGAGCGCCGCGCGGCGATGCTGCAGGCGCTCGATCGCCACTTCCCGCCGGGCGTCAAGTGGACGCGGCCGCAGGGCGGCCTGTTCCTGTGGGTGACGCTGCCCGAGGGCATGGACTCGCGGGTGCTGCTCAAGGAGGCGCTGGCCAAGGACAAGGTCGCCTTCGTCCCCGGCGTCTCGTTCTTCCCCTGCGGCGGCGGCGAGCGCACGATGCGCCTGAACTTCTCCTACTGCAAGCCGGAGGTGATCGAGGAGGGCATCCGCCGCCTCGGGGCGGTGGTCAAACGCCAGATGCCGAAGGGCGCGCTGGCGAGCGTATAGGAAGGCTGGCGCGGAGCCCGGCGCGGCCGTCGAGTATCCCCACCATACGCGTCCGTATTGACAAGTCCTGAGTCGGGCCTCTACCATACGGCACCGTATGGCAGACCTGACCCGTGAAGACTGGCTGCGGGCTGCGCGACTCGCCCTGCTGAACGGCGGCCCGGAGGCGGTGCGCGTCGAGAAACTGGCGTTCGACCTGCACGTCACCAAGGGGAGCTTCTACTGGCACTTCAAGAGCCGCGGCGAGCTCCTCGAGGCGCTCATCCGGGAGTGGGAGGAGGAGAAGAGCCTGCTGGTGGTGGCGCTGGCCCGCGCCGACCGCCGCTCCGGGCTGCGCTTCTTCTTCGACGAGTTGCAGCGGCGGACGACGGCCAGCGAGCGCGGCGAATGGCCGTCCGACGCGGCGATCTTCGCGTGGGCCTCAGTCTCGCCGGAAATCGCGCAACGGGCGCGGATGGAGGAGCGGCGCCGTATCGCGCTCCTCCGCCAGCTCGCCGCCGCCCCCGAGCTGGCCGACTACGTGTACATGGCGTACCTCGGCTTTCTGATGCGCCGCCGCCGCGTGCCCGAGGCGGCCGCTGAGTTCGCCACTCTCCGCGATTTGTCGATCGAGCTGTTGAGCGGCGCGCCGCGACGGTCGCGGCGTGCGCCACAGCCGGCGGCCGGCACCAGGAGGCGGCGTGCGAAGTCTTCCTAGCGCCGTGGTGCTGGCTGGCCTGCTGGTTGGTGGCGGCGGCGCGGCCCAAGGTCAGCCGCGGGCGAGCGGCGACGATGGGGTCGCGGTGCGCTCGTTGTACGTGCCGATGCGCGACGGGGTGCGCATCGCCGTCGACGTCGCTCTGCCGGCAGGGTTGTCGCCGCTGCGCAAGCTCCCGGCGCTCCTGAAGATCAGCCGTTTCGGGCGGGCGCCGCGCGACGGGAGCGTCGCCGACGAGGATCGTTTTTGGGTGGAGCACGGTTTTGCGCGCGTGCTGATCGACGAGCGCGGGACCGGGGCGTCCTTTGGCACCAGCCGCTACGGGACCGCCACGATTCCCGATCTCGCCGATCTGGTCGGCTGGATCGTGGCCCAGCCGTGGTCGGACGGGAAGGTCGGCGCGATCGGAGTGTCGGTCGAGGGGACCGCCGCCGAGCTCCTCGCCGCCACCGGACGGCCGGAGGTCGCTGCCGTGGCCCCTTGGTTCTCCGACTACGACTACTACACCGACCTGGTACGTCCGGGTGGGGTGTACAACGAGTGGCTGCTCACCCACCTCGCGGCTTTCACGGCGCGCATGGACGGCGGCGAGGCTGCGAAGCCCGTTGACGGCGACCATGACGGCGCGCTGCTTCAAGCCGCCCTCTCCGAGCACCGGGGCAATGTCGACATCGCGGTGGCAACGCGACGCGGCGTCTTCGCCGACGACCAGCTTCCCGGAGTGCGGCGGACATTGCGGGAACTCTCGACGCCGGGCGTGGCGCGCGAGTTGCGGCGCGCGCGCGTGCCGATGCTGATCCTCGTCAGCTGGTTCGACGCCGGCACGGTGCAGGGAGCGCTGGCGCGGTTCCGGACCTTCGCCAACCCGCAGGATGTCTATATCGGTGCCTGGAGTCATGGCGGGGGCTTCGACGCCGATCCCTTCGACGCTGCGGGGACTCCGGTCGAGCCGACGAAGGAGCGGCAGCGGTTGATGGCGCTGGACTTCTTCTCGCGGCTTCTGAAGGGTTCGACGTGGCCCCGACGCATCCATTACTACACCGTCGGAGAAGGGGCTTGGCACGAGAGCCCTTCCTGGCCGCCCGCTGGGCTGCGGCCGGAGACCCTGCATCTGGGCGCCGACGGGTCGCTCGCCGCTCGCGCCAGGGGTGGGGCGCGGCCGGTGCCGTTGACGGTGACCTCGACCGGTGAAGCGAATCGCTGGCACACCCAGCTCGGCGGGCACGCCGTGCGGTACGCAGAAGTGCTCGACCGGATGGCGGAGCTCCCGGCGTACACCACGGCGCCGCTCGCCTCGGGGCTCGAGATCACTGGTCAGCCGATACTGCGCTTGCGCCTGAGCTGTGGCGCCCGGGACCCCGCGGTGTTCGCCTATCTCTTGGCGGTCGACCCGCGCGGCCGTGCGTTCTACCTCACGGAGGGCCAATTGCGCCTGGTCGATCGCAAGCTCGCTCCCAGCGAGCCCACGCTTCACACCTATCGCCGGCAGGACGCTGCTCCGGTGCTCGAGGGCAGGACGTTCGCGGCAGATGTCACACTGCTGCCGATCTCGGCTTGGCTGCCGCCGGGCTTCCGGCTGCGGCTGGCGCTCGCGGCGGGAGACGCTTCGACCTTCGAGCGGGCCGAGGAGTACCAGGCCGCGATCGATGCCGCCTCGACCCTGGTGCTACCGGCGCGGCGACGGCCAGCGAGTCGCGCCACCCCGTGGCCGGGACCTGGAGGAGGAAACCTGCGATGAGAGGCGGCATCCTTCGACCCCAAGTCTGGCTCCAGCTCGCGGTCGGGCTCGGGTTCGCCGTGCAGGCTCAGGCAGGCTGTCGCTCGGGCGCCCCGACCGGTCACTTCGCGGGTTCGGCGGTCAGCAAGCAGGCGGGCGAGCTCAGCGTGACGCTCGACCTCCGGTGCGAACGGGGTCGCTACGGCGGAGAGCTGGTGACGCCGGTTGGCAAGTTCAGCATCCACGAAGGCAGTTGGGAGAGTGGCCGTCTCCAACTTTCGCTGGTGGGCGACGGTGGCGAGGTCAGGCTCGACGCGGTTCTCGGCTCGGGGGCAAGGCTGCGGGGCGGCTTCACCTCGGGCGACGACTCCGGCACGCTCGATCTGCGCCGCCTGGGCGCACCACGTGCCGCGCCACTTCCAGGCGCCAGGATGCCGAAGCTGACGGTGGCGCAGTGGCGCCAGGATCTCACCTTCTTCGCCACCGAGCTCCCGAAGCGGCACGCCAACGCTTTCCACCACCTATCGCGAGATGTCTTCCAGCGCGAGATCGCGGCGCTCGATCGACGACTTGGCGAGTTGGATTCGGACGCGGTGTATTTCGGCCTGGACCGCATCGCGAACCTGATCGGCGACGCCCATACCTTCATAGCGATTCCGGATGATTGCGCCAACTTCCCGATCGATGTCCGTCGGTTCGGAGAGGACTACAGAGTGGTGGCAGTGGCGGACGGGCACCTCGAGGCTCTGGGGGCGCGCGTGGTGAAGATCGACGACACGCCCATCGGCGAGGCGCGTGAGCGCCTGATGGCGCTGACGCCGGCCGACGAGACTCCGGAGCTCGCCGAGAGCAGAGTCGAGGGCTTCCTGACCACCGGCATGCTCCTGCACGGAGCTGGCATCACCGCCGACCGCGATCGGGCCCGCTACGCTCTGGTGGATGATTCGGGGAAGGAGGTCGTGATCGAGGTGCGGGCGGTGCCGCCGGAGGGGTCGGCGAAGCTCGATTGGAGGACGGTCCTCCAGAACCAGCAACCTCTCTATCGGCAGCGACCGGGCGAGAGCTTCTGGTCCACGTTCCTGGCCGAGTCGCGCACCGTCTACTGCAGCTTCCGGGGCTATGCCGACATCGCCAAAGGGGCCGCAACGCTTCTGGCGATGATCGAACGCGAGCGTCCCGCAAGAGTGGTCGTCGACCTGCGACAAAACGGCGGCGGCGACTATCTTCAAGGCCTGAAGCACGTCATCCGTCCGCTGGCGAAACGGCCGGACGTCAATCGCAGGGGGCACCTGTTTGTGCTGATCGGCCCTGCGACGTTCTCCGCTGGCATGTCCAACGCCGCCCAGTTTCGCAGCCAGACGGCTGCGATCCTGGTAGGCCAGACGATCGGCGAGCGCCCCAACAGCTATCAAGAGGCGCGGGAGATCGATCTGCCCAACTCGCACCTCAAGCTGCGCTACTCCACGCGCTACTACGAGTTCGCGCCGGGTGGGGACAACGTAGTCCGGCCAGACCACGAGATCGTGCCCACGTGGGGCGAGTACCGGTCTGGCCGCGACCCCGTGCTCGAGTGGGTGCTGCGCTACGGGCGTTGACGCGGCGCCCGTTTCATCCATCGGAACGGGCGTCGCCGGGGAGAGCTGTCAGAACGCCGCGGTGTCGGCGGCGCTCGCCAGGTGGTAAGGCGGGTTGTGGTACGTGCGCGACGTTCCGTCCGGCGATGCGGCGTCCTCGACCGTGAGATCGAATTCGACGTCGGTCAGCGAGGCGTAGAAGACCCAGATGTGACCGTTGACGGCCCTGCCATCGAGGATCTTCACCGCCAGCTCGACGTCGTCGGGGCCGAAGAACCAGAAGTCGCCACCCTCCGAGGAGCGCTGGACCGCCTGTCCGGCGCCGGTGCGGCCGCTGCGTGGATCGCGCCAGGTGACGTGGGTCCGGAAGCGGCTCTGATTCAGGCAGAGAGTCTGCGGCTCGAAGTGGCAGACGGTTGCCGGCGGAGGCGTCGTGTCGGCCGCAGTCGCGAACCCCGCTCCGGAGGACGAGGCGGTCGCTGGTGCGGGTGCGGTCCGCGCCGGCGCGGCGGGTCCGAAAGCCTGAGTGTCGGCGACGCTCGCGAGCGTGCCGTGCGCGTTGTGGTAAATGCGCTGCTGGCCGGTCCAGTTGTCGAGCACCGTGAGGTCGAACTCGACGTCGGTGAGCGAGGCGTAGAACAGCCAGTGGTGGCCGTTGACGGCGGTGCCGTCGATCAGCTTCACGATCAGCTCGGGGTTCTGCGGGTCGAAGAACCACAGCGCGCCGGTGCCGTCGCTCAGCGGCACGGGATGGCCGCTGCGCGTCGCGCCGCTCGCCGGGTCGTGAAACGCGACGCTCGCGGCGAAGCGGTCACCGTCGAGGCAGAGGCTGCCGCCCTGTGGCGCGCAGAAAGCGCTGTTCAGCCGCTGCAGGAAGGTGCCGTTCTTCCCGCCGAGGGCGCCGCTCCACACGACGCTCCAGGTGCCGTCGTTGGCCGCCAAGACATCGGCCCCGTGGTTCTCGCCGGTCTGAGGATTCAGCACCACCCGATCACCGAGGGCCAACCCCGAGGGGTCGTAGAGGCGCGCGTTCACCGAGGAGAGGCCGGTGAAGGGCGAGCGGTCCCAGAGCGCCACGAAGCGACCGCCGGTGTCGATCGCCACGCCGCGCAGGGCCGGGCTGCCGGTCGCGTCGGTCTCGGCCAGCGTGAGGAGGGGCGACAGCGGATTCCCCGACAGGTCGAAGCTCTGCACGAGCACCCGGCTCCAGACGTTGCCTCCCCAGCCGACGATCAGGCGACCGGCCGGACTCACGGCGACTGCCCAAGGCGAATACGAGGACGGCGAGACGAGGCGGATTGCCGTTCCGACCGCGGCGTCCGCCGCGTCGAAGCGCTGGAGGACGAGATCGGATGCGTTCCCGACCCAGGCGGCGACGAATCCGCCGTCGGCGAGCCCCGCGAGGCCGAAGGGCTGGGCCCAGTTCTGCACCAGCGGGATCTCCTGCCCGAGGGGTTGACCGGACGAATCGAAGCGGCGCGCGACCAGCGCCGAGCCGGTCGGACTCTGGTCGAGCCATGCCGCGACGAAGCCTCCCGTTGCCAGCGGCGCCAGCCGCGGAAACCAGGCGATCGAACCGCTCGCGGTCAGCGGAACGGTGTCGCCGAGCGGTTGGCCGGCGGCGTCGAACGACCGAGCCGAGATGCGACTCGCGCTCGGCTGGAAGGGAGGGTCAAAGAACGGTGGCACGGTCTGCGCCAGCCAGGCGACGACGAATCCGCCATCGGTGAGCGCCGCGACCGCTGGAAAGATCCCGTCGAAGCCGGTGCCGTGCGCGAGGGAAACCGGCGCCGCGGTCGGTGTCCCGTCGGCGGCGAGGTGTTGCGCGAAGAGCTCGATGTCGTTCCCCGAGGTCGTCGTCCAGGCGACCTCGAGGTCGCCCCCGGTCCCCATCGCCACGGCCGGTCCCGAGAGAGGGATCGGGGCGCCGCTCGCAACGAGCGCCGCGGAAGAAGCCGCTGGCTGGAGAAGGGGAGCAGCGAGGACGAGCGCTGCGGACGCGAAGCGACACAGGGGACGGCGCTGGGGGCGCATGGGTCTTCTCCTTGACGGTCAATGTCAATGTAGCATGGACGACTGTTCCACGGAAACGTGTTTTTCGTGCCAACCCCGCGAGGCGGGGCTCTCCTGTCTCGCGGCGTGGCGGGGTGCGGGCTCCATCCGGTACACACTGCGCGCGGGAGGGAACCCCCGCATGACTACCACCCAGAGTGTGAGCACCCCCAAGGAACGGCCGAAACCGTTCCTGTTTCCCGAGTACTGCAAGGGCTGCGGCCGCTGCATCACCGCCTGCCCCAAGGACTGCATCAAGTTCGGCGACGAGATCAACCCGCAGACCGGCGTGCTGCCGGTGGTGCTCGATCTCGA
>Ga0316628_100002478_pt1 | contig 13713 bp, 12 predicted proteins | sample OWC_Aug_M2_C1_D5_FD_207648 | JGI IMG/M metagenome (GOLD analysis project Ga0316628, IMG submission 207648) | Wetland soil microbial communities from Old Woman Creek delta, Ohio, United States - OWC_Aug_M2_C1_D5_C | ecosystem: Environmental > Terrestrial > Soil > Wetlands | place: USA: Ohio... | reverse complement strand
CCGGCAGCGGCGCTGCGCCGTGCAGCGCGACGAAGATCTGCCGCACCCGCCGCTGAACCCGCTCGCTCCAATAGTCGCGGCCCGCGACCAGGCGGTCGAGCTCGCGCTCCAGCGACTCGCGCTCGCCGCCCGCCGGCTTGCCGCGCGCCGGCTGCCGGCCTTCCAGCAGCGCGCCGATCCGGGCGGCGGCGCGCAGGATGCGCGGATCGTTGCCGAGGCCGGTCTCTTCCAGAACCGCCACCAGCGCCTCGTCGGCGACCGCCGCCGCCGCGTTGCGGGCGCGCTGCAGGTTGGCGTCGAAATCGGCGCCCCAGTCCTGGCGCAGCCGCTCCGCGCTCGCCGGATCGACGCGCCGCATCGCTTCGAGCGGATCGCCGGGCGCGGCGCGATCGGGGGCCGGTCCGGCATCGATCGAGGCCGGGACTTCGCCACCGCTCGTTTCACCCTCGGCCGCCTGCTGCGGCACTTCTGTTTCCGCCACGGGTTCGATCGCGTCGTCGTTCATGCTTCTCGTCTCCTGTCGCGTTTGATGCGGTCGCTCCCCCTCTCCGCCCCTTGGGGGCGGAGAGGGTCGGGGAGAGGTGGGGATCGCACCTACGGCGCCACCTCGCCTGCCCACCTCACCCCGGCCCTCTCCTCCCAACGGGAGGAGAGGGAGAATTGCGTCCGCTTCCGACCGCAGCCGGACATCGACGCCGCTCACCGGCTGTTGGTCTTGATCTCCGGCGCGAGCGCCAGCAGCGTGAAGGGCGACGGGTCGGCGCCGCGGATCAGCACCCGCGTGTCGGTGTCGAAGTCGCCGTCGAACGGCACGAAGCGCTCGCCGGTGAACAGCGGCACCGCCGCATCCATCCGCCCGTCGACGGTGCGGAACGGCACCGTCTTCAGCCGCGCCGGATCGGGGCCGATCTCGAAGCTGCCGGAATCGAGCAGCATCAGCGTCACGCCGTGGATGCGCTTGGTCTGGCCCTGCGCCGTGCCGATGGCGGCGCCCGCCTCCCATTTCAGGCTCTCATAGGCGTGGGCATAGGGCAGGCCGGCGACGACCGTGGCGGCCGGATAGTCGAGCGCGACCACGCCGGCGGTGACCACGCGCGACGGATGCACCGCGCCGTCGGCGAGGATCGCGACCGTCTGGCCCTCGAGATGGCCGAGGCCGGCGATGCTGTCGACCGCCGTGCCCTGGTACATCAGTGCCGAATCGGCGTAGCACGCGGCGGCCGGGTCGGCGCCGGACTCGAACGGCACGGCGAGATATTCGACATAGCGCTTCGTCTGGCCGCCGATGGTGCGCGCCGCACAGAGCCATACCTCGTCGCGATCGACGGCCGGGATGACGCACACCGTTTCGCACGCCGCCGCGCCGGCGCCATAGGTGCCGCCGAGCCGGCAGCGCGCCCAGCCGATCACGTCCTGGTCCGGCATGTAGGTGAGCGTCGGCAGCTCGCCGTCGGCGCGCACCGTCCACAGCACCGAATCCGGCTCCTGCTGGTAGGCGAGGTCGACGATGCCGCCGCGCGTGACATGCTCGGCCAGCACGGTCATGTCGTGCGCCTGGAAATTGTCCTGCTCCAGCGCATAGGCGAATTCCAGCACCTTGCGCCCGGCGCGCTGGAGGAACATCAGCCGGCCGCGCATCACCGCGGGCGGCAGGTTGGCGACGCCGAAGGTGGTCTGGCGCTTGACGTCGATGTCGACCGGCGTGAGCGTCGATCCTTCGGACGTCACCGTCCATTCGCCGCCGACCGTGCCGACGAACAGGTTGCGGCCCGGCGCCATCCAGCGGATCGCGTTGACCTGGTCGGCCGAGATGGTGAAGTCGATCGCGTCGTCGTCCTCGACCGTCTCGTTCCACTTGCCCGACGTCGCATCCGGGCTGTCGGGACTCATGTTCTCGAAATCGGCCGACTGCGACAGCCAGAAGGTCTGCGGCCGGTCGTCGGTGGCGGCGAAGCACAGCCGCTGCTCGAAGAACGTCACCGCGGCCGGCCAGCCCGATGCGCCCGACCACGCGCCGAGCCGCCAGTGCGTCGTGGCATTGGTGGTCGAAAAGCCGCGCTTGATGTCGATATTCACCTGGGTCGCGGAGAGCCGTGCGACAATGCGTCCCCAGCCCCAGTCGGCGCCCGACGACGCATTGTCGAGCCGCACCGGCCGGCCGATGTCGTCGTCGCCGAAGCCGGCGCCGCGGTTGATGCCGGCGGTCGACGACGCGGTCACCGTGACGCCCAGCCCGCCGGTCGTCGCCGGGGTCAGCGTGGTCGACGTCGTGTTCTCGTCGTTCCACGGCCCGTCCGCGAAGGCGACCTCCACCAGCGACCACGAGCGATGGCCGCTGCGCGTCAGCTTGTGCACCGGGTGGCCGGATTGGCACAGATAGAGCACGTCGGCCGACTGGGCCTGCTTGACCGCGAAAAGGTCGCTTTCGGCCCAGGGGGCGCCGACCTCGACCGGCGCATCGGCGATCAGCGCCACGTCGTCGATCTGCAGCGTCTTGCCGGTCCCGTGCAGGAACTGGACATAGACCGTCGCCGCGCCGGGCGTGAACGCATAGGCGTGCCAGCCGACCGCGAACTCGACGTCGTTGACGATCTGCGTGCCGGTCGAGGCGATGCCGATGCGAAGCTTTACCGTGTCGCCCGCCGCGCCGAAGACGCGGAAGCGCAGCACGTGCTCGCTCGCCTGGTACGCCGCGTTGACCGCGACCGCCTGCTCGGCATGGGCGTTGGTGGACCCGTTCGAAACCAGCGACAGCCGGTGATTGGCCGCGTCGTGCGCGATCGAGGAGCCGGCGCCCGAGAGATTGGTCCAGCCGGCGATATTGCTGTCGAACGTGCCGTTGGCGATCACGGCGTCGGTCGGCGCCGCCTCGATCCGGCCGTGATCGCGGTAGAACCGGATGCAGCCCTCGCCGCATTCGAGCACATAGGCCTGCAGGGTCGAGAATTCGAACGGCCTCAGTTTGACCGTCCGCGTCGAGTCCTTGACCTCGGCGACGAACATGGTGCCCGGCCGGCGGGCGGCCCCGCCCTGCGGCAGCGGGATCAGGTTCTCCAGCGTCGCGCAGGCGAGCGGATACTTGGCGAAATCGGTGCGCGCCACCATGCGCGGGCTGAACTCGCCCGCGTTGAGCGACGGCTGAAGCGGCGTGGCACGGGGCATCGGGGTCTCCGGCTACGATCTTGCAAACGGCCCCACCCCCACCCCGACCCTCCCCCATCGAGGGGAAGGGAGAGAAGGCTCACGCCGTGCGTTCCCTCCCCCCTTGTGGGGGAGGGACAGGGTGGGGGGTGAAACTCGATTCCTACGGATTGGCTACTGCCGCGCCGCGACCCAGTCGCTGGGCGGCTGCGCGTCGGGCCAGTCCTCGATGGCGTCGACCGAGCGCGCGGCGACGACGCTGCGCTCGAAGCCACGGCTCGTCAGGTCTTGGACGGTCGACGACTGGGTGATCGCCTGGGCGAGGTCGGCGGCGATGCGCCAGGCGAGCGATTCGCGGAACGAGGCGGTCATGTCGTTCGGATCGCTGATCCGGCGCACATAGCGCAGCCACAGCTCGTCCGCATCCGACAGCAGCGTCCGGCCCTCGATGCGATAGGGCACCCAGCCGGCACCGGCATCGTTGTCGTGCACCGCGACGGTGCGCAGCCAGTCGGCCGGCAGCTGGAACGCGCCGGCGAATTCGTAGGCCGGCGCATCGGCCAGCTTGGCGAGCTTCTGCCGCGCCACCGCGAAGTTCCACGGATGGGCGCGCAGCAGCTCGTCGCGCAGCTTGCCGTACTGCTCGTTACACAAGGCGGCGTTCCGGCTGCCATCGCCGAGCGACATGATCGACGCGGCACCGAGCTTGATCAGCGCCGAATTGCAGATGCCGACTTCGGATGCCATTTCGCTGTCGTCCTCTCGTCGAAGAAAAGCGGGGCGGACCCGCGGGCCCGCCCCCTACGCGGCTCAGGCGGTGATGCCGACGGCATCGAGCGCGGCGAGGATCGCGTTCACCTTGCCCGACAGCTCCTTGAAGTTGTTGTTGAGCGTTGTCTGGCTGAACGAGCCGCCGACGTCGTCGACGGTGCCGTCGGCCGTGCCCGGCCCTTCGGTCAGCGCGGCGATGTTCGCCTGCTGCAGCCAGCCGGTGGTGTAGGACAGCGTCACCGCGGCGGACGACGACGCCGTCACCCGGACGATCGCCACCTTGTCCGCCGAATCCTGGCAGATCACCAGGTCGCCGACGTCGAGCTGGGCGTAGAACGCGTTGAAATACGCGGCGCCGAGGATCGACGACATCGCGTCGTCGTCCGAGCCGTAGACATAGACCTTGCGGTCGTTGCCGTCGGCGATCAGCGCCATGTTGCTTGCGTCGAAGGCCATGGATCGCTCTCCCTAGCTGCGCTGCGACTGGATCTCGATGACTCCGGCGCCGTCGATCAGCACCGCGCCGCCCGACATCATGTTGTTGACGAAATGGGCGGCGCGGTCGCCGTGCCAGGTGATGTCGGTGGTGACGTGCGAGCCGTAGCCCCAGCCGACCGCGTCCTCGTGGAACCAGTAGGACTTGGACACGCCGCCCGCGGTCAGCGCCTCGAGGCCCGAATGCGGCATCCACACGGTGCCGAGCCAGGTGCGCGCCTCGGTGCCCTTGAGCCAGGGCAGGTTGTCGCCGGCGAAGTCCGAGGACTTGAACTCGCTGATGTCGAGCAGCTGGGTCCATTCGGTCCACGGCACGATGGCGAACATCCGCCCTTCCTCGAACACGTCGGCGTCGCCCAGCGTCTGCATCCCCGACAGCACCTTGGTCTTGGTCAGGCCGGTGCTGGCATGGGCGATGACGCTGGTCGCCTGGTCGAGCTCGGCGATGATCAGCTCGTCGGTCTTGCGGCCGAGCGCATAGGCGCCGGCGTTGACGATGACGCGCTTCTCGTCGTGCTGGATCTTGGCCTCGTCGAGCTTGTCGACCCAGTCGCCGGCGTAGAAGTCCTCGAGCGTGCATTCCACCGGGCTGTGGTCGACATTCATGGGCGTGATCGCGCCGTGCCGCGCCTTGGTGCTGGCGGTCCCCTTGCCGACCTTCTGGAAGGTGGTCGAGGAACCCACCACGTTCGGCTTGCGCCGCACGCTGTTCATCAGCTTGGCGCCGCGGCGCTGGTAGGTTTCGTGCACCTCGCGCTCGAACTGGCGCACGAAGGCGAGGTCGATGGTCGTGCTCATACGCTGTCTCCTGCGTGGTTGACGGTTGCGTGCAGGCAGACCGCACGGTTGTCCCGGCGCGCGTCGAACCGCGACGCACGGGGCCATCCGGTGTGCGGACCGGCCGCCGGGCCGCGGCGGCGCCGCGGTTGTCCGTCAGCCGGGGATAAAGTGACTTCGCGGTAGGGTCAGGTTCGGATGCGACGCGGCCAGCGCGTCCGCATCTCGATCAGTATAGGAATAATATCCTGTACCGCGTCCCCGAGTCAAGCGCGATGTTGTTCATCGGCCCGGCCTTGAGAAAATACAACCCGCGGTTTATTTACAAATGACGGGGCGTCTATTTTAGATTGAAAAGAATCGCGGCCATCCGGGAGAATGGCGGCGGCGCAAGCCGATCCGGAACGGGTCGACGCAGGGAGGAGCGATGCACGATGCGGGAAACACGATCTTTCTCGATCCGGCTTTTTCCGGCGACGCTGTTGTGCCTCGTCATCCTGATCGCGGCCGCACCGACGTCGCCCATGTTGGCGGCGGACTACAATTTTTCGATCGACGTCGCGCATCATCAAGCAGGCCTCCGTGAGACGCCATTCATGAGGATCGGCGCCAACGCCGCCCCTTGGCTGCCGCCGTTCATCGAGACCCTTCGCGCGCGGCGACCGCCGAGCTTCCGCCCGATGAAGATCGTCCTGTTTCGCGGTGATGCGAACGAACGCTATGTCACGGTGCTGTGGGGCCGCCAAGGAAGCCTGTCGATGCAAATCGAGTTCCATAAGGTCGTCGACGAACCGGACGGACGCAGGCGCTTCCTGTATCTCCGCGGCCTGAGCAACTGGTCGGTCGACCTCGAACCGCCAAGTGGCGTGGCGGTATTCCCGAATGAACCGACGATCGCAGTCGTGTCGTCCTTCGCCGGCGGATCGGGAGCAAACAATCAAGACATCTGGCTGATCCAGATGGAGCTGAACACGGTCGACATCACCCCGGACTGGGCCGGTCGCGTCGTCGACGTCGCCGACATCGACGGTGACGGGAAATATGAAGTCGTCCTTATGGACCCGTCGTGGACGGGCTATTTCGACGGCCGCGGCGCCGCGGGACCGCACCTCCCCGTGGTTCTCGATCGCATCAACGGCCGGTTCATCCCGGCCTGCCAGAAATACACGGCGACCTATCGCCGCTGGATCGACCGGGGCTTGGACGATGCGAACGACAGCACGAACCCGGCCGTGTATCGCGCCGAAGCGCTGGCTGAAGCGTACCTCGCATCGATCCAGATCGCCGCCCTGGACGAAGCGCGCAATCTCTATACGCGCCTCATCGATGTCGTACGGTCCAACCCGACCGCCATGCCGACCGGCCTCGACGCCGATCTGGTCCGCCGCGACTATTTTCCGCTCCTGATCATGGCCCCGCAGTTCACGAAGTTCGGTTGCGTCGTCGGCGCAACCGGCAAACGCTCCGTCGAGGAGATGATCCGCTTCCGCATGGATCAGGACGGACTTCGCCGCCTGAAGGCGGCTTCGGAGGCACCATGAAACGCTCGCGGCGCAAACGCGGTGTGACTCGGCGGCTCGCCCTGGTTCGATGGCTGGTGCCGATTTTCATCGGTACGGCACTCCTCGGTCAGTCGCTCGCCGATAGTTACGACTTCAGCGCCTTTCCCAAGCCCGCCGCTACAAAGCGTCCCCTTGGCGAAACCGCCGACCTGAAGCTCGGCCCGAATGCTGCGCCGTGGCTGCCGCGCTTCATCGAAGCGAGGCGAGCGAAACTGAAGATCGCCGGGGTGCCACGTCAAATCGCCCTTTTCCGCGGCGACGGTTCGACGAGCTATCTTGCGGTGTGGTGGCCAAGTGTCACACGAGAATCACGCTTCGACTTTTACAAAATCGCGAATACGAACGCCGACATCGCCAACGTCGGACCAGTCCGCACGGTGCGTGCCTATTCTGTCAGTTTCGATCATCCGTCCGGCCTGCGGATATTCGCCGGCGAGCCGCCGGTCGCGGCGATCACGATCCACTGGTACAGCCTGGCAGATTATGACGCCGACAGGCGTCTGATCCTGCTGACCGGCAATACCGTCGACATCACTCCCAAGTGGGCCGGCCCGATCGTCGATGTTGTCGACATCGACGGCGACGGACAATACGAGGTCGTGACCTCGGACGATTTATGGCAATACCTTTACGACACACCCCCGGGCGCCAAACTTCGCCTTCCCGTCGTACTGAAGCGGGCCAACGGCGATTTCGTGCCGGCGTGCCGACAATTCGATTCAGTCTACCGGAAATGGATCGCCGCCCAAACGGCGTCGGCCAGGGATGAGCGCAAGTCGCCTCTATTCCGCGCGCAAGCGCTGACCGCCGCCCTGCTCGGCCAAGTGCAGATCGGCAAGCTTGCCGACGCGCGGCGGACCGCGACCGCCCTTGTCGACTTCATCCGGACGGTACGGCAAGCGCATCGTGGACCCCGCAACGGCGATGCCGACTTGCAGAGCTACGATCCGGACGACTTCCGCGACAGCTTTCGCAGACTCCTGAAAAGGGCGTCGCGCTTTGCAAGCCTGCCCTGTGTGCTCGAAGCCGGCGCCGATACCAGGTACCAACGCATCGAGCGTTACCGCGCGCTGCCGGATTGACGACAGCGCACCGGGCGGCCATTTCGGCGCCAAGGCTGCGATCGAGCGCCTCCGCTTCCCGGCGCCGAAGAAGTGATGGCAGAACCGCCGCCGTCATGGCTGTGACGGCTCTGGCGGAAACCTGAAGTGCTTGACTCGCTTTAGTTCACCCGAATCGATGTGAACATCCTTTGTATCGACTTCATCAGGCGACTTGTTTTGCTTTATCGCCTCGCGCTTCAGTTTTTTTATGGCCTCATCCTTGAGTGCCTCCTTTCGCCTCTCCGCCAGCGCGTCCAGCAAGGCGCGCTTGGTTGCCGGATCGCGCGCGAGCTCGCCATAGGCCGCGACCGTATCGTTCCGCAGGACACCATCCGCCGCGACGCGACCCGGCGCGACATCGTTGATTGCATTCTGAACCACGCGGTTTGCCGGCCTCGCGCCACCGTGGCGGAACAGCGTATCGGCAAGTGCCGCTGCTGCCTCGAAGTCGCCGATGCTGTCCAGCGCTGCGCTCTTTCCGGTGACGTGCTGAAAGGCGTTGTCGAGGTACGCACGGTACGCTTCGACGCGCTGCTCGTATGTCAGATCGCGTGATCGCGTTCCGGACGGAACGCTGGGCAAAAGTCCGTGGCTGACAAGTCTCTCCAGCGTCTCTTGTATGATTCCGCTTTTCGCGCCGTTTCTCGGATTGATCTTGCTGCCGCCTTCCGCTGCAAAAATCTCCCCGTAGACACGCTGCTGCGTATCGGAGAGGCCAGCATCAACCAGTGCGCCAATCCAAGGCACCCAGTCGGCGTCTGGAACCGCATCTCTCTTGTACGCTGGCGGCGGCGGGATCGGGGCATTGACTCTTGGCCTCGCGGTCGCTGTATCTGCGGCATCGCCTGCGTCGGTCACGGACTCTACCGTCGTCGTACCGATCTCCTCTCCCGCGGACGCGTCGGCTGAACGCGATATCGCGGTCAGGTCGACGCGATCGAGCGGCGCGACCGCCTTGTCCGCCGGCAGGCCGGCATCGGCGAGCGAGGCCGTGCGCAGGACCGCGTCGCGGATCTCGGGCGGCAGCGCGTCCCCGGCCTGCGGGTCGATACGCAGGCAATCGCCAAGCGCACGCGCCGCCGCGACCCGGTCGGCCGGATCGGCGCCGAAACACACCTCCGTCAACCGACGGATGGCGTCGGACGGCGCGATGCCGACGGCACCGACGTAATCGGTGATTACCCGCGCAGCCGCCGGCGCCGGGTCCGTCGCCAGCGCCGGCGCCGCCGCGGTCCGCCAATGGGCGTCCACGGCCGCGCGGTCCGCCGTCGACAGCGGATCGAACGACCTGCCGTCGCTCAGCGCCTGCGCGACGCCGGCCGCCGCGACGGTTTCCGCCGCCCGCGCCCGGTCCGTTTCCGCAAGCTGGTCACGCATCCGCGCGGCCTCCGCGCCGGTCAGCGCGCCGCTGGCTTCGGCGTCGGCGATGTCCGCGAGCGTCGCCTGGCCGTCGGCGATGCGACGGCCGAGATCGCGTTTCATCTGGAACGATCTGGCCGCTTGCGCCTGCTCGGCGACGATTATCGTATTGGCTGAAGCGCGCTCGGCGTCGGCCGACAGCGCCTGATCGCGCATCGTCGCCCGTGCCACCAGCCGTGCCTTCGCCGCCTCGTCGAGCCGGCCGTCGAGGACGCCGGACGACAGCGTCTTCAAGGCCGCCGCCGGGTCGTCGGCGATGATGCCGTTGACCGCCGCCTCGACGAGCCGGCGCGATTCGACGTCGCGCCATTGCGCGGCGGCCTGTTCGCCGACCAGCGGCGTCGCCGCGCCGATCACACCATCAAGTCGCGTCGTCGCCTCGTGCATGCTTCCAGGGTCCGCTGCGACCAGGCCGTGAAGACCATCGAGCGCGGCGGCGACCGACCGCATCTGCTGCTGCCGGCGCAAGGACTCTTCCTGCACAGCCGCGCGGCCCACCAGGCTTTGCCGCAAGCCGTTTGCCTGTCGGCGGAAGAGATCGAGCGCCGCGTCGGACGGGCGCGGGCCGGGCTGGGAGCTGGTCCGGGCCACGATGCCGTCGACGTCGCGCATGAACGCATCGTCGACGCCGGTGGCGAATCCGTCCGCGGTTCCGGTGCCGCCGGCTTCCGCCTGGCGCAGAGCGGTGCCGTGGCGGGCCGCGAGATCGGCCAGCGACGTCGCGATGAACAGCCCATCGTCGCGCGCCTGCATTCGGTCGAGCGCCGCCGCTACCCCGGGCGGCGGCGAATCCGTCGCGTCGGATTCAGATGGCAGCGGCGGACCGAAGGTCGCGACTTCGTCCGCACCGGAAAGATCGATCGTCATCGTCGGGAACTCCCTGATGTCGCATCGCCGCTCATGCCGCGTCGGTACGCGCCGGCTGATCGCCATAGAGCGTGGCGTAAAGCGCGCGCAGCTCGCCCTGCACTGCGGCGCTCGAATAGCTCGGCTTGCCGAAATGCGCTGCCATGATCGCGTCGATGCGCGACTGGGCGTCGGCGGCCCCGCCGACCGGATCGCCGGACACCAGCGCATCCTCGGCCATCGCCTCGCCGATTCGCGCGAAGGCACGCACCCAGGCGGGATCGTTGCCGAGCCCGCTGCGGTCGAGCATCGCCGCGAGATCGGGCCCGCCGAAATGGCGCAGCGCCCGCTGCGCGAGGCCGAGCCGGCGGTCATAGCCGGCGCCCCATTCGCGACGCAGCGCGGCGTCGGCTTCCGCGCGGGCCGCCTGCGTGCGGTGCGCCACCTCGGCCTCGACCTCTGCGCTTTCCTGCCGAAACCAGTCGACGGCCGCCTGTACCGTCGCCTGTGGCGCACCGGCGGCATGGACGGCGGCGAGAAAGCCGGCAAGTCTCGCTTCGGCGGCCGGGTCAGGCTGCGATGACGGCGACGCCCCGGCCGGCATCGCGATGCGATAACCGTCCGGCGTCGGTGGCCGGCCGAGCCGCGTGTAGAACGCCTCGATCTCGGCCGGGGTCGCGTCGTCGCCCGGAATCGTCACCGAGCGGCCGAGCCGCCGTTCGAGTGCCGCGTAGGACCGCACGACGTCCGCCGGCGAAGCAAATTTCTCCGCCGGCCGGCGGAGGTCCTCCGGCAACGTCGAATGCCAGTCGGGCGTCGACTCGGTGGGGATTCGGGCGGGCGCCATGCCGGATGGCGCGTCGGATGGCACGGCGCCCGATGGCACCGTGCCGGACGTCTCGCGCGCGTCCGTCATGGCCGGGCCTCGCCGTCCGCACCGTCAGCCGACGACGTACCGGCCACCGCGTCCGGGGCCGCACGATCGGCATCGAGCACGGCGAGGATGCGGAGCCCGACATCGCGCCCGCCCTCCCGCCAATGGGTCGCGAACGCGTCGCCCGGCACGAAGGTGCTGGCGAAGACGCGCGACCAGGCGAGAATTTCGTAAAGCACGCGCCGCCCGGCGGCGCTGCCGAGGAACACAGCCCGGAAATCGCGCCGCCGGTCGAGCTCGCTCCAGGCGAGGCCCCGACGCGCGGCGGCAAGATCGGCGAACAGTGCGTGCGGAGCATTCGGCGCCGCACGGTCCGCGGCCCGCCGCCGGCCGAATCGGAGACGCGCCATCATGGCCGCCCCTCCCCGCCGCCCAGCCCGACGGCGGCGGCGAGGCCGGGCACCCGACCGAGCTTCGCGGCACTTTCGGCCAGACGCTCCGCGTCGCGTGCCTGGGCCTCCGCCTGCGCGGCGGCGGCACGCCCGGCACGCAGCTGCGCCACAGCAGCAGCCGGCCGGATCCAGTGCTGCGGCAGGCCGTTCGCCTCAGCGACGTCGCGCGCGACCCGGTCCTCGTCGAAATTGTCGAGCAGCGCCGGATTCTGTGCTGCCAGCGGCGCGAGGTCCTGCACCGTCTTGCCGAGCGCCGCAGCGTCGATCTGCTTCTGCGCGCGGGCGATCGGTGAGGCATATTCGAACCGCACCCCGGCGCCGCGCAGCGCCGGCGGCGGTTCGGGCAATGCCCCACCGCGGAGCAGGACCCGGAACGCGCGCTCGACCATCGGGCCGGTGTAGTCCGCCTCCAGCCGGCCGAAGGTCGGGCCGATCACGCGCATGAATTCCGCCTTGCGCTCGAGAATTTCGGTTGCGGTCATCTGCGGCCCGGCGAAGGGCAGCTGCAGCACGTTGCGGAAGAACGCCGCCCAGATCTGCTCGCGCACGTCGTTCTGCATCTCGCGCCCGAGCGGGATGTTGCCGCCGGTCACCAGCGGCATCACCGGCGGGCGCCCGCCGGTCTGCATCAGCAGCGCGGCGTCGAACGGCGTGATGCCGCCGGGAAAGGTGCGCGGATTCGCCTGGATGCCGTCGTTCGGCACCAGCAGCGGCGGATTGACCACCTTGTGGCCGGCCTCGAGGATGGTCTTGCCCATCTGGTTCAGGGTGTTAACGTCGGGCAGCGCCAGCATGCCGGGCGAGCGGCCGTAGACCTCGTCGGTCGCGGTGTCCCAGCGCGGGACGACAAAGGGGAATTCGCGGAAGCCGCTTTCGCCGACGACGTGCTCCGACTCGATATCGACGACGATCGAGGCGAAGGGCATTTGGCGGACGTCCTGGCGCCGCGGATCGCGATCCGCGCGCGGCAGCACGGCCTGCAGGAATTCGAAGATCCGGTCGGGCTCGTCGCGATCGAGCGCCTCTCGGGTTCGGGCACCGATCGCCTCGCGGCCGAATTTCTGCGCCGCCTGGCGCGCGGTGAGCCGCATCCGGCGGAACACTGTGTCGATCTCGCCTTCGGCGTTTTCGGCGATGAAGGTATCCCGCAGGTGCAGGCTCTGGAACAGCAGGCCGTCGACGCCATGCCGCTCGCCGATGAACATCACCCCGGTGCCGAACACCACCAGATCGAGATCGACTTCGGCCGAACGTTGCAGGAACCGCGCCTTCGGATCGTACAAGGCGCGGAACAGACGATCCTCGGCCTCGCGTAGCCACAGCTTCGCCGCTTCGTCGTCGTTGAGCGCGTCCTCGACGGCGCGCAGCGCGAACCAGCGCTGCGTCTTTGGCTTGAGCAGCCCGTCGAGCGAGGCGGCGAGGCCGCGCGCCGCCTGCATCGGCACCGAATCGAACTGGCGCTCGGTGCGCTTGCCGCCCGGGGTGCGAGCGCCGGTGATGTCGGCGCGGCCCGGCAGCAGGAACTCCGCGAGCTCCTGCCAGTGCGATTCCCAGCTGCGGCGTGCGTCGGCGAGGCGCTTCTGCCGCGTCAGCAGGTCCTGGACGTCGGTCGTCATGCGCTTTGGCTCCTTTCGGCGGTTCGGACGGGCGACGTGTCTCGGTTCAGGTGCCGAGCTCTGCCTTGACGGTGCCTGACGTGTAGTTGCCGGTCTTCACGAACAGCCGGACGTCCCAGTGGCCCTGCATCTCGCCGAGCTTCTCGGTTCCCACGGTGTAGGATTCGACGTCGCGCGCCGCCGACGCCGCCTCGCCCGGCCGCTTGCGCTGCAGATGCGCCGTGGCGACGAACGTGCCCGAGACCGAGATGTCGAAAAAGTTCCGCGCGCCGCGAAGCTGCAGCCAGTCGGTGCCGGTATTCTGTGCCGCGATGTCGGCGGTGGTCCGAATGCGATTGTCGGTCATGTCAGCGCCCTCCACCGAGCGTGCCGGTCAGCGTCGGCCGGTCGACCGGCGCGTTCGACAGATCACCGAGTCCGCTGGTCAGGATGGTCGCGGCGCGGCCGCGGCGCTGCAGTTCGGCGAGCTGCAGCTTCCGCCGGCGGTCCTCGATCGCCGGATCGTCCGTGGTCGGCGGCGGCGGGGGCGGAGGAGGCGGCGGGGGCGGGCTCGGGCTGCTGAAAAGCGATCCCATGGGGCGATCTCCTTCGGTTGACGGCACTAATGAAAATCGGCACGGAGCGACAGAGAGCCGCCGCGCCCGGGGGAGCGGCAGT